>Ga0137308_100323_pt1 | contig 85380 bp, 59 predicted proteins | sample Inofrocosms_June_FD_97181 | JGI IMG/M metagenome (GOLD analysis project Ga0137308, IMG submission 97181) | Mouse cecal microbial communities from Vienna, Austria - N-Acetylneuraminic and N-Acetylglucosamine D2O microcosms_June | ecosystem: Host-associated > Mammals > Digestive system > Large...
TTATGAATTTATATGGACTGCGCCCAGAAATAGAAGAAGACTTCCGCCAGATGAAAGATTTCTGGAAATTAAGTGGTTTCAAAAGTACAAAATATAATTATATTACTTTCCATATTGTAATGACCCTTACTGGCTACCTTTTCTTCCAGATATACAAAAACCTCGAAGAAGGGCAGGCTTATACAGGCAGGTCTCTGCCTGTTGCTGCCAAAAACTACAAAGAAACAAAACCTAAAGAAATAGTTATATATGTGGGACAGTATTTTGGTATTTTCCCATTTCTTGAATTTTTAAAAATCTATGCAGAATGCACTTTAGAAGTAAGACAACTTCTTGATCCTGTTCTTGCTAAAGTATAGCAGGTTTTTTATAATATTTTCAAAAGACTAATTGAAGTTTCCCTATTTTTTTAGTACACAAGTATTTTAGCTCTGGTAATTCTAAAGTAATATAATCTTTATATAATTTTAAAAAATGAGAAAGTTCAAAATATCAATAGTTTTTTAAATATCCATATAATTGGAAAATTATATTATAAATAAGCAGAAAGCCAGCATACACTGGCTTTCTGCTAAATAAAAATTAATGAGAAAGCAATAGAATCATAGATAAATTATTTCACTTTTACAGATTTGGTAACTGTCTTATATCCTGATTTTGTAACTTTAATTGTAATTTTTGTTCCTTTCTTAAGCTTTGATGAAGCTGTGAAAGTAAACTTCTTGCCATTTACTTTGGCATTTTTATACTTTTTACTTCCAACTTTTACCTTTACTTTAGCAGCTTTTACAGACACTGTTCCTGTCACTTTCTTCTTACCTGCTTTGGCTGTTATACCAGAAACTTTCATTGTTTTTTTCTTATTATCTTCTTTTGAAGGCTCTTCTGGAGTTTCTGGTGTGCCAGGTGTCTGTGTCCCTGGATTTGATGTTGTACCAGGGTCTGGTGTTCCTGGTTTATCTGTATCAGGTGTTGCTGTTGCATCTGGTGCTGGTGTTGCAGAAGGGTCTGCTGATGGAGCTGGTGTTGCTGTTGCTGATGGTGTTTCACCAGGTACATTTATTGCTGTATATTGTGCTGTTTTGATATTTGTAAGTTTACATTTCTCTCCTGATAATGAAATATAAACTTTCTTTCCAGCATCTACAGGAAATGTTGTATATGATGTAACACTTCCAACTGTTGTTTCAATAATAACCTTTCCATCTTTCTTAACTGCCTGTACTTTGCAATTTGTGCCTGCCTTATTATCTGCAAGCCATGTATCAAATGTAGAAGCATTTGACTGGAATGCATAACCTAAATTATTCCATGCTGCAAGTCCTGCACCTGTATTGGCATCTGCTGCCTTTGTAGTCCATGCATAAGCATCCCCACGGATAACAGCATACTCATCATACCCTGCACCATTTACTTTAGCTTCATCACCTGTATATGCAACTACAACTGGTACTTCCCACTGGTTTGCTGCAGCAGAATATGTATTGTTCTTAAATGTAAGTGCTACACCACTATCTGTAACTTCCATTCCACTTGTATGTGCTGTCCACCATCCTTCACAATCAAGCTCTAACCCCTCACCATTGTCTTCACCTGCAGGAGGAAGTGTTGGAGCTGGTGTTGGTGTTGGCATATTTACAGGATATGTTGCAATACCAGAAGGTATTGTAATTCCTGTAAATGCTGATTCTGCAATATTAGATAATTTACATTTTTCACCGCTAAGTGATAAATAAATATTTTTACCTTCCTGTTTCTCGTATGGTATTGATATAAGATTTGTAACACCATTTACAGAAAACTTTACTAAAATCTTACCATCCTCATATTTAGCTGATGCTTCACCTTTTACACCTTCTTTATTAGAAGCTAAAAACAATGACCAATCTGATGGAAGACCTCTTGCCATCCATGTACCAGGACCCTCATTGAATGTTGCCCTGTTATACACAACATCACCAATTTTTGCTTCTCCCCACCAGTCACCACGTACATATAATAATTCTGAGAAACCAGCAGCATCTTTTAATGTATCATAATTAATGCTATGGCTTGCTGGTGCTTCAGCAGAATATACTATCACTGCTGGACTGTTCCATGCATCTATTGCATCAGCGTATGTCTCACTATCAAATGTCACAGTAGTCCCATCACCAGTAACTTCATATCCACCAGAAAATGCTGTATGATATCCTGCACAATCCAGTTTGTCTGCTGTTGGTGGAGCTGTTGGCTCTGGTGTTTCTACTGGTTTAGCTTCTGTTGATGTGAGTTTCTTAACATCCTCTGCAGATAATACTGTTCTATAAATACCTACATTGTCAAGAGAACCTTGGAAATCTGCATCTGCTGGAAAATATGATACTCCTAAATAGTTATTCCTTGCAACTTTAAATACATCCATTAAAACATCATATCCTGTTGTTCCACTTTGTACTTGCACACCATTTATATATGTAATCATTTCACTTCTATTAATTGTAACCGTAATGGTATCCCATTTGTTCTGATTATCAGTATTGTTATACCAATCAAATACATATGGCGATGCTATGCCATTTCCAAAATAACCAATAAACCAATTAGGTTCAACTGATGTATTCTCCCTTGAACCTCCTACAGATGAAAATCCTTGTGAGAAATGATATAATCCTGTCGCATCAGTACCCTCTCCACCAACTGTACCATCACCTAACATAAATATTGATGTCCAATCGCCTTTATATCCTGTCACTTTAACATCTGCTGTGAGTGTAATGCCATCACTAAAGTCAATACCAGAAATGTCTGCAATTTTAGCATATGTTTCATTATATGTTTCTTTTGTTGCCAGATTCAACACACCATCACTAACATTAGCCTCACCTGCAAGTTCTAGTCCTTCTGTACTGTCAAACGTATAGCTTATTGCTGGTTGTGTTGCAACATTAGCAAAATTGGTTCCTGGAGCATCTGCACCAGCTTTTCTGTTATTCTTTACTGAATCTGAATACCCACTTTCAATTTTCTGGCTTGTTATGCCAAGTTCTTTTGCATCTGCACCAGCTTCTATGCCAGGCAGTACAGGAACTGCAGTAACTGCCATGCTTACAGCCAGAAGCTTGGCTAAAAACTTTCTCTCCATAAAAAATTTCCTCCATTTTTATATTTCAAACCATAAAACGTTACACCAGACAGGTACTTCTTATTTCTAGCCAAAGCAGTTTTACTAATTTGCTAAAATAAAATTTATACTAATATATTTATACCAATTAATGCAAACAATAAAAACATGCTTAATCAAGCCAGACAACCTGCTGGCATTAAACAAAAAATAACTGGTATATTGGATTTGCAAACTTGTTCTATATTTAGATACTGGCTTGCATATGCAAATTAGCTATATAAAAACGCAGGAAATTTCCATGCTTTTATTTATTATTCTGTTTTAAATATATATGTACATCTTTTCAGCCACTTATTACTTAATTGTTTATTAAAAACTTATATTTATATATCTTCCCAAACATAATACTATATACAGGGAGCGGTTTCCACCAACTCCCTGATATAGAAAATTAATGAGAAAACAATAAAACTCTTATAATGGCTAAAACATACTAAATTATTGCTAATTATGCCTTGGATAATCATATGTGAATATCCTGGATTCCAGTTATTTTACCTTTACTGTTTTTGTAACTGTTTTATAGCCTGATTTCGTTACTTTAATAGTTATTTTTGTTCCTTTCTTAAGCTTTGATGAAGCTGTGAAAGTGAACTTCTTGCCATTTACTTTGGCATTTTTATATTTTTTATTTCCAACTTTTACTTGTACTTTTGTACCCTTTACAGACAAGTTTCCAGTAACTTTTTTCTTTCCTGTCTTTGCTGTTATATCAGAAACCTTCATTGTCTTTTTCTTATTATCTTCTTTTGAAGGCTCTTCTGGTGTATCTGTTGTGCCAGGTGTCTGTGTTCCAGGATCAACTGTTGTTCCTGGATCTGGTGTTGTACCAGGTGTTGCTGTTGCCCCTGGTGCTGGTGTTGTGCCAGGCTCTGGTGTTGCTGCTGGGTCTGTTGATGGTGCTGGTGTTGCTGTAGCTGGTGGTGTAACTACATCTGGGGCAGCCTGGCTAACTATAAACTTACCAACCTGTGCTATAATATGTACATTTACATCAATACCCTGGTTAGTATTTTTAATTTCCATTGAACAATATTCTTTATTATCTGTTAAATCATAATATACAACAGAGAAATCATAACCTGTACGCTTAACAGAAATTTTATAAACATGCCCAGCTACAATTGTACTTCCTGTATTAGCAGCATCTACTACTGTTCCTGTACCTTCCTCTGCTACCCATGCATTGTCATCAGAACCTGTTGTAATATATTTATTTCCATCACTTAATAATTCTACATTAAATGCACCATATCCATTACTGTCAGTTGTAGAATCAAATGTTACATATAAATCTAATGTGCCTTCACCTTTTAATGTATAATCCCTGCCCTTCTGGCTTCCATCCCACCATGCAGTACCTGTAAGAGTTTCTGGCTCTAATAATGGTGTTGGAGCTGGTGTTGCATTTTCATCAACAGGAGGAAGAGTTGGAGCTGGTGTTGGTGTTGGTAAAATTACAGGGTATGTTGCAATGCCTGCTGGAACTGTAATTCCTGTAAATGTTACTGGAGTAATATTGGTAAGTTTGCAAGAACCACCTGTAAGAGCTATATAAACTTCCTTATCTGCTGGTACTTCTGGTATTGTAAGAAATCCTATTATACCATTATTACTAAACTTAACAATCACTTTATTATCTTCACGTACAGCTGATACTGCACACTTTACCCCTGCTTCTGACTTATTTGCATCAAGCCATAATCCCCAGTCGCCTACACCTCGGAATGTAGTACTATAATTTGCACCTTCTGGCATTTCAACAAATGCATCAGAACGGAAATTAGCTAAATATCCATAGCCTTCACCTTTAACTTCACCATCATCAGAAGTATATACAAAAACCTGTGGAGTAAACCAGTTAGCTACACCTTCTACATCATATGTCTTACTGTCAAATGTAAGTGACACACCATTTCCATCAACTTTATATCCTTTTGAAAAATTGGTCTGCCATCCTGGACAATCTACAACAGTATCATCTGTTGGAAGGTCTTCTGGTTCATTACTTTCAAATGTACCTGTATTACCCCATGTAATATCTTTAACAGAACAATTCTCACCTGATAATGATAAATATGTATTTGCACTACTTGAAACTGTAACCTTTGCATATGTAACAAGTCCACCTGCATTTATCTTCATAAAAACATATTTGCCAGACTTATATGCGCTTACTGTATAGTCTACAAAATCTTTCTGCTTTGCTTCAACCCATTCAGCAATTTCACTTTCAGTACCTGCTACTCCTGCGTCTTTGTCTGAATAATACTTATCAGAACCTTCACCCCAGTATTTAATTTTACCAGCAGTTCCAGCCCATCCAACACAATCAGACCTCATTACACCATATTCAGCATAATTAGTTCCATTTACTTTTTTATCATCACTTGAAAATACTACATAAACAGGAACATCATGTCTGAAAGTACCATTACTCTTAGATTTAAAGTTAGCAGTAATACCTTCTTCTGTTATTTTTACACCTTCAAGATGTTTAGACCACCATTTCTCAAATGTTACACTATTCTCTGTATCTCCAGGTGTAACTGGTGTATCAGTTCCTGGGTTATCTGGTTTTGGGTCTTCTGTTCCAGGATTATCTGTTCCTGGTTCATCAGTTCCAGGATTATCTGGAGTTGGATCTTCTGGTACAATATTAGTATATTCAGTTTCTGCAATATTAGTTATATTGCACATTTCTCCAGATAATGAAATATAAACTTCTTCTTCTCCAGTATATGGCAAAGAAGTTAATGACTTCTTCTTTCCAGCAGTAAACTCTATATAAATCTTGTTATTACTTTTAATAGCTTGGACTTTACAATCTATACCTGATGTAATATCACTTTGCCATGTATCTCCAGCATCTTCTTTTATCTCAAAAGTATAACCTAAATTATTCCATGCTGTAAGCCCGGGACCTGTATTGGCATCTCCACTCCAAGCATATCCATCACCACGTATAACAACATATTCTTTATAAGTTGCAGCACCTGGTTCTGCTTTCATTTCTGTATTAGAATATGCAAAAACAAATGGAACATTCCAACCGTCTGCTCCTGCTGTCTGACTATGACATTCAAGTGCTATACCACTATCTGTTAATGGAATGCTAATTCCTTGTGTAAAAGCGTCTGCAAAACCTACACTACTAAAATCAAGTTCCGTCTTAATATTAGCACCACGGTTACTTTTTACTAAACTTAAATACCCCCCCCCGATTTTCTGGCTTGCTGCATCAGCTTCAGCGCCAGGCAGGGCAGGAGTTGCTGTAAGAACTAAACTTGCAGCTAAAACTTTTGCTAAAAACTTTCTGTTCATAATAACTCCATCCTTTCTTTTTTACATTTTTAAAATTTACTTCCAAGTTTCCTGCCCCTGTCTGGCAGAAGCAGAAACCTTGCTACAGATATAATACCTACTTAACCTTTACACTCTTTGTTGTTGCTTTATATCCACTCTTTGTTGCCTTAATTGTTACCTTTGTACCTTTTTTAAGCTTGCTTGTTGTAAATGTGAATTTCTTACCATTCACCTTAGCAGCTTTATATTTAGCACTGCCTACTTTAACTGTTACCTTTGCACCACTTACTGAAAGCTTACCAGTAATTTTCTTTGCATTTGCTTTAGCAGTAATACCTGATATAGAAATAGACTTTTTAACTGTAACTTCTGGTTCATCATCACCAGTATTGTCATTGCTAGTATTATCGTTGTTGTTATTGTTATTGTTATCATTACTGTTATCACCAACATTGCTATTGTCATTATTGCCTGGCTCTTCAGGTGTTGTAACCTTTGCTGATGTAAGTGCTGCAACATCTGTTGCTGTCAGTGCTGTGTTGTAGATACCTACATTATCAAGTGAACCCTGGAAATCAGGGTCTGCTGCCCAGTATGAGCTTCCAAGATAATTATTCTTTGCTGCCTTAAGTGCACTCATTAATGTTCCAAAACCTGTTTCAGCACTCTGCACAAGTACACCATTAACATATGTAGCCATCTTCTCTTCATCAATGGTAATAGTAATTGTATCCCATCTGTTCTGGCTTGTTGCATTTTTATACCAGTCCCATGCATAAGGTGCTGCTATGCCATTTCCAAAGTATCCTGCCTCACTCACATCTTCTCTTGATGAAAAGCCCTGTGTAAAGTGGTATGCAAGTGTACATCCTTCTTTTTCACCTGCCAGTTTGCCATCACCAAGCATAAAGATTGGTGTCCAGTCACTTATATACCCTGTAACTTTGACATCTGCTGTAAGAGTAATTCCATTGCTGAAATCAAATGAAGACAAATCTGCAATCTTTGCATATGTTTCATTATGTGTTTCCTTAGTTGCAAGATTTAATACACCATCTGCAACCTTTGCCTCTCCAGCAAGCTCAAGCCCGTCTGCACTATCAAATGTATAACTAACTACAGGCTGTGTTGTAATTGCTGAAAAGTTTGTCCCTGCTACATCCCCTCCTGGTGCTGGTGTTGCAGGAGCAGCTGGTGCATCTGGCACAACACTTGCAAGCTCAGAAGGTACCTCAAAACTTACATAATCAGATGTATTTACACCAGATAATGTACACTGTTCACCTGAAAGTGATAAATAAGCTGTCTTTCCTTCTGCTACTGGAGTAGCCGCATATGTAACCAGTCCGCCTGCATTTATCTTCATAAATACAGTATTATCTTTCCTTATAGCAGAAACTTCATAGTCTGAACCTGCCTTATTAGCAGCAAGCCATCCTGCAAAGTCATATGCCCCTAAGTCTGTATCAGCCTTCCATGCTGTAGTACCTGTTTTACCTGTACCATCCCAGCCATATGCATCTGAACGCATAACACCATACTCTGTATAGCCTGCACCATTTACAACAGGTTCATCACCTGTATAAATAACAAAAACAGGCGTATGCCAGTTATCTGTGGCTGCATCATTTGTTTTATTTTTAAATTTAATAGTAACGCCTTCTGTCCCTACTGCAACACCTTTTGTATGTGCTGTAAAGAAAACAGCACAGTCAAGTGATGCAGCAATCTCCTCTGCTGACACGGTGCTTGTATTTACTGGTACTACTGGAGCTACTGTAAATGCAAGCGTTGCAGCAAGCATTGCTGCTAGAAATCTTTTTCTCATAACTTTTATCTCCTCCTTAAATATTAATCTTTTTGTAAATTACTTTAGCTTTTATTAGATTACCATGCAATTCCATAAAAGTCAACAGAATAATTAAGCTTTACACAGATTATTTTAACATATTGCACAAATTTAATTGCATTTTAATAAATTCCATTCCCAGTTTTACACAATAAAAAAGCTATATGCAGAGTTGCAATATAGCATTACATTCGTTTTGGTATATATTGTATTTTATAATTACTTATGCTAAAATAATATAGTATTAATTGAAAAGAAAGCAGATGCAGTTTCTTCGCATCTTTTGCCCTCTAGTTTCCAGGGAGGGAGGGGATGCTTATGGATACAATGGAAGTTTTAACTTTATTGTTAGTAGTTTTTACTGCTTTATCTTACATAGATAACCATAATAACAAAAAGAAATAGCATCTACCCTTTGACACGGAGATGCTATTTCTATATCTCTAACTGAGGGCATAACTGGAATCACATTTCCAGTTCCCTTTCTGAGTAGATTATACAACATGGGGCTTTGTTTTTCAAGCCCCTTATTTATTATATAATATATTTTACTATCAAGCTAATAACACTATACCATAATATTATGTTACAACCGTCCTCTTTTGTATTGAATTGTACATCTGCTTATGCTAAAATAATATAGTATTAATTGAAAAGAAAGCAGATGCAGTTTCTTCGCATCTTTTGCCCTCTAGTTTCTAAGGAGGGAGGGGATGCTTATGGATACAATGGAAGTTTTAACTTTATTGTTAGTAATTTTCACTGCCCTGTCTTACATAGACAACCATAATAACAAAAAGAAATAGCATCTATCCTTTAGCACGGAGATGCTATTTCTATCTTCCTACTGAGGGCAAACTGGAAACAGAATCCAGCTTCCTTTCTGAGTAAATTATACAACATGGGGCTTTACTTTGCAAGCCCCTTTTATATATCATATTAATATCATTTAAAGAGTAAAACAGGCTGTATGCTTCCATACAGCCTGTTTACATATATTGCCTGCAAAATTCCACGGTATAACATTTGATATAGCTTAAAAAGCCTGGCTTAAATTATTTCTCTGACTTATAAAGTGCTGCAACCTGCTTATCAGTAAGAGCCTTGTTCCAAAGCTTAACTTCATCATAGCAGCCCTTGAATGGGATATCCCAAGCATTGATACCTAAATAGAATCTGTTGCTGTTTGTCATTGTCTTATTAGCTACTGTACCATTGCCATAAAGTTCACCATTTACATATGTCCAGCCATGGTGGCCCTTAACATATCCGTCAGCACCTTTTTCGCCATACTCACAAGTATCCTTTGTGTCAACTACTAATGTAATATGTACCCACTTACCTTTAGTTATTGCTGTCTTTTCTACCCAGTTGCCATCTGCATCCTGTGCACAGTACCATGGGAACTCATCATTCTTGCCACCTGTTATTCCATGTGACCAGATATATGGGTCTCCGCCATTGTCATGGTCTGTCCTGTGTGTAATAGATACCCAGTGTGTATTTTTAGGGTCTGTAATCTTATTTCCTGTGAAGAAAATTGTCATAAAGTTGCTCATGCTGTTATCAGCTTTTACCCAGAATGAAATTGTCCATGGGCCAGTTCCAAGTTTAACATTCTTAAGCTCTGCGCCATAAGAAGAAGAACGGTCTAAGTAAAGAGCCTTGCCCTTCTTGCCTTTAACATATTTAAGCTTAACTTTCTTTGCCTGTGATGCCTCAGGAAGTACACCTGTCTCAGTATTGCCTGTTGTATAACTTGTAGTATCTCCCTTACGTGCAACTGCTACTACATTCTTGTTAGCTTTGTCCATGTTGAAATTATACTTTGGTGCTGGAACCTTTGCTGCTGCATCAGCTGTTGTTGTGTTTGCGTATGTAGCACCGCCTAAAAGTAATGCAGCTGCCAGTACGCCACTTAAAAACTTCTTAAACATAATTAAACTCCTCCTTTATGAAACGTTCATTGATTTCTAAAATATTTTAACATTTAGTGCAATATTTGTCAATACTTTATGTAAAAAATATGAATAAATTAAGTTTTTTATGTGAACATTATAGTAAAAATTACCAAAAACAGTTTAAAAGGCTTAAATTATTTCATCTTAACCTTTATAACAACAGCCTGGCTATAAACTTTTCCATCATCACTTTTTGAATAACTGCGTATACGGAAATAATATGTTTTGCCACTCTTTAGTTTCTTGTCTTTATATGTATATGATGTCTTAGAAGCAGATACATCTTTAATCTTTGTATAGCTTCCTGCTTTCTTCTGGCTGTATGCAAGCTCATATCCGTCACATGAACCAGCTTTTTTCCATGTAAATTTAACAGAATTAACATTCTTAGCTTTTTTAGCTGTACCCTTAAATGAAACCACTTCGCCTGGAACTGCTGGTTCCTGTGGTTCATCCACGCTAACTCCTGGCACATCTGCTTTATCCATATAGAATGTAACATCCTTTACATTACTTCCATCACTTAAAGCTAATACACCATTCTTTATTGACAGGTAATTGCCTGGTTTATGGACACTTTCAAATGATACGCCTTTTCCTGCCTGCATCTGTACTGTACGGAAAGTCTGTCTTCTTGCTGTCTTAGCCATACCTGTAGTATCTTGTGCAAGTGCAACATTACCATCATCATCAACAGTAATATAAAGTCCTGGTTTATTCTCAGATTCAATAGAAACATATGCATCATTTGCCTTGTCAGCTTTGCCCTGCCTTATAACCCATAAACCGTCTGCTGTTTCTGTACCCTTGTTCTCACCAATAATTATGGATTTATATGGATATACTTTATCATCACTTGAATTCACAAATGTTTCATGTGAGAGTCCTGCACCTGATGAGGTATAAATCTTTGAAGCAGTACCACTTATTCCTGTTGCAGTTTCAGGTATTGGCTGTACAGAACCATCTTCATTAAAATGTACTTCTGTTATACATGCTGTCCTGCGGTAGCCATTGCCGCCTGGAAGTGAGCCATTATGGTAAATAAAATATGTCTTGCCGCCAAAATCAAATACCGCCATATGATTTGTATTAGATGTTGCAGCAGGAGGCATAAGTATACTGCCAAATTCCCATTTGCCATCAAGCAGGTTATCTGTTGTAGCATATGCCATCTGCTCTCTCCAGCCATAAGCATAGAACAAGTAATATTTGCCATAATACTTCCCATCAGCATCCTTACGCCTGTAAATCCAAGGTGCTTCTGTAAATGTAGATGGTGCTGTCATTTCAATAACATCTGCTTCTTTGCTATTATAGCCAAATGTTATCTGTCCATCACCATTAATATCCTTTATGGACATCATATCCTCATTCAGTTCACATGAAAAATTCTTGCCATTGCCCCAGTTAAGATAACGGTGTTCTTCGCCCTTGTCATCTGTTTCAATCCATACTGTAGGGTCAATATCATTCCATCCGCTTGTTTCCTTTGTTGTAAAATCCCCTTTTACAAGAGGCTCACCTTTATCCACAAACGGACCCGTTGGACTGTCTGACACTGCAACACCTATTGACTGCTTGCCTGATGACGTTGCATCCCATGTACAATGGTAGAAATAATACCTGTCTTTACCAGCTTCTTTGTCATAATGCTTCGCAACCTGGCCTGCCCATGCAGATATCTCATCCTTAGCCCATGGTATAGACTTTTTATCAGCCTTCATTATAACACCTTCATATTTCCAGTTTACAAGGTCCTTTGTTGAATAGCACTGCCATTCAGGAATCTCATATGCTGTGCCACTTTTGGATGCATCATGTCCCTGGTACATGTAAACTGTATCCCCGTCTACAAGCACTGCAGGGTCACCGCCATATATAAGGTTTCCTTCTGTGTCATACCCTCCTATAGGGTTTCCTGTTGTACACTTGTCAAGAACTATATCCTTGGCTGCCTCTGCGGCCGTACTTTCTTTAAAACTGCCTGGAGCTGTTGTAATAACAAGGCTTAACATAAGTGAGCCTGCTACCAGTTTTCTTTTTAACATAATAATCCCCCTTGCCGTCTCTGCGGCTAAAATAATAACATTAAGGTTTAATATATCTTAACCAGCATTACCTGCTGGGATACATCTCCCACATGTTATTTAATTTTCACCTTAACAGTTGCATATGCACTGTACTCTGTCTTACCATTAAACTCCTTGTAACTTCTTACACTGAAATAATATGTCTTGCCTTTCTTTAACACATTTTCTGTATCTTCATATGTACAGCTTACGCCATCTGTTTCGGCAATATACTCATAGCCTTTGCCCTTCTTTGTACTATAATATGCCTCATATCCCAGAGCTCCTGAAGCTTTCTTCCATGTAAGTTTTACAGTCTTTGTCTTTTTGCCAGAAACTTTTACTTTAAGGTTCTTTACCTTTGCTGCCTTTGGAACAACTGACACCTCAAGGTTTGTTGACTTTGTAACACCTCCTTCTGCATATGTAATTACAAGTGCCTTTTTACCAGACTTTGAAGTATCTATATCTGGTGCATTGCTTGTAAAATCTGTAACATCCTTTGTTGTGCCATTTGCATAAACAGCTGTTACTGTTACATTTTTAGTATTTACCTTGTCACCCACATGGAACTGCTTCTTACTTATTGTAGCAGCAACAGAGCGCAAACTTGTGTCATTTTCATCAAATCCAAGATAAAATGTTGAAGCTGTCTTATCACTTCCATCTGCAAGTACAAGTTTTCCATTAAATATTGCAAGGTAATTACCTGGATAAGCAACACTTTCAAATGAAATACCCTTTTCATCATCAAGTCCTTTTACTGACCTGAATGTCTGTTTTGCAGATGTATCTGCCAAACCGTCAGTATCCTGTGAAAGCATTACCTTAGAACTGTTTTGTGCTGTTATATATAAACCAGGCTTATTTTCAGACTGTATAGAAACATATGCTGCTTTGCCTGCATCTGCTTTGCCATCCATAAAAAGCCACTGTGCATCATCTTCATTCTCACCAAGCCCTGAACCAACTTCAAGGTTTATTGGATAATCCCCGTCTGAATTTGTATTCCTAAGTGTTTTATGTGACAGTGTTTTGCCTGAATTAGTATAAAGTACAGATGTATTGCCAAAAAGCCCTGCTGCTGTTTCAGGTATCTCCTGTACAGTACCATCCTCATTAAATTTCATTTCTGCAAGGTTAGCTACACGGCGGTATCCATTGCCTCCTGGCAATGCACCATTATGGTAAAGGAAGTAAGTTTTTCCCTGGAAATCAAATACTCCCATATGGCTTGTATTTGATGTTGCATTTGGAGGCATAAGGACACTTCCAAATTCCCACTCACCATCTAAAAGATTGTCTGTCATTGCATATGCAGACTGCTCTCTCCAGCTATGTGCATAAAACAAATAATACTTTCCATAATATTTGCCATTCTCATCCTGGCGTCTGTAAAGCCAAGGAGCCTCTGTATATGATGGAAGATTTTTCTGTATAATATCAGCATCTTTAGATGATTTCCCACATGTAATCTTCCCATCACCATTCAGGTCCTTTACTGTAACCATATCTTCTTCAAGTTCACATATATAGAATATACCATTGCCCCATGCGAGATAACGGTGCTCTTCACCATTCTCATCTGTTTCAATCCAGGCAGTAGGGTCAATATCATTCCAGTTGCTTGTCTGTGGCTCTGTAACTGTACCTTTCACTATAGGCTCACCTTTGTCCACAAAAGGTCCTGTAGGGCTGTCTGACACTGCAACACCGATTGACTGCTTGCCTTGTGAAGTTTTATCCCAAGTACAATAGTAGAAATAATATTTATCTTTGTACTTAATTGTCTGTGCTGCCCATGCTGCGTCATCAAAGCTTCTCCATGATATATCTGTTGCCTCCATAATAGGGCCTTCATATTTCCATTCTTTTAAATCTTTGGTAGAATAGCATATCCAGCCTGTAATACTGTATACATCATCCTTAGCCATATCACGCCCTGTATAAAGGTAAACTGTATCACCCTCAACCATTATTGCAGGGTCTCCTCCATATATAAGGCTGCCATCTGTATCATAACCTCCTATTGGGTTACTTGCAATATTCCTTTCCAATGCAACCTCATCAGCTGCAAGCGTCTCTCCATTCTGTGCTGCAAGTGCCACAGCATCAGAACTTCCTGCACTGCTTTCACTTGCATTGCACCCACACGTGAGGGATGTAATGGCAAGTCCTGCAACAAGGGTTGGAACAATAATCTTTTTTCTTCTCATAACTTCCTCTCCTCTCCAAAAATTTAAAAATACCTGTCATACTCCTGCAAGGTATCCTGGCAGGCTGTATGCTTATGTACTGCATTGACAAGTTTAGAAAAACCAAAAATATTTTATGGTTTATGCAACATTATAACCAATCAATAGAAAATATGCAATATTTACTGTAAATTTCATATAAATTTTTATACAATTTTCCTAATTACCATAATTTATTTTAGTATTTTGTTTATTTTTTTATTGTAAAGCATGCATAAATATGCTAATCTTTATTTAGGTTTTTAAAAAAGGAGGTAAAGCAATAATGAGGAAAAATTTAAAGCAATTAACTTCATGCCTGTTAGCGGCTGCACTTGCCGCAGTACCATTAGCAAGTCCACTGGTACAGGCACCGCTGTCTGTACAGGCAGCAGATGCAACATTAACAGTTTCACCATCACGTGTTTCTGTACATGACCCATCTATTATGGAAGCAACAGATGGTACATACTATGTATTTGGCTCACATATTGATGCTGCCAAGTCCAAAGACCTTGTAAACTGGACTACATTTACTAATGGATATACTTCATCCAACAATGCAATTTTTGGTGACCTTTCCAAGAACCTTGCTAAACCTTTTAAATGGGCAGGTGAAAATGACTGTGACAGCAGAGGCGGTTTTTCAGTGTGGGCTCCTGATGTATTTTACAATAAAGACTATGTAAATGCAGACGGGACTACAGGTGCATATATGATGTACTTCTGTACTACATCAACATATAAGCGCTCTGTTATAGCTTTTGGTGTATCACAGAATGTTGAAGGTCCTTACACTTGTGTTGACACTCTGGTTTACTCTGGTTTTACAAAAAATAAGGCTACTGACCCAGGAAGTGAAATCAATACACAGTATACCAATACAAATATTGGTGAACTTATTGAAAATGGAACTCTTAAAGATGGTGTAAATGACAAATGGTTCTTAAGGGATGGTTCTGGCTATGACACAGCTTATGCACCTAATGCCATTGACCCCACCCTGTTTTATGACAAGAACGGCAAGCTCTGGATGACATACGGCTCATGGTCTGGTGGTATTTTCATTCTTGAAATTGACCCTAAGACAGGCATGGCAATTTACCCTGGTAAGAACTCAACTACAGCAGACGGACTTGTTGTTGATGAATATTTCGGGACACGTATTGCTGGCGGATATACCAAATCAGGCGAGGGTCCTTATATACTTTATGACAGTGAATCAGATTACTACTACCTTTATGTTTCTTATGAATCCCTCAATGCTGGAGGCGGATATAATATGCGTCTCTTCCGTTCTAAATCACCAGACGGCCCTTACCTTGATGCCGCAGGCAACAATGCTGCACTTACAGGCAGGGTAGACAATACTGGAATTGGAATAAAAGTAATGGGTAATTATAAGTTCTCTTCCCTTGAGAAAGCATACAAGGCACCAGGGCACAATTCAGCCTTTATTGACTCAGACGGACAGAAATATCTTATATACCATACACGTTTTGACAATAGTGGTGAATTTCACCAGGTACGTGTACACCAGCAGTTTATTAATGAACAGGGATGGCCTGTTACAGCAGTATTTGAAAATAAAGGGGACAGAATCTCTAATACTGGTTATACCACAAATGATATAGTTGGTGACTATGAATTTATCAACCATGGCACAAGCAATGACAGAGACAGCTATACAAACTCTAAAAATATTAAACTTAACGCTGATGGTACAATTTCAGGTGATATCAGTGGTACATGGACATCAAAAGACAACTCTTATTATATGAGTGCTGTTATTGATGGCATTACTTATAATGGTGTATTCTTTGCACAACATGATGAATCTGCAGCATGCAATAAAGTTATGACATTCACTGCTATTGGTACAGATAACAAGACTATATGGGGTGTAAAAAAAGAATTATTTAATGTAGAAGATTCAGAAATCATTGAAAGAGCTATTGATGAATTAAGCAACTCCAATATAATACCTTCAAAAACCCTTTCTGACATTGTGCTTCCTTTAGAAGCATCCAACAAAGCTAAAATTACATGGTCATCAAGCATGACATCTGTAATATCCAATGATGGAAAGGTAACACGTCCTGAAAAGGAAGAAAGTGTTGTACTTACTGCTACAATAACTTTTGGTAAAGCTACAGATACAAAATCATTTACAACTACTGTACTACCAGCAAATGTTATTCCTGATTATAAATATGACTTTGAATCAGCCAGTGGCAAAGAAGTTGCAGATAGTGGAAGCACTGGTAAAGCAGCAACCCTTATTGGGGATGCATATATTGAAAAAGCTGCACTTGCAGGAAATGTCCTTACAATAAAGAATAATAATGGTGAACAGGGCAAGAACTATCTGTCACTCCCATCTGATATGTTTAAAAATACAGATACATCTGGGTTTACAGTAAGCATGTGGGCAAAGCAAGATAGTTCAACATTAGAAGATTCTGCTTTATTTGAAGCTAAGACTTCATCTTCTTATGACAACCTGCCTATGACTTCACTCCACGCAGGTGCATTTGCAGATTACAGAAGCCATGAAGCATCTATGAATGGTTCATTAGGCCTTCTGCCTGAACCTGGTGAATGGACACATATCGTATACACTATTGCATCTGATGGCATAAAGGTATATGTAAATGGTGATTTAAGAAATACCAATACATTTAACCTAACACCAGGACTTGCCAATGAAATTATTTCACAGATGGATGATATCCGTATAGGCAGTGGAACAATTTCAGCATCTTCTGATGTATCAAATGTAAGTTTTGACGATATAGAGTTCTACTCTGTTGCATTAGATGCTAGTACAATTTCTTCAAAATACAATGAAGTTAAAAATTCACATCCTAATGTAAAGCTTTCTGCTTCAAAAAGTACAATATATGCAGGAGGAGATACATCCAAAACTTCAAAATTAAGTATTGACTGTGGTCTTGATTATACTGTTTCTTATAGCTCATCAGATAATTCTGTTGCAACAGCAGATGAAACAGGTACTGTTACAGCAAAGAAAGCAGGCACTGCTACAATTACTGCAAGCATTACAGCTAATGGTGAAACATTTGACATTACCAAGAAGATAAACGTAAAGAAAGCCAGCCTTAAGTTTTCAAAGAAAACAACCTCTTTAAAAGTTAAGAAAACAACAACCTTTAAAGTAAAAGGAAATGGTCTTAAAGCTAATAAAGTTAAATGGTCTTCTTCCAAACCTGCTGTACTTTCAATTAAACAGAATGGCAAAGCAACAGCTAAAAAAGCGGGTACTGCTACAATCACAGCTAAATACAATGGATTTAAAGTATCTGTAAAAGTTAAAGTAAAAAAATAAAATACATTACAACTAATTTACAAAATGGACAGGACAAAAATCCTGTCCATTTATTTTATATAACCATATATTTTCTGCCTATTTACACATGTATAAATTATTTTAAATTATAATAAATATATTTTATGTCATTTTGCACAAATGATTCCAGGCTAACAACTAAAGGCTTTCACAATTCCCGGCATTATTTACAAATAAACCTAAATTTATTTAGATTTATTTGACTATATTACTTTTTTTATATATAATGAACTTAAATATAACAGGAAAGAAGGTAGCACTTTGTTACATATTACATCACTAGACGAGGGACTTGAGATATTTAAGGCGCTGGGGTCTGATATACGTATCCAGATTTTAAATATCCTGCTTGAAAACAGTAATATGAGTATGAAGGAACTTGCGTCCCGCCTTAATATTACTAATGGTGCTTTAACGGGTCATATTAAGAAACTTGAAAACTGCGGGTTAATAAGTACCTCTGCTGAATCAGTTGTACATGGCAACCAGAAAATATGCTCTATACATTGGGACAGGATATTAATTGATTTGGAAGAACAATCTGATAATGAGGACGTATATAATTCTGAAATTAAGATTGGGCATTATGCTGGCTTTGATATTGTACCTACATGCGGCCTTGCGTCAAGCAAAGCATTAATAGGGGAGGTAGATGATTCAAGGTATTTCCAGCATCCAGACAGATATGATGCTGAAATACTATGGTTTTCCAAAGGATATGTAGAATATGTAATACCAAACTTTATCCCACGGTTCCAGAAAATTACAAAAATATCTATTACAATGGAACTTGGCTCAGAAGCCCCTGGAATTAATAATGACTGGCCATCTGATATTGAATTTTATCTAAATGATTTACGCCTGGGAAGCTGGACTTCACCTGGTGATTTTGGAGATATCAAGGGTCTGTTCACTCCAGGATGGTGGCCTGGGAACTGGAACCAGTATGGCCAGCTTAAACTTCTTGTAGTAAACAAAAAGGGAACTTTTATTGACGGGCTTAAAATTTCTGATATGAGAATTAATGACCTTGGGCTTGATTACCGCAGTAATATACGCTTAAAACTTGCTGTGGATGACAATTCTGAACACAAAGGCGGACTTACACTTTATGGAAAATCATTCGGAAACTACGGACAAGATATTAATGTGGCAATAAAGTATGCGCCCATTGAAGAACTTTTAAAATAACTTTATACAAACATTAATTCCAGGTATACTATATTTTTTATGTATGTCTATGTACGGTTTCATGTCCAGGTATACATTTTCCATCTGTGGGCACGCTTCCGCTGCGACGGAAAACGCAATGGTGCATAAAGGCGCATATCCAATGCTTTTTATAAACATTGGATATGCGCCTTAAACACCAGCGTTTCCGTAAGCGCCCACATTATGGAATAATGTATACCTGGACATCAGAAACCTGTTTCATAGAACAAATATACAAAATAAACATATAATCTGCACAACAATACAGCCACTATTCCCCCATATTCATAAAAATTCTATACAATGGCATATACACATCTCAGCCACAATATCATTTAATCCAGCAAAACCTTATACACATTGTACTTATAGGTGTTTTAAGATTATATTATTCTGGCAAATTCCAAATGTTTTACCATAAGGCAGCTGTTATGGATACGCTGGTGCTTAAGCCTTGTTCTTTAAGGCTTTATGCACCATTGCGTATCCCATCCAAGCGCAATGCGTGCAAAGCCATGTGCAACATGGCTTCCGGTTGGTAAAATTTTGGAATTGCCAGAGCCGCATAACTTTTAAAGTATTTAATTTTCAAACACGCCTTAAATTGTCTGCCATTTCTTGTGTGGGCATCTCCCTGCTTTAGCAACGGCACGCAGTTCTACATAACAGCCACATGCCCCACATGTTCCTGCATTTAAAAGCTCACATTCCTTACATACCGCCAGCCTGCGTTCATATTCTTGTCCACTTACACGGTCTGCCATTTTAATTGCATCTCTGTATTTTTCTATCATTTCCATGTCAGCTTCTGCCATTTCACGGAGCAGGCATCTTTTACATATCTCTGCCATATATTATTTTTTAACACGTAATACAGTAACACTGCTTGCAGGAAGTTTTACAGAAATATGGTCTTCATGCTCTGTATAACCAGTAAACTCCTGCTCTGTTATTTGTTCTGGTGCTTCAAATGTATTATGTGCATGTATATCAGTATTTGTAACTACCTTTGCTTCTATAACCTTATACCCATTGTCTGCAAGTTTTATCTCCATACCCTCTGCTGTTTCAATAGAAAGGTTATTTAAGGTTATCGTAATAATTCCTTCACCATCTTTTGAAACTGATTCTGTAATCTTTGGAACTGTCCATTTACCTGCGCCAGTTTCACCTGCACCTGTAACTGCACTTTCAATAAGGCTTGCCCCCTGGTGGTAGCGGTACATATGCATTACATGGTAAGTAGGTGTCTTAACCATCTTGTCACCCTCTGTAAGTATAACAGCCTGAAGCACATTCACCATTTGCGCAAGCGCAGCAATCTTTACCCTGTCACAATGCTTGTTAAATACATTCAGTGTTATACCAGCGATAAGTGCATCACGCAATGTATTTTGCTGGTAGAGGAAACCTGGGTTAGTACCTGGCTCACATGTATACCATGAACCCCACTCATCTACACACATACCTATCTTCTTATCAGGGTCATACTTGTCCATAATAGCACCATGCTGTGTAACAAGGGTATCCATATATAATGCCTTATACAATGTTTTATACCATACTGCATCATTAAAATCTGTTGCACTTCCTTTTATCTTCCATCCTTCTGGATGTACATAATAGTGAAGTGAAAGATAATCCATAAAACCATGCACAAAATCTTCTGTATTAGCAAATGCTGTGTTTAATACACCTTCTGTCCAGTAATAATCATCAATATTAGCACCACAGCACACTTTCTTTATCTGCTTCTTCTTGTCGTAGTTCCTTACATAAGTCTGGTAACGGCGGTACTCATTGCCATAATACTCTGGCGTCATATTACCACCGCAGCCCCAGTTTTCATTACCAATACCAAAAAAATCAACTGTCCATGGTTCTTTATGTCCATTGGCGGCTCTTAAATCCGCCATTGGTGAAACACCATTAAATGTCATATACTCCACCCATTCTGACATTTCCTGTACTGTACCACTTCCCAGATTGCCATTAATATAAGTTTTACATCCAATCTGGCGGCACAGTTCCATATATTCATGTGTACCAAAACTGTTGTCTTCTACAACACCGCCCCAGTGGGTATTAACCATCTTTTTCCTGCATGATTTATCCCCAATACCATCCATCCAGTGGTATTCATCAGCAAAACATCCACCTGGCCAGCGCAATACAGGCACCTTAAGTTCCTTAAGGGCTTCTACAACATCATTTCTCATACCATTAGTATTAGGTATATCAGAGTTCTCTCCTACGTAAATACCCTCATAAATACATCTTCCAAGATGCTCAGAAAAGTGCCCATAAACTTCCGGCTCAATTCTTCCAATCATATTTTCTTCATTAATAAATAATTTTGCCATTATATTTTACCTTTCAGAATTTTATTAGATTATATTAATTATCATATGAAAAGACAGGCCTTCCATCCGCATCCCACTTAATCTTCATAAGCATTGCATGACGGTTAGGGTTGTAAAGAGGGTCGCCTTTTATTTCTGTTTCTTTACGTGCATGGTATACAAGCACATCATTGCCATCTTCATCTACAGTAAATGAATTATGTCCTGGTCCATATATTTCAAGTTCATCATTAGTCCTAAGGACTGGATATCTTTCTTTCTTCCATGAAAGCGGGTCAAGCAGGTCTGAACCTTCATCAGCAGTGAGCATACCCATACAGTAATTTACACCTGTATCACTTGCAGAATATGTAAGGAAAATCTTACCATTACGTTTAATAACAGCTGGTCCTTCATTTACCCAGAAACCTATACGCTCCCAGTCATAGTCAGGAGTAGTAAGCAGCACCTGTACTGTCTTAAGTTTATACCCTGATTCCATCTCTGCAATATAAAGATTAGAAATCTGTGGACCTACACTTACTTTCTCAGCCCATACATAATAATACTTTCCTTTATCCTCAAAAACAGTTGCATCAAGTGAAAATGCCTCAAATGAAAATATATCACCTTCTGCACGCTGCATTTTACCTTTCTCAGCCCATTTATCATTATATGGGTCATCCCCCTGGCACTCAAGCACATATGGACGGATATTCCATATATCCTCTTTCTCTCCACCTGCAAAATATATATACCACTTTCCAAAGAGGTAATGCATCTCAGGAGCCCATATATGTTCACTCATAATGCCACTTTCATGTTTTCTCCATACAACCTTTTCTTCTGCATCCGCAAGCCCTGCCAGGGTTTTTGCACGGCGTAGCGCAATACAGTCATAACTTGGTATAGATGCTGTAAAATAATACCATCCATTATTAAAGCATACAAAAGGGTCTGCCCTCTGCATAATCCAAGGCTCATTATATTTTAATTCCTTATTTTCTTGCATATTATACCATCCTTTCCATTTATTATGTATTCTGTTATTTGTTTCAAAAAAGGCAAGGCGCAATGCCTTGCCTTCAATTAACATTGATGTTAAATTACAATTATATTACTGGTTATCTTCTACCATCTTCTCATACTTCTGTACATCTTCCTCTGAAAGTACATTGTAACCATCTGGTCCGAAGTAGTTAAGCATAGCTGTTGCATGATACCAGTTAGCCTTTGTTGTAGCTTCATCTGCAAAGTCAGCTGCTTTTCTCTTACCAGAGTCTACTGCTGTATGTATACCACCTTCTTCAATCTTGTTGAAGTATTCATCACAATAGTTCCAATATCCTGCAATACTGGTCCATCCATATGGAATAGGCTCCATGCAGCTCTTGAAGTATTCTCTCCAATGCTCTGTATGTTCTTCATCCATTCCAGCACAGTACATATCAATATACTCATCCCATACTTCCTGGTCTGTTGTAATAGGCACAGGCATTTCTTTATGTTTAAGATGTGTACCTGTAGCATCAACACTGTCCTCTTTATTGTACATCTCAATCCTTGTCTTCCAGCCATCTTTGCCAAATGACATAAACTTAAGAAGTTCATATGCTTCACGAGGATACTCACAAGCTGTTGTAAGTCCTCCAAAGTCTATAGTTGCAATTGTATGGTGTACTTCTGATGCATCCTCTTTATTAACTGCTGGTACAACATATGGTACAATATCAAGGTTATACTGCTCATACTCTGGTGTATTCCATGTATTCTGGAATGTCCAGAAAGCTTCTGTAAACAATGCTACATGGCCTGTTGTTCCACACCACGCACCAAAGTCACCTGTCCAGTTCTCCATCTCAATAGTGTTTGCTGAAGGTGCAATATATCCACCCTGCTTTAAGTCTGCAAATTCCTGCTCACCTACAGCCCATATACTAAGGTCAAAGTCTGTACCATCAAATCCAAATTCACCTTGGATTGTCTGTGCAGCAGCAATTCCATAATATGAGTCAAGCCTGTTATAGAAACCACATCCATAATATGGCAGGTTATCAGGGGAATCAGGAACTGTACAATCCTTGATAAGTTTTATCATATCACTCCATACCCAGTTTCTATCAGGGACAGGCACATTAAGTTTCTTTAATACATTTAAGTCAATATACATGCCAGTTGGGAAAAACTTAACAGGCACACCATATCTTCTGTCTGTACCATAGCATCCAAGCCCGCACTCATTAATTGTAGCAGCAAGCCCTTTTGTCTCAGGGTCAGAATCCCAGAAATCCTTTACATCACGTAACAGGTAGTTGCTTAATGCAAAGTCTGCATCAGAATACATAACTACATCAGGTGCATCCTGGTTAGATACCAGTGTATTAAGTGTCTGGTTATATGTTGCAACCTCATTATAAACAGGCTTTACCGTGATATTAGGATACAGCTCCATAAAACGGTCTGCAAGATACTCAACTGTTTCTTTCTGGTCAAAATGGAAATATGTAAGCTCAATATCGTCCTTAGTAAGGTCTGTTGCCACATTGTATTTAATTCCATTAATTTCTTTCTCTTCTGTTTTTCCAGATACATTTGTTGACTCACTCTTACTATCTTTACCGCCTACACTATCATCACTTCCTTTGTTGCCGCATCCTGCAAGCCCCAATACCATAGACATTGAAAGTGCCAATGCTAATAATTTTTTCCTCATACTTCTTCCTCCCTTTAGATATTTTTTCTCCAAAACTCTCCTTGATGTAGTAAATTATAACATATAATATCTACAATTTCTACACTTTTTTGTAAATTATTTTACATATTTTCAAACTATTATTACTCACCTGTAATACCTGTACGGTCAATACTCTCCACAAAGTACCTCTGTAATACAAAGTACATAATAAGCAGTGGCAGTATGCTAAGCATTGTACCAGACATATTAATTGATTCATTAATGCTTGTAACTGCATTTGCAGCTGTAGCCGTCTGTGAATATTTATCATAGTTTGTAGCAAAGTTCTTAAGCTGGATAATAAGTGAAGTCCAGCCTGATTTTGTAGTGATACCTGATACATACATAGATGTAAGGTAAGACTCATTCCAGTACCATACAAATGAGAAAAGTGATACTGTTATAATGGCAGGTGCTGCTGAAGGAAGTGAAATCCTGTAGAATGATTTCCAGTATCCAGCACCATCTATCTGTGCAGCTTCAATAAGCACCTTTGGAACCTGCCTGAAGAACTGCCAGAATATAAGTATAAATATTGGTGCATTTATCCCCATGCCAAGTATAGCAGGAAGCACAAATGACCAAATTGTGCCAAGGATACCCATGTTTGAATAAAGTACATATGTAGGTATCATTGTAACCTGGCTAGGAAGTATAAATGTAAATAATATTATGCCAAGTACAACCTTCTTGCCTGGAAATTCAAAACGTGCAAGACCATATCCAATAATGGAACATGATATAAGGTTACATATTGTAGGAAGCCCTGCAATAAGAACACTCTGCCCAAATGACTTCCAGAAGTCCATACTCTTTGCAGCCTGTTTATAGTTGTCAAGATTGAAGGAGCTTGGTATCCAGTTAATAGATGAGTCAAGCAAATCATCAAGAGTCATAAAGCTGCTGCTTAACATATGAAGTATAGGATAAATATATATAAAACCTATACATATTAACAATGCATAAATTACAAATACCTTGAGGAAACCTTCTTTTTCTTTAGAACCAAGTAAAAACTTACGGATTTTATCCTTGGTTATCTGCTTCTTATCTTTTATAAGAATTTCCCCTGAAGGAGTTATTACCTGTTCAGCAATATCCTTATCCCCTTGCTGCTTTTGCATTCTTTTTAGCATTCTTTGCGCTCCTCCTTTCTATCTGTTTCAGCTGTCTCTGCTCTTTCTTATGGGCTTTCTTAGCTTTCTTAACCTGTTTCTCATATACATCCTTCTTTGACATAAACAATGCAGCAAACAAAGCTACCATAAGGACTACTACAATAGAATACATCCATGCCATTGCAGATGCATAGCCATAACCTTTCTCTTGTGTTCCAGAAAACATTGAATCTTGTATCAGCCCTATAATTGAGTTCTGCTCATTATTTGATATAAATACTATTGTATATACAATATTAAGCAAAATCATAGGCTTGATATTTGGCAATGTAATCTTCCAGAAACACTCCCAGCCTGAACCACCATCAATTTTAGCAGCTTCATACATTGACCTGTCAATCTTCTGTAAGCTTGAGATAAATATAAGTATCTGTACCCCTGAATACCAGAGTATTGTAACCATATTTTCAAAAAGGTCTGATATAGGGTCGGCAAGCGCACCTGGCAGCGTTGCCTCCAGCGTAGCTGTAATAGCCTGTGTATCAATAGATGTAAGGCTTCCTGCACCTTCCTGGTTAAGCATACCAAGTATAGGACCGCTTACGATAATAACTGGCAGGAAGAATATAAGCCTGAAAAAGCCCTTGCCTTTTACATTCTGGTTAAGCATTATAGCTATAATCAAGGCAAATACTACTATAATTGGCACTGAAATAATTGTCGAAACAAGATAACTAATCATTTCAGTTGTAAATTCTGTCTGCGAGAACAAGATTTCTGTAAAGTTACTATAACCTATATACTTAAACCTCATTCCAACACCTGTCATACGTATATTATGCAGCGCATACCTGAAAGAGGTTATAAGTGGATATGCAAGGAATAACAGTGCACCAATAATCCAAGGTGTTATAAACAAAATTCCTGCTACTGCATCCCTTTTTGCTAGGCGTCCCGCTTTAAGCTTTTTTAGATTTTTCTTTTCTTCTTTACTTAATTTCTTTTTACTCATTTGGTTCACCTGCCTTATAGGACATCGCATTTACTGTTACATTTCCAACAGTCTGTGCTTCCTCTGAATAATTGACATATATCTTTGCACCATTATCATAAGTTACAACTGTAACTCCATTGTCAAGCTTCTCATTATTTATAATACATGCATCTGCTGTAGCTTCATTTACTTTTCTAAGTTCTTTATCATACTGTGCTACAGTATCTTTATATGTATCATATTCTGTACTAAACAGGTTTGATGAATTAGTATAAAGCAGTTTTGATGAATTCTCATATGTAAGATAGAATGAAGGATAAACCCCTGCTTCTACCATCTGTAATAAGAATTCCTGTTTATTTGCCTCAAAGTTCACATAGTCAGAATACATTGGTATAATTCCTTTAAGAACCATGGAAATAAAAGGCACTTCTTCATCTACATACATATAATCTGATGAGCCAAGAGGCATATCAAGGAATGCGTCTGTATTCTTCCAGAGATAAGATACTGGCTCTTCAAGTATAAGATTTGTCTTGTCAGCAACTGATTTTAACAGCTTACCATATTTATCCTGTGTATCAAGCTTTGAATAATACCTGCTCTTATAGCTGTATGAATACAGGCTGTTACTTATCCCGCTTACTGCGAGGTTCTTAACTCCATCACTTGTATATGAAGATACAAACTTATCCAGGTCTGATACAGTTTTATTTGGTGTAAGATAGTAGAATGTCTTATAAACCTCTGCCCATTCCTCTTCTTTAAATGTCCTTTTATTAATCTGCTTAATCATATCAAAAGTAGTCCTGTTAGTATCTGGATTAAGCCTTAATGCATCATTATAAAGATATACATGGTAGTTATATCCATCTGCTTCTTTAATCAAATCTGTAAGCTTTGATGTACCTCCAATATGGCTGTCAGCCTTGTATTTTGTAATAGGCACATTGTACAGTCCGCCTTTCTGCCAGCCTTTATATACTGACAAGAGGCTTTGTACTCCCTTGCCTTTTAACTCGCTATACATTTTCTCTATATTCTCTACTGTTGTAACTGTTACTGCACGTGTACCAAAGAGGAATTCCTCCCTGTCAGTACCAAGGAAATCAACCCTTGTATTATATGAAGAATCCTTCTTTGTAACCAGACCGTTATTAAGCAGATAATTACGGTATCTCACAGCCATTGCAGAATAGTTGGCATCCTCACCTGATAAAAGCATGTAGCGCACTTTCATATTGAGATGTGTCCTGTCTTCTTCTGCCCTCTCTATATTCCTTCCTGAACTCGAATTATTAAGAGGCTGCTTATATACATCACGAAGCAGGAACTTTGCGAAACAGCGGTTATAGTTTACCATAACACCATTTGGATGTGCCTCTATACTTGCACGCTGGTATCCATCTTCAACAACTGCAATATACCCTGTCTGTTCCTTTGTGTGGGCCATTCCAAAAATTGGAGCAAGGACATTATTGGCATCCCTTGACATATCGTAATAATCCCAGAGATATTCTTTTGTTGTAGAATCCCTAAATCCTACATCTGCACCATAAACCATCTGTGAATATCCTGTTACATAACGTCCTTCCTTATTGTCAAGGTTTATTAAAGCACCATTGCCATCAGGTATAAGCATATATCCTTCCTTGTCATCAAGGAATGAATAACCCATAAATGGGAATACGCTTATTGTACCTATATAATTCTCTTCTTTCTCCTCAACAATATAATCATCAGGTATGCTTACAACAAGGTCATCACCATCAAGAGTTATATCAACACTGATTTGGAAACCATATTCAGTATATGAAATCTTTGCAGATAAACCATTATCAATCTTTTTATACTCTATAGTATTTGGTGTATTGAAAAGGTCAACCTGGTATGTACTGTTTGTTCCAACAATAGCTGTGATAACAATACCAGACTTCATATAGTAATTCCATGTAGCATTACTATTACCATCGTCCTGCTCATCGCTTAAAGTAGACTCTATAATTTTGCCTGTTTCTTTATTCTCAAGCATTATTGAAAACCTTGGTTTATAGAAATACATTTTATATGTATCATTCTCTGTTATAAACTCATAGTCATCAATAGTAATCCAGTCTTTTTTATCTATCTTGCCAAGTGCGCCTTTCTGTACTACTTCACCATCATCCATAATAGTGTTGCCTTCTGCTTCCTGGCCTGTAGCACCTTCTCCGCCACCAGCTTCTGTTCCTTCGCCAGTCTCTCCAGTTCCGCCAGTTTCTTCTGTGCCGCTTGTTGTTTCCTCAACTGTAGTATCCTCAAGGCCAGCCTCGGTTGAATGTGAAACACTTGGAACTGCTGAAGCTGCAAGAGTCATGGCAGTCACTAATGCTATTGTTTTCTTTAATTTCCTAATTGCCAAGACGATACACCACCTCTCCAATAATTGCACTAATAAACTCAAATACCTGAGCCCAGAGTACATATATAATAAATATCAGCAATGCAACAATTAATATTGTAAATATTGTAAGGCATATAATCTTAAATGTTTCCTGTGCTGTATAGTTATTTACATCCTTTATGGCAAGTATCATAAGCACAATTATCCAGCCATACATTACCACTTCTACAAGTGTAATAAGAAATGCTTCATTATTTGTAAGTATATGTGAAAGCACAAATGATACAGGAGTAAGCATTATATAAGGAAGAAGGCTGTAACAGAAATATGTATAAATCTTCTTTACTGTTCCTTCACCTTCATTAATTGTACAAACAAGGTAATTACACAATGTAACACCTATAATAACTACAATTATTGTTCCTATATCAGATACAAGCTCATATCTGCCTTCCCTGATATTCTTCTGTAAGAAACCACACAAATACTTATTAATAACATATTCAGCCATAAATACTACAAGTATTATTGTTGGTGCAATGAAAGATGCCCTTCCTTCTCTTGCAATTCCATATGAGCCATCTGACGGGTGTCTCATAAAATACTTTGCATACATCACATTAGAGAAAATCTTATTCTTGCCAAAACCTTCCCATATTTCCCTTGGCTTGTTAAATATACCTTTCTTCTTATCTGCATATTTAAGGACTTTGATTAATATGTACAATGCAATTATTGCAAATATAAGTGTAACAATATTTCTCTTAAGCCAGTTATTTCTTATCTCCCAGAAAGCATCTGAATAACCACGGTAATCTTTAGCAAGCTTTGCATAGCTTGTTGCCATGTCGTAGTTCTCTTCCTGGAAAAGTGCACGGCCCATAGCTTTATTGGCATAATCAAACATACTGTTCATCTTAAGCACCTGCTCTAACGGCTCTTTACTCTCTGTATAACGTCCCTTTGAATAAAGATATAATGCATTGTGCAGCAGGCTTGTAAATTCTGATGGCCTGTATACCTGTATCTGGCACTTGTCAGAATCAAGCAGGTAGATATTGTCTTTTGTATCAATTTTAATACTTGTAACCTGGGTTGAAAGACCTACACGCTGTGAACCATCATCTTTAGCGCCAAACACGAACAAAAGCTCACCCTGGTTATTGTATTCATATATATATCCTTTTGTTGAAGCAACATATATATTATCATGGTTTCCAACTGCAACTGCTGCTGGTGACTCATCATATGCGTCACAGTCTGTTATAAGGTTCTTACCTGCAATATTCAGCCTTTTCAGGGAATCATATTCCTCACCACGTGTAACTGTATAAATAAGGCCTTTTTCATCTATTGCAAGGTTGTCAGGTGTAGATGGTATATTACTTACCATCTTGGCACGCTGTGCATCAGTAGCTATTGCACGGCGCAGTATAAGCATAGGGTCTTTTGATGCTGCATTCGCTCCAAAATAACCAAGGAATGTTCCACCTTCGTCAGGTGATATTTCTACAATACCATTTGTATTGGCATCACATACTATATACATAATCCCTGCGTCATTTACAACAAGCTTGCTAGGCTTATACTCAAGTTTATCACCATAAAGCGGGCTGTCTGGTTTCCCATATTCGTTCACTTTATTGCCCTCTTCATCAAACTCATATACTGCCATTCCCTCAGAGTCTGCTACATATACATGCTTATCCTCTGTTACATACACACCTCTTGGAGTATTAAGAATACCTTCGCCAATTATCTTAACTAATTCCCCGGCTTCATTACCAACTATGATTCTGCTGTTTCCAGTATCTGCCACATAGATTTCCCCGTCATCTGTTATAAACAGGTCATTTGGTGCACTTAGGAACTCTTCACCAAATTTGATAATAGTTTCATTTGGCAGATAAGCTGTCTGTGTCTCCATAACCCTGCCATATCCATCAACTGTGTATGTACGGTATGGCGTTTCGGCTGAAACTGGTACAGCGGCAATTACGGAAGTAAAGAACACCACAGCTAAAAACATAGTCATAAGCCTTAAAAACTTTTTACTTATTTTCATGTCTGCTTCCTTCTCCTCTTTGCAAGTGTTTACTTGATACCTGAATGTGCCATGGTGTTCATGACATTATTCTGTAAAATTACGAACAACACAAGGTTTGGTACAAACATTATCAGCGATGCTGCTGCTGCCATACCCTGGCCAGAAACAGTGTTGTTAGCATTTACCAACGAGTTCATATAGAATGTCAGTGTCTTCATGCTGTCATCATTAATATAGTAGTTTGACGTTTCTACATTGGTCCATACCTGCTGGAATATCAAAATTGACGCTGTAGCAATAGCCGGCTTAATCATAGGTACAATAATCTTGCGGTATACCGTAAAATCAGTAGCGCCATCTATATACGCCGCCTCTATCAGAGCATCCGGAACCTGTTCAACGAACTGTTTCACCAGGAACAGCGCAACCGGGTATGCTACCAGAGGGAATATATGTGCCCAGAAAGTATCAATCAGCCCAAAGTTACATATAACAAGGTATCTTGGAATAAGTACAGCAGTTGCCACAAACATAAGGGCACCCTGGTTAATTGACATCATCAGGTTACGTCCTTTAAATTTAAGTTTTGCAAGTGCAAATGCTGCAAATGTCGTAAATATAAGTGAAAATCCCACAGTCAGTGCCGTAACTATTATACTGTTAAATACATAACGGCTAAGAGGCACACCAGATGTACGGCTGAACTTAATCAGCTTTGTAAAGTTTTCCATTGAAGGAGACCTTACAAAGAACGTTGGCGGGAATGCGAACAATTCGTCCATTGGTTTAAATGCGTGGTTTGCAATAAATATAATAGGCATTGCCATAAAGATTACCAATGGAAGTAAAATTAAGATAATCTTTATATGTCCCCTTTCAAACTTCTGGGGGTTAATTCTTTTTCCTTTATAAGCCATCTGTTACTTCCCTCCTTTATTAGTCTTTTTCTGCCAGAAGAGCATTAGCTCCCTTAGAGAATATCTGTACAATCAGCAACAGTACAACTGAAACAGCGGCAGCATAACCCATCTCATACCTTAAGAAACCATAGTCTTCAATATGGTTTACAATAAGCTGTGCAGCATATCCTGGTGACGGGTTACCTGTAAGCTGTGTTGAAATAAGACCATTCTGGAATGCACCAACAACTGCCATAACCGCTGCAAAGAGCATCTGTGGCTTCATCTGTGGCACTGTTATATAAATCATTTCCTGGAAGCGGTTCTTAATTCCGTCAATCGCTGCTGCTTCATAAAGTTCTTCATCTGAGTTAAGGATACCTGCTATCATAGAAAGGAAACCAATACCCATTGAAGACCAAAGACCTATAACAATTACGATTGGTAACAGATACCTTACATCAACGAGCCAGATTATAGGCTCATTAATTAAGCCCAGGCTTATAAGCCAGCTGTTCAGAAGACCTGTCTGGTCTCCTGAGAATATAACCTTCCATAATACTGTCATAGCAACACCGACTGTCATACTTGGTGAATACAAAATCAGAGCAAATATTGTCCTCGGTCCTTTTGTAAGGTTACAAAGTGCCCATGCAAGCACGAAAGAAAGTATGTATCCGCCAATACCTACAACAACCGCATAAACTACAGTATTAGGCAGTACAAACTGCATAAATACTTCATCACTTGTTATAAGTGTTATATAGTTCAGAAAGCCTACAAATGATGGAAACTGGATTGCGTTAAAGTTTGTAAATGACAGTATAACTGCCAGGATTACAGGCACCAGGATAAATATTAAAAATATAACCGCATATGGTGCCATAAATATGTAACCATTCCAGTTGGAATTCTCACGCTTCCTGATATTGCTTTTTTGCTTTTTTTCATTATTTGCCATGTTTTTCTCATCCCTCCGTTTTAGCTGGACGGCAAACCTTTGTCCGTCACCTTCCTAATAACCTTGTTACCGTCTCCAGCGTAGGAATTTTATAGTCCTTTATTACAGAACCATTACTGTCGTTATAACCAAATTCCTCCAGCTTTCTGTCGAACTCATGGTTTATTGATTTAACAGCTTTGTCTATACGCGTCCTCGCATCCTGGGCATTAACTGCTATATCATTAAATGTATTGCTCATTTCACGTTCAAGCAGGTATGTTCCTGGAACCCTTGGTACGTCTACAACGTTTTTGGCTGTTTCAGCTATAACATTCTTGGCATTTGTTTCCAGAGGGAGCTGCTGGAATGCTTTCATGTTAGCTGTAGGCCAGATGTATTCACTACCATATGATATCTGTATTGTCTGCCCAAACGTAGCCTGTGTTTCTGCTGATGACCACCACTTAACAAATTCCCATGCCTTCTTCTGCCTTTCATCATCACTCTTAAAGATAACACTTGCTTCTGCACATCCACATACAGAACGGTCGATTGTTCCATCTTCCTGTGTTGTACCTGGGGCAAGGGCGATATCCCATGAACTTGCAAGCTCAGGTGCCGCATTAGTAAGCATGTTATATGTAGCATAATCCGCAATTCCAAGAGGCATATCACCATTCCTGAAATGCTGGTAGAAGTTATCAATATTTACAGGCAGGTTATATATTGTAAAGAGGTCAGTAAGTTTTGTAAAGCCATTAACTGTTGCCTCCCCGCCAAGTGCTGTACCCTCTGATGCTGTAGGGTAATACAGTGAGCCACCCTGCTGTACTATAAGAGGAGTTGTTCCATGGAAGTTCCTCATAAGTATCATGCCGGCTGTAGGATAATAGAAGTTAAGCCCTCTCATCTGCAGGTCAGGAAGAATATCTATTACCTCATCTATTGTCTGCGGAACTTCAATCCCAAGCTTCTCCATAATATCTGAACGGTAAAACATTACCCAGAAGTTCATTGTTTCAGGCATAGAATATATTCCATTGTCAACTGTACCTGTCATAAAGAAACCTGGCTCATAATCAGCTGCTGCCTCTTTAAAATCATCAAAATCCATCATATTGACAAGCGCACCCCTTATAGCAAGCTCATAAGGAACAGTATAGTTAATTCCTGTCGCAACATCTGGTGTGCTTCCTGATGAATTTGAAAGAACAAGCTTATACTGGTCAGGCATAATACTTATATCAACTTCAATTCCAGTTTCAGGTGTAAAATACTCATCAATCATCTTCTGCATAATCTGTACATACTGGTTTGAACGGTTTACCCATACCTGGATATGGTCTTTATTAGTATTCTTTGTTGAATATGCCTGCTCTGTAAATGAAGCCACAAACCTCTGTATATTCATCCATGCTGACTTAAATATACCTGGTTTCTTAGGAAGCTCTGCGCCTTCCTGGTATATCCACAAACGGTCAATGGCAAGGTCGTTTGTAATCAGGTTATCAACTGCTGTTGCGAGGAAATGTGTTACAGAACTCTGGCTTGTTGTAAGCTCTGCTATACGGTATGGTATTTCATCTGGGTTATCCGCAAGGCTTTTAAGCTGTTCTGCTGCAATAAGAAGTGATGACATAACTGCAACACCTTTATCACTGTCACTCCATTTAACAGCACTCTTCTCTAACTCTACAAGCCTGTCATAATAACCATAAAGTGTATCTTCAATACCTGGTATATACCTTGTAAGCTTAAGGTCCCTGTATTTATCAGCATTATTACCTGCAACCTTTGTAATCTCAAGTGCAAGGTCATTAACCTCTGACATTATAACGTCGATTTCTTCCATTATATAGCATATAGGTGCCATGCTTATTGTAAATGAAATACTATGGCTTCCCTTTTCAAGGTTTATACTTAACTTATTACCCTCGCTGTCTTCAAGGGTAGAAGTCTTATACTTTGTTGAATATGCCATGCCATATGAACGGAATGCCTCATTTGGCACTTTGCCATCCACTTCAATATCCACAAACACAGGAAAGTCTGTCTTTTCAGACTGGCGGTAATTAAGTGCAATATAATAATTACCTGTTTCAGGTGCATCAAATGTATATGTAATTTTCTGCCCTGCTGAATTAAATGAATCTGAATCAATCGTATTTAAAACTGTATCCTTTACTTCATAAGGACTAAGACTTGTATCATATTCAGCTATAGCATGTATTGCTGAATCATTTGTGAAACTGTACTTCTCTCCCTCAATTTCAACAATCCCGTTGCCCTCAGCCTTTTCTGAACCACTGTAAGCCGCATCTTTTGATGGTGCTTCCAGTGTAATGCCTCCAAGAAGTGCATTACCTTCTTTAATCTGCATTTCAAAAACGTGTTTTCCCTTCTTAAGTTCAAGCTTAAGAGGTTCTGAATGACGGTAACTTGAATCCTGGATATACTTTTCTTCCCATTGTATAACCTTTTCAGGTACCGTTACAGTTTCATTGTCATAACGGTCCAATGAAGGCTCATCATTAAGCTTCCATGTTGTGTCAAATTCAAGGTTCCTGCTTTCATAGAAAGGATATTCCCCATCAACTGACATACTAGCCTTAACAGGCAGTATAGACTCATCATATGACAAATAATCAAGCTTGGCAAAATAAAGCCCATCCTGGGGTACATCAATCTCAAACTGTACCTTGTCACCAGCTGAAACTTTTAAAACCTTGCTGCCTTTAGTGTAGCCCTGTGTATCATCAGACAACTTGGACTTTGACTCCTCTGACACGCTGTCCCCAGCAGGATATTCAAGTGCATTACCAGTATAATCTGATAACGAATAACTGCTGCTTATAACTGAATAAACCGTATTAATCCGGTCACTTGAGTATTCTCCAGACGCACCAGTGCTTCCGCCTGCTTTGGCATCCCCAGCAGTATCTGTACTGCCACCAGTATCAGTTTTGCCTGACGTATCTGATGTTGCACCAGCCCTGTAGCCGATGCTGGTAGCAGTAAGAGCTGCAAGCGCCCCAAGCAGGACTGTTTTCTTAACTTTGCTTCCAATTTTTTTGTGCCGCATAACATCCTCCTTTAAGACTTAAATTTTCATTCTCCCTTTTATGTTTTTTTAAAATACTTTAGCTTATTTTATATTACTATTATAATCAACAAAAGTCAATACTACTCTTAACCTTTTATTGTGATATTCTATCATATTCCACTTCTTTTTGCCATATTTTCTGGCAAAATGTATACATCTTATACAAATGTGCCAATTTAACATTAAGGCACTATGCACAAAAGCACATTATCCCCTTTTTTATATAACAGTGTTAATAAACAGCCAAATTCTATATTTTTAAACTAAAATATTATAGAAAAAGGGGAACACCTAAGTGTTCCCCTTAAGAATTATACCCAGTAAACTTTCTGCCTAATTTCTTGCTTTATATATTTTCTTCACTATATATGTTATAGAAGTTATAACTGTAAGTATTGTTGAATATTGTAATATTGAATCAAATGTTACATGCCATACATTCAGAAGTATAAGCGAAAGCACAAGAAATACTGCCATCCAGTACAAAAATGCAAGCCCTGTCACAACCGCCCACACCAGCACGCTTTTAACTATATCTATTGTATGTTCTTTTATTGCCTTCATATCATTCTTCTTCCTATCTGTCAATATTTCACACCCCATATACTCTGGTTGTTGCCAACTGCAGAAAATGTCATTACCTCTGTCTGTGCTTCATCATTCATTTTGCACAGTACGCCCTTATACTCTGTTTTGCCATATTCAATAGTTATATAATAACTGCCATCCTTTACTTCCCATGTACCTGTAATCTTGTCACCATACACATTCCCCTTTTCCGTAAGGATTAGCTTAAATGGTTCTGCAATCTGGCTGTCAATAGCAGTACTCTGGTTTATTACATAATATTCACCTGCTACTTCACTTGTTTCATACCCTGTTTCTGGAACAGTTTCACCAGAAGTGGCATAAGGCAGCATACAAGGCCACTTGTCTTCATTAAGCAGGTACTGGTGCACACGTGGTTCATGGTATTCAGTGCCATTGTCAAAACGTGTATGGTATACTATATACTTCTTGCCATCATCATCTATAAAGGCTGAATTATGCCCTGTTGCCATATATGCCATATCAAGGCTTGGAAGCATATAGTTACCTGACAGCTTAAGCCCGAAATATGAATGGTTCCCATTGCCAAGTTCAGGCTTCTGCCCGTTCATATCCACATATTCACCATCAACTTTATCTGAACGGAAGACCCTTATCTGGTATCCTCCCATCCTTGTAAGACTGCCATAAGATACATAAAGATAATAATACCCTGCCTCTTCGTCATATAAAATATAAGGCGCTTCTATTGATGTATGCCCTCCACCTATAAGACGTTTGCCAAAATAAGCATCCACATTATTGTCGGAGTCAGCTTCAGGATGTATTACTTTGCCTGTTTCTTCATCCAGTTCAAGTAAGAAAATACCACCTGAAAATGAGCCATAAACCATCCAGAACTTTCCATCTGTATCATGGAATATAGTTGGGTCAATCGCATTTGGATAGTTCATATAATCATATTCGTTTCTGTCTGTTATGTAATGTTCTTTTGCATACTCCTCTGTAACATAATCAAGCACATCTGTGTCTTTAAGTGTTTCATTATTAAATCCAGAACAAATTAGTGGTCCTTGCCAGTCAAAAGGCCCATCTGGTGATTCTGATGTAGCATAACACAGGTTTGACGCATTAAATGTTGATGATGTACACAGATACATATAATAAAGATTCTGCTTCTCATTATAGATAATATCCGGAGCCCATACACGTGTCCCGCCATCCTCTGTAGGGATTGCCGAAAACATATTTCCAGTATAATCAAACACATGCTTCTTCATCATCATGTCACCATAAACAGGATTAGTTGAATTATATCCATCTGCAACACTTGTCCAGTTTATTAAATCTTTTGATTTAGCAGCTGTCATATGGGAACCATATATATAATATTCATCCCCGGTTTTAATAACAGATGGGTCATGCACACTTATACCTGTTTTAATTGTGTTGGTCTTTATACCATCCAGGTTTACAGTAAAATCTGCATTGGCATATTCCTCCTCAACCTCCTTTTTGGTATCTTCCTTTTGTTCCTGTACTTTTGACGTGTCCTGCTTATCCTGCTTGTCACCACAGGCTGACAGCAGGACAGCCCCTCCTGCCAGCATAAGCGCCAAAGCTCCTGCTGCTTTGCGGTATCTGCTCATAATTTTTTCCTCCTTCATCCTTCTTTAATCCTATTATTAACTATAACAAAAACTTCATCTTTAAGCAATAACAAATGAATGGATAATCCGGGTAAACTTACACATACCCTCTTTGCATATATTGGAATAAATCGTAATTTCATATACATTGACAATATATAAATATATGAAAGCAGTTATGCTTTATAGAAGATACACTAATTATATACTTTATACCGTTAGCATATTAAGTGTGCTTCCAGCGCAATATGCATACAATCTATTGACATACAGGCTTGTATGCAATAATAACATTTTCTTTAAAAGATACAGGCGCAATAATATGGAAATTACAGGAGTGGCTTAATAATGCTTGATTATTTAACAATATTAACCAGGAAAATTACAATACTAATAATAAATACTTGTGCAGTAAATACAGGCAGCAGTAGCAGGTTTTCTCTATTAATACTGTTGTATATAATACTTTTTATTTACATTATTACACTGGTAACAGCGGGCATTCTCTTATACAAAGAGATTTCAAAAAACATTAAACAAAAACTTGAAAATGAACATCTTGAAATATATTCACAAGAATATAAAAACATTTTAAAAACTGTACAAGCACGGCAGCATGAATTTAATAACCACATTAACAATATTATAAATATGCACTTTATTTACAAAAACTATGAAGATTTAACCAAACACCAGGAAGAGTATGCAGGATTTTTAAAAGAGTCATACAAATACAATAAACTGCTGGACACAAACCAGCCTGCAATAAGCGGTTTCTTATATATGAAGATGTGCCAGTATGAAAGGGTGAATGCTGAAATAATATATAATATTGATGTAACAGATATTTCAAAATACATATCTATAGTTGAAATGGCAGAAATTGCAGGAGCACTTCTTGACAATTCATTCCAGGCATTAGAAAAGCTTCCTGCAGGTATTCCAAGAAAGCTGGAATTTACTCTTGCAGAAGATGAAGAAATATTATCACTCAAGATAAAAAATACATTAGAAAGCAAGATAAATTATAAAACACTCTCTTGTTTTTTCAAAGAGGATTATTCAACAAAAGGTGAAGGCCATGGAATGGGTCTGTTTAATGTCCGGAACATTATGAAACATTGTAATGGTGACATATCTATACATTCATATTATGATAATGGTTTCTGGATATCAATATGCTGTTCCATAAAAAAGAAATTATCATTTTGGTAGTTGTTGGTTGCACAAAATTATACAGTGTATTATTTTATGAAAGCATTTCCTAGTATAAACATTTACACTTATACTAAAATATGATATTATTAAAGTAATAATTTATTTGGTACAACAGGATGGTTAAAATGAAAAATATACTGGTTTTAGAAGATGATGATTTTGAATGTAAAATATTAAAAACTATAATAAACAAACTAGAACGTGATTGTTATATATATGAATGCCATAACTGTGAAAAAGCCTATTATATATCACTTGAAAACCCAATACATTTATTTCTTGTAGATGTAAGGCTTGAAAATAACTATGACTTTTCTGGCTTTACTTTTATACAGAATATACGGCAGATATCCAGATACAATGAAGTCCCTGTAATATTTATTTCATCATTAGAAGGTTACGAATTAATGGCTTTCCGCAAAATGCACTGTTATGATTTCATCACAAAACCTTATAAAGAAGAAGATATACAAGAAATTATAGAAAACGCCCTTAGCCTGAAAGCTTCTGATACTGGCAGCAGCTTTATAGGTTTTGAAACTGGCGGCATATATTATCCCATAGAAACAAACAGCATTTATTATCTCGAAGCAAACAGAAGAACTGTATATGTCCATACAGATTCAGATATAATAGAACTTTCTGGCAAAAGCCTGAAAGAATGTTATAAACTTCTTGATAAGCATATGTTCTGCCAGGTTCATAAATCATATATAATATCAAGAAAATACATTAAAAAAATAGATTTTCCTAAACGTACTATATACATAAAAAATAAACCTGGCACTGAAAAAATAATAATTGGTGTTAAATATAAAGATAAATTACATGAATGGCTATATGATATTTAAACTTTATATCAGGCTGCCTTATTATGGCTTAATACAGCTTTCACTATTGCCTTTGCTACTGCATCCTTATCACTTTTATACAATATATAATCATCTCTGTCATCCACAAAACACGTTTCAATTAATATTGCCGGACCTTTTGTATGGTTAAGGAAATAAAGGTCTTCATCTGCCTTAACACCCCTGTTAGTAAAACCAAGCCTTTCCATCTGCTTGCATACACGTTTTGCAATATCTCCCTTATCTGCCACATTTTTTGTAAGCAATACCTCTGTACCACCTGTACTTCCATCACCTTTTTTATCATTCATGCCACTGTTAAAATGGATTGCAATATGCAAATCTGCATCTTTTACAATGTTACATTTAGCACATATTTTACGAAGTACATCATTCTGGTTTAATCCATTATTTACTGTACAGTTGACAGCTTTAATACCATTCTTTTTTAAAAGTTTTATAACTCTTTTAGTAATATACCTGTCTTCTTTGCTCTCATCTAGAAGGTCTGACTCTCCACATGCGATTTTCCCAGATGGGTTATGGCCGCCATGCACTGTTACTTTCTTAATCTTTTTCATATCTGCTTTCCTGCTTTCTTTAATTTGTATTAACCCTGTTACTTACAGGGTTTTATCCCACAAAATAAATATATGCCAGAACCACTTTTATGTTCATTTATTAATAATATACCATTTTGCCTGGATGCTGTATAAACAGTCCTGTTATAACAGCATGATATTAAGCAAGCAGCAAAGCAGATTACAGATATCATCTGGCGGCCGCATCTTGTATTCTTAATTCTTATTGAAACATCCCCATATGGCACAATGTTATAACTTTATTTCTATTTCTTTTTTACTGGAATCCATATCTCTGAATAATAATTCTTATCTTCATTCCCATTAGGATATTTACTGGCATCATCATACATTTCAATACAATATCCAGCAGCAAACTCATATTCTTTAAGAGCTGGAAGCCACTCTGAGAAAATCTTCTTATTCACATCCTGGAGTGCATCCGGCATAGCACCCCTGCATGGGAATACTGCCCATGTAAACTCTGGTATCATCTTAGTAATAAATCCTTCTGGAATATCCATGGCCGGATTATACGCATCCGCAATCATATATTTGAATGTGCCACTGCCTGCCATTGGCTCATCAATATTTACACCAAACATACCACAAACATACTTGCCATTTCCCTTTTCATAATGCTCTTTCCAAAACTCTGGAATTACTGTTTTAGCACTATCATAAGAAAATTCCTTAAGCACTCCCATAACCACGAAACTGTCTTTCTTAACTAATTTGTATTCCATAATATAACCACCTTCCAATGATAATTTAATTTTCAGCGGTGCAAAAATTTTAATCATTGTGCCATTTTTCTGCACCATAGAAGGTGTAACACCATGAAACCTGGTAAAAGCTTTTGTAAAACTGTCTGGAGAATTATAACCATACTTAAGTGCAGCATCAATAATCTTTATATTTCCTGATGCAATTTCCCCTGCTGCAAGAGCCAGCCTTCTGTTACGGATATATTCTGTAATTGTATATCCACAAAGAAGGCTAAATCCTTTCTGGAAATAATAAGCTGATATATTTACATGATTTGCAACGTCTTCTGCAGATATATCTTCTATAATATTATCTTCTATATATTGTACTGCTTTACTTATAGCTTCTGTCCAGTCCATGTTCCAACCTCCTGCTGTAACATTAGTATAATACTTCTATAATATATCTGCCCGTCTTTATTTGCTAAAAATTGTCCTTTATACAAATACTGCAAAAAGGTTAAATATCTTTTGCCCAGTCAATACCTGGATATAATTCTCCTGTCCTGATAAAATATTCTACAGCCTTTACACCAGTACCAATATCATTAATAGCAAGGTACTTTTCAACAGGTGACTGCCCTCCACTCTCTAATGGTGACAGTTCTTCTGTTCCTGCAAAACAATGGTTATACGAATAATATACCTCATATTTACCAGTATACCGGCATAAAGCCAGCCATTCACCATCACATAATACTTCCAAAAAGTCTTCTTCACCATAAGAATCCATGTATAATAATACTTCTATTCCATCTGGTATCTGTTCCAGTATCCATGAAATAAGGGTTTCCGTAATATCTTCTTCTTCATACTCCTCATTATCAAATAACGGGTCATATCTAATATATTTTATCTTTATCCCTTTAGAATCAAATACAGGAATAATATCCTGCTTAGGAATAATCTCAAACTTCATAATATTCTCCTTTTGTTTATAATTGCAATCCCTGTATATATAAAACATTATGTATATTATACTAAATTCATACAGTAACATCAATTCATTTCTTAAACCATATCATAACTTATGTGTTTTCAGATATGTACTAATACAAATATTTATTATGCATTTAATAAATGGTATGATACAAATACAACTATAAAAAATAATTTATTTATTTTTTATAGTGAAACAAAAATAAAGCATATTAAAAATGGGTTGCTTCTTTGCCAGAAACACAGATTTTTATGATTACTAACTTCCATCTTGTAATACAGGATGAAGGAAGCCTTAAACGTCTTAACTTTAGCAGGAATATAATGGAAAACTTAGGAAAAAATTTTATATTCCTTACAACACAATATGGGGATGATATATTATCAGCTAATGCATATGACTTTTATTCCTATATTAAACTCTGTATTACGTTCCAGAATTATGAAACTATATTTGCAAGTAAAGAAGAAGCAAATTATACATTTCATAAAGTACAAGAAGTATTAGCAATAAATCAATGAAGCCCAGAAAATTATAAACAAAAATTAAAAAAAACAGATGTTTTAATAGAACAGGCTAATGACCCCACAAATAATGTCCAGTATTATGAAAATGAAAAATTACTTTTAAATGAACTAAAAACCATGAAAACACTATTAGGGGCAAAGCATTTGGAAATAGCAAAAATTAATTTAAAACTTGCAGAAATTTATAAACACCAAGTTAAGTATAAAGAAGCAGAAGCATTGTATAACAAAAGCCTGCATATATTACAATTAAACTTTACATAACATTTAGTCACTCAAAAATCTGGCTTTCAGCTTTAATCTTTTTCCTTTTTCCAATAAACCATAATAAGCCTATTGCAATAAAAATCCCAAGCAATAAGTTTATACAGCCGCCCAGATTAATCCAGCTTCCACCATAAAAATACAAAAATAAATTATAACATCCTGTATAAAGATTGAGCCCACAAATCAAAGCTGTAAAATGTATAATTCTTGTCATGTGTTTAACAATAGAAGCATTATCTGAAAATAACCTAAAGTCCTCTCCTTCTGTTTTTTTACGGAAATATGCCCATCTGACATATGTAGAAATATGTTCAGCCCCCGTTTCTTCTATAAAGTTAATATAATTTATATTTTCTATATCTTTAAACTTGTTTTCTAAAAGCTCCATGCAGATTTTATATTCTCCAGGAATACATTCATCAAATTCATAACGGCAGAATCCAACAGAATTTAATATAAATCCTTTGGCTGCCATCTCATTCAGCCACTTTTCTTCTTTGTCAAAATTCCATATAAAAAAACATTTATGAATAATTTTCTTCATAATCTATACCCCCAAAATATATTTGCCATTTTCAAGTAATTCTTTAAGACGGATAATTTCAGAATGTAACATTTTTTTACCCTGCTCTGTTATAAGATATTCTTTTTTCCTGCTTCCCTTTTCTCCAGAAAGTGCAACAATCCATCCCTTTTCCAAAAGAGTATTAATTGCACCATAGAGAGTTCCTGCGGCTAATTTAACCCTGCCATTGGACAACTGTTCTACATTTTGCATTATGCCATAACCATGCATTGGCTCAACCAATGACAACAAAATATAATAAACCGCTTCCGTAAGTGCCTGGTTAGACAATATTCCACCTCCTATTACGTCTTACGTTATATCGTCTTCCGATACTATTATTATAACGGCGTCCGATATATATGTCAATATAGTTTTTTAAAACTTTTATTGCAACAATTGATATTACATCAAAAGGATGATATTATAAATACAGTTGATGTAATATCAGTCATTACATTAAATATTTATATTACAGGAGGTAATTATTATGAAGATTGCAATAGTTTGTGCAAATGGCAAAAAATGATACCAGATGGACTTATATAAGCCCTGCTGTGGATTTCCAGGCAGATGGCAGGCATACCAGGGAATAGGAATATATCCTTGCAGGTGAAGAATTTACCTTGAATAATAAAGGAGAAAGCATTATTAGTTATGCTGATTATGCAACTGCTATGGTAGATGAAATTATAAATGGCAGCCACATACAAGAGAGGATTTCAGTTTTAAGAAAATAAAACATACAAACATGTGGAAAATAAAAATATTTACTTGTAAATTTTATAATTATAATATACCCAGCTAAAAAAGAAGCTACTGCATTAAGAAAAACTATAACAATATATAACAAGACCATAATTGTAAATAACACAGAAACATCCGCCTGCCAGTCCAGGCAAAGGCAGATGTTTTTGTGTTGTCCTTTATCCATTTGCAATATAGTAACGGTATTCCATCAAATTTTTTTTGAACTCTGCACTCTTTCTTGCACTTAACATAGCCATATCACCATTACTCATCTTAATATCTGTCTTACAAAAACTATCCACACATCTTAAATTTATTAAGTAAGACCTGTGTACACGGAAAAAGCCCTCTTCTGCAAGTTCTTTTTCCATTTCTGAAATTGTATTGCCACATAAAAGCAAATCTTTCTTTATATGTACAATAACATGTCTTTTCATAGTTTCAATATATATTATGTCCCTTATTTTAACAGCAACCTCACCCACTCTTAAAACTTTCAGGAACATTGTCTTTCCTCCATCCAGTTTCCTTTCTGCACTTTTCAAAGCTTCTGAAAGTTCCTTGTCCATAGCTGTTTTATCTACATACCTGAATGCTTCAAATATAAAGCCTTTCTTTATATATTCATCATGTGTTGTAAGAATTATAATAACTGCTTCTGGAAACCGTGTCTTATATCTTTCTATTGCCTCAAAGCCATTAATAACAGGCATCTCAATATCCATTAAAATAATATCACTTTTCTTATTCTCATTAAGAAAGTTTTTACCAGACAAATAATAAGTAATATCAACTTCCCTGCCACTATAATAATGCTCCAGAAAATCTTCTACTCTTTTTAGCCATAATTTTTCGTCATCAACTACTGCAATCTTCATATGACCTTTCCTTTCTGTATACCATATATAACATTAAATGAAAAAAAAGTCTACATATCTTTGTAAACTTTCCTTTCATACACATAATTCTTTTAACAAAAAACAATTATTTAATACTTGCTTGCCAAAATTATAGTAGTTCCAAATAACAAACCATACAGGATATTAGCCTAAAAGCTCAAGCAAAAATTCAAAAAGAGATATTGAATATGGCATCATTTGTAACACCTCCCAAATTAAATGATACCAATATACTAATAACAATGATATTGTTTTTCAATATAACTTGCATAAATGACTATTTTTATAACATTAATGTAATCTTTTATACTATTTTTTTAGTCTGCAAATATAATTATTATTTATTTTTGTTTACTAATGCAATAAGAACTTCAAATATGTTATTATCTGTTTTTATATCCATACTCCCATTATATAGTTCCACACTTTTCTTTACATTAAGCAGACCATATCCATGATTTTGTGAAACTTTTTTAGTAACAATAACATTCTGGCTGATATGCAGCTCTCCAATATATGGATTACGTACATTAAAATATAACATTAAATCATCATAACGGAATGTAATATCTATATATCTGTCATTTTTATCTACCTTAACCACTGCTTCTATAGCATTGTCCAATAAATTAGAAATTATAGTGCATAAATCAAACATATCTATATTACAATTCTTAGTCATTTTACCTGTAAGTTTAAGTTTTATATTATTTTTTTCCATCTTCTGGTAATAATAATTAAGTATTGCATCAATAAATCCATCACCTACGGTAACATGTGTATTATACCCATTCAATCTTTCAGTAATTGCCTCTATATATTTTAATACATCTTTATATCTTTTTTCTTTACACAAAAGCTGTAAGGAATTTAAATGGCTACGGTAATCATGCCTGAACTTCTTTGTTTCTTCTTCTCTTAATTCAAGATATTCATAATTCTCCTGTTGCATATTCATATATTTCTGGTTTAAATGGTTTTGTACTTTTAAACCTTCATTAGTTATAGTCATCAAAAAAATTAATCCATATTGTAATAATGTACTTATAAACACCATTATAGAAATAATTAATGCAAATCCCTTTTTGTCCATCTCCCTGATTATTAAACATACATACACAAACAAAAGATAATCTGCCAGCCCTATAAACAAATAAATAATATATTGTCGTGTTGAAATCTTATGTACAAACTGGACTTTTTCTTTAACAAAACTATTTATCATAAATAAAAATGTTAATACAATTATGTATGTAAATATTTTTGTTAATACTTCATTTTCAAAATTAAAATACACTAAAACACTTGATGCTGCTTTATATACCATTGCATCAATAATATTTATAAATATAAGTGCCCAAAATCCCTTTGAAAACAATTCTTTATAGTATAGTTCAGAATATAACATATGTAATTCTAATGCAATAAACAAAACATATAGTAGTAAGAAAAATGGATTTTGACTTTTAACACACCATATAAATGAAAAAATAATCCAAATTAACAAATTGAAAATCAAACTTTTTCTTACAACAATTCTCCTCATCCCAAAGAAAACAATAAAAACCATTACTAATTTAAATATTTCTACACCCAAATCAACAAAATAATATAAAAAATCTATTAAAAAATTTGCCAATACCACCATCTTCTCTCTTGTAAATCACTTAAACACCAACTCTATTATATCAAGCCCTTCTAATGCCAGCCTTACTCTTAGAAACTATATCTTTATAAAATCTGGCTTAATAAAGTTAAATACACCAACAACCATATATTATGGTTTAACACCCGGTCAAATAATATATTGTTGTAAAAAATTATAATACTATTTCAATTTTATGTCACTATTCTAATATTTAAACACTGTATAATTTTGCGCAATTTTAATTTTTGCAACACCCAAACAGAGCCACATAATTTATGAAATATTTAATTTTCAGATACACATCAGATTAACAATTTAATTATTAAAAAACACAGCAGACAAGACATTGCATATAATTACGATTTTTTAACATAAAAATTCTTGGTTTGATATATAAAATTTTCTACATTTAATATTTTGCTACACTTTTTACAAAAATACAGCCCGTTTTGCCTTACAGAAAATACAGCCCGTTTTGCCTTACAGAAAATACAGCCCGTTTTGCCTTATTTTTATTGCAAATTATATTAAAATGTACTAAAATGATAATGTGAGGATTGTAATATTTGCTAGAAACCAGCTCACAGCTATGTATCTGCAAATATTAATCAAAATATTAAATATATAATTAAGAAAGGACGGTTTATAAAATGAACAATCTGCCAAAAATGAAAATTGGTATAGTTGCAGTAAGCAGGGACTGCTTCCCTGAAACTCTTTCTGTAACAAGGAGGCAAAACCTTGTAAAGGCATACACAGACAAGTATAATGCGGAGGATATCTATGAATGTCCTGTCTGTATAGTTGAAAGTGAAATCCATATGGTACAGGCTCTTGAAGACATTAAGAAAGCTGGATGTAATGCTCTTTGTGTATATTTAGGAAACTTTGGGCCTGAAATTTCTGAAACTCTTCTTGCTAAACACTTTGAAGGACCTAAGATGTTTATTGCAGCAGCAGAAGAAACTTCTAAAGATGGCGGGCTTATACAAGGACGTGGCGATGCATACTGCGGAATGCTTAATGCAAGTTATAATTTAAAGCTCCGCAATGTACAAGCTTATATTCCTGAATATCCTGTAGGTACAGCAGAAGAATGCGCTGACATGATACATGAATTTATTCCAGTTGCACGTGTTGTATATGGTTTAACACATCTTAAGATTATAAGCTTTGGTCCACGCCCTCTTAACTTCCTTGCATGTAATGCACCAATTAAGCAGCTTTACAATATAGGAGTTGAAATTGAAGAAAACTCAGAGCTTGACTTATTTGAAGCATTTAATAAACATGCTGGTGATTCACGTATCCCTGATGTTGTAAAGGATATGGAGGCTGAACTTGGAGCAGGTAACAAGAAACCAGAAATACTTGAAAAACTCGCACAATATGAGCTTACTCTTCTTGACTGGATAGAGGAACACAAAGGATACAGAGAGTTTGTTGCTATTGCTGGCAAATGCTGGCCTGCATTCCAGACACAGTTTGGCTTTGTGCCATGTTATGTAAACAGCCGTCTTACTAAGATGGGAATACCTGTTTCATGTGAAGTTGATATTTATGGCTGCTTAAGCGAATTTATTGGTACTGTTGTCAGTGAAGATGCTGTTACTCTTCTTGATATTAATAACTCTGTACCTGCTGATATATTTGCAGAAGATATTGAAAATAAATTCAACTATACACAGAAAGATACATTTATGGCTTTCCATTGTGGCAATACAGCTTCAAGCAAGCTCTCATCATGTGAAATGAAATACCAGATGATTATGGCACGTTCACTTCCTATTGAGGTTACAAATGGAACATTAGAAGGTGACATAGTTCCTGGTGATATTACATTCTTCCGCCTGCAGAGTACAGCTGATGCTAAACTCCGTGGCTATATTGCACAAGGTGAAGTCCTTCCTGTAGCTACACGTTCATTTGGTGCTATTGGTATCTTTGCTATACCTGAAATGGGACGCTTCTACCGCCATGTACTTATTGAAGGCAATTATCCTCACCATGGCGCTGTTGCTTTTGGACACTTTGGAAAAGCATTATATGAAGTATACAAGTACATTGGTGTTGATGTTGAAGAGATAGGCTTTAACCAGCCAAAGGGAATGCTCTACAAAACAGAAAACCCATTTGCATAATCTTTTTCCCTGGCACAATGCAAAGATATGCATTTTATAAGCGGTGGCATTATGCTGCCGCTTATTTTTAAATTTATAAGTGGTTTATGTAACTTTAAATAGTGACAACAAGAATTGGGTGTCTGTGCACTTAATTTTCTATCTTTGTAACCAACTTATATAAAATATAAAAACAAGAAAGGAAATATCATATGAATTATTTAATTGGCATTGACCTTGGAACTTCTTCTACAAAAACAGTGCTGTTTAATGAAAATGGTGATGTAATAGCTGCTGCAGGCAAGGATTATCCTCTTTATACACCTAATAATGGATGGGCAGAACAAAAACCAGAGGACTGGCGTGATGCTGCGCTGGAAACTATAGCCAGTGTTGTAAAAAAATCTGGTGTAAATGCAGATGATATAAAAGGTCTTGGCATATCTGGCCAGATGCATGGCCTTGTTATGCTTGATGGTGAAGGTGAAGTAATACGCCCTTCTATTATATGGTGTGACCAGCGCACTGGAAAAGAATGTGAAGAAATAACAGAAAAGATTGGTGCAAAACGCCTTGTTGAAATAACTGCAAACCCTGCAATGACCGGTTTCACTGCTTCTAAAATACTGTGGGTACGCAATAATGAACCAGAAAACTACGCAAAGTGCAGGCACATCCTTCTCCCAAAAGATTATGTACGTTACATACTTACTGGTGAATTTGCAACAGAAGTTTCTGACGCTTCAGGCATGCAGCTTCTTGATGTTCCAGCACGCAAGTGGTCTGATGAAGTTCTTGACAAACTTGGCATTGACAAAAACCTTCTCGCCAAAGTATATGAGTCCCCAGAAGTAACAGGAACAATCCTTCCTGAAATTGCAGAAAAAACTGGCCTTTCTACTTCTACAGTTGTAGTTGGAGGAGCTGGTGACAACGCTGCTGCTGCTGTTGGTACAGGAGTTGTAGAAGATGGCAAAGCATTTACTACTATAGGTACAAGTGGTGTTGTATATGCACATTCAAGCAATATATCCATAGACCCACAGGGACGTGTCCATACTTTCTGCTGTGCAGTTCCAGGAGCATGGCATGTAATGGGTGTAACCCAGGCAGCAGGATACTCACTTTCCTGGTATCTTGACAATATGGGAGAAGGATATAAACGTGAAGCTGAAGAAAAAGGCTGTGGTGTATTTGAATTAATTAACCAGGATGTAGAGAAAACACCTATCGGTGCCAACAGGCTTATCTATCTTCCATACCTGAATGGTGAACGTACCCCTCATCTTGACCCAGACTGCCGTGGTGTATTCTTTGGTCTTTCAAGCATGCACACTAAGGCTGATATTGCACGTGCTGTTATGGAAGGTATAAGTTATTCGCTCAAAGACTGCAGGGATATACTTGAAGAAATGGGTGTAAAAGCTGATGATATGATGGCATGCGGAGGAGGCGCTAAAAATGCTGTACAGCGCCAGATGATGGCTGATATGTTTGGATGTGATGTAAATACTGTTACTGCAACAGAAGGTCCAGCACTTGGTGTTGCAATTCTTGCAGGTGTTGGTGCAGGTATATATCCAAGTGTAGAGGAAGCTTGCCGTAAAATGATACACAAAGACCCAGCAAAAGAATGTAAACCTGATATGGCAAATAATGCACAATACAACAAATTCCACAAGATATACAAAAACCTTTATGGATGCCTGAAAGAACAATATAAAGAAATAGCAAAATTATAATAACCTGTAAATTTCAAATTACATAAAGATTATATTACTCTGGCAATTCCAAATGTTTTAAAAAAGACTGCTGTATGGGAGCACTGGTGCTTAAATCTGTTTTTCAACGCTTAATAGAAACCTTTGTTTATATCAAGCATTTGCGGTTTTATGCACCACTGCGTATCCCGCCAGGCATAAGCAGGCTGCCATCAGTTTATAAATGAAATTTTGGAATTACCAGAGCCCAAAACACATGTGTAGTAAAAAACGGAAAAACTTAAAAACAATTCACTTCTTCCCATTATTCATAAAAATTACTTAAAAATACATAAATAAATCCCTTAATAATCCCCATAACACGTCTTTTTAAGCATAAACCAGATATACCTTGCCTTAAACTGCATGTAAATTTTTAAGTGAAATATCCAGTATAGGTGCTGAATGCGTAAGTGCTCCGCTTGAAACAAAGTCAACACCTGTATCTATAATGTTTTTAATATTTTCTTTTGTAACATTTCCTGAACATTCTGTAAGTGCCCTGCCATCTATTATCTTTACAGCTTCCTTCATCTCATCTGGTGTCATATTGTCAAGCATTATTATATCTGCACCAGCTTCCACTGCTTCATGCACCATATCAAGGTTTTCAACCTCAACTTCTATCTTATGTACAAATGATACGTTTGCTTTTGCCATCTGTATAGCTTTCGTAATGCTTCCTGCTGCCCCTATATGGTTATCCTTAAGCATTACCCCATCTGAAAGATTGTAACGGTGGTTACTTCCCCCACCTGTTTTAACTGCATACTTCTCAAAAATCCTCATATTAGGTGTTGTCTTTCTTGTATCAAGAAGAGTTGTCTTACTTCCTTCCAGAAGTTTTACTATAGAATTAGTATATGTGGCAATACCACTCATCCTCTGGAGAAAGTTAAGTGCTGTACGCTCCCCGGAAAGAAGTGCCCTTATATCACCTGTGACTACCGCCATAAGTTCACCATTCTTTACACTGTCCCCTTCATTTACATGCATATCAAAACTAACTGATTTATCAAGCATGCTAAATACCCTTTTAAATACACCAAGCCCCGCTATTATGCCATCCTGTTTACATATAAGGTCTGCCTGTCCTTTCTGGTATACAGGCATAACACAATTAGTTGATATATCACCACTTGTAATATCCTCCTCAAGTGCCATACGTATATACCTGTCTGCGTTTATTCTTAAAGATACTATATCATTCATGTCTTTTTCTCTCCTTTTCTATTTCATCCAGAACCCTCTTTTTATACTCCAGGCAAAGGGTATCTATATCATTGTACTGGCTAAGGTCAACAAGCTTTGCAAAATCCTTGTCATCCAATAAATTATATGTACTTCTTGCAGATGCAATATCCCTTTGTACTGACTCTGCTGCCCTCTCTGCAAATACCATTGATTCAAGCAGTGAATTGCTTGCAAGGCGGTTGCGGCCATGTACACCATTACATGAAGTTTCACCTACTGCATAAAGGCGTAGCATTGATGTCCTGCTGTCACTGTCAACCTTAATTCCCCCCATAAAATAATGCTGTGCAGGAACTACAGGTATACATTCCTTAACAGGGTCATACCCCTCTTTTAAACATTGTTCCAATATATTAGGAAAATGGCTTTTTATCTCTTCTTCTGGAATATTTTCCATTGAAAGCCATACATATGGCATACCATCCTTTTCCATCTGTTTCCTGATTTCAGCAGTAACTATATCCCTTGGCTTAAGTTCATTACAAAAACGCTCTTTATTCTTGTTTAATAAAACAGCACCTTCCCCACGTACAGATTCAGAAATAAGGAACCTCCGCCCTGGTTTCTCTGAATAAAGTGTAGTAGGATGTATCTGTATATAATCTATATGTTCAATTTCTATATTATGTTTATATGCTATTGCAAGTGCATCACCTGTTATATGCCGGAAATTAGTTGAATGTTTATAAAGCCCGCCAAGACCACCACATGCAAAAACCGTATATAAAGACCTGGCAAGTGATATATTCCCATCCTTATCCGACATTACAATACCACAGCAGGTATTATCTTTATCACAAATAATATCAAGCATTGAAGTATATTCCAGGATTTCAATATTATCCCTTTTCAGTGCATTTTTTAGAAGATTACTTGTAATCTCCTTGCCAGTTATATCCTCATGGAACAGGATACGTGGCATACTGTGGCCTCCCTCACGGGTAAACATAAATTCCCCGCCATCCTTCTCAAATTCAACACCATATCTAATAAGTTCTGAGGCTATCTTCTGTGATGATTTAATCATTATTTCTACGGACTTTTTATTATTCTCATAATGTCCCGCTTTCATTGTATCTTCAAAATACTTATCATAATCTCCTTCATCCCTGAGCATGCACATGCCTCCCTGTGCCAGAAATGAGTCACTTCTGTCCACAGCATCTTTCGTTATCATAAGTATTTTTACATTCTCTGGAAAATGAAGCGCACAAAAAAGCCCTGCTGCTCCTGTGCCTACAATGACAACATCTGCATCTTTTATCATAATACCACCTGGCACCAGTATAATATCCTGGTGTCTATAGCTGCTAAATATATAGCCGCCATCCTTTCTGAATATATGAAAGAAATTCTGTAATCTGTGCCATGATATTATACTATCTGGCAAGCTCAAGCATACGGTCAAGAGATGCATTTGCAGAATTTCTTAGTTCTTCTGTAACTTCAACTACACCAGTTCCCTCTTCCATACACTTAAGAACTTTCTCTAAAGTTATCTTCTTCATATCTGGACAGACTTTGCCTTCTACAAGAGGATAGAACTTTTTACCAGGATTTCTGCGTTCCAGCTCATACATAACCCCAGGTTCTGTCCCTATTATAAATTCTTTGGCATCACTTTCACTGGCATATTCTATTATACCAGATGTACTTCCTATATAATCTGCATCTTCCAGAACTTCCATACGGCATTCTGGATGTACAAGAAGTAATGCACCAGGATATGCTTTTCTCACTTTTTCTATATCAGTTTTACTAAACTCTTTATGCAATGGACAAAAACCGTCATTAAATATAAAATGCTTGTCTGTAACTTTTGAAGCAACATAACGCCCAAGATTTTCGTCTGGTATAAAATATATATTCTTATTAGGCAGTGCCTGCACTATTTTCATGGCATTGGCAGAAGTTACACAGACATCTGAATGTTTCTTAAGCTCACCAGTTGAATTAATATAACACACCACTGCAACATCATCATATTTCCTACGTACTTCTTCTATCTTTTCAACCTGTGCCATATATGCCATCGGGCATCCAGCAGTAATATCTGGCATAAGCACCTGCTTTCCAGGGCTTAGTATCTTGGCACTTTCTCCCATAAAAGATACACCACAGAATACTATCGTATCCTGTTCTGCATCTTTTGCTATCTTGCTTAAATAAAATGAATCTCCAATATAATCTGCTATCTCCTGTACTTCACCAGGAACATAATAATGTGCAAGTATAACTGCATTTTTCTCTTTCTTCAGGCTTTCTATCCTGCTCTTAATATCAGTCATGTCATCCTCCAATTATCTACACGGTTTGTAACGTATAAATGTACCGTTTTATTATAACATTGCTTTCTACATGCTACAAGTAAAAAGTTTAAAAGTAAAATTCTTGCATTTATTCACATATTGCTATATAATAGTATTGTGAGATTTAAACAATAAGTTTTGATAATTATAAATTTTTTTAATAAATGTGCTGGCACATTGACTTTAAGTACACATTTTAGCATGGAATATTACTATTATTAAATTGTGAGGATGGAGGATTCTATGAATATAAGGGATTTTTTAGATTTAAGGCAATTACAAGAAATGCAGGATAAATTTTCCGATGCAACAGGGCTTGCTGCTATAATAGTAGATGCCAAAGGCGAGAACGTTACCAAAGGAAGTAATTTTACAGATTTCTGTATGAAATATACCCGTGGTTCTGAAGAAGGCAACCGCCGCTGTAATAAATGCAGCAGTGAAAATTCAGGTGTTTATTACTGTCATGCGGGACTGATGGAATTTTGTATTGATATTATGTTAGGTAATGAAAAAGTTGGTGAAGTTATCGGAGGACAGGTACTTTCCCGTAAACCTGATGAAGATGCATTCCGTAAAACAGCCACTGATTTAGATATTGATTCTGACGCATACATAAATGCACTTAAAAAAGTGCCTGTAAGTAATGAAAAAAGTATTAAAGCAGCAGCAGAGCTCTTTGGTAAAATGGTTAATATGTTCGTAAATATTGAATATTCACATAACAACAATGGCGGAAAACTTGGACAGCTCCAGGATGAAATAAACCATGCAACTAATGTTATCCAGAAGATTAATACTAATACAAGTTCACTTAAGTCAATAGCTAATAAACAAAAGATGCTTTCACTAAATGCTTCTATTGAAGCAGCAAGAAGTGGTGAAGCTGGTGTAGGGTTTGCAGTAGTTGCAAAGAGTATGGGTGAATTATCTTCACAGTCCGCTACAATTTATGGTGATATTGAGAAATCTGTAATAGAAGTTACAGATTCAATAGAGAAACTTGCTGCTTTATTTGAAAATAGTTAAGCTTATAACTCTTTTTTCATATATTTTTCTTTCATCAAAAAGAGGAGTCTTTATAAGACTCCTCTTTTATTATATTAAAAACGGATAAACTGGTGTTAATTCCAGGCACACACTAGAAGCGGAAATCCCTTTTGCCTCCATTCATCTCTTTAAGATATTCCATAGCCTTATTTCTCACATTTTCATTTGGTACTGTAAGGATTTCCCTGGCTATAAGTTCTTCACCAATACGCTTTGTATCCTCTGCTGCATAATCCTCAAGATATTCTTTAAGTGTCATAAGTGCATTTGGCTGGCAGCAGTTTACAATCTGTCCGCTTTTCAAAAGTGACATAAATCTGTCGCCTGTCCTGCCTGCCCTGTAACACGCTGTACAAAAACTAGGTATATAACCAAGCTCCATAAGCCATTTTACCACTTCATCAAGTGTACGTGTATCACTTACATCAAACTGGGCAGAACTGTCATCCCTTACAGGCTCTACATATCCACCAACACTTGTACGTGACCCTCCGCTTATCTGGGAAATACCAAGTTTAAGCACTTTTTCCCTTGTCTGCTGTGATTCCCTTGTAGATATAATCATGCCTGTATATGGAACTGCAATCCTTATTATTGCCACAATCTTCTCAAATATATCATCTGGGACAGCATTGTCAAAGTCTGCTGTATCTATATCATCTGCCGGGCATACCCTTGGAACACTTATTGTATGCGGGCCTACACCATGTACAGCTTCCAGGTGCTCTGCGTGCATAAGTATTCCTACAAGCTCATAACGGTACATCTCAAGTCCAAAGAGCACACCAATGCCAACATCATCAATTCCGCCTTCCATTGCCCTGTCCATGGCCTCTGTATGGTATGCATAATCGTGCTTAGGTCCTGTAGGATGGAGTTCTTCATAAGCCTTCTTATTATATGTTTCCTGGAAAAGAATATATGTACCAATACCTGCATCTTTAAGCTTTGTATAATTTTCTACAGTAGTAGCAGCAATATTTACATTAACACGGCGTATTGCACCGTTTTTATGTTTAATACTATAAATAGTTTCTATGCTTTCAAGAATATACTCAAGCGGGTTATTTACAGGGTCTTCCCCTGACTCTATTGCAAGCCTTTTATGCCCCATATCCTGCAGTGCAATTACTTCATTCCTAATCTCCTCTTGTGTAAGCTTTTTCCTTGGTATATGTTTATTTTTATAATGGTATGGACAATATGTACATCCATTTACACAATAGTTTGAAAGATACAGTGGGGCAAACATTACAATTCTTCTTCCGTAGAATTTTTCCTTAATTTCCACTGCAAGCTTTTTTATTTCCTCGTTAATCTCTGGAATTTCACATTCAAGTAAAACTGCTGCCTCTTTATGCGAAATACCCTTTGCTTTCTTTGCTTTCTCTAAGATTTCTTTGGCAAGCGCCATATTATTCTTGTTTTTCCCAGCATAACTAAGACACTCCAAGATTTCTTCATTATTAATAAACTCTTCTGCTTTCATTGAATTTGGATTATAACCCATTTTATTACATCTCCTTACCAATTCTTCCAAATATGCCAGACTCCTGTATTTCAAAATACTACAGGTAATATATTATAACATATAATTAATTTTTTCAATAATCTTTTTAAAACTATTACACAAATTATGTAACTCTGGCAATTCCAAAATTTTACCAATCAAGGTTTAAAACAAAATAATCCTTTTCCAGAAATGTTTCAAGCAGATGTAATGTTGTTGTCTTTCCATACTGCCTGGCACGGTTAATTGTAAAATATTGTCCTTTATCAACCATAGACTTTATTATTTCAAGCCCCAGTGTGATATCAGCCATATAATGTATATCTGGATTGCAGCTAGCATTTATATTAAATGTTTTCATTAATAAAAAACTCCCTTCTATCATTAACGGCATATTTCCCAATATAACACATCAAGCTGCCAGCAGGGAAAATACCCCACTGTCAGCTTTTTAATTTAACTTCATTAAGCAAGTAACCAATGCCTGCTTGCAAGAATTGCGGATTGCGGATATCCACTTGACTAATTACATCACCATGCGCACTTCTGTTACATCAGACATTTTATCTGCTGGAATATAATTATCATCCTGTTTCTCACTATTAATATAAAATTCCTTATAGCCAGATTCTGCACCATCTGGATTTTCAACTTTAATTATAAGCTTCTTGCCACGGAAGTTCTTCTCAATTGTAAACTCTTTCCAGTCACTTGGAACAGAAGGTGCAATACGCAGTCCATCTATATCAGGACGCATGCCACATATTCCTTCTACACATCCTACCATACATGTTGAAGCTGTACCTGTAAGCCAGTGTACATGTGAACGTCCATGGAAAGGACTCTCATTGCCTTCTGTGTACTGTCCATGTACATATGGCTCAAGCTTACGTATCTCTGCTTTGTCATTCTGGGAAGATGGTGAACTCTCTTCAAAATACATAAATGCCTTATTGCCATGTCCCATAAGTGCCTCTGCCAAAATCAGCCAGCCCTGTGTCTGTGAAAAAATACCACCATTTTCCTTAGTTGAAGGAGGAAACAGTGCAGCAAGTGCACCATCAAAATAATGGTCTACATAAGAAGGAGCCATAACCCTTGCACCATATGCTGTGTTTAATTCCCTTTCTACAGAAGCCATTGCAAGCTCTGCCTGTTCATCTGTAGCAAGACCTGATATAACAGCCCATGTCTGTGGATTTAACCACATACTTGCTTCTGGGTCTTTCTTTGAGCCAATAAGTTCACCTGTTTCCTTAAAGCCACGGTTAAAACGGTCACCTTCCCACCATAAACTGTTAATCTTATCACCAATTTCTTTCTGCGTCTTGTCAAGATATGCTATATATTCTGTATCAGATTTCTTTTCAGCAAACTTACGCATAATTGTAAATGCATAATACAACTGTAACGCAACAAATGAAGACTCTCCTTGTGCACCAAGGCGCAGGCAGTCATTCCAGTCCGCATGGAGACCTGCTGGCAGTCCATGTGGACCAAGATGCTCCATTGAGAAATTAATTGCCCTCTTAAGATGCTCATAAACTGTTGCTTTCTCTGGCTTATTAGACCATAAAATCTCTTCATCAATAAACCCAATATTTCCTGTTTCTGCTATATACTTAAATACTGTAGGGAATAACCATAAAGCATCATCTGCACGGTATGCAGGATGCCCTGTTTCACGTACATAAAAATCATCGTCTGGTGTCCCTTCATGCCCTGCATTGTGGTCAAACTTAACAAGAGGAAGACCACCACCATTGTCAACCTGTGCAGAAAACATAAAACGTATTTTATCAAGTGCTGCTTCTGGGTCAGTGTGTATTACACCCTGTATATCCTGTACAGTATCACGGTAGCCATAACCATTACGTTCACCACAATAAATAAATGAAGCTGCCCTTGACCATGTAAATGTAAGGAAACACTGGTAAGCATTCCATGTATTTACCATGCTGTTAAATGCTGCGCTAGGTGTATTAATCTTAAAGTTATCAAGCTTTGCATGCCAGTAATTTTTTAACTCATCTATTTCTTTACCACATATGGACACGTCTTCATATGCTGCAATAATTTTATCTGCATCAGATTCTTTATACTTACCAAGTAAAAATGCCATTGTCTTTGTTTCACCTGGCGCAAGTTCAAGTGCAGTATGAAGTGCACCACAGCTGTTTTCATTATAATTACATACACCATCACATTTGCCACGTTCTACAGCAACTGGGTTTCCATAGCTGTGGTACATACCAAGGAATGCTTCCTTGTCACCATTATAAGAAGTAACTGGCTGCCCTGCAAGCCCAAAGAACCTTTCATTGCCATTACTTCCATCAGCACCTTTGTACCAGTTTAAATTAATCTGCTGGTAAATCTTATTTTTGCGGAAACTTGTATTAGAAGTACAAAGTGTATACTGCAGGTTTACCTGGTCCTGGTTATAATTATCATCATTTGACAGTTCTGCATAGCCAAATACAGAAATTTTTCTTGGCTTGTCTGTAGGATTTGTAACCTTTACACACCATACTTCATACACTTTATTTAAAGGAACATAATAATTAACCTCTGACTTTATGCCTGCATATTCTGTAAACATATTTGTATAAGCAGTACCATGGTGTACTTCACTCTTATATTTATCTAAATCCTTCCCAACAGGCTGCCATGAAGCCGACCAGAAATCACCAGTTTCATCATCCCTCAAATATATATAACGCCCTGGTGTATCATCACTGTTAAAATGGTAACGTAATATACGCCCGTTAGCACCACTTTTTACAAAACTGTAACCACCTGCATTATTAGAAATAATTGCACCATATTCAGGTGAACCAAGGTAATTGCACCATGGGGCAGGTGTATCAGGCCTTGTAATAACGTACTCCCTGTTGTCTTCATCAAAGTAACCAAAATTCATTATATTATCCTCCTTAAAATACATTAATATCTATATGCTACGTATAACCACACAAGTCTGTTATCCCCCTAAATCTTTTTCTATTATATGATAACTATTACCCTGGTTCAACAACATTTATTACATTTTATAACACTATTTTGATGTATTAATATAAAACTGCCTTTTATATACTATATTGTATTTATAAATTTCATAAATGCACTTGTTCCATTATCATCATTTTTAAATACACCAGCATGTTCAAGAACCTTTTTAAATACTATTCCAATTTCTTTCTGTAGTATGCCATCAACATTACTTTCATCTATTTTGTCATATTCTGGTTTAAAACTGTCTACCCAGTCTGCATGTTTCTCCAGTTCCTCATCACTTCTTATATCTTTGCCTGCTACAATAAACTCCCCAAGCCTTTTCATTTCATTCTTCAGGCGGGCTGGAAGTACCGCAAGCCCCATAACTTCAATAAGCCCTATATTCTCTTTTTTAATATGGTGCAGTTCTTTATGAGGATGGTATACACCAAGTGGATGCTCTTCTGTTGTAATATTATTACGTAGTACAAGGTCAAGCTCATACTTTCCGTCACGCATACGTGCTATAGGCGTAATTGTATTATGTGGTTCCCCGTCTGTTTCTGCAAATACAAATGCATCCTCATCTGTATATGCACGCCATGTATCAAGAATATGTGCAGCAAGTTCTACAAGCCTGTCACTGTCACTATGGCTTATCCTTATTACTGACATAGGCCAGTTTACTATTCCTGCTTTAACATCTTCATACCCTTTTATATTAATATCTTTCCTGGTTTCTGCCCTTTCCATTGCAAATTCATAATGACCGCCCTGGAAATGCTCATGTGTAAGTATTGAACCTCCTACAATAGGAAGGTCTGCATTAGAACCAATAAAATAATGAGGGAAAAGTTTAATAAAATCAAAAAGTTTCCTAAAAGCTGATTTATCAATTTTCATTGGTGTATGCTCTGAATTAAGCACAATACAATGCTCATTATAATATACATAAGGTGAATACTGGAACCCCCATTTGCCACCATCAATAGTAATAGGGATAATACGGTGGTTTTCCCTTGCAGGATGGTTTAAACGTCCTGCATATCCTTCATTCTCTACACAAAGCTGGCACTTAGGGTATGCACTCTGTTTAGAATTTCTTGCTGCTGCAATAGCTTTTGGGTCTTTCTCAGGCTTTGAAAGATTAATTGTAACATCAAGCTTTCCATACTCTGTATCTGCCGTCCACTTCATATCTTTTACAATACGGTATCTGCGGATGTAATCTGTATCACAGCTGAAATTATAATAAAAATCTGTTGCTTTCTGTGGTGATTCTTTATAAAGCCCATTAAACTTATTTATTACTACACTTGGAGCTGGTACAAGACATCCCATAATCTTTGTATCCATCAGATCCCTGTATACTATACTGCCAGCTTCCATAACACTATTAGCATACGCAAAATCAAGCATGCCTGCAAGTATACACTCAAGTTCTTCACTTTCTGGCACTTCCTGCGGTTCTATATACTCATCAAGCTTAAGCACCTCAAGTATACGGTTTATTGTATACATCTCATCCTCTTTTACAATAAGTTCCTTGTCTAACCCATAATTAACCAGCTGTCTTATTAATTTGTTAATATCTCCCATAATCCTCCTCTTTTCTGCACTGCTTCTTCTTTAAAAACAGCTTTGTGCCAGGCAGTGCATGGACACAAAGCATTAATTACAATTTATTTTATATTAAATACAAATACAATTGTCTATATCCAATATTTATATTATATAAATATTTCCATATTAAAACTACCCTGGACGGAATATTTTTATACAAATTTCAGAATTGCAGTTTTATAAAAACTATGCCATAGTCTTATTTACTGCATTTACAAGTGCATGTATAGAAGCTGTTATAATATCCTCATCTGTGCCCACACCCCATGTAAGTTTTTCACTGTCATCAGTTGTAATACCAACATAACATATTGCAAGTGCATTAGAATTTCTTGACAATGAGTGTTCCTCATACTCAGCAAGATGGTACACTGTCCCAAAATGTTTACGTATTGCATTATTAACAGCATTCAGGCGTCCGTTGCCCTTTGCCTCAGCTATTGTCACTTTGTCGCCTTCTTTAATTGTGACTGATGCAATAATTCCATTATCTTGTTTGAAATGACATTCTGTCACATCAAATTTATGTTTAACCATTGAATAATTCTTACGGAATATCTTAAGCATATCATCAGGTGAAAGTTCTGCATGCTCATGGTCTGACACACCCTTCATAAGATATCCGACTTCTTCACGCATTTTATCAGGCAATACAATGCCAAAATTCTGCTTGAGCACATAAGCCACGCCACCCTTGCCAGACTGGCTGTTAATACGGATTACATCAGAATCATAAGTCCTTCCTACATCTTTAGGGTCAATAGGAAGATATGGCACAGTCCAGTACCTGCTCTTCCCTTCATCATGGTAAGCCATTCCCTTTGAGATAGCATCCTGGTGAGAACCTGAAAATGCTGTAAATACAAGTTCCCCTGCATATGGCTGGCGCACTGGTACCTGCATATCAGTAAGTTCCTCATACATATTAGCAATCTCCTGCATATTAGAGAAATCGAGTTTTGAATTTACCCCATGTGAATGAAGGTTCATTGCTGTAGTAACTATATCAAGGTTACCTGTCCTCTCACCATTGCCAAACAAAGTACCTTCAAGCCTGTCAGCTCCCGCAAGTACACCAAGCTCTGCTGTAGCAACACCTGTACCCCTGTCATTATGTGGATGGAGTGACAATATAACATTATCACGGTATTTAAGATTTTTGTGTACATACTCAATCTGGCTTGCAAATACATGTGGCATTGCATTTTCCACAGTTGATGGTATATTTATAATAGCTTTTGCATCCCCATCTGGCTTCCATACATCAAGAACTGCGTTACATACCTCAACTGCATAATCAACTTCTGTACCATGGAAGCTTTCAGGACTATATTCAAAACGTATATTACCCTTAACTTCATCTGCAAGCTCTTTTAACAGCTTTGCCCCGTCAATAGCAATCTGTTTAATCTCATCTTTAGACTTACGGAATACCTGCTCCCTCTGCGCTACAGATGTAGAGTTATAAACATGTACAATAGCATTAGGTGCACCATCAACAGCCTCGAATGTTTTCCTTATAATATGTTCCCTTGCCTGTGTAAGCACCTGTACAGTTACATCATCAGGTATAAGTTTCCTTTCAATAAGAGTACGTAAAAATTTATACTCCGTTTCAGATGCAGCTGGAAACCCAACTTCAATTTCCTTAAAACCAATTTTAACCAGCATCTTAAAAAAGTCAACCTTCTGCTCAAGCCCCATAGGCTCAATTAATGCCTGGTTGCCATCACGCAAATCAACACTGCACCATACAGGAGCTTTGTCAATGGCATCTTTCTTAATCCAGTCATAGCAATCAACTGGAGGCATAAAATAACTTTTCTGGTACTTTTCAAAACCTTTCATAATTAATAACCATTTCCTTTCTATAAATATGCAGGTCTTATGCACAAGACCATATTAGCAATAATATTATACAACATGAATATAATAGCAAATAATAAATCCATATTTATAACTGCAAAAACTTTCCACAATTATTATTTGTATAAAAAATATGGAATACTACTGTATTGTCCAATAAAAAACCGCCTCTATAAAAAATATATAGAGACGGGAGAATATACTCACGCGGTACCACTCTTAATTCATGGATAAACCATGCTCTCACAGGTGCATCTGCTTACGCTTCAAAACCCTTCCCCTGTAACGGTGGGATTCCGTCCAAATCTACTATACTTCAACCGGCAGCTCCAAGGCGAGTTCACTACTTCACTTCTGCTGTTTCACATCAGCCAACAGCTTTCTGGATTCCGTTTTATAGCTACTATTCCTCTTCTTTGCTTTATCTGTCATTTACTATAACATAAATATTGGAGATTGAAAAGCCCCTTTTTATATTAATTTATTTGGACTATAAGCAAATGTAAGAAATAATAAACTTAGTACATTTTTTATTTCCAACCACTATCTAACATACTATTTTATATAATCAATTTTTATATTTACATAGTTTTATAAAGACTGGCTTTCTAAAACTTCTTCCTCTGGTTTACTACCCATACCGAAGAAATACCGCTTTCCAAGCATTATCTCCCCTGTACCAGCAAATAATGCATAACTTAAAGGATTATAAGCTTCTTCAAGCAAATGATGGTCAATAGCACTGCTTATTGCCAGCAACAATATAGCAAGCATAAGAGCCGTATCTTCCTTGCGTTTATAACATATAACACCATAAATAAGAAATACTATTCCTAAAAATAAAATGCCATACCTTAATAGTATAAATAAATAAGAACAATCTATAAAAAAATAAGGCTTTGTGTGTACTAACGAACCTCCCATGCCTTCCATAGGGACATCTTTTCCAAAAAGTGATACTCCGAACTGTTTAAGCCCTTTCTTTCCTAATGCCAGCCTTCCTGTTATAGTTAAATTAATTGATTCTAACAATTCATCATCTGGGCTGTAAGCAGATGTAATCAAATACATAAACAGCCCTGTAACTGGCATACTAATTAAAGCAAGTTTTGCAAAAAGCTTTTTTAACTTAAGACATGTCCTGGTTCTTTTAAAAGTTATTAACTGTATACCTTCTGCTTCTGCACTTGGTACTGTTATCTGTTCTCTCTCTTTCTGCCAGCGCATTATATGGTATATTCCAAAAAATACTACTAATAAAAGTATACATATCGTATCAAGCCTTGCATTACAATAATAATAAATAGCACCTGCAATAATACATGTCCCTGCATAATGGTACCAGCGCAAGCTTTTATAATACAGGTAATAAGCTGTAAGAAGCATAAAAAAGATATGCGCAGCAAAATCTGTTGTATATGAACATCCAAATGAATACCTAAGACCTTTGCCATCTGTTGATATATAAGCCAGGTTTTCAATAACTCCAAGAAGTGATGCACAAAATGCCAGCCCTACAATAGTAATATTCATTAACAAATATATTTGTAATATCTTTCTATAAGAGATATCTTTTGCTGCCACTACTATTAATATCCATATAAAGGGCCACAGATAACCACTTGACACTGCTACAAGCAGTCCACATGCCATCATAGCTGCTACTGCTATAAACATTTTAACTGTATAAATATCAAATAGAAAAATTTTTGCTGCCAGCAGTATAATAGAAAGTATAAGGCAAATTTGAAAAGCCATTTCACTATAAGAAAACATAGTAGTTCTTAATATTTTCCAGAAAATATATAGAATAAACCCTCCAAAAAACAATACTTCCCCATTATAGGGATTTTTTACCCAATGGTTGTATTTTTCTATTAGCAAATTCATTTTGCCATCCCCCTATAATAATTACAGTTTCATACTGGTTCTAGTAAAATCACTCTATAACAATACATCCCCACACAGGAATACCAAATTTCTGGCATGTCCTTATCTGGCTGGCAAGCTGCGGATAAGTATTTTCACCAGCTTTTATTACCATTACAGTATATTTCTTCTCAATCATGCTTTCTAATGCAACAGCATTTTCATTTGATACTTTTCCTGATGCCACTGAAATTTCATTTTCTTTAAATCTTTCTGTTATTTCGTCCGCTGTTTTTATAACTGCTTCATTTTCAGAAAGAAGATTTAAGTAAAAGCCTTCTGCCTGGTACTTTTTAGCTAGAAGTTTAAGTTCTGTAATTCCTGTGGCTATACCAGAAGCCCCGTTTTCTTTCTGGCTATAGCATGTAAATACGGGCATATCTGTATGCATAAGTTCCCTGGATGAACGTATCCTGTCACTAAGCAGGTAACGCAGTGAAAGGACTGCTAATGGGATTACACACCCAGCAATTATACCTAATATAGCATACTTTACAACAAGGATATTACCTGGTGCTGATGCTTCCATTACTTCTGGCTTGTTATTTTCAACATAATCCGATTTTGAACTTTTATTTGATGCCAGCCTGGTGTTATAATCTGCAAGTGAAATATTATAGTTCTTAAGTGTATCAAGCTTTCCATTCTGCACATTTGTCACGTCATTGTCTGCCTTTGTATAAAATGTACTTTCTAATTGCTGTAATGAAAATTCCCCATAAACTTTTACTATCTCTGGTACATAGCCATCAAGGCCTTTCTGTACTGTTTCTAATATTTTCTGTCCTTGTTCTTTGTCATAGTGCATTACAGTTATATTTAATATATTTCCATTAATTGCCCAGGATAAAAGTTCTCTCATATATCCAGCTTCAGAACTTCCAAATTCTGCTTCAAGACACTCTTGTACATTACCATATGCAAGGTAATTTACCATTGAATTTAATACACCGCCAACATCTGAAGCACTTGTTACAGCATATTGTGCTGTTGCAATCTGCAGGTTTACAGCATCCAGCTTCATATACAATGCTTCATCAACATATTTCTGTAAGTTCTCTATCTCTCCCACAATAATATCTATATTTCCCTGGCTCTCTTCTATCTGTTTATCATAAGCTGCCAGCTGTTCATTATATATATCCACTTCCTCCTGCTGCTCATCAGTAAGGTGGTTAATCTGGTTTGCCTTCTGGTATCCCAGTATACCGCATATTATTATGCAGACAGCCAGAAATGGCACTATTATTTTCCAATAATTAATACAGTCATCTGCTATACATCTAAAATAATAATTTTTTTGTTTCATCTCTTTCCTCATTTCTGTGCTACCTGTTAAATGGAAAATCTTCTTATTCTTTGTTTTCTTTAAAAGCGCACCTGCCTTACATGATATTTCCATTATAACTGGTTCTTTTTGTAATAATAGCATACCTATATAACTTCCAAAAAAAAGCATGGCAGAAAGTATAAGTGTAAATACTACTGGAATGTTTAAAAACTTTATCCATATAGAAACAATACTGCTGGCAAGACATGCCATTATTAATTTCTTCCAATGGATACCTTCAAATGGCCTGCCAGCTAATTCTTTTATATAATTATACTGTACCAGCAGAACTACTATTTCTGCTACAAGTGTCCCTGCTGCCGCACCCACAGCACCATATAATGGTATAAGTATAATATTTAAAACCAGGTCTGCCGCAGCACCTGCCAGAACTGAATACAAAGTATCTTTTCCTCTTCCCATTGCCACAAGTACCTGTATTCCAATAATATTGGTTAATCCTATTAATAACACTGTTGGCATAATTATCTGCATAGGAACCACTGACTTTGTAAATGCTGGTCCTGATACAAGATTTATGCTTTCCTTTGCAAAAATAATAAAATATACTGCAACAGGCCATGCTGCGCAGGTCATTATATGGATTGCTTTCTTGCAAGTTTCTTTAAATTCTTTCTCCATTCCCTTTTCAAGATAATATGACATACGTGGAAGAAGCACCATTCCAGCAGCTGTAACCAGGCTTACAAGAACCCCTTTAATATTAACAGCAGTGTCATAATAGCCTACTTCTTTTGAATTCTTTATTATGCCAAGCATAACTGTATCCATATTTGTATAAACCATAGTAGCACAAGAAACTGCAAAAAGCACAACTACTTGTTTTATATGGCGTTTTATATGGTAGTTCCCTAAAGGCTTTATAAAAATATATTTACGTATATGCAGAAAATTTATTATCCCTGGCGCATATGATGCAAAAACAACAAGTATTCCATAATAAATATAATCCTGCCTGTCCCGGACCATAATAAATAAAGCTGGTATAGCAATTATCTTAAATACCAAGGAGGTTATTGTAATGTATGAATATTCTTCCAATGCCTGGTACAGCCACTCTGTACCAATAACTTTTAAGAAAACCATTGTACTCATTACAAGAAACAGCAGGTTGTCCTTCTGCAATCTTTGAACTACAGATAAAAGCACAAAAAAGATACTATAAGAAAATATCATTGTAAGCAAGTTTGTTAATAAAAGTTCATGTACTGTCCTGCTAAGTTCTTCTTTATTATCCCTGGCTTTGGCACATGCCTGTATCCCATAAGTTGGTATTCCCATCTGTGCAAGCATTGTAAAATAAGCAAGCACTGATGTTGCAAATGAAACCTTTCCAATTCCTTCTGGAAATAGTATTCTGGATGCATATGGAAAGGCTATAACTGGAAAAATTAATGAAGATACTTTTAATAATCCATTCAGAAGCATATTATATGCCAGTGGTTTTTCTTCTGCCATCTGTTACACCTTTCCATTACCGCTTTTTCCTGCTTACTGTACACATATAATGCCGCTTACTTCACTTTCCAGGTCTTTAAGCTGCATAAACATATATTCAAGTTCTTTTAATGTACCTTTTCCTAATTCTTCAATAACAAGAATATTATTCTTGCCACATAATTCAGTGTATTTTGTATCACCTTCAGACAATGTTATTTTATTACACTGTATACCGCCCTTTTCTATTGAATCAATTACATGCTTCATCTGTGATTTCCCAGAATCTGTTGCACAGTCATCTATTATTGTAAGCTCAGTAAACCCTTTCTTTTTACAATATACACTTACCTTGGCAACAATAATGTCTAACTGGCTTGGCTTGTCTGTTCCAATATCACCAAGAATTAAACGTGCAGTATTATTTTTATTCCTGCCATATGTTCCAAATACCCTTGCCAGTTCCCTGTTTGTAATCTGTCTTTGTACAAAAATCTTGCCATTAGACATTGTAAGCAGGACTATAACAACTACTGCAATAAACCCACCAAATAAAATACCAATAGCTACATATTTTAAGCTAAGTCCTTCTTCCTTTTTTTCTTTTCCGATTTTCTCTGGATTGACAAGCTCATCATATAAAGCAATCTGGTCTTCATCCAATGTGTTGTACAATGTCTGGTATTCATTATATAATGCTACAATCTGGCTGTCATATGAACTCTTTGCAGAAGATACACCACCATCTGTTGTATGGTATGCCTTTGATAAAGTCTGCTCTAATGAATGGTTACTATATTTTTTCTGGATTTCTTTCTCATAGAGTTTTACATTTTTGCAAAATAAAGACTGGAGTTCTAAGCATTGTTCCTCTGTTTCACCTATTATTCTTACAGATATAAGCCTGTTCAAATCATTGCCCTGCTCATAATTCTCTTCGCTGTCATCATTTATATTTGTCCTGCCACCATTAGACATATATCCAATTAATTCACTAATATATTTAACTTCAATTTTACCAGAATATTGTTTTGCTATTTCATTGTATAATTCACCATCAAACATATATGACATATACATTTGCCTGATATATTTATTATCAGGGTTCTTGTTAAACATAAAATCAATTCTTGTTGCATATACGTCATAAGGGTTCATTGACATATAAATTGAATCTTCTGCATACTCTGCTTTTTCATCAATCCTGTCCTGTACAGAAACTAAGTTATGGACCTTGGTAATTTCCGCCGGCTCTAACTCTTCATATAAGTCTTCTATTGGCACTTCTTTATTAGCCACATTGTTCCTGTATACACTAAATGTGCCAAATAAAACAGCACATATAATGCAGACAAGTGCAATTATATGCCATTTTCTCAACACTTCCCATATCAGTACCCTTAAGTCAATTATAACTTCATCGTTTTCCATTGTTACTCTCCTATCCTGAATTTAATTAGTAATTACTCTGCACCTCTTCCAAACAGCACAACCCAGACTGTCCTTAATATAATCTTAAAATCAAGCCTTAAGTTCCAGTTATCAATATACTCACAGTCTAACCTGACTATCTCATCAAAATCGGTTATACTGCTTCTGCCGCTTACTTGCCAGAGACCTGTTAAGCCAGGTTTTATACTTACCCTTCTTCTATGGTATGAATTATACATTTCAAACTCTGACTCTGTTGGAGGACGTGTGCCTACCAGGCTCATATCACCTTTTATTATATTTATTGCCTGTGGAAGTTCGTCTATACTTAGCTTCCTTATAAGTTTGCCTACCGGAAATATTCTTGGGTCATCTTTTATCTTAAACATAAAATCGCTGTCCATTTCATTTTCCTTCATAAGGCTTGCTTTTCTCTCTTCTGCATCCATATACATGGACCTGAACTTATATATTTCAAACCTCCTGCCATTCCTGCCTATACGTGTCTGTTTAAACAGTACAGGGCCAGGTGACTGTATAGCTATCCCAATAGCTACAAATGGAAGTGCAATACACATGCACAGGAATAAAACAGCTCCGCCACATATATCCATAATACGTTTTATTACTACATCACGTATCTCATATTCATAGTTTGAATATGTAAGTACACCGTATTTACCTATTGTTGTAAACTGCTTTTTACCAAAATCATATTCATATTCCCGCAAGTTGAGATGTATCTTTATTCCCATTGCATCAAGCCATCCCATTATCTGCCCTGTGATTTCACTTGCACTATATGGTATATGTATAAATGCCCCGTCAACAGGAATATTTTTAAGTACCTCTTCCATATTATCTATATTAGCTATAATAGGAACTCCGTTTATATCCCCGCCTGACATGTCTTTGTCAGCCAGTGCAATATATTCGGTACTTAAATAAGTAATCTTCTTAAGCTCATCCAGGATACTAGCAGCATGCCCGCTATCTGTTATTAAGACTATTTTCTCTGCATATGTAGTCATATATTTTCTCTGGAGTACCTTTTTTAATAACAGGTGTTCTATATATGTACCCACTACTGAGATTATAAAAAAATAACCAAGCTGCAGCCTTGAGAAATCTCCTCCTAGCTTCATAATATAAAAGTATGCCATTACACATAAAGATACTATTATATATTGCTTTAATACAAGAAATGCTTCCCTTGCCTTATCCCTTGTAAGGAAATCAATATTTGTCCTGAAAAAAAGCTGTACTGCAATATACGCCAGTATAACAAACCATAATAATACTACATAATCAGCACTTGATATTATATGTTCTGCCCTTGGTGTATTAAACCTGAGTATATTCGCAATGGAATATGCAACCAGCATAACCCCTATATCAAGCAATATAGCAATATAACCAGCCAAAGTCCTTATCTTCTGATTCATCCTTTTTACCCTTTCATCCCACTATCTTCAATATTATAGCACACTTATCAATAATTACAATTGTTTAATTCTGGATTGTTTATTAAGAATTTCATAAGCCTGCTGCCTTCCTTAATACTATTGAGGCAATTCCATACAACATATAATTACTGCTGCGCAGCATAAAAACGGCCTTATTTGTCATTTTAAAATAAACTTCTGGATATTTCTTTCTGATAATATTTTCTATTCTGGTAATTTTCTTTTTGTTTTCTTTACTAGCAGGATAACTTAAATATATCTTTATCTGGCTTGTCACAAGTTTAGCGATTGCCTTCTCAAGGTATTCTTTCTTAGGGTTGCTCAGTATGTTTTTGTTCTTATTGTATAATTGTACTATCCTGCTTAACACCTTTTCATGGTTCTGGCAGTTTTTCTGCATATTTAATAAATCCATGCTTTGTGTTGACAGTCCCAGACGGTACATATAAACTGGCTTTGGAAGAAAAGCAATAGTTTTAATATAAGGAACTGGAAACAAAACATATTCTGCATCTACATAAAAACAATGTGTATCCAGTTTTATTTTATTCTTCTGCAGTATTTCTGTTTTTATAGCCATAGCATGCATATTTATATATATATCACTGCAAACTCTGTCAAATTTGTATTTCTTCCTATATTTAAGTCCCTTAAATGTATTTTTAATCTCTTTTGTTTTCTTATATGTCTTATCATCAACCCACCAGTAATCAGTGGATATAACATCAGCATCTGTAACCTTTATGAAGTCTATAAGTTCTCTTAATGCACCAGTGTCTACCCAGTCATCTCCATCAACTGTTTTAAAATATCTTCCTTTTGCTTCTGATATCCCGCAATTTACGGCAGACCCATGTCCGCCATTCTTTTTATTTACCAGCCTGAATATTCCTGGGTACTTTTCTTCATATCTGGCAGATATACATGCTGTATTATCTGTTGAACCATCATTTATTATTAATACTTCAATATTATTTATAAATGCTTCATTAATAAATGAAACCAGACATTCTTCTATATATTTCTCTACATTATATGCTGCAACTGAAATTGTAAGCAGTTTTTCCATTTATACATTCCCCTTAAAGTTTATTGCTGTTTATATAACCATCTATACTTTTATATATATCTTCCATTCTTTTCTCTACAATATTTTTTGAAAACTTTTTAACCCTTTCCTGGTTCCACTTTCCCATGCGTTTCCTTATTACATAACTCTTCTCTTCTCTATCTGTAAAAAGCTTCCTGGCTTTCACTGCAAAATCTACTGGTTCAAAACTTTTTACCAGATATCCGCCTTCCATATCTTTTACGAGGTCAGTTACACCACGTATCCTGCCTGCAATTATTGGAAGCCCTGCTGACATTGCTTCCATAACTACTACAGGAAGCCCTTCCCTAAATGAAGGCAGCACAAAACAGTCTGATGCATGTAACATAGCAGGGACATCTTCTATATATCCTGCCAGAAACACCTTTTCTTCTAAATGTAATTCTTTTATTTTATTATGCAGTAATATTTTTTCTTCTCCAGTCCCCCCTATAATGCAGATAATATCCATATCTTTTAAATCTGCCATCATATCTATTAACAGCTGGTGGTTTTTTCTTTTGGAGAGCTCTCCTATACTAACCAGCACTTTTGTTTCTGGACTTATCTTTTTTCCTATAATCTTTTGTATATACTCTTGCTTTTTATCATACTTAATGATGTTTTTTGAAATACTTACACCAACACCTGGTACATATTCTGTCTTTCCTCTTACTTTAAACTTCTGTGCCCTTTTGAAATCTTCACGGTTTATTAATATAAGCCTGTCTGTATATCTTGCAAGAAATCTTTCAACTGGATAATATATCCAGTCTTTCAATGGAGCACCTGTACAGAAATGGAACCCATGTGCAGTATAAAGTACAGGAACATCCCGTCCACTGGATTTTCTGGTTTTCTGGGCAGCAAGCCTTGTTATAACCCCGCTCATTGGCATATGGCAATGTATTAAATCAAATTCTCCGGCCAGCATTAATTGTTTTAACTGTATATAAGCTTTTATTACATCTTTTGAAAACGGGGAACGCACAAAATCAACCTGGTGTGTAATAATCCCTGTATTGTCAAGCCTGCTGTTATCTTTGCCATAAACTACATTATTTAAGTTTGTGGCATAATGTATTTCATATCCCATTTTCTGTAATATCTTCACATTATTCATCTCATGTTGTGGAATAAACCCACTGACTCTTGTTACAAGTAATGCTTTTTTCAAATATCCCGCCTCCAGTACCATGTTTTACCGCTGTTTTAAAACCGCCTCCGGGCCAGCATGGGTTAAGTATAACATGACAATAATATCATATCAAGCAGATAACACTATAAAAAAATTGGCTGCGGCATGTTTCTAAATCCATATAATAAAACAGACATCCTATAGAAAACTTTCTGGATGCCTGCATGTTTTACATAATAATATTTTTTTTACAATGGTAATTTATTGTTTTGCATTTCAATATTATATTCTTTTTCCTGGTTTGTTACTACAAGTTCAAATACCTGCATAATATCTTTTTGTTTCTCTGGACTTTGTATAGCAAAAAGGGTATCAAAAAATTTATTGGCTGTAATTTTATTATTTATAAGAAATTCCATATCATACCCATATTGGTTGCTTATGTTTAATGGTATCTCTATATCATGTGCATATCCGCTTTTCATTATAGAATTCCATTTATATCTTGAAATGCCAAGCTCTTTTATCATCTCATTTTCACTGGTTTTTTTACGGTTTTTCTCATATTCCAGAACATATTTTATTGCTGATGGCGCTTCTGCTGGTATCTTTTCAAGCAGCCCGTCCATAAATATCTTATAATATGGATGGTTATAGTATTCTTTGTTATCACTTTGTAAAAACATACATGCTAATACTTTCAATGCTACTTTTATATATGGCTGTGGATATCTATCTATTTTTTTAAAAAATACACTTATACATGAAGGATTCTTCCCAAAAAGGATATAATCAATAGAAGTATTATAATAAGAGCATACCTTAATTAATACTTCTGTTGATATACATTTCTTGCCATTTTCAATACGTCCATACTGGCTAGGTGCAATATTAAATTCTAATGCTGCATCAGTTTTGTCAATACCTCTGCTTTCACGAAGCTTTTTTAATCTGGCACCAATTTTTGAATTATTAATACGCCGCATAGAAATCCCCCACATATGTTCTTTACATTAGTGTATCCATTTTGGATTTCTACCGCTTGCCAGAATTTATATTTTGTTTAAATTTTGTAAAATAACTCTATATACCACAGTGGAACAATGTCCCTGTGCTTTTATCTTCAAATAAATCATACAGCTTCTTTGGCTGCTTTCCATTCATAATTACAACATCTATCCCAGCTTCATATGCTATTTCTACAGCATTAAGCTTTGTAACCATGCCTCCTGTTCCAAATTTTGTTGTAACACCTCCTGCAAGTGCTCTTATATCATCTGTTATTTCATTTACTACTGGTATAAGTATTGCATCTTTTTCTTTATGTGGGTCCTTATTATATAACCCATCAATATCAGACATTATTATAAGTAAATCTGCCTTAGCTATTGTTGCAACTATCGCTGCAAGTGAGTCATTTTCACCAACCTCCAGTTCCAGCTCATCAATAGCAACTGTATCATTTTCATTTATAACTGGTATTACCCTGTGCGCAATCAGACGCTCCATTGCATTTTCAACATTTTGCCTGCGGTCTTCAAGCAATATGTATTTGGTAAGAAGCATCTGTGCTACTGTTATACTGTAATTAGAAAATAAATTATCATACATATACATAAGTTCACATTGGCCTACAGCAGCACATGCCTGTTTTCCAGGTGTATCCCCTGGCTTCCTGCCCAGACCAAGTTTTCCCATTCCAAGTCCTATCGCACCACTTGAAACAAGCACTACTTCATGTCCTGCATTATGCAAATCAGCAAGTGTCTTTACAAGCTGTTCAACACGCCTGATATTTAATAAACCTGTTTTATGTGTAAGAGTTGATGTCCCTACTTTAATTACAATACGTTTTCTTTCACTTATCTTCTTCATTACAGCCTCCTGTATGTTATTTTATATCCTGTTTTGCACATGGATTATAGCATATTTATATTACTATAGCAATTACAACATTATAAAGGTAAAATTTTAGAATTGCCAGAGCCACATAACTTGTGAAATATTTTATTTTCAAACATGCCCTGGCATATGTATTTGACAAGCTTTTCTTTAAAATTTATAATAAATTTTGTAAATTAATGTTTTTTTTATAAACAGGAGGCAGACCAGTGATCCGTGTATTTTTAGTAGAAGATGAAATTATAATACGCAACGGAATTAAAAATAGTATTGAATGGGAGAATGAAGGATACCAGTTTGTGGGTGAAGCAAGTGATGGTGAACTGGCACTTCCCATAATCCTAAAAGAAAAACCAGATATACTAATTACAGATATCCGTATGCCATTTATGAGCGGGCTGGAATTAAGCAGCCTCGTGAAAAAAGAACTTCCAGATATTAAAATTATTATTTTAAGCGGCTATGATGATTTTGACTATGCCAAAGACGCAATACACATTGGTGTTGCCAGATATTTGCTTAAACCGGTTTCATCTGCTAAGTTACTAGAAAACCTTAAAGAAGTATCAGAACAGATACTACATGAGCAGAAAGAAAAAGAACTTAAAAAAGAATATCTGCGTGAAATGAGCGAAAATGAAGAACTTAAGAAAATGAAATTCTTTGGTGAACTTGTATCTGGAAATATTTCCCTTGGTGATGCTATTGACAAAGGAAAAACCTTCCATATGAACTTAAGTGCACAGATATATAAAATTATTCTTTTTAAAATACAGGCTCCTGCCTGCCAGGACAGCTTATCAGATTCATATATAGAAACATATGAAGAAATTGGTAATACTGCAAGCGGGCTGCCATATATATACAGTTTCCAAAGAGGTGCAGACGGATGGGCATTTCTTCTTATTGCAGACGAACCAGAAGAAATGGAATACAGGGAAAAATCTTTTACTAAAACTTTAAAAGATATTGTTTCAAAATATCCTGAAATTGAATATTTTGGTGGAATTGGCAAACCTGTATTCCGTCTAAGGGAACTGAATAATTCATTCCATGATGCTGACTATGCATTTGCAAGCCGTTTTACAAAAGAAACCAACCAGATATGCTATTCTTCGGACAACCATATATCACAAAATATTGAAAGCCTTGACTGCAATAACTTTGCTGAACTTGAACAGGCACATAATGTTATTGGCAAATTTCTGAATAATGGAACTATTGAGGAAGTCCAAAGCTTTGTTAATGCATGTTTTAATGAAATTCCAGAGGAACAGTTCCGCTCTACTATTATGCGCCAGTATATAATAATGAACATATATATTTCAGTAAAGTCTTTTTGTGAAAAAATGCTGGCTAATGCTGGAAAACATATTGACAGCAAGATAAACACAACAGATGATGAAGCAATGAAACAAGCTATAATTACAGCTGAATCTGTTGATGATATTAAAATATATATTGGACATCTGCTTGAACAAGCACTTGAAATACGTAATACTGCAAGTGGACGTGGATATTCTGATATTATTAAAACAGCAGTAGAACAGATAGAACACACTTATATGTCTGATAATATTTCATTAAATACTGTTGCCGCAAGTGTTGGAATGAGCCCAAGCTATTTCAGCTCTATTTTTAGCCGGGAAATGGGCAGGACTTTTACGGAATACCTTACTGATGTACGTATGGAGAAGGCAAAAGAACTTTTAACCTGTTCTTCTATGAGGACATCTGAAATTGGTTATAAAGTTGGTTATAAAGACCCTCATTATTTTAGCTACATTTTTAAAAAAATGCTTGGATGTTCACCTAAAAAATACCGTTCTGACAGGAAAGGGGAAGATAAATAATGTTTAAACATAAACAGTCTTTAAGTAAGAACCTGGCACGTATACCAGTAGCTGCTATTGTCCCGATGTTTATATTATCCTCTTATCTTCTCTGGGCATTGTCTGATGCTACTAACGCATACTCTGGCATTAATAATAATATTTCATATGCTAATAAATATGTTATTGATTTTAAAGAGCGTATTGACTACACAATGTACCTGGCAGTTATTGGCAATAAAAGTATTGATGAAATTGAAGCAGGTAAAACTACTGTTAATGGAATTGTTACAATAAACCCATACTTATATATTAAGGAACTTGAAGCAGCATGTAACAGCCTTTCCCTTACCGCTACTGTAAACAGTAATAAAAACCAGATTAAACGTGTTAAAAATACTCTTAATTCCCTGAATAAAAGTGTCTGGAACCTTGAAAGCAATATTAAAAACGGCAACCCATATAACAAAAATATGGATATATTAGATAAAGATATCTATGCCTTAACTTCACTTGTCCAGTCTGGTATACAGAATTATATTTATACAGAAACTACCAACTTTGAAAATGTAAAAGCAGGTTTAGATAAGAAAAACAGGCAGATGGTAACCACATACCTTGTTACTTTGCTTGTGGTAATTACAATTTCAGCATACCTTACCACCATGGCAGTAAAAAGTGTTACTACTCCTGTCCGTAAACTTTGTGCACAGACCAGCAGGGTTGCCAAAGGTGACTTTACTGCTAATACAAAAGTCGAATCTGTTGGTGAAATTGCTACCCTTACAAGTAATTTTAATTATATGACGCAGGAAATAGGCCTGCTCGTAGAGGATATTAAACATAATAAAGAAAATATACACTTAATTGAAATGAAGCTCCTGCAGGCACAGATAAACCCTCATTTCTTATATAACACTCTTGATACTATTGTCTGGCTTGCAGAAGAGAAAAAAACAACGGAAGTTGTATCAATCGTAACATATCTGTCTGATTTCTTCCATACTACATTAAGCAAAGGCAAAGATTTTATAACTATACAGGAAGAAGAACTCCATGTAGACAGTTATATGAAAATACAGAAATTCCGTTACCAGGATGTTATGGATTATGAAATCAGTATTGATAAGGAGCTTTATCCATATACTATTCCTAAACTTATGCTGCAGCCCCTTGCTGAAAATGCACTTATACATGGTGTACGTAACAAGCGTAGCTGTGGACATATCTATATTACAGGCAGAAAGGATAATGGTAATATTATCTTCCAGGTTACAGATGACGGACGTGGCATGAAACCTGATGAGCTGCAAAGGCTAAGACAGGGAATTGCCAATAATAATATAGACACTACAGATAACAGTGGGTTTGGTATTGTTAATGTAAACCAGCGTATACAAAACTATTATGGAAACGAATTTGGCATCTCATTTGAAAGTGAATTTGGCAAAGGTACAACTGCTACTATTGTTATTGCTGCTAAAAATATCCAAACAAAATCGTAAAATTTTATAACTTTATTATAATTATCTTAAAATATCTTAAAAAGTGCAAATATTATCCTGTTTACCCCACTTTAAAGTTAAGTTATTATATATCCAGATTACAAATATGTGGTTCTCCTTCAGGCATTATGCCTTATTATGGAGAACTACATATTCGTAATACTATAATAATAGTATCACTATCATTATATCTAAAATCAAGGAGGAGAAGAAGAATGAAGAAAAAATTTTTAGCAAAAGTGCTTTCTGTTATGATGGCTGCTGCCCTTTTAACAGGATGCGGAGGTGGCGGCAGCAAAGATACTGACACAGCTGGCGGCAGCAGTGAAAGCGGCAGTGATGTAATTACTGTTGGCTTCTCACAGGTAGGAGCAGAATCTGACTGGCGTACAGCAAACTCTGAATCAATGAAATCTACCTTTAGCGAAGAAAACGGATATAAACTGATTTTTGATGATGCACAGCAGAAACAGGAAAACCAGATTACTGCAATCCGTAACTTTATCCAGCAGGAAGTTGACTACATAGTTCTTGCACCTGCTACAGAATCAGGATGGGACAGTGTACTCCAGGAAGCAAAAGATGCAGATATCCCGGTTATTATTGTTGACCGTATGATAGATGTTTCAAATGACAGCCTTTATACGGCATGGGTTGGCTCTGACTTTAAGCTTGAAGGACAGAAAGCATGTGAATGGTTAAAGGCATATGCGGCATCAAAGGATATGAAAGAAATTAATATTGTGGATATCCAAGGAACTATTGGTTCTTCTGCACAGATTGGCCGTACAGAGGCATTAAATGAGGCTGTTGAAGCAAACGGATGGAACCTGCTTGCACAGCAGACTGGTGAATTTACACAGGCAAAAGGCCAGGAAGTTATGGAGTCAATGTTAAAACAGCATGACAATATTAATGTTGTATATTGTGAAAATGATAATGAAGCATTTGGTGCTATTGATGCTATTGAAGCTGCTGGAAAGAAAGTAGGTCCAGACGGGGATATTCTTGTAATGTCATTTGATACAACAAAGGCTGGCATTACAGATACTTTATCTGGCAAAATTATATTAAATACAGAGTGTAATCCTCTTCATGGCCCACGTGTAGAAGAAATAATTAAAAAACTGGAAAACAATGAAACTCCAGATAAACAGGCATATGTAGATGAAGGAATTTTTGCACATGGAGCAGATATTGATAAGGTTACTGTTAATGGTACAGATTATACTGTTACTGAAGTAACTGAAGATGTAATCAACGGCCGTGCTTATTAAAATCCATCCAGATACTATACAAAAGGCAGGTATCTGGTTCCCATGGGAATAAAGCAAGCCTGGATATAAGGGCAATGCATAGGCATTGCCTTTTTTATCCAGAAAACCAGCTTCTTTATTATATTAGAACGGAATGGAGGAGTAAAATGGAAAAAGAAATTGTACTGGATATGAAGAACGTTTCAAAAACTTTTCCTGGTGTCAAAGCATTGCAGCATGTGGATTTTAAACTGCGTAAAGGGGAAATCCATGCACTTATGGGTGAAAATGGTGCAGGAAAATCCACACTTATCAAAGTGCTTACCGGAGTACATGATTTTGAATCTGGTGAAATTATAATGTCAGGTGCAAGCATTATAAATAAATCACCACAAGACGCCCAGTCACACGGAATAAGCACTGTATACCAGGAAGTAAATTTGTGCCCAAACCTTTCTGTAGCAGAAAACCTCTTTATTGGACGTGAACCGAGGAAATTTGGCTTTATTGACTGGAAAACTATGAAGTCTAAAGCTGCAGAACTTCTTAAGGACCTGGATATTGATGCTAATGCATCTGATAAACTTGAAGAATGTTCTATCGCTAAACAACAGATGATTGCTATTGCCAGGGCAGTTGATATGAAATGCCAGGTGCTTATACTTGATGAACCAACTTCATCACTGGATGATGAAGAAGTTGAGAAACTTTTTGTACTTATGCGCAGGCTTAAAAGTGAAGGTGTTGGCATTATATTTGTTACACATTTCCTTGAACAGGTATATGCAGTATGTGACCGTATTACTGTGCTGCGGAACGGGACTCTTGTTGGGGAATATGAAACTGCAGAACTCCCACGTGTAATGCTTGTTGCCAAGATGATGGGTAAAGATTTTGATGACCTTGCAGATATTAAGGGAGACCACAAACAGCTTGATAAGTTAATTCCAGTTATAGAAGCAAAGGGTGTTGGAAGGAAAGGAAGCATTAAACCTTTTGATTTTGTAGCAAATAAGGGTGAAGTTGTAGGTCTTACAGGACTGTTAGGTTCTGGACGCTCTGAACTTGTACGTGCAATATATGGCGCTGATAAACCAGACTCTGGCAAAATATTTGTCAACGGAAAAGAAGCTAAAATTAATGCTCCTATTGATGCTATGAAACTTGGTATGGCATATCTCCCAGAAGACCGTAAAAAGGATGGCATTATTGCTGATTTATCCGTAAGGGAAAATATTATACTTGCACTACAGGCGAAGAAAGGTATGTTCCATCTTATGAGCCGTAAAGAAATGGAAGAAGCGGCGGATAAATACATAAAAATGCTCCAGGTTAAAACTGCCAGCCGTGAAACCCCTATTAAAAGCTTATCTGGCGGAAACCAGCAGAAAGTTATTATAGGAAGATGGCTGCTTACTAACCCTGAATACCTTATACTGGATGAACCAACACGTGGTATAGATATTGGTACCAAAACAGAGATACAGAAACTTGTACTTGATCTTGCAGATAAAGGCATGTCAGTTACTTTTATCTCTTCTGAAGTAGAAGAGATGCTGCGTACCTGTTCACGTATGGGAGTTATGCGTGATGGAAAGAAAGTTGGCGAATTAACCGGTGATGACTTATCACAAGAAGGAGTTATGAAAGCAATCGCAGGAGGTGATGAAAATGAATAAAGACACTCTTAAAAATATTACTTCAAAACGTCTTTTCCTGCCAGTTGTATGTTTATTAGCAGTGCTTCTTGCCAATGTTATCAAGACCCCTGATTTCTTTAAAATCACTCTTGAGAACGGGGTATTGTCTGGTTATATTATTATTGTAATTAACCGTGCTTCTGAACTTGTAATACTTGCAATAGGAATGACACTTGTAACTGCTGCTTCTGGCGGACAGGACATCAGTGTAGGCGCTGTTATGGCAGTTGCTGCTGCTGTATGCTGCCAGATTCTGTCTGGCGGTGAGGTTTCTGTTACAGAACTTGCTTCCCCTATGATATTTGCTATTATTTCTGCAATCCTTGCTGCTGCATTATGTGGTGCATTTAACGGGTTTCTTGTTGCAAAGCTTGGTATACAGCCAATGGTTGCTACTTTAATTTTATTTACTGCTGGAAGAGGTGTTGCACAGTTAATTACAAAAGGACAGATTACATATATACGTGTTGATTCTTATAAAACATTTGGAGGATATATTGGGAAATGTCCTGTCCCTACCCCTATATTCCTTGCAATTATAGTTATCGTTATTGTAAATCTTGTACTTAAAAAGACTGCTTTAGGGCTTTATATTGAAAGTGTTGGCATAAACGGGACTGCTTCAAGGCTGGTTGGTTTAAACTCTGTACTTATTAAATTCCTTACTTATGTAATCTGCGGGGTTATGGCAGGAATTGCTGGTGTAATTGCATCAAGCCGCATATACTCAGCAGATGCTAATAATATCGGCCTTAACCTGGAGATGGATGCCATACTTGCTGTTGCACTTGGCGGCAATGTACTTGGTGGCGGCAAATTCAGCCTTATGGGCTCTGTTATCGGTGCATATACAATACAGGCACTTACTACTACCCTCTATGCAATGAATGTAAAGGCAGACCAGCTTCCAGTTTATAAAGCAATAGTAGTTATTATTATTGTAATTCTACAAAGCCCAGCATTTAAAAAGATGCTTGCAAAACAGAAAACAAAGAAATTATCTGGCGGTACAGCTGTGGAAGGAGGAAAATAAATATGGAAATGGGTATTTTTAAATCAAATACAGTTACAACTGAAAAAAGAAAAATTAATTCTAACACTTTCCTCCTTATGATTACAATATTGCTGTTTCTGGCAATGTATATCTCAGGCATGATTATTTTCAAGGATAATGGTTTTGCAAAGCCCCAGATGTTCCTTGACCTGCTTATTTCTAACGCAGGGCTTTTAGTTATCGCAGTTGGACAGACAATAGTTATGATTACTGGTGGTATTGATATTTCTGTTGGTTCTGTTACTGCACTTGTCTGTATGGCAATAGCTAACCAGATAGAAAACCATGGTGCAAGTGCATATATGGCAGTTGTTATTGCCCTTGGCATTGGTCTTTTATATGGCATTGTACAGGGATTTTTAATTTCTTACCTGGAAATACAGCCATTTATTGTAAGCCTTGCAGGTCTGTTCTTTGGAAGAGGACTTACTTCTATGATTAGCACAGATATGATTTCTATTAAAAATGATATATTCATTTCATGGGCAACATTCAGTATTGACCTTCCAATTGGTTCATACAGCAAGCGTGGAAAGTTTATACCTGCACATATTTACCCTACTGTTATTATTGCACTTGCCATTGTTATTATAGTAGCACTTGTTATGAAGTATTCTAAATTCGGACGTGAAGTATACGCAATAGGCGGCAACGCACAAAGTGCTATGATGATGGGATTAAATGTACGTAAAACAAAATTTAAAGCATATATACTTAATGGTTTTCTTGCAGGATGTGGCGGATTTTTATTCTGCCTTAACAGCTGTTCAGGATTTGTAGAACAGGCAAAAGGCCTGGAGATGGACGCTATTTCTGCTTCTGTTATTGGCGGCACACTATTAAGCGGTGGTGTTGGTACACCATTCGGGACTATATTTGGTGTATTGATTAAAGGAACAATTTCAAGCCTTATTACAACACAAGGCTCACTTTCAAGCTGGTGGGTACGTATTGTACTTTCAGCATTGTTATGCTTCTTTATTGTATTACAGGCAATATTTACAGGCATAAAGAAGAAAAAATAGACCCAGGTTATACATTATAATAAAATTGTGGCTCTGGCAATTCCAAAATTTTACCCCAGGCAGCACGCTCCCGCTTGGATGGATACGCAGTGGTGCGTAAAGCCCCAAATGCTTAATAGAAACAAAAGTTTCTATTAAGCATTGAAAACAGGGCTTAAGCACCAGCGTATCCATAACAGCTGCCTTATGGTAAAATATTTGGAATTTGCCAGAGTAATATAATTTTTGTATAAATTTAATTCCCAAACATAAATACGCCATTTATTTACCAGGCTTTACTTAACTAAATGACATTGTGCTATGTGCTATGACAGGTCATGTAATGCTACATAAAACCGCAAATGCTTAATATAAACAAAAGATTCTATTAAGCATTGGATATCAAATTTAAGCACCAACAAGTCTAAAGTACCCCCTGGGAATAGTGGCGGCTATTTCTTTCCCTTAAAGATTATATAACACAATCCAACAAGGTCAACAATAAATATTCCAATCTGGATTAAATCCTGATATGTAACATATATTGTTATCACCCTTCTTCCTCTTTGGTCTGGAGGGCTACTTGAACCCTCCGGGTAAAAAAGAGGGGTAAAGCCGCCTTTGGCTCTATGATTTTCACATATCGGCAATATATCATATTTTACTTTATCTGGAAATACCTTATCCATTTTAATTTTTTCATTTTTTGATTTTGACTTGTTATACATGATAATGGCGTAGTTAAGAACAAGCCCATTACATGAGAACATACCAGCAACTGCCTGATGCCCATAATCCCTGTTTTCTTTTCATATGGGACTGGTGGAAATATGCATCGCCGATAGGATGCAAAGCCTTTGACGAGGGCTTTGTATGGGAGGATATGGTATCATCTACGATACAAAAAATAAGTTTTCTGATAATGGCAGCTCTGTTATGCTGCCAATTTCCTGCTAAACATATTAAAAACGGAGATTGATGATACTTAAACCTAAAAAACGGAGAAACTCAAACCCCTATAATGTTGACAAAAACAAAATGCCATATATCCAAGTAAAGCCACTCTATCCTAAGTGTTTTTAATGGTATTTTCCAGTAAATTATGATAAAATACAATCCAGGAGGAAATGGAATTGGAAAATGCTATAAAAAATATTTTTACGCAATGTCTAAATGAACCAAATATTTTAGAAATAATTAAAGCTAAATTGAATGATGCGGATGAAACTTATACTTATGAAAAAAACAGACACAACAACCCTGTATTTCTATTAATGAAAGTAGTAATATAACCAACACAATATTAATTGAAAAAATAGATGAGGTTTTAAAATACCAAAAGGAGATAAAAGTTTTAATTAAGCCAGAAGTTAATAAAGAAACGAAACAGATAGATGAATTATTAATTAAATTTAAAAATTATCAAGATGAAAATAGTAATCTTATTACAGAAAATGAAAATCTTAAAAAAGAAAATCTTAATCTAATAAATGAAAATAAAAATATGAAAGAAAAATGTAAAATATAAGGCAATTGTAAGAGTAGTGTGACCTACATTTTGATAATATATATTTTGGAGGTATGGAAAGGTTGTTGAAAATAATCAAGTTAATATAAATGAATTAAATAAATATGGTTTAAGTGTTTGCAAATCAATGTCAAATCCAGAAACACAAAGTAATGGGAAAAAAGTTCCCCATATTAATAAAGATGATAATGTAAGTCCCAATATCCAGGAACTGCTGGATTGTAATAAGAAAAGATGTGGTTTACCAAGTTATGACAAGAGATGCTTTACGGTATAAAAGCAGGATATTGGGATGTGTTTGAAAATAGTGATTTGTATAAGAAG
>Ga0137308_100325_pt1 | contig 84960 bp, 73 predicted proteins | sample Inofrocosms_June_FD_97181 | JGI IMG/M metagenome (GOLD analysis project Ga0137308, IMG submission 97181) | Mouse cecal microbial communities from Vienna, Austria - N-Acetylneuraminic and N-Acetylglucosamine D2O microcosms_June | ecosystem: Host-associated > Mammals > Digestive system > Large...
AGGTCTATTAAAGTTACCCTTCTTCAAGAAAATCTTTTTTATTTTCCTCTTGACATTTCACCAAATTGCTTGGTCGAATCTAATCCAGTGACTTATCGTATGCAGTCAGGCGCTTGGCATATTCGTGGTATGCCGCGGACTTCCAATGCACGCCGTCTCCTGCGTTATAAGAGCTTTTGAGCCAGCCGGTGGAATCTTTTAAAAATCCGGTGCAGTCGTAATATTTCACGCCCATTTCTGCTGCCAGTACGCTAAGCGCCTGGTTGTAGGCAGGGATCTGTGCAAATCCTCTTCTTCGCGACATTTCCGCGGCTGTGACAGGGGAGGCGGCAAGGATTACGATGTCTGTCGCCGGGGTGCCTGCCTTGATCGTGCGTATAATTTCCCGGTAACCGTCAATCAGGTCGTTTTTGTTGCGGAAATGGATATCGTTATCTCCGAGCATAATGTATACGCGGTATGGTTTTGCTGCCAGAATGCTTTCCACAGCGGATTTGCCGTGAAACACCTTTTTGGTACGGAATGTAATCGTATTTAACCCAATCGCGGCGACTACATTTTTTCTTCCGCCGATAGCGATCTCATCCAGCACACGGTAAGCGGTCAGCCCGGTCGTAATGGAATCTCCGGCGAAAATCGTCATGCGTTCATACGGCTTTGTCCGCATTTTAGCCGTTTTGGATAGTGCGCTGTCATACGTGGACGTTTTCTTAGACGTACATGCCTTGACGCCAAAATAATAGTTCTGGTTGTTTTTTAAGCCTTTGACCCGGTACCAGTTGTTTTTGGTAACGCCTGCGAGCTTGTATTTGCCGGATTTGCTTTTTGCGTAATACACTTTATACCAGACTGCTTTTTTATTTTGGCTTTTGTCCCACATCACTTTTATGGACGAGGTCGAATACCGTACCAGACTTACTCCAGGCAGCGGTTCTACCGGGCATTGAAACGAACATGGCTTGCTGTAGATGATGCCGCTGCTTTTTGTTTTTGCCGCTACCTGGTAATAGTAGCGGTTTGCACCTTTTACTGTGCCATCGGTGTAGCTTTTGCCCGTTTCTAGGCGTGCAATCGTCTTGTAGCTTCCGTCCCGGCTGCTGCTGCGCTGCACCAGATAAGAAGTCACTTCCCCGTCTCCTGTTTTTTTCCAGGTAACCTTCGCAGACGTTAGGTCTTTTGCAAGGCTGACCGATGCGCTGACTTTTACAGTATGGTTTGTTTTTTCGATATCCTGTGCAGGATCGGTTTTGCCTGGAGCTTGTTCTGTCTGCTGATCGTGATTGCTGTCCGAAGGTTGGGTGTCTGTGTTCTGGTCGTTATTTTCCGGTGCCTGCCCATCCGGGGATTGGCTGCTGTTTTCTGGAGCCTGTCCATTTGAGGATTGGCTGCTGTCTACAGGAGCCTGCCCGTCTGAAATTTGGCTGCTATTTTCTGGTGCCTGTCCGTCTGAGGATTGGCTGCTGTCTACAGGAGCTTGTTCATTGGGATGTTGGCTATTGTCTGTGGGAGCCTGCCCGTCTGAAATTTGGCTGCTGCCTGCAAGTCTCTGCCTGATGGAATTTGTGCAGAGCAGTCTGGGACTGGCGCTTATAGTATAGCTCTGTGCCGATAAGCTTCCTATGGGGGAACAGATGGCGGCTGCCGAGCATACAAAGGCGAATAGCACCGTTGCTGCCTGTTTTGCTTTTAATGGTTTTTTGAACGTCTGATTGCCTGGTGACGACTTTGTCATTGGAATCCTCCTTCCATAATTGATGCAGCCTTTGGTATCTGTTTTTGGGATTTTGTTACACCTCCTGTTCTGTAAAAATTTCGGCGCCGCTGTCCGGCTTGTAGGTATAAACTTTATAGGCGTGGATTTGCGTGTGAATTTTTTGGCTGCATACAAAGTATATACCTGTTTGTTGAAAAAAGTCAACAATACATATGCTATTTGTTGATTTTGTTTCGATTTATTTCATCTTGCATGATGATGTGTTCTTCGATCATCTTTCCTCGGTCGATCTGGTGCCGCAGCTTTCTGTTTTTGACACTGTCAAAAATAATGGAAAAGTCATAATCGGCAGGGTATAATTTTTCCGCGGCAACATGGAGCTTGACTCTTTTGTGATTGATCCATATTTTTTTATTTGCCATCTGCACTCTTAAGACGCCTTTTTCATTTGCTGTCTGGCAGATAATCCCGATTTTTTTGTCAGGATATACGAGGACGCTGTCACCTAACTGAAATTCCTGTCCCAGCCGCGTGTTTTGATGCTTTTTTGCTTTTTGAATGCCGGGTGTTTTCCTTTTTTCCAGATGGTTTTTTGAAACTACCTGCTTTAGGCTTTCCGACAGCTCCGCTTTATTATAAGCTGCTTTCATAGCTGTTTTTAACATGCTTTCCGGCATTCCCATTTTTCCGGCGATATAAAAAGCACAGCTTTCTCCGGCTTCACCGATGACTAGCTGATAAAGGGGCTTTAGGCTTTCTTTGTCAAACGTCATTTTTGCATTGGCAATTCGGGACTGTTCAGCCGCATAGAGCTTTACCTCAGGATAATGTGTTGTAACAAGAAACAGTCCGCCGCTTTTTTGCAACTGTTCGAGAATCGCAATCGCGATTCCCATACCTTCTGTTGGATCTGTGCCTGAACCAAGCTCGTCCATAATAATCAGGCTGTCTTTATCTGCGTATTTTAAGATTTCCAATACATTCACGATATGTGCCGAAAATGTGGAAAGATTTTCAGATAAATTTTGTCCGTCCCCGATATCGCACAGAAAATTGCTGTTTATGCAGATTTCAGCTTTTTTACACGCTACATGCAGGCCGCATTGCGCCATCATGCAGTTTAGCGCGACGGTTTTGATGGCAACGGTTTTGCCGCCTGTATTCGGCCCGGTAATAACGACGCCGTCAAAATTTTTTCCGATTTCAAATTGCAGCGGCACGCACTCTGACGGAGACATCAGCGGGTGCCTGCCGTCTTCGAGCCGGATGTAGCGCTGCGTATGAATCGTTGGTTCGGTTCCGCCGTATTCCAGGCTCAGCTTCCCTTTTGAAAAAATAAAATCCAGTTTTTCGATCATACGGATATTTTGTTCTAAAATCTCTGCATAGTCGGCTGTCATCGCAGAAAGAGAATAGAGGATACGGCGTTCCTCATTTTCTTCACAGATCCGCAGAAGCTGCAACGCGTCATAATATTTCCCTACAGAAGCAGGTTCTATAAATAAGGTGCTTCCTGTTGCGGATTGATCGATGACAGAGCCTTTGATTTTATGCTTGTATTCTTTTTTCACAGGAATGCAAATATGCCCGTTTCTCAGGGTGCTGAAATGATCGGACAGGCGATCTTTGTTTGCCCGTATAACAGCGTCTGCCTTTTCCCGCATACTTTTTTCGTTTTGTTCAATTTCCATCCGAAATGACTTTAAATCTTTGGAAGCGTTGTCGTCGATCCTGCCGTTTCGGATCTGCTGATGGATTGCTTCTTTTAGATCGTCCAGACAGTCGAGATTTTCCTCATAATATGCCAGCGACAGTTCCCATTGCTTAGAGCGGTTCAGATAATGCTTCAGCCGCATAACCGCAACGAGCGCTTTTTCCAGATCTTCCAGCCGTGAGATCGATAAACAGTCTCCTTTTACCGCCATTTGGATGCAGTCTCTGATCCCGTCTAGGGAAACAAGCGGCGGATTCCCGTTTTTTTCCAATAGCTCTTTGGCTTCGCTTGTCTCTCGTTGCTTTGCGGCCAATGCGCTTTCCGACAGACAAGGAACGGTATTTTGAATCTCTTGTTTTGCCCGGTCTGTAAGCGCCAGCTCGAGCCATTTCTGTTTTATTTGGTCAAATTCCAATACATGATCTGTTTGAATCATTTTCATATGCAACCTCCGGTTAAAATATTATTTTAGAAAAAGATATAAAAAAAGTGGTTCCTGTCTATCAGAAATAGACTGAAACCACGAATCCGTTTGTCTTATAATGAGGCAACAAAAACAACACCTTTCCGTAATAAGGAGAGTATCCCAAGCTACGGTTGGCATAAAACAAAAAAAGCATGACCGCTACAGTCATACTTCCGCTTGTTCTTAATTTAAAAATAAGACAATCCTGTTCGATGTATGCAGTATTCTGTAAGGCAGAAACAACCAGCATTTTGCAATGCTGAAAAGGGTAACACAAAGAAAGCAGGATTCACAGTGTCTGCGATCCGCCGCGCTTGCCCTTTTATAACATTTAGTTGTTTTTTGTCATTACAGAAACCACGAACATAAAACATTTTCCTTTTCTCTAAAATATGACTTTATATTAACGGATAACGTTCTCTGTGTCAACTATTTTTTTCACAAATTGCATAATGCAAAAGCCTAATACTATAGCGAACAAGTTTGAGTTACTTTGGGAAGCTTTTACAAGGAGGCACATCCTCTTTCCCAGCGTCCCTTCCTGTAAAAATTTACCAAAGCAATCCAAATTTGTTCGCTGTAGTACGAATTGAAGTTTACAAATTCTAAAAAGCAAATTTATGTTCCATGCATATAATTAATTGAGATAATGTATCATCCGGCAATATCGAATCGTGAGGTGATTTTGATTGAATAATTTTTACCCCAATCCAATGTTTCTCCTGTCGAATTTATTCGGCATGAGAACGCCAAACAGAAACTATTATGGAAATAACGCCAGGCGTCCCCAACAGGCCGCCGCTATGACTGGCAGTCCGCAGCAGCCAGACGCCATGCCGCCAGGGGAAGCTTGTGTATCGAACCATAGTGAACCTGAACTGCCTGGAACAAGAGAAATGCAGGCAAGCCCGCAGCCAGAGTGTATGCCGCAGCAGCCAGAACCGATCGCAGTAGGGTGTATGCCGCAATCCGTGGAATCAAATGCGGTGCCGCCACGGGAAGCGTCAGATTTTATGCCGCAGCAGGAAGCGCCGGAAAGAATGCTGCCGCAGGAAATGCCGGGCAATCTGCTGTCATTGTTAGACACAAGTTCGATGTTCGGGCAAATGGAACAAGGCTGTATGCTGCCGCAGCAGGAACTATTTCGTATGCTGCTGCAACAGATGGAATCGTGCTGCATCCCGGGGCCGATGGGCCCAAGAGGGGAGCCGGGCGCGCCGGGTTGTTCCGGTGAACGCGGAGAAACGGGGCCGCAGGGAGTGACGGGGCCGCAGGGGTTACAAGGTGTGACAGGGCCTATGGGCCCCAAAGGTGATCCTGGCGCACGCGGGCCTATGGGTCCTCCTGGTTATCCGCAGAACAGTATTTTTGCGACGTTTTCCTGCCAGGATCTGGCTGTACCGAAGCAAGGCAGGCTTCCGCTGAAAACAGCTATTTCTGATATTACGGAAAATATAGCTGCCTGCGATAACGGCGGCATTGCGCTGACACCTGGGTATTATGCGATCAGCTATTATCTCTGCGCTGTAAGGAAACGGCACAGCTATATAAAGCTGACTCCTGTCTTAAATGAACAGAAGCAGACGGCATACAGCTCCTATGCAGAGGCTGCAAAGCACCAGGAGCTGCTGGTGCTGTCAAGGCATTTTATTATCAGGATACCGGACAACGCGGTGATGAGCTTTGCATGGCATTCATCAGAAGATACTGGCACAATCAATATGGATATGACGGTCGAAAAACTCTGCCGGCAGTAACTGAAATAGATGTTAAAAAATATCAGCAGAAAATCTTAAAAATAGGAGAAATAATATGCCGACAATAAGCCTTTGCATGATTGTAAAAAATGAGGAAACGTATATTGCGCGTTGTTTGGACAGTGTCGCGGCACTTGTAGATGAAATCATTATCGTGGATACAGGATCGACTGACCGGACGCTTGATATTGTGTCTGGGTATACGTCAAAGGTCTATTCGTACCCGTGGAAGGATGACTTTTCTGCCGCCAGAAACGAGTCTTTTTCCAAAGCGACGATGGACTATTGTATGTGGATGGATGCCGATGATGTGATAGAGGAATCACAAAAGGATGCATTTTTGCAGCTAAAGCAGTCGCTTTCACCGGATACCGACATTGTTATGATGAAATATCATACTTCTTTTGATGAGGCTGGCAAGCCTTCTTTTTCCTATTTCAGGGAAAGATGGATCAGGAACGATCCAAGGTACCGCTGGATTGGCGCGGTGCATGAAGTCATTCCTCCAAACGGCAGGCTGGTCTATTCCGATATTGCAGTCTGCCATAAAAAAACAGGCGCCGGTGATCCTGACCGAAATCTGCGAATTTACAAAAAAATAATTGCAGACGGCGAATTCTTAGAACCAAGGCAGCAGTATTATTACGCACGGGAGCTTTATTATCACAAGCAGTATCAGGAAGCGGTTACGGTACTGGAACAGTTTCTTAACTCACCAGACGGATGGATCGAAAACAAGATCGAGGCATGTTCTGTCTGCGCCGATTGTTATCGGAAGCTGGGGCGGGAACAGACCGCGCTTACAACTCTTTTGCGAAGTATGAGCTTTGATTTGCCAAGAGCAGAAATATGCTGTGAGATCGGGAAATATTTTTTGGAGCATAACAACTGCCAGGCGGCGGTTTACTGGTATGAAACGGCACTGCGCACGCCGAAAAACGAATATGCCGGCGGATTTATCGTGCCGGACTGCTATGACTATATTCCGCTTTTGCAGTTATGCGTATGCTATGACCGGCTGGGGCAGCATCAAAAAGCAGAAGAATATAATGAAAAAGCAGGAGTATGCAAACCGTATTCGCCGTCCTATCTTTATAACAAACGGTATTTTGACAGCCTGTAATTATGGTAGCACTTATGCCAAAGCTGCATAAAATATTCGTATAAAAAGAAACTTTTTAAGTTCTTTTTATAATAAATATAAGAAGGATGTGGTTGGAATGAGTCAAAATAACTTATATAATAACTGCTGTCAAAATCAATGTCACCCAAATTGCTGCGAGCGCGGCCCGCAGGGCCCGAAAGGGGATCAAGGCCCGATCGGTCCGCAAGGTCCAAAAGGTGATACGGGATGTCCAGGCCCTATGGGCCCGCAGGGTACAAAAGGAGATATGGGCTGTCCTGGGCCAAAGGGAGATCAAGGTGATCCAGGTCCTATGGGCCCACAGGGAACACCAGGGATTCCGGGCGCAAGAGGCCCAAGAGGAAATACCGGCCCGGTAGGCCCTACAGGAAATACCGGCCCAAGAGGGTACGCAGGCCCAAGAGGGTACGCAGGCCCGCAAGGAATACAGGGAATACAGGGGGTTCGCGGTGATATCGGGCCAAAAGGGGATCCTGGCTGTGAAGGGCCAAAAGGCGATATCGGCCCACAAGGCCCAGCAGGCCCGACTGGCCCGACCGGCCCGGCAGGCCCACAGGGTGATCTTGGCCCGCAGGGGCAGCGAGGGATTCCAGGCCCGACCGGCCCGGCAGGCCCGACGGGGGCAATGGGCCCGCAGGGTGTAACTGGCGCACAGGGGATACAGGGCGTAACCGGCCCGGTCGGAGTACAAGGGCCAAAAGGCTGTCCTGGAGATGAAGGCCCAACAGGCCCAACAGGAGCTACTGGAGCCACAGGCGCGACGGGCGCTACCGGAGCCACAGGCGCGACGGGCGCTACTGGAGCCACAGGCGCAGACGGTGCACCAGGCGCGACGGGCGCTACCGGAGCAACGGGAGCAGACGGTGCACCAGGAGCTACCGGAGCAACGGGAGCAGATGGAGCACCAGGAGCTACAGGAGCAGACGGGGCAACGGGCGCGACAGGAGCTACCGGAGCAACGGGAGCAGACGGTGCACCAGGAGCTACCGGAGCAACGGGAGCAGATGGAGCACCAGGAGCTACAGGAGCAGACGGGGCAACGGGCGCGACAGGAGCTACCGGAGCAACGGGAGCAGACGGTGCACCAGGAGCTACCGGAGCAACGGGAGCAGATGGAGCACCAGGAGCTACAGGAGCAGACGGGGCAACGGGCGCGACAGGAGCTACCGGAGCAGACGGAGCTACCGGAGCAACGGGAGCAGATGGAGCGACGGGAGCAACGGGAGCAGACGGCGCGACAGGAGCTACCGGAGCAACGGGAGCAGACGGTGCTACCGGAGCCACAGGAGCAACGGGCGCTACCGGAGCAACGGGAGCTACCGGGGCAGATGGCGCTACCGGAGCAACGGGTGCTACAGGAGTTACTGGCGCGACGGGAGCAGATGGCGCGACAGGAGCGACGGGCGCTACAGGAGCTACTGGACCAACTGGTGTTGATGGAACTGGTGCGTTAATTCCATTTTCATCGGGAATTCCGGTTTCGCTGACGACGATTGCCGGAGGGCTTGCAGGAACACCGGCTTTTGTCGGGTTTGGAAGCAGTGCGCCGGGGCTTACGGTGCTGGGGTCTACGATTAATATTACGAATGCAAGTGGTACGCTTTCGAACTTTGCGTTCCAGGTTCCGCGTGATGGAACGATTACCTCGTTTTGTGCATTTTTCAGTACGACGGCAGCGCTTTCTTTAATAGGCTCTACGGTTGCGGTAAGAGCGCAGATCTACTCGTCTGCAACGCCGAATAACGTATTTTCTGCGATTCCTGGCACATTGATTAACCTGACGCCGTCGCTGACGGGGGTGATATCGATTGGGACATTGTTAAACGGTGCGCTTACAGGGCTGAATATTCCAGTAACGGCGCAGACACGGTTAATGCTTGTATTTTCAGCAACGGCAAGCGGGCTGACTTTGCTCAATACGGTTGCAGGTTACGCAAGCGCAGGTTTAAGTATTAACTGATACACATTCTGAAAACAGAAAAGCAGCCGCGTGAAAGCAGATTCATGCGGCTGTTTTTACAAAGGCAGCATCCGGCAGCAAAGAAACAGAAAATAAGATTGCATTTTTACATGATATGGAATACAATAACAAGAAAACTGAAAACATTCATTATTCAGGAGGAATCTGCCATGAAACGCATTGGGCGTATTTTATTTTGTCTGCTGCCGCTGCTGCTTACGATTATCCTGCAAAATCTGGTAACTGTTCCGATCTGCGGGATTGCGGCGATGGCTGTGTTAGTAAAAAACAGGGGGACAGGCATTCCGTTTGCCGAGCAGGTCAACGAGCTGCTGTCGCTGATTTCAACGCCGACTTTTATTATTCTCGTATCCATGTCTTATGCAGTTGTGGCGATGGTTCTATTTGGCGTTTGGTACCGGAAAAAAATAGCTCCTTCGCAGGAGCGGATAGCGGTAAGGAATGCATTTAACCCGTGGATTGTAAGCGCGCTGCTTGTATTATCTGTCGGATTGCAGTATGTGATCAGCTATTTAATGAATTTTATCGGGGTGCTGCGCCCGGACTGGATGCAGTCTTATGCGGAACTGATTGACAGTGCCGGGATTGGTACATTATCACCGCTGATGCTTACGTATGCCATTGTGATTGCGCCGATTTCAGAAGAGCTGATTTTCCGCGGCGTGACACTTGGCTATGCAAAGAAAGTGTTTCCGGTTGCAGGGGCGGTCTGTTTGCAGGCAGTTTTATTCGGAATTTTTCATTTGAATATGATCCAGGGCATTTATGCGGCTTTTTTAGGGCTATTTATCGGATATCTGCACGAAGCGGGCGGCACCGTTGCGATTCCGATGCTGTTCCATGCGTTTTTTAATTCTTTTGGCACGCTGGCGAGTGAAGCTATGTACTATCATATGGAACAGCCGTTTTTCTTTCTACTGTGGCTGACAGTCGGCGTACTGCTGACCTATACAGGTATTTTCCTGTTTCAGCACGGCATACGGGTGCGCGGCAGCAAACCTGCGGATCACATCTTGTAAGCGGCTGTTTGGCGGAATGTCACGAATGGACGCATGTGCAGCGATGCGGCTGGTTAATTATTTTTAAAGATCTTCCGATAATCAAAGTAGTTACAGGGATTGTAAACAACAAAAAACCAGGGACGGTATGTAGTTTGAGCATCCAGCTTAAATTGTATGCCGTTTTTGTATGCAGTTCTTTACTTTTCAACTTTTTAGGGAGGTTTGTGTTATGATTATTTCATCCAGTGAAGTAAAAATGAATTCCCAGCGCAGTTATTACGCAGGTGCCTTTTGGGGCAGCGGGACGAGATTTGTAGGGCAGCTTTCACAGACTGCCTCTGCTGCAAAGAAACAACAGGTGAACAAGGATCCTGAGCAGGGGAAAAAGCAGCCCGGCCTGTCTGATTCCAAGGACGACCTTATGGCGCGCTATTCCCAGGGGCGCAGCATCCGCAGCTTCGGGATCGGAAGCAACAGAAGAATGCAGTCGCTGCAAATGCACCAGATCCGCAGGCAGTCGATTGGCTACATTCTGCATCAAATGTTTTGGAGAGGGGGAAATCAGACGCTTGATCCGGTGTCCGCTCTGCTTGGAAACTATTCCGGCAGATTTATGTCGTTCAGCAGCCAGAGTTATTTTGAGTCCGAACAGACCAGCTTTTCGACTGAAGGGAAAGTCGTTACGGCATCTGGCAAGGAGATCAGCTTTAACGTCGAGGTAGAGATGTCACGGTCTTTTTATGAAGAGACATCGCTGCTGGTAGATATGGGCAGCGTTCGCCTGACCGATCCGCTTGTGATTAACCTGGATACAGAAGCGGCTTCGGTCTCAGACCAGAAATTTTATTTTGACCTGGATGCGGACGGGCACGCAGAGCAGATTTCCTTCTTAAATTCCGGCAGCGGATTTCTTGCCCTTGATAAAAACGGCGACGGTGTGATTAATGACGGGAGTGAGCTGTTTGGTACGGCAAGCGGCAATGGATTTGCTGACCTGGCAAAATATGACCAGGACGGCAATGGCTGGATTGACGAGGCTGACGAGATCTTTGACAAGCTGCTGATCTGGCAGAAGGATGAAAACGGCAACGATATTCTGCGCGGGCTTGGCGCGGCAGGCGTCGGCGCGATTTATCTTGGAAATGTCAATACGGAGTTTTCACTGAACTCCCAGACAGACAACAAGACGAATGCGGTTGTGCGGCAGACCGGGATGTATTTAAAAGAGGACGGGACTGCCGGGACGATGCAGCAGATCGACCTGGCACAGTAATGAAAAACGGGAGAGCAAACCGGATTAGGATTTGCTTCCCCGTTTTTTTAACAGGTTTTTAATACATCCACCGCTGCTTCTAAATATGGATGGTCTTTTTCATAGAAAGTGCCTGCATCTGCCGCCTGCGCCATTGCCGGGTCTAACGGCACTTTGCCAAGTACTGGGATACCCAGTTCTTTTGCCGCTTCGTCCACATGGCTTTCTCCGAACAGGCGGATCTGCCTGCCGCAGTCCGGGCATTTTAAATAGCTGAAATTCTCTACGACGCCGAGTACCGGAATATCCATCATCGCTGCCATGCGGAAGGCTTTTGTCACAATCATCTGTACAAGCTCCTGCGGAGAGGTCACGACAATAATGCCGTCTACCGGAAGCGACTGGAATACCGTCAGCGGCACATCTCCGGTGCCAGGCGGCATGTCAATCAATAAATAATCCAGCTCGCCCCAGACAACGTCTGTCCAAAACTGCTTGACGGCACCGCCGATGACCGGGCCTCTCCAAAGTACCGGGTCTTGCGGGTTTTCCATCAAAAGGCTGATAGACATCAGCTTAATCCCGTCTTTGGTTTCCAGCGGGAGGATCATGCCTTCAGCGTTGCCGTAAGCTTCTCCTGTAACGCCAAACATCTTTGGAATAGACGGCCCTGTAATATCCGCATCCATAATGCCTGTCGGATGCCCGGCTTTTTTCATGGCGGAGGCAAGGGAAGCCGTGACAAACGATTTGCCGACGCCTCCTTTTCCGCTGACAATGCCGATCACCTTTTTTACTTTTGAATATTTGTTTGCCGGTTCCAACATGCTCTGCTGCGCAGAATCGCAGTTTTCACGCTGTTCGGCGGAACAGCTCGATGCACTTGGGCATCCGCTGCACTGACTTTGTGCCATTACGATTACCTCCTGGTTTCTTTAAAATTTTACGATACAATGATCCCGCCGCCGAGCACACAGCCATCCTCATAGAGAACGACTGCCTGTCCAGGCGTTACGGCACGCACTGGACGGTCAAACCGCAGGCAGACCCTGCTGCCGTCTGCTGAGACGTCCGTCAGCACGCAGGTTTCTCCTTTGTGCGAATACCGGATCTTTGCTGTCATATGCCTGCCCGGGTTGAGGCTGTCTGCTGCCATATAGTTCATCGTATCTGCCGCAAGCTCTGTAACCATAAGATCCTCATTTGTACCAATTACAATTTCGTTCGTATCGGTACGGATTGCGGTGACAAATACGGGCTTGCCGAGTGCAATGCCAAGCCCTTTGCGCTGTCCGACGGTATAATGCGAGATTCCTTTATGCCTGCCAAGTACGGTACCGTCTGCTGTTACAAAGTTTCCCTCCGGTTCTGCCGTTCCAGTCGTACGGCTGATAAACGCGGCATAATCATGATCCGGCACAAAGCAGATCTCCTGGCTGTCCGGCTTGTCGGCTACGTTTAAGCCAGCCTGCTTTGCGATGCTGCGCACCTGGTCTTTTGTATAGTCCCCGATCGGGAACAGCGTATGCTTTAGCTGATCCTGCGTCAGGCTGTAAAGCGCATAGGTCTGGTCTTTGGCGCTGTCTGACTGGCGCAGCGTATAACGGCGGCTGGCAAGCTGTATGATTTTGGCATAATGCCCGGTTGCAATATAATCCGCACCGATGCCAAGGCTGCGCTGCAATAACGCTTCCCATTTTACAAAACGGTTGCAGGCGATACAAGGGTTTGGTGTTCTCCCAAGGCGGTATTCACGGATAAAATAGTCGATCACATGCTCTTGAAACTGCTGGCGGAAATTCATTACATAATAGGGAATATCCAACTGTGCCGCTACTCTGCGTGCGTCATCCACCGCAGAGCTGCCGCAGCAGCCGCCTTCCTGTGCGGTTGTCTTGCAGTCCTGCTGCTGCCAGATCTGCATGGTGACACCGATCACATCATAGCCTTGTTCTTTTAACAAATAAGCCGCGACCGAAGAATCCACGCCGCCTGACATACCGACTACCACTTTTTCTTTCATTTGATTTCTCCTGACCTGCCGCCTGTTTGCAGACGGTTTTTTTACGCTTCCTCGTCTGGCTGTTCTTCTGAGATATCCTCTTTCGGCGGCTGCAAGCCTTCGATTTCGATGTGGTTTTTCTGTGCGTAATCCCACAGTGCCGCATGGATTGCTTCTTCTGCCAACAGCGAGCAGTGCACCTTTACCGGCGGAAGCCCGTCTAATGCTTCCATTACGGCTTTGTTTGTTACCTTAAGCGCTTCATAGATCGTTTTTCCCTTGACAAGCTCCGTTGCCATGCTGCTTGTTGCAACCGCCGCCCCGCAGCCAAACGTCTTAAACTTACATTCTTTAATGACCTTTGTATCTTCATCGATATCGAGATAGATCCGCATAATATCGCCGCATTTGGCGTTGCCGACCGTGCCTACGCCGCTGGCGTCCTCGATCTCGCCGACGTTTCTTGGATTGTTGAAATGGTCCATTACTTTTTCACTATACATTTCTTACTCCTTGCTCTTTCTTTATTTTTGGTTTTTAACAAAATCCTCATACAGCGGAGACATGCTGCGCAGGCGCTCTACAATTCCTTTTAAGCTGTCTGCCGTATAGTCCGCTTCTTCCATAGTTGTATCCTCAGACAAGGTCAGGCGAAGAGAGCCGTGCGCGATCTCATGCACAAGCCCGATTGCCAGCAGTACATGGGACGGGTCTAACGAGCCCGAGGTACATGCCGAACCGCTTGATGCACAGATTCCTTTTTGGTCGAGCATAATCAGCAGCGATTCGCCCTCGATAAAGCGGAAGCAGAAGTTGACATTGTTTGGCAGGCGATGTGTGCGGTGCCCGTTTAAGCGTGCGTAAGGGATCTCAGAAAGCACCCGCTCGATCAGATGGTCTCTGACTGCCGCGATTTTTTTGCTGTTTTCTTCCATTGTCTGGACAGAAAGCTCTGCTGCCTTTGCCATGCCTACGATGCCAGGCACGTTGGTGGTGCCTGCCCTGCGGGCGCGTTCCTGTGCGCCGCCGTGAATATATGCGCCAAGCTTTATGCCGTTTCGGATATAGAGAAAGCCAACGCCTTTTGGCCCGTGGAATTTATGCGCACTGGCGCTTAACAGGTCAATGTTCAGTTCGTCAACCTGCATTGGCACATGGCAGAAAGCCTGCACCGCGTCGGTATGGAACAGTACGCCGTGTTTTTTCGCAATCGCGCCGATTTCACGGATTGGCTCGATCGTGCCGATTTCATTATTGGCAAACATCACGGAGATCAACACCGTATCCGGGCGGATTGCCTGTTCCAGTTCTTCGAGGCTGATGCAGCCGTTTTCATCTACGTTTAAGTAAGTGACCTCGCAGCCTTTTTGTTCCAGGTATTCGCAGGTATGCAAAACGGCATGGTGTTCGATCTTTGTTGTAATCATATGCTTTCCTTTGGAAGCAAATGCATCCATACAGCCTTTGATCGCCCAGTTGTCGCTTTCGCTGCCGCCTGCGGTAAAATAGATTTCGTTTGTTTTTGCGCCAAGGATGCCGGCAAGCGTTTCTCTGGCTTCTTCCACAGCCTTTTTGCTTTGCTGGGCAAATGTATACACACTGTTTGGATTGCTGTAATTTTCCAAAAAATACGGCTTCATTGCCTCAAACACTTCTGGCTTTAGCGCTGTCGTTGCCGCATTGTCAAGATAGATCAGCTTTTCCATGATAAAATGTCCTCCTTCACAGAATCGGGTGCACATTGTGCATTTCCTAGTATTCCCCTAGGAATACAGTAGTTAATTTCGATAAAAAAGCGGGAAACCGTATTGCTACGCTCCCCCTCTTTTTAATAATTAATAATTGTTCGTATCTTTTATTTCTTATATAGTACATCCATAAGACAAGTTAATTATAACGCATTCTTTTCAAATGTCAATTCTTTTCTCAAAAATTTACAATTTGAAAAGAATGAACTTAAGCACGTCTGCCATCCAGCAGTTTCTCCACGCTCACCAGCTTTACACAGCACGCAAACACTTCTGCCGCCTGCTGCATCTCTTCCAGATTTGGAAAAGTTGGTGCAATGCGGATCACCGAATCTTTTGGGTCTATGCCGTATGGAAACGGCGCTCCGGCGGACGTCATAACGATTCCGGCTTCTTTTGCCTTTGCTACAATCGCTTTTGCGCATCCTTCCATCGCTTCAAAGCAGATAAAATAACCTCCTTTTGGACGGATCCAGGAACCGATGCCAAGCGGTTTGATTTCTCTGGACAGCACGGCATCGACCGCTTCAAATTTCGGGCGGATCAGTGCCGCGTGCTTTGCCATATGTGCACGTACGCCGTCCATATTTTTTAAATACCGTGTATGTGTCCACTGTTTGATTTTGTCATGGCCAATCGTCTGTACGGACATCTGCTTTAGCATATCCTGACGGTTGGTATCGGACATTCCCATTGCGGATATGCCGGCACCCGAAAAGGTTACTTTCGAGGTAGAACAAAATTCGTAGACGATATCCGGGTTGCCTGCTTTTTCACATTCCGGCAGAATCGGCAGTAGTACGTCCCGGTCGTTTTCATACAGGTCATGCACGGCATAGGCATTGTCCCAGTAGATGCGGAAATCTTCTGCCGCCGGCTTTAGCGCCGCAAAACGGCGGACGGTTTCGTCTGAATAAGTAATGCCCTGCGGATTGGAATATTTCGGCACGCACCAGATGCCTTTTACGGCAGGGTCTTCATTGACGTGCTTTTCCACAAGATCCATATCCGGCCCGTCTTGCTTCATCGGGATCTGGATCATTTCAATGCCGAAGTACTGGGTAATTGCAAAATGCCTGTCATACCCGGGTACCGGGCATAAAAATTTGACCCGTTCCAGCCGGCACCAGGGCGTAGAACCTAGCACGCCGTGCAGCATTGACCTTGCAATCGTATCGTACATAATGCTCAGGCTGGCGTTGCCATGAACGATTACCTGTTCCTGCTCGCAGTCCATAAAGCCAGCCATCAGCCGCTTTGCTTCGTCGATCCCGTCCAGGCTCCCGTAATTGCGGCAGTCTGTCCCTGCCTCGGTACGCAGTATGGACTGTGAGCTTATCATGTCATACATCTCCATTGATAAATCCAGTTGGAGCGGAGACGGCTTGCCTCTTGTCAGATCCAGGTTTAAGTGCAGCGACTGAATCTTTTGAAATTCTTTTTCCAGTGTTTCTTTTTCTGCTGTCAGTTCTTCTTTTGTCATTTCCAAATACGTTTTCATTACGATTTCCTTCCATGTTGGCTGCATTGTGCGCTGCGTGCAGGCAGCGTCACTGGTGCAGCCCGTCATTTTTCCATTCCCGGACTTTTTGCAGATATGCACGGATCTGTTTTTCGTAGCCGTTTTCCGAAGGCTGGTAAAATACCAGATCTGCCAGCTCGTCCGGCAGATACTGCTGTGCTGCGTAATGGTCTGGGTAAGAATGTGCATATTTATAATTGGCGCCGCGCCCAAGCTTTGCGCTGGACTTATAGTGTGAGTCCTGCAAATGTGCGGGCACCGGAGGCGTCTTTTTCGTGCGCACCGTTTCAAAGGCGCTGCCGATTGCTTCACACGCCGCGTTGCTCTTTGGCGCGCTTGCCACGTAAGTGACCGCCTGTGATAATATAATCTGCGCTTCCGGCATTCCGATGCGCTCTGCTGCCAAAGACGCTGCGACTGCGACCTGCAATGCCTGGGGGTCTGCGTTTCCGACATCCTCGGAGGCACAGATCATAATCCGTCTTGCGATAAAACGGATATCTTCTCCGGCATACAGCATTTTCGCCAGGTAATAAACTGCCGCGTCGGGATCAGACCCGCGCATACTTTTAATAAACGCAGATATCGTATCGTAATGGTTGTCTCCGGACTTATCATAACGCACGACACGTTTTTGAATGCATTCCGACGCCGTATCCAGCGTAATATGGATTTTCCCGTCTGCGCTTCGCTCGGTTGTGAGTATGCCAAGCTCTAGTGCGGTAAGCGCAGACCTTGCGTCACCGTTTGCCGCATCCGCTAAAAACTGCGCCGCGTCTTCGTAAAGCACCGCGCCGTAAGCGCCCATGCCTTTTTCGGCGTCTACAGCCGCACGATACAGCAGCGTTTGAATCTCGCTGGCGGACAGTGGGTGCAGCTCAAAAATCATAGAGCGAGACAGCAGCGCCCCGTTTACTTCAAAATAAGGATTTTCTGTTGTCGCGCCGATGAAAACGACCGTCCCGTCTTCGACAAACGGAAGCAGGTAGTCCTGCTGGCCTTTGTTAAAACGGTGGATCTCGTCGATAAACAAAATCGTCTTTTTGCCGTACATGCCCTGGTTGTTTTTTGCCTGTGCAATCACGTCTTCCATATCTTTTTTGCCGGAAGAAGTAGCGTTTAACTGCAAAAATTCGGCGCTTGTCGTATTTGCGATGACTCTGGCAAGCGTTGTCTTTCCGGTGCCGGGCGGCCCGTAGAAAATGACGGAGCTTAGCTTGTCTGCTTTGATGGCACGGTACAACAGTTTGTCTTTTCCTATCATATGCTGCTGCCCAACGACTTCCTCCAAAGACGCCGGACGCATTCTTGAGGCGAGCGGCGCTTCCTTTTGAAGCTGCTGCTCCCTCATATAATCAAATAAGTCCATAGAACCTCCATTCTGGCAAGCTTATTATAGCGGATTTATTTTTTCCCCGCAAGCGCAGGGGATTCGCCAAAATAATATTTTTCACGCATTCCTCCGGTGTATGCAAGGATCACTGCCAAAAATCGTTCTCCGTAACGGCTGTATTTATTTTCACCAACACCTGTTACCTGCATCATATCGCTTTTGTCAAGAGGTGCCTTGACACACATGTCTACAAGCGTCTTATCGGAAAAGATAATATAGGGCGGCATCCCTTCTTCTTTGGCGATCTCGGTGCGCAGTGCGCGCAGCCGTTCAAACAGATCCAAGCCCTTGGAATTTAAAATATCAGATCTGCGCAGCTTGCTGCTTTGGGACGAGCGGCCTTTTTCGGTGCTTTGCGCGGCTGTCTTTGGCTTTTTCAAAATGACCTGCCGCCTGCCTTGTATGACATCGTCTGCCGCAGGTTGTACTTTTAGCAGGGCATATCTGTCATTGGTGACGCAAAGCAGCCCTTCGACGAGCATCTGCTGGATCATTGCCTTTATTTCGGTTTCCCTAAGCTCTTTTAAGCTGCCGTACGATTCATAGCGGGACACGCCGTATTCCCGCAGCTTGGCGCGGGTTTCTCCTGCCAGTATCCCGGCGGTGACATTGATCCCGTAGCGCTGCCGGCATTCCCTGATACATGCGGTAATTTTTATGGCAGCCTGCGTAATATCGGTCTCTTCGTATTCGAGGGCACAGTTTCGGCAGTTTTCACAGCGTCCGGTTCCAAACTCGCCAAAATAGCGCAAAATATATTCCCGCAGACAGCCTGTTGTCAGACAATAATACTGCATGGACAAAAGCCGCTGTTCGTCCTGTTCTCTGATCTGCTCGATTTCTTCCCATGTATGGTCAGGATTCGGCTCTTTGTTCTCAATGAAAAAACGGTTGACTGCGATGTCCTGCGCACTGTAGAGCAGAATGCATTTGGCGCGCTCTCCGTCCCGTCCCGCCCTGCCTGCTTCCTGGTAATAATTTTCCAGGCTCTGCGGCATATTATAATGGATCACATAGCGTACGTTTGACTTGTCGATCCCCATGCCAAACGCGTTTGTCGCCACCATGACCGGACGAACATCATAAATAAAATCTTCCTGGTTCTGCCTGCGCGCGCCTGCATCCAGACCGGCATGGTATTTTGTTGCCGCGATTCCCTGGGCAAGTAAATGCGCGCAGACCGCATCTACATTTTTTCTCGTTGCACAGTAAATAATCCCGCTTTCATCCTTGTGATCCAGTACATACTGTGTGACATAACTGTCCTTTTTTTTCGGTGTCTCGACTGCAAAATACAGGTTTTTGCGGTCAAAGCCTGTGACGAGTACCGTTGGATCAAAAAGCCCAAGCACACAGATCATGTCTTCTTTGACTTTTTCTGTCGCTGTCGCCGTAAACGCGCTTACAACCGGGCGTCTGTCCAGACTGCGGATAAACTGTACGATCTTTAAATAGCTCGGACGGAAATCCTGTCCCCACTGCGAAATACAGTGTGCCTCATCGACGGTCAGCATGGAGATCTTAGCAAGCCTTGCAAACTGCAAAAACTCATACGTCTCCAGCCGTTCTGGCGCCACATAAATAATCTTGTATTGTCCAGCGGCTGCCAGCCGCAACGCTTTGGATATTTGCGATTCGCTCAGAGAACTGTTAATATAGGCGGCATGGATGCCAGCCTGATTCAATGCCTGTACCTGGTCTTTCATCAGGGAAATTAACGGAGAGACCACTAGGGTAATTCCAGGCAGCAGCAGCGCCGGCACCTGGTAGCAAATCGATTTGCCTGCACCTGTCGGCATAATGCCGAGCACATCCCGCCCGCTTAAAATACTGTCAATCAAAACCTCCTGGCCTTCCCGGAAGCCGGAATAGCCAAAATATTTCTTTAGTATATGATATTTATCATCCATAGACTATGTAAAAAGCCGTACAGCAGGCTTTTTCTTCCTTTCTGTATTTATGCGTGTTTTGGAGTAAAAGAATAGCCGGAAACGCTCTAATATCTAAGCATTCCAGCTATCGTTGCTTCACATGAAAGACTTATTTTGAAAGTGCCGCTGATGGGACTTGAACCCATATGGTTTCCCGTACGATTTTGAGTCGTATGCGTCTGCCAATTCCGCCACAGCGGCAAATGCAATCTTTTACTGCCTGCAAAAAGTATACTATCATATCCCCATAAAAAATGCAACTGTTTTTTTCAAATCTTTCAAAAAAGATCACTGTCAGCCACAGAAGTGACTGACAGCAATCGTTTATGGCAGCCAGCAGTGGTTCAGTGCAGCTTCTGCTGCCTGACTTGCGGTGCGGATCGTTTGAATATTTAACAGCAGGCTGATCAGGTCTGCGCTGCCAAACGTCGGCAGGACAGGATCGCCGGTCTGTGTTTCAATATTGGAAAGCTGCCTGCTTCCTTTGCCGGAACGGATGGCAAAGTATGCCTGTTCCATGCAGCTTAGCGGCTGATACTGAAACGTCTGCCCGATCATATGGTAGGCGCTGCCCAAGCTGCGGCGGGCAGGTGTTTTTGCAATCGCGCAGCAGCAGCCTTCGCAGCAGCCGTTTTGTATCCATTTTTGATGATCGAGCAGGGCATAATAGATGTCTGCATGTTCCGTCCAACGCTCTATAGATGTACAGGAGCCTGTATGCAGCAGTGTTTTTGCAAATGCCATAACGCCGCGGTGGCTTAACACGGTAGTTTTGGACATAAAATCTGAGTACAGCAGCCGGTGGCAGTCTAAGTAGGAATGGATGGCTGTTTCGCAGTCCCGGTACAAATGCGGGCGTACAGCCGCAAGCATACGGCAGATTTCCGATTCTTTAAGCGTGCCTTTAAATGAAACCGTATAGAGGTTTTCATCACCGCCAAACGCGAAATGGTAGGCAAGTCTGTCTGCCGTCTGCGGAAAGTCCTTTTTCAATGATTTTGTCATACTAAAAATCCTCCTTTTTTATGATAAATCAACCATAACACTTATCTGGGCGGAACTTCTTTCTTATCGATGGATCCTGCTAGAGCGAACAAATTTAAATTGCTTTGGTAAATTTTTACAGGAAGGGACGCTGGGAAAGAGGATCGGCATCCCCTGGCTGCGTCCGTTCCAGAATGCTAAGAAGCCCTAAGTATCCTGCTGATACGTTGTGGCTGTGGACGGTCGCGCCACCTAGTTCGCTGCCTATCGGCAGCTAAAGGTGCCGCTTGGCTGCGCCCCTGGTTGCCCCGCAGGATACTAAGAGCTTCTAATCATTCTTCCAAAGCCGCCGCCAGGGGATGCCGATCCTCTCTCCCGGCTGTTCTTCGTAAATGTTACGAAACCAATACCTCTATGGTCGATTTTGTTCGCTCTAGTATGATACAGCTTTTTGTTGAGTTATTTTAACAAAAAGCTATTATTATTTAACGCTAATGTTGATAAAATTTAACGAAATAAAAAGGAAGGATGAAGGAAATGATAGATGTAAAACTATATCTGGATGAGGTGGGGAAACGGGTGATGGAGCGCAGAAAAAAGCTTGGGCTGACACAGGAGGCACTGGCAGAGATGAGCGACCTTACTACACAGTTTGTCAGCTATGCGGAATCTGGGAAACGCGCCATGCGGCCGGAAAATCTGATGAAAATTGCATCGGCGCTTGGCGTCAGTACGGATTACCTGCTGACAGGGGATATTATTGACAAGGATAAACTGCTTTTATCGGAGAAATTGGAAAAGCTGAGCCCTGCGGAAGTGCGGATTGTTGAAAGTATTATAGATGAATGTATTCATTTGTATCATAAGGAAGTGTAGATAGAATGTGGGGTTGGTTTGGTGGATTTTTGTGGGAGGGACGCCGGGAGAGAGGGTGGGTACACTCTGGCTGCGTCAGTTCCAGAATGTTAAGAATCGCTAAGTATTCTGCTGCTACGCTGTGGCTGTGGACGGTCGCGGCACCTAGTACTACAACGAACAAGTTTGAGTTACTTTGGTAAACTTTTACAAGAAGGGACGCCGGGAGAGAGGATCGGCATCCCCTGGCTGCGTCCGTTCCAGAATGCTAAGAAGCCCTAAGTATCCTGCTGGTACGCTGTGGCTGTGGACGGTCGCGCCACCTAGTTCGCTGCCTGCTGGCAGCTAAAGGTGCCGCTTGGCTGCGCCCCTGGTTGCCCCGCAGGATACTAATGGCTTCTAACCATTCTTCCAAAGCCGCCGCCAGGGGATGCCGATCCTCTCTCCCGGCTGTTCTTCGTAAGTGTTACGAAACAATACCTCTATGGTTGATTTTGTTCGCTCTAGTTCGCTGCCTGCCACAGCTAAAGGTGGCGCTTGGCTGCGCCCCTGGTTATTTTGCAGAATACTTAGGGATTCTTAGCATTCTGGAACTGACGCCGCCAGGGGAGGCACATCCTCTCTCCCAGCGTCCCTTCCTGTAAAAATATACCAAAGCAATTCTAATTTGTTCGCTCTAGTTTGTTTTTTTAGTATTCTTCAATCTCCATAGTTCCGTCAGAATAATAGATTTCTGCGTATCCATGTCCGCTTCCGTCACAGTCTGGATAATCGTCCCGCCGGAGGATGGTTTTTTCCTCGTTTTGCTGCCCGTTGATATCTTCGGTTTGGTCTGGTGCAGCCGGTTTTGCTGCCTGCTCCGATAGGTATACTTCAAACGTATGATCCGTATCTTGTAGCTGCTTGCTTGGAAGGAGCATAGAAAATCCTTCTTTGCCGTCTGCGCCGGAAACCGGAAATGCTTCATAACAAGTACTGCCGTTGACCCTGATATAGATGCGGGAACGTTCCTTGACAAGATCCAAAGGCAGATTGCCGGTAATCTGTGTATAGGTTCCTTGTGCAAGCTCTTCCAGGCGGTTGGCCTTAACGGCAGCTCCCATAACAGCGGCGTCCCAGACGACGGCTGGAGCTTCCATTGCAGGCGCCTGGCACGCCATATCCGGCAGAAACCGCTCCGCGCGTTCGATAATCAGTGCGTCTGTCTTCTGCTCGGAAAGCTCTGGCAGGTAATAGGGCAGTGCGCGGGAAAAATAGGCGGTTTCAAATGCTTCAGCCAGGAACGGCAGCAATGCGTTTCCAAACGAATCTCTGTACATAACAAGGCTGCCGCTTCCGTTTGAACGGGTAGTGATCTTGGGCGCAAAATTACTTTCCACTTCTTCGCAATAGGTAAACTGCGGCGCAGGATTATAATAAATTTCCTCTTCCAGCTTTGGCATGGCAGGGTACAGCATGTGATGCAGGTCTCCCTCAAAATCCTTTTTTACAGTATACGTCCGGTCTGTATATACAGAATGCTCTTTTTCAAGCCCGTTTAAAATCTTGTCGGCAGCCAGAGCCGCGCCTTCGTTATTCCAGTGAGAGTCGCGTTTATGATAAAGCACGCGCCCGTCATCCCGAAAGCTTTGATATAAGTCAATCGTATTCACCTGCTCTGACTGCAAATATTCTTCCAGCCGTTCCAGATTGCTTTTGCCGGTGCGCAGCGGCTGGTAGTAATACGGCATATATGTCCCATACAGGGAATTTTTGTTTGGCGCTGCTGCAAACGCAAATGCCGCGCCGTTTTTTTGAGCGTATGCCTGCACCATAGCAAGGGAATGCGCCACATTAAATAGCTGTCGTCCCGTCATCGGCGCTGTTCCCTGAAAATCTGCCAGGGAATCTTTGTAAAACAGCCATCCGTCTGTTCCGGTTATCACACGTTCCTGCGACGATACGCCAAAACCTTTGCCTAAAAGCAGTGCGTAGGCGGTTACGGCTTCTTCGCGAAACGCGAAATGGTCTTCGAACCATGCGCCGGCATCGCTTAAAAAGAAAGGGTTTAGGCTGCCGTCTGTAAATAGTGCGGGCGCTGGGGCGCTTTCCTGGTTGATTGATGGCTGCCGGATGCCGGTAAAAATAAGCCCGGCGGATGGGAGCAGGGATAGTGTTAAAAATAGTGAGATGTAAAAATAGAAGGGTTTTTTCATATGGATCACTCCTGGGTTAGATAAATTGGTGTGGGGTTATTGTGAGGAGGGACGCCGGAGGAAGGGGAACGGGGCTGGCTTCCTGTTCCTTTTCCAAAATGTAAGGTGCCCTAAGCATCCTGCTGTGACGTTGTGGCTGTGGACGGTCGCGCCACCTTGTCCGCTTCCGGCTGTCCGCCGTAAGCTATCGGTGGCGCTTGGCTGCGCCCCTGGCTTTTGTGCAGGATGTTAAGGGCTCCTAAACATTTTTCCAACGTCACAGGAAGCCAGCCCCGTTCCCCTTCCTCCGGCTGTTTCTCACAAATGTTAGTAAGAAAAAACGCTGTATAAATGTAGCGTGTATTGCTGAAAGTGGCTTGTTTTTCCAGGTGCTGAGTAAACAACTGCATACGGAAGGCATTTCCACAAAAAACAAAACGCCACCAGCAAAACATCACGCTCGATGTGATGTTTTTTTGCGGCACGTGGGAAAGACAGCCGGGAGAGGGGGTTGGCATACGCTGGCGGCGGCTTTGGAAGAATGGTTAGAAGCCTTTGGCATCCTGCACCAAAACCAGGGGCGCAGCCAAGCGCCACCTTTAGCTGCCAGCAGGCAGCGAACTAGGTGGCGCGACCGTCCACAGCCACAGCGTCACAGCAGGATGCTTAGGGCTTCTTAGCATTCTGGAACTGACGCCGCCAGCGTATGCCAATCCCCTCTCCTGGCGTTCCCACATCCCCCCAAAAAAAAACAATTAAAAAGCCACAACCTTCTGCACCATATGCGAAACCGGATAATAGCTGGTGTCATAAATCCCGCGTCTCCATCCAGCATAATGCGATTCTGGATCAAAAAACCGTCCGTTAATCTTGACCCATGCGTGCCGTGTATACCCGTCTGCCATCCGGTCTCTGGAGCCGCGTACCCTGCCGCATACGATATAAGGCTGATAGCCTGCTTCATAGGCAAGCGCTGCAAATGCACAGGCAAAGCTGTAGCAGTTTCCGGTTTGGGTGGACAGCATATCGTAAGCGGTCTTTCTCTGCCAGCCCGAAACATTGAGGTCTGGATATTTTGCGGCGTAACGGAACTTGCCGCCGACAACGTATGCCCAGCATTCGGCAAGCTTTTGGCTTTTTGTCATCGATTCGTCTGTGATCGAGGCAAATACTTCCATTGCTTTTATTTTTAATTTGGTATTCGTGTTATTTTTGGCGGCTCCGCTGCTGCCAAATGTAATTCCAAGGTAGGTCGTATTCTTTTTTAACTTGCCTGTTTTAGAAGCATAATAGAGCTTTTTGCCGATAAGCTGCCAGCCGCTTGCGGGTGTTCCGTCGGGGCTGGCACAGTAGAGCTGCTTTCCCACAGAAACAAGGCTTCCGTTTTTTGACTTGGCAAGCTGTCCGGTAGAATGGAAAAGATAGGATGTTCCGCCGATTTTTAAAAGCCCTTTGGCAGGTTCGCCGTCTTTTAAAAAATAGTAGCGTTTGCTTCCCATTTCCAGCCACCCGGTTTCCATACTGCCGCTTTCCGTGGAAAAGTACCGCTGCCCCAGCTCCGTTTCCTGCCATCCGGTAAGCATTTGTCCGTTATCAGGATCAAAATAATAGAGATCTCCTTCAAGTTCCAGGCAGCCAGCCGCCATCTGCCCGGTTTTAGGATCAAAATAATAAGACTCTCCGTCAATTTCCTGCCATTTGGTCGCCATCTGCCCGGTTTTTTTATGAAAGTAATACGATTCGCCGGAAATTTGCAGCCATTCCGTTGCCATCAGTCCGGTTTCAGGGTAAAAATAGTACGTCTGTCCGTCGATGATAAGCCAATCTGCCGCCATCTGCCCGGTTTCAGGATAAAAATAGTACGTCTGGTCATCCATTTGCAGCCATCCGGTTGCCATCAGCCCGGTTTCCGGCTGAAAATAATACTTGCGCTCCTCGATAGTAAGCCAGCCAGTCGTCAACTGTCCGGTATCTGGTTGCAGATAGTACTTGTCGTCATTGACGGTAAGCCATCCTGTCGCCATCTGTCTTGTTTCAGGATCAAAATAGTAGGTCTGTCCGTCGATGGTAAGCCAGCCAGCCGCCATCTGTCCGGTATCCTGCCGCAAATAATACTTGCAGCCATTGGCTTCCAGCCATCCGGCTGTCTGGCGGGCAGTTTCATCATAGACGGGTGCGGCAGCGGGCAGTTGGGCGCCTGCCGCTTCTGATTTCATGCCAACAGCAAAAAAGACGGCAGTTAAAATGCCTGCGGCATGTGTCAGTGTATGATAATTGATTGTGGTATTTCTGATTAAATTGTGAATTGACATCATGATTGATCCTTTCCTAGTACGACAACGAACAAACCAAACCATACTGAGTTTATTTAGCAGCACTTACGAAGAGCAGCCGGGAGAGGGTGTACCAATCCCCTCTTCTGGCGTCCCTTCCCGTAAAAATATACCAAAACAACTCAAACTCGCTCTAGCCCCTCCCCTATTTTTATGCCAGTTAAAAGCGAAAATAAATAAACGGGTTATAAGTGCCGCCTGCCAGGTTTAACATACACAGAAGCAATAGCAAAAGGGAAGCAGGCCATAGTACTTTTTGCATTGCTTTTGCCTTTCCCACGGTTTCAGCGACAGGTGCAGACGCTAAAATTCCTGCTGCGAATGCCGCAAGATGAACGGGCGTCAGCAGGGAAAGTACAAGCCGCGTGGCATTTGGATTGTGCTGGATGCCGGTAAACATTTTTATGATCCAGTTGATACCTTGTCCCATATTGTCAGCGCGGAAAAATACAAACCCGATCAAAACGGCAAATATAACATAAATATGCGCGGCAGCCTTTTTCCACCCGGTTTTTTCTGTCTGAAAAAACGGAAGAAATTCTTCGATAAACAGCAGGCATCCGTGGAACAGTCCCCAGAATAAAAATGTGAGGTTGGCGCCGTGCCACATGCCGGTGCAGGCGAATACGATAAATTTGTTTACGACCGTTCTGGCACGCCCTTTTCTGCTGCCGCCCAGCGGGATGTACAGATATTCCCGAAACCAGCCGGATAAGGATATATGCCATCTGTGCCAGAACTCCCGGATCGAAACAGCGTGGTAAGGATAGTAAAAATTCTCCTTAAAGTGAAAGCCGAACATATGCCCGATGCCGATTGCCATATCGCTGTAGCCGCTGAAATCAAAATAGATCTGGAGCATATATGCCGCCGCGCCCAGCCAGGCACCAGCCATGTGAATCTGTTCCATCGGTGCACAAAACAATGTGTCCGCCATTTCGCCCATATAGTTTGCGATTAGTACTTTTTTGCCAAGCCCGGCAATAAATCTGCGGATGCCGCGTGCCGTTTCTTCCACGTCAAAGCGGCGGCATACCAATTCTTTTTCTACATCGTGGTACTTCACAATCGGCCCTGCGATCAACTGCGGAAACAGTGAAATATAGAGCAGCACATGGGTAAAGTGTTTCTGTGGCTGCACCTGCGCGCGGTATACATCGATCACATAAGACATTGCTTGAAAGGTAAAAAAAGAAATTCCAACCGGGAGCGCCACCTCTGGTACCGGCAGCCCCATGCCTGTGATACTGTTGAAGGTTTCAGCCAGAAATCCTGCGTATTTAAACACGCACAAAAGCACCAGATTGACCACAACGACAAAAACCATCAGGGTTTTGCTCCGGTTTCTGTTTTTTTCGATCCACAATGCACATACATAGTGAAACAGGGAAGACAGGATCATGAAAAACACGTAAACCGGTTCTCCATAGGCATAAAAGAAAAGGCTGGCTGCCAGCAGCAGAATATTTTTTCCTGCAATGGATGGCAGCAGCCAGTAAAGCAGCAGTACGGTTGGAAGAAACACACTGAGAAATACAAGAGAACTAAAGACCATATGTCATCCTCCTAACTTCTTTTCGTTTCTAAAAAGCTGCGTTATAATAGTTTGTATCTTTAAATTGATTGTAAGTATTTTTTAAACTGTCCCGTTTCTTTAAGCAGTATTTCCCGGACGAATCCGCTGCATATTTATCCATATTTGGGTCAAGAATATACCATTTTCCGCTGAGTTTTACTTCTGTCCATGCGTGCTTTTGCAGCTTTCCGCTAAAGCCGTTTGTCTGCCCGACACCAATGCGCACGCGTAAGCCAGTTGCTTTTTTAGCCAGGAATGCATAGGCGGCTGCATAGTGATAGCAGCTTCCTTTTTTATCTTCAAACATCTTCATCGCGTAATCTTTTTCCCAGCCGCTGTATGCTTCAAAGCCGACTTTGCGGCCATAATCATAGTCTTTCTGCAAATACGTAAACAGCTTTTTTAATTTCTTTTTTGTACTGTCATTTGATTTTACCTCTTTTGATATAATCTGCGCGGTTTTTTCTTCCAGTTTTTCACCGGATGCTGCCGCTTTTGCCGTCTGTGTAAAAGAAACGGCAATCAAACAGACTGCCAATACAGATGCTGCGATTTTTTTAAACATAACTTCCTCCTATTCTGCTCCCATAAAAATCTCTGCGCCGCTGTCCGGGCGGAACGTAAACACCTGAAATCCATCATAAGTCAGGATTCCGTCTTTTCCTGCGCCGTAACAGCTATCAAAATATTTTGACTTTTTCGGATTACCGATATATTTTTTCAGGTTGGAAAATGGCTGTTCATATTTGGCGGCTTTTCGTATTTTCTGCGTCTTTGTCTGGTTCCATTTGCCGCTGGCATAAAAGCAGTAAAATTTTTCTTTGATTACTGTAATGCCGGTTGCCATCTCTCCCGTTTCGTCAAAATAATACTTTTTGTCAGCAGACCAGCCGCTGAGCGCTTTTCCTTTTGGATCGACATAATATGTCTGCAAAGATCCGTCCTGCGTTTCCACGCGGAGTACCTTTTTACTAGACGGCAGCAGCAGCCTGCCTTCTTTGTCAAACACATAGTAATCTCCGTCGATCTTACATTTTAATATAGAAGCATTTCCTTCTTTATCAAAATAATAAGTATCGCCTTCTACGGTAGCCCAGCGCTTTGCCACAGGCTGTCCGTCTTCGTAATAACGAAGATGCTCGTCTTCTTTTACAAGCCCGGTTTTTTCAGGCTTGCTGTCTGTAATTTCTGCCGCTTCTGTCCAGATGGCGCTGCTGCCGCCTGCCATAGATAAAGCAGCGATACAGACTGCTGTACATAAAATCCTTTTTTTCATAATCCCCTTTCCTCATAAGTTTCGTTTGTTTTGCAGCGTTTCCAACTTCACCATAACAGTATATATCTTATTGTTTATTTTTGTCAACAAAATAATAAATTTATTGTTTGGCTGGATTTTCAGATAAAAATATATTGTTGACTTTTTTAAACAATAAGCGATATACTGATACTGACAAATACAAATAAGAAAAGGAAAGGATCATAAAATGAAAATCACAGTTTGTAAGAGAAGGGCAAGTGTTCTGGCGGCATTATGTATATTCGCGTTTTTTATTGTTTCCATGCAGGGCGCCTGCGTGCAGGCAGAAGCGGCAGGTGTGTCAGCCGGTGAAAAAAAGAAGATCCAAAAGCTGATTGACGACACTGTCATCCAGTATATAAAAGGGGCCTGCAACTATCCGGCAAAGCTGGAGCAGTTTGTGTTTAATGCAAAGATGAAGACGGATATTGCGTTTCATAACGTGGCATACAAAAAGCATGTATTCCGTCAGTTCAGCAGCGAGCAGCGTCTGATGGAAAAGTATCTGCCGTACGCAGGGGTGTACAAATACACGGATTCGGTAAAAGCAGCCGTGAAAAAACAGGGACGGGCACTGTTTGGAGAGTCCTTTCAGATTTCATTTGCTGTCGGGGATGGATTTTCTACTTCCAGCAATTATCCGCTTTCGCATGATAAAAAATATGTGCTTATGAATTTTACAGACTGGGGCGACTGGTATGCAAACCATAAATACTGGTTTACGAAGCAAGGCAGCCGATACAGGGCGAATCTGGCGGTTGCGTCTTATTGGGGCGGGGCAGAGGAGGAGATCACTGTCTACCAGTTTCATGTTGATTTGCATAAAAATAAAAAATCGTATATCATAAAGGATATTGTATTTGAAAAACAAATCGACACTTAAAGAAGGGAAGAGACAGTAATGAATCAAAATGCAGAAAATATTACCCTGATCGGGATGCCGGGAGCTGGAAAAAGCACGGTCGGAGTTGTGCTGGCAAAAGTACTGGGCTATCGATTTTTAGACAGCGACCTAAAGATCCAGGAGATGACAAACAAGCGCCTGTTCGAGCTGATCAGGGAATACGGGGACGAGGGGTTCTTAAAAATAGAAAATGATGTAAACGCTTCGATATCGGCAAGCCGTACCGTAATCGCCACTGGCGGCAGCGCGGTCTACGGCACCCAGGCGATGGAACATCTGCGCGGGATCTCTGTCGTTGTCTATCTGCGGCTGTCCTGCGAGGAGCTGACGGCGCGTCTGGGAGACTTTAGTGAGCGCGGCGTCGTCAGAAAAAGCGGGCAGACGCTTGCCGATTTAATGCAGGAGCGCTGCCCGCTGTATGAAAAATATGCACATCTTACGATTGATGCAGACCATATGGAGCTGCGGGAGATCGTGGAAGCCGTATTATCACAGCTTCGCAAATAAGATCATATAGAAGCAGCCATTTTCGCAAAAGCAGTCAATGCTGCCGCCGATTTTATCCGAAAATGCTTCGGCGCTCTGCATTCCCAGGCCGTGGTTTTCGCCTTTTTTACTCTTTGGAAGCCCTGTGCGGGAGTCAAAGTCGATCTCTTCTGCATAGGCGTTTTTTGTCTGGATAAATAACTGGCCGTCCATACAGTGCACTTTGATATCGACCTTTCTTTTTTCGGGTGCAAAATCTTTTACGCAGATCAGCGCATTTTCAAACAGGTTTGCAACTACGGCGGAAAACTCATATTCATTGACAGGCAGCTCCTTTGGTACGGCAAGGTCTAGGCGGACATGAATGCCAAAGGAGGACGCGCGCTTCATCATCTTGGAGATAATCGTATTGACCATCAGGTTGCTGCAATATTTTTCGATTTTATTTTCGTCCGTAACATCGTTGATATAAGTGACGATGTTGCGGATTTCTTCATATTCCTTCTGATCGAGCAGATGACTGATCATGCCGGAAAAATGCCGCATATCGTGCCGCAGTATTTTTAAATTCTGTTCAGACTGTTCTACCAGATAAAACTGATTTTCCAGGCCTTTGATATAAGATTCAAACAGCACGTTTTTTAAATATATATTCTTCTGGTCTGCTTCGGTATGTACGTATTGCAGCACGACGATATACGATACAAACATCGTCACAATAAAAAAGACGATGCCGGGAATATTTTCAGGATCTTCGTACAGTGTGCGGGGAAAAAATGCGATAAAGGAAAAGCTGCAATAAAAAAATACCGGGATCAGGCACAGCTTCCACCAGCCTTTTGTATACTCCTTTTCATACTGCCGCAGCCAGATTTCCCGGAGATTGGCATACAGGATATACAATAATGCAGTATGGATCAAAAAGCTGCCAATTAGCGCAGGAATGCCTTGTCCAGTATAAATATGCAGGATTGCGGCAAAGACGCTGCCAATAATCACATAATTGGAAGCACTGAGTCCCATAAACAGTACTTTTGTATTCCGTTTTTTGGAAATGAAAATACCGGTAAACTGCGTTAACAGTATTTGAAAAATAGTTACAAAAAAGTAGCATGCATCGCTTTCGGGATACAGATTTAGTTTTATGATGTCGGTCACGGTCAGCAAAACAAAGGACAAAAAACAAATCCATTTCGTGGCAGCTTTGGAGTAGCGGTGCGTAATAAAAAAGTATAAAAACAGCATTAAAAACGCGTGGCTGATTGAGTAAGAAAAATTACTGAAATAGGTCATTGCCAAATCCTTCCTATTAATATTGCCCGGACACAAATAAAAGGTACTGGCGCTTTACAAGCGTAGTATTCTTTTTGCTGACAGGGATATTGGCACCGCTGCCCATAATAATATTGTTGCCGTCCAGTTTTTTTACGTGGTTTAAATTGATCAGGAAAGATTTGTGCACCTGCAAAAAATTCTCGTCGCGCAGCAGATCACCCAGTTCTTCTTCAAAAGATTTGCGGATAAAAATGCTCGTGATGATTCTGCCGTCCGTCAGATGCACATGCAGCATCCGCGACGCGTTTTCCACATATTCGATTTTGGAAACAGGCACAGACTGCAGTCCGCTTTTTGTCTTAATCGGGTACAGCGGGCCTTTTTTCAGCTCCGTATAAGAAAAGGCATAGTCAAGTGCTTCTAAAAACTGCGTTTCCTGTACCGGCTTTAACAAATACCTGACGGCATGAATTTGAAATGCGTCCATTGCAAAATCATCCGATGAGGTAATGTAAATAATGGCATTTTCATTGCTGACTTTGCGTATTTCGTTGCCAAGGTCGATCCCGGATGTCTGCGCCATCAGAATATCCAGAATATAAATATCGGCAAGCTCTTTTTTTTGTATTTTTTCATATAAGGCTGAGGAATCTGAAAATTTCTCTACTTGAAAAGCTGCATTTGGATTGAGTTTTTTGTAAGTTTCAAGCATTCCTTCTAGTGTAATTAAATCCTTCATACTGTCGTCACAAATTGCTATTTTCATTGTTTTATCCTCAAAAAATACTGCAAAACGGGGAAATCCGATTCGTTTTGCAGTAAGTGTGCTTTCTTTTCTCTTGATTATAGCATACTCTGTTTCATAAATCCAGAAATATGTCGAATTTTCTCAGATGTTGAATTATTGGGTGCGTTTTGTAAAAAAAGTATAAAATCTATTGACATCTGAAAAAATTTCTTTATAATTAGTAAAAACAAAACAGACCAGGCAGATCAAAGGGGATCAGGGCAGTCAGACATCGGTGTATTGCTTCTCTGTCAGAAGCATATTTTTTTCCTCTCGGATTAGCACTCGTAGTCAAAGAGTGCTAACAATGAGTCAATGATGATTTCAAATTTGTCGAACACGCTTTCATGCTCTCAAAACAGCATGATTCAGCCGTCAGAAGATATCAGGAAAAATACAGCAGCATTAGGAATGATAACATTCAGGAAAGAATTCAGGAAAAATGGAAAAGGAGGATTTTTAATGGAACAATTTGCAGAAGTGATAAAAAGCGATCGAACCGAACCAGATATCGGGAAGCTTTCACATGAGCTGACCTATCACAAATATTTGTTAAACAATGACAAGATCCGCAGCTTTTTTCAAAAGCTGAGTATCCCGGAATATCTTGCGATGCATATGATCAAAGAGAGTGAACAGGCAGACGATATTTATGCGGGCAGGACGTATTTAAAGGATATCTCAGACCAGATGCAGCGCCCGATGCGCCAGATCTCAAGAATGGTAAAGACCTTGCAGGAACGTGGATTTTTGGCTTGGTCACATGACGGGGACGGGAGTGAAGGTACATATGTTACGATTACAGAAGCGGGAAAGAAGATGCTCGAAGAAGAGGAGGCGGCGTTAAAAAAATATTATGGAAAAGTGATTACCAGCTATGGCAGGGACAACCTGATTCAGTTGCTGCAGCTGATGAAGCAATTAGAAACGGTTATGGGAAAAGAATTTGAGGAAATGGAGGAGACTGCGATTGAAGAACAGGGAACAGATGAATAACTATATCGCAAGGCAGGAAGAGATCTGCCGCAAAAACGACCTGATCTCACCGAGACTGTATGAAGAATACGGCGTGAACCTGGGGCTTAGGGATGAAAACGGCAACGGTGTGCTGACCGGGCTTACAAAAATATCCAAGATTGTCTCGTCCAAGATTCAAAACGGGCAGAAGCTTCCTTGCGACGGGGAATTGTGGTATCGCGGCTATCGGGTGGAAGAGCTGATTCAAAGTCTGGATGATACGGAACTTGGGTTTGAAAAGATCGCCTATCTGCTTTTAATGGGGGACATGCCGCAGCAGGACGAATATAAGGAGTTTGTGCAGATGATTGCGGATTACCGCGCGCTGCCGTCTAATTTTACGCGGGATGTCATTATGAAAAAAGCGGGCGCGGATATTATGAATACGATGACCAGAAGTATCCTGACACTGGCTTCCTATGATGACAGGGCGATGGATACGAGCGTGTCAAACAGCCTGCGCCAGTGCATTCAGTTGATCAGCCAGTTTCCGGTGCTGGCGGTATACGGATACAATGCGTACAATTATTATGTGAACCAGTCCAGTATGATTATTCATAATCCTGACCCGGCGTTGTCTACGGCTGAAAATATTTTGATGATGCTAAGGCCAGACCGCCAGTATCTCCCAGTAGAGGCGAAGGTGTTAGATACGGCGCTGCTGCTGCATATGGAGCATGGCGGCGGCAACAATTCTACATTTACAACGAGAGTGGTCACGTCTTCCGGTTCGGATACCTATTCGACGATTGCGGCAGCGATGTCTTCGCTCAAAGGTCCGAAGCATGGCGGTGCCAATATCAAAGTGATGGAAATGATGGAAGATATTCGCGCGCATGTAAAGGACTATGCGGATAAAGAGGAGCTTTCTGCTTATCTTTCTAAGATTTTGGACGGGGATGCGTTTGACGGGAAAAAGCTGATTTACGGAATGGGACATGCTGTATATACAAAGTCGGATCCAAGAGAACGCGTGTTTAAGCAGTATGTGCAGCGGCTGGCACAGGCAAAGGGTAGGCAGCAGGATATGATGCTCTACCAGGGCGTTGAGGAGATCGCTCCGGTTCTGATCGGCAATAAGCGCAATCGCAATAAAGACGTCAGCCCGAACGTGGATTTTTACAGCGGCTTTGTCTATGAAATGCTTGGTATTCCGGTGGAACTGTACACAGCAATGTTTGCGGTTGCAAGAATCGTCGGCTGGAGCGCGCACCGCATTGAAGAACTGATTTGTACGGACAAAATTATCCGCCCGGCATATATGAGCGTTATGGAAAAAAAGTGAGAAGAAACTAAGAAGGAGAGTCAGAAATGAGCGAATATAAAATCAATACAAAATGTGTCCAGGCAGGCTATACGCCGGGAAATGGAGAACCGCGCCAGATTCCGGTCATCCAGTCTACGACGTTTAAATACGATACAAGCGAGGATATGGGAAAGCTGTTTGACTTAGAAGCTGCCGGCTATTTTTATACGCGCCTGCAAAATCCGACCAACGATTTCGTGGCGGCAAAAATAGCGGCCTTAGAGGGCGGTACGGCAGCGATGCTGACGTCGTCCGGGCAGGCGGCAAACTTTTTTGCGCTGTTTAATATTTGCGAATGCGGCAGCCATATTGTATCTTCTTCTTCTATTTATGGAGGCACGTTTAACCTGATTTCGGTGACAATGGCAAAGATGGGTATTGAAGTGACGTTTGTTTCTCCTGATTGCAGCGAAGAAGAGCTGAACGCGGCATTTAAAGAAAACACAAGAGCTGTCTTTGGCGAGACGATTGCAAATCCGGCGCTTACGGTACTGGATATTGAGAAATTTGCAAAAGCTGCACATGCACATGGTGTCCCTCTGATCGTGGACAATACGTTTCCGACACCGGTGCACTGCCGTCCGTTTGAGTGGGGCGCAGATATCGTTACGCATTCTACAACCAAATATATGGACGGCCACGGTGCTGCGGTCGGCGGTGCCATTGTAGATGCGGGAACCTTTGACTGGATGGCACATGCGGACAAGTATCCGGGATTGTGTACGCCGGATGAGTCCTATCACGGCATTACCTATGCGGAAAAATTTGGCAGGGAAGGCGCGTTTATTACAAAATGTACGGCACAGTTAATGCGTGACCTTGGCTGTATTCAGTCGCCGCAGCACGCGTTTTTACTAAATCTGGGACTGGAATCTTTGCATGTGCGGATGCAGCGCCATGTAGAAAACGGGCTTGCCGTTGCGCAGTTTTTGCAGCAGCATCCAAAGGTAGCAGCCGTTAGCTACTCCGGCTTAGAAGGAGATAACTATTATGAGCTGGCACAAAAATACCTGCCAAACGGCGGCTGCGGCGTTGTTTCGTTTGAGCTGAAAGGCGGGCGCGCGGCTGCGGAGTCGTTTATGAAGCAGTTAAAGCTGGCTGCGATTGAGACACATGTTGCGGACGCAAGAACCTGCTGTCTGAATCCGGCGACATCCACACACCGCCAGATGACAGACGAGCAGCTTGCGCAGGCAGGCATCCCGGCAGGGCTTGTGCGCATGTCCTGCGGGCTGGAAGATAAAGAAGATCTGATTGCGGATCTGGCGCAGGCACTGGATCACGTTTAAATATTATTCTATCGTAATCAGTGTATAAGCACTGTTTCCAAGCCCGATTTCTTCTGCGTGCTCCAAAAGGTACTCTCCGTTTTGCGATTCAATCGCATTTATAAAAGGCGCGCTGTTTTCAGCCATATAGACCAGATCCACACATGCCTGGTCGAGGGCGACCGGATCGGTACATGCCAGTATGCCGATGTCTGGCATTACAGTGTCCTCTGCCTGAAAATGGTTCATTACATTGATGTACAAAAGATTTTTGTCTAATGCATCGGAAATGGACTTTCCCGCTTCAGCCATCGATTCGAGCAATACGTCTTGCTGTGCGGCAGCTTTTGCGGCTGCTGCCTTGGCGGAGTGGATCAGGCGTTTTCCCTCTGCGGAGCTAAAGCCGAGTGACAGGCTGCTGACAGCGCCGCGAAAGCCGGTCTTTGGATGGCTTGTAAAATTTGAAATGACCAGATAGCCGTCGTATTCTGAAAAATGGGCGCCGACTTTCGTTTCCTGCAAATGAATGCCTTCCTCTACGAAAAGCGGGACAGAGCCTTGCTCGTCCAGCACCACCACGTCTGCAATCTGTGTCAGCCCATGCTCGCGTGCCTGGGAATAGCGGTCTTTTCCAGAGGCGGAGCCGTCGTCTGCGGTCGCGCACACGGCAATCGTGCCGTTTAACGACGGTACAATAGGATCCAGCAGCGCAGGGTCTAAATCGGTGCTGCCCATAGGGTCTTCCGCGGAAACATACACGGCTGTGCGCGCTCCGTCCAGTTCACTGTAAAGCGACTCGTACAGACGAAGCATGGACTTGCCGGTAATTTCTTTTGTCATATAGACAACCGGCACAGCGTCTTCATAGCGCAGCAGTTCGGCTTCTTTTGTATCGGAAAAAGTTGTTTCGGCAGAAGGTGTCTCGGCCTGTGCGGGGCTGGTTTGTGTATCTTCACCAGTTTGCAGCGTCTGGTTTGCAGCAGGATTTGCTTTTGGGGAAGCACAGGCAGCGAAAAAACATCCAAATAAGAAAAATAATAAGGCTGTCAGTTTTTTCATCATTTGCTCCTTTCCGTACCAGTTCCAAAAGCGCTGCTGCTGTTTCACTAGAGCGTGTTTGAAAAATGCTTTCTGTGAGATGTGCTTCACAGTTTGTGGTGAATGCAGGTCACGGGAATGATTTTTCAAACACGCTCTAGGTCAGCTCCGGTAATCGGCGTTTATTTTTACATAATCATAGGTCAGGTCACAGCCCCATGCTTTTGCTGATACATTTCCTTGTTTTAAGTCAATATGAATAAAAATTTCTTTTTCTGAAAGGACGGCTGCGGCTGCTTCTTCGGAAAATGCAAGCCCGTTTCCATCCTTGCATACGAGGACGCTTCCTTTTTCGGAAGCCAGTTCTACATCGATCTTGGTTACATCCAGGTCGACATCCGCATAACCAAGCGCACATAAGATGCGCCCGCAGTTTGCATCGGCGCCGAACATCGCGCTTTTTACAAGCGACGAGCAGATCACGCTTTTTGCGGCTGTAATAGCAGTGTCCAGATCGGGCGCGCCTTTTAAGGTGCATTCCAGCAATTTGGTAGCGCCTTCGCCGTCTGCGGCAAGCATTTTTGTCAGATGCAGCAGTACGAGGTACAGTCCTTTTTTGAACCGTTCGTAGTCTTCGCCTTCGGCTGTGATTTCTTCATTGCCGGCTTTTCCGTTGGCTAGGATGCAGACCATGTCGTTTGTGGAAGTGTCTCCGTCCACACTCAGGCAGTTATAGGTTACTTTTACGACATCGCGCAGTGCTTTTTGCAGCATGTCCGGTGATACAGCCGCGTCGGTAGTGACAAAGTTCAGCGTTGTCGCCATATTCGGATGAATCATGCCGCTGCCTTTTGCCATTCCTCCAAGACGGCACGTTTTTCCGCCTAAAGAAAAAGAAACAGCGACTTCCTTTTTTACCGTATCGGTAGTCATAATCGCGGCAGCCGCTTCCCCGTGGCTTTTTGGCGACAAGCCATCCACAAGCTGTCCGATGTGCTCGGCAATCGGGGCAATCGGCAGCGATTGTCCGATCACGCCGGTAGAAGCTACAATGACCTCTTCCGGCGTAATCCGAAGCTGCTGCGCCGTAAGCTCACACATCTGCCATGCTTTTTCTTCACCATCGGCATTGCATGTATTGGCGTTTTTGCTGTTTACAATGACAGCATGTGCCTTTCCGCCGGTAGCATCCAGGTTTTTTTTCGTCACGATAATCGGTGCGCCCTTTACTTTATTGGTCGTATATACTGCCGCGGTATTGCAGAGCGTTTCACTGTATACAATGCCAAGGTCATTTTTATTTGGATTGGCGTCCAGCCCGCAGTGACAGCCGTTTGCGGAAAATCCGGCTGCCGCGCATACGCCGCCTTCGATATATTCGTATCCGGTTTCTTGTTGTAGCTGCATATTCTGTGTGTCCTCCTTTTCTGTTTGCACCTGTTTCTATGCGCTCATTATATCTCGTGCCGCCAGGAAATTCAATAGTTTCCAAATTTTCTGCATCGATTTGTATATTTTTTCTAATATGCCGCATACTGGATAAGGACAATCTGTTACAATTAGGAAGGAGATTTTGATTATGAATCCAGATGAAGTAATTTGCAGTTGCCTTGATATTACAAAAGGCATGATCCAGGAAGCGGTTAACAACGGCGCAAAAACACTCGAAGACGTACAGGAGATAAACAATGTCGGCACTGTCTGCGGTGCTTGCATTGAAGATGTGGAAAACCTCATTGCAGAGCTGACCAGTAAGTAAGAGACTTGACGGCAGCGATTCAAAAAAGCTTCTTTGTTTTGCAAAGAGGCTTTTTTTGATTGGCGTGCTAGAGCGTGTTTGAAAAATCATTCCTGCCATCTGCATTCCCCACTTTGCGTGATATTTGCGCCAAATTCAGGTTACATAGCCCGCTATGCGCCCTTCATTTGGCGCAAATCTCCCACAAATTGTGAAATACATCTGGCAGAAAGCATTTTTCAAACACGCTCTAGCTATTGACATTCGTTCTGTCAGCCCATACAATGAAGAAAATCATAATATGCTGCACGAAAGTGAGGAATGATGGATGTCTAAAAAATTTAATATTACCGGGCTGTGTATTCCTGAGAGAGATTATATGGCTGATATCAGCGGCAAACTGGATACGATTATCTGTCAGTATATCCAACAGGGAAAATATTTTACGATCAACCGTGCCAGGCAATATGGTAAAACGACGGTTTTGTATCTGCTGGAGCAAAAGCTTGCCGACAGTTTTTTGGTGATCCATTTAAGCTTTGAAGCTTCGGATGAGCTGTTTGTATCTTTTTATACGCTGGCGGTTGGGCTTGTGCGTAAAATCTCCCGTCTGCTTCGTCAGCAGAAGGCAAGCCAGATACTTCTCGATGATTTAAACCAGCCAATCAGTGAACAATTTCCGCTGGATGACCTTAGTGAGCGGATTACGAGCATGTGTATGCATTCTGAAAAAGAAATTATACTGATGATTGACGAAGTGGACAAAAGTTCAGACAATCAGGTTTTTTTGTCATTTTTAGGGCTGCTGCGGGCAAAATATCTGGCAAAAATGCAAAAAAAAGACGATACCTTCCAGTCTGTTATTCTTGCCGGAGTATATGATATCAAAAACTTAAAGCTAAAGCTGCACCCAAATGAAGAGACGAAATATAACAGTCCCTGGAATATAGCCGCGGATTTTATGGTAGACTTAAGCCTGCGGCAGGAGGAAATTCGGGCAATGCTGTGTGACTATGAAAAAGACCATGCGACCGGAATGGATACAGCCTTTATCAGCAGACTGATTTATGATTATACAGGCGGTTATCCATATCTTGTTTCTAAAATCTGCCAGATTGCTGACGAACGTCTGCCCGCCGCCGGAACATTTACAGATCGATCCGATGTCTGGACGCAGGAAGGCATCGCCGCCGCAGAACAGCTCCTTCGCAGAGAACCAAATCCACTGTTTGATGATCTGGTAAAAAAAATAACCGATTATCCGAAGCTGAAACAAATGTTGCAAGACATTCTTTTTTGCGGAAGCAGTTTCCCATATGAATATGAAAACCATTTGATCCAGCTTGGTACTACGTTTGGATTTTTAAAAGACGGCAACGGAAGTGCAGTGATAGCGAACCGTATTTTTGAAACGAAATTATATGACTTGTTTTTGTCTGAAATGGCAGTGGAAAATGCGCTGTATCAGGCTGGTGCAGTGGAACGCAGCCAGTATATTGTCAATGGTGCGTTGCAGATGAAGCTTGTAATGCAAAAATTTTATGAGCATTTCACAGAAATTTACGATACAAAGGATGAGGCATTTGTAGAAGCCTATGGACGAAAGCTCTTTTTGCTTTATTTAAAACCGATTATTAATGGCAGCGGAAATTATTATATCGAGGCACAGACCAGAGATCAGAGACGGACAGATATTATCGTTGATTACCGCGGCGTGCGCCACATTATTGAACTTAAGATCTGGCGGGGGAAAGAGTATCATAAGAGAGGAGAGCAGCAGTTATTGGAATATCTTGATGATTATCATACAGATGTGGGATATTTGCTGAGCTTTGATTTTAATCAACATAAAAAAACGGGGATACGGGAAATATTGCTGGATGGCAAACAGATTATTGAGGTCATTGTATAACTGAAAGGTTATTGATAATATTTTGTATTTTTGTAAAATAATAAAAATATTTTAGCTTTTTCTAAAAAACTAGTTGCTTTTTTGTGCTATATTGCGTATGATAAGCACAATCAACATTTTTTTACAAAGGGAAAGAGAGGTATTTTATTATGGGACAAAAAACAAAAATGATTGTTGATAAGGATTTTAAGCTTGCGGACATCGATAAGCGCCTCTATGGCTCTTTTATCGAGCATCTGGGCAGGGCTGTGTATACGGGGATTTACCAGCCGGGACATCCGAGCGCGGATGAAGAAGGGTTCCGTCAGGACGTGATTGACCTTGTAAAGGAGCTGGACGTGCCGATTATCCGTTATCCGGGCGGCAATTTTGTGTCGAACTTTTTCTGGGAAGACAGTGTCGGCCCGAAGGCAGAGCGCAAAAAAAGGCTGGATCTTGCCTGGAGAACGTTTGAAAGCAACGAAGTCGGGCTTGGCGAGTTTGCGAACTGGTGCAAAAAGGTTCATTCAGAAATGATGATGGCGGTCAACCTTGGTACAAGGGGAACTGCGGACGCTTTAAATCTGCTGGAATACTGCAACCTGGATACAAATACATATTATGCGGACTTAAGGCGCTCACACGGCGTGGACAAGCCATACGGCATTAAGACCTGGTGCCTTGGCAATGAAATGGACGGGCCTTGGCAGGTGGGGCACAAGACAGCCGCAGAATACGGCCATCTTGCTGCGGAAACAGCAAAAGCGATGAAGATTATGGACGATTCTCTGGAATTTGTCGTATGCGGCAGCTCGAATATTGAGATGCCGACATTCCCGCAGTGGGAAGCGTCGACACTGGAAGAAGCGTATGAATATGTAGATTACATTTCGCTGCACCAGTATTATGGAAACCGCAGAAACGATACCGCCGACTTTTTTGCAAAGACACAGGATTTAGAAAATTTCCTGCACAGCGTAATCTCTACGTGTGATTTTATAAAAGCGAAAAAACGCAGCAAAAAAGAGATTTGCTTAAGCTTTGATGAATGGAACGTATGGTATCATACGACTGACGCCGATAATGATGAAATGGCGAAAAAACCGTGGCAGGTTGCACCGCATTTGCTGGAAGATATTTACAACTTTGAGGATGCGATTTTAAACGGGCTGATTTTAATTACGTTTTTAAAACATGCAGATCGGATCAAGATTGCGTGCCTTGCGCAGCTTGTCAACGTAATTGCTCCGATTATGACGGAAACGGACGGGAAGGCATGGCGCCAGACGATTTTTTATCCGTTTTTGCACGCTTCCAAGTATGGGCGCGGCGTAGCGCTGACCCCGGTAGTTTCTACCGGTACGCATGATACATCTCAGCACAGCCAGGTAACAGATATTGAATCGGCTGCTGTATACAACGAGGAAAAGGGCGAGGTTACGATTTTTGCCGTAAACCGCAATACCGAGGCCGACATTGATTTTGAGGCGGATATCCGCGGATTTGAAGGGTACCAGGTAAAAGAATATATCGTAATGGAAAGCGATGATATGAAGCTTGCAAACTCTGCGGCAGCCAGTCCGGTAGCGCCAAAAACACGGACGGATTATACAATGGAAAACGGTATTTTTAAGACTGTAATGAAAAAATGTTCCTGGAATGTAATTGTATTTTCCAAATAAAATCAGACATCATTTGACAACGTATAAAAGCAAAAGGAGTGCCGTAAATGCTGGATCTGTATTTACGGCGCTTCTTTATTTACGGTAATAAAAAATTTGCTTTTTTTGTCCGTTTCCTGTAAACTATAGGTCAAGACCTTTTCTCGGCAGTATTTTGAGAAAGACAGTAACACCGGAAGGAGCATTTACTATGAAAAAATCCATGAACCAATCTACGCTGAATCTGATCCTGAACGGGATTTCGATTCTGACCCTGCTTTTTATGGGGCTTGCACTGTTTTCCAACAGCCATATCCGCGGGCTTTTGAATACGGCAAATCAGGAACGGTTTGACCTGACGTATAATGCCAACCGTTTTATGAATGGATCAGCGTATCTGACAGATGAAGTCCGCGCGTTTGCGGCAACCGGAGAACAGGAACATTATGACAATTACTGGAAGGAAGTCAATGAGTTAAAAAACCGGGATATTGGCGTAGCTGCTTTGCAGGAAATCGGCATTACAGACGAAGAGCAGGACATGATCAACGATATGTTCGCGCTGTCCAACGAGCTGGTACCGTTGGAAGAAGAAGCGATGAACAAAGTAACAGCGGGGGATAAAGAGAGTGCGGTTGCCTATGTCTATGGGGAGGAGTACAGCAGTGCGACCGATCAGATCAACGCCTTAAAGGAACAGTTTTTAACTGCTTTGGATACAAGGACACAGGAACGCCTGGACGATCTGAACTTTCAGGCTGAATTTATCAGGGTATGCATGGTTATTGCATTGCTATTGATTGCGGTATTGCAGTTGATCAGTATGTTTGTAACGAATAAACGGGTGCTGCATCCAATCGTTGCTGTCCGTGACCAGATGAAAGAGATTTCAAACGGCAACCTTTCCGCAGAGTTTTCGCTGGAGGCGAACACTTCTGAAATCGGGATGCTCGCCGCTTCGATTCAAGAGACAAAATGTGAGCTGAAAAAATACATCCAGGATATCGACCATATTTTGGCGCAGATGGCAGAAGGCTCTATGGACGTAACGATCGGGGACGACTACCGCGGGGAATTTCTGCCGATCCAAAAAGCGATGCGCCAGATTGTAGATTCTTTAAACAATGCGCTCTCGCAGATCAGCATGACCGCAGAACGAGTATCGAGGGAATCCGAGCATATGGCGTCTGGGGCAGAGAGCCTGTCCAACGGCACTGTCCGCCAGGCATCTGCGGTACAGCAGCTTTCCGCCAGCATACAGGAGATATCCGGTCAGGTAGACCGCACTTCTGCGGATGCTGACGATGCGAAGCATTCTTCTGAGGAAGCCGCGCGGCAGCTACAGTTATGCAGCGAAAAGATGACGTCGCTGACCGACGCCATGAACGATATTTCCAAGGCTTCCAACCAGATTGGCGGCATTATCAAGACGATCGAGGATATTTCTTTCCAGACAAATATCCTGGCGTTAAATGCAGCCGTAGAAGCGGCACGCGCAGGAGAAGCCGGAAAAGGCTTTGCGATTGTCGCAGATGAAGTACAGGATCTTGCCAACAAGAGTTCCGTTTCCGCGCAGGATATTGCAGAACTGATCGAAAACTCTATGAAGCTCGTGCAGTATGGCTCTTCCCTGACATCGGAGACGACCGATGCGATCACTGCCGTTGTCTCAAGCGCCCAGAAATCAACGGAGCTGGTAGGCAGGATTGCAGAGTCTGCACAGTACCAGTCCCAGTCGCTGAAACAGTTGACACAGGGGATGGAACAGATCTCAGAAGTCGTGCAGTCCAATGCTTCCACAGCGCAGCAGTCGGCGCAGTCGGCAAAAGAACTGAATCAGCAGGCAGAAGAGCTGAAGGTTTCGGTACATAAGTTCCGCCTGCGCAGGCAGTAACCGCATAGGAGGCAATAGGAAAAAGGAGTGCCATTTTCACAGGACACTCCTTTTTTTATTGTCTGAATTTAATCTGTATATAAGCCCGCCTGTACCTTCCACATCCCGGCGTATTTTCCGTTCGCTGCAAGCAGCTCTTCGTGCGTGCCCGCTTCGATGATCTGTCCCTGCTCCATCATATAGATACAGTCCGCATCGCGCGTTGTGGACAGACGGTGCGAGATAAATACGACGGTTTGATCCTGTGCGATCTCATTTAATTCCTGGTTTAACTCATATTCGGCAAGCGGGTCTAGCGCACTGCTTGGCTCATCCATAATAATCAGGTTCTGCCTACGGTAGAGCGTGCGCGCGATCGCGACTTTCTGCATCTCGCCGCCGGACAAGCTGACGCCGTCTTTTTCAAACTCCGTCGTCAGAGGGGTTTCGATCTGGTAGACGAGGCGGTTGTCCTGCAACGTAAAATGCGCGTCGTACAATGCCTTTTCCACATCATAGCTTTCTTTTTTTGTATGACTGCTGATATCCAGCAGTACATTTTCCTTTAGCGACGCGGCGTAGATTTTAAAATCCTGAAAAACCGAGCCGATAGAATGGCGGTAGCCTTTTACAGCAAAATCCTGGATATCCGTACCGTTGCAGCAGATGCTTCCGCTGTCAGGATCGTACAGGCGCAGCAGCAGCTTTACGAGCGTTGTCTTGCCGGAGCCGTTGTAGCCTACGAGCGCGATTTTTTGCTTTGCGCCGATATGCAGGCTGATGTTTTTTAATACCGGCTGTCCAGGCTGATAAGAAAACGTCACATTTTGAAGATCAAACGACGCGGGATGATCGCTTGCCGGCAGATTTTTTTCGGAAACGACCAAAGGCGCCATGTCTGTCAGGCTTTGAATCCTCTTTACATAAGCTGCGTTTTCTGCCGCTGTTTGAAAGCCCGTAATCATGCTGCCTGCGCTGTCATATACGTAATCCGCCGCCTTTAAGCTGCTCAGCATTGCGGTATAAGAGAGCGTGCGAAGCACTAATACCTGATACAGCAGCAAAGACCAGGCAAGCACCCGTTGCAGATAGACAGATCCCACAGCTTGGCGGATACTGCGGCAAATAAACAGCTTTTTGCCGTATGTGCGGTGAATGCGTCTGATTTCCTTCTGCGACTGGTTAAAATCCTGCTGGCATTTTTCCTGCATTCCTGGATACAGGCGCAGGTCTTTGGCATAATCAGACAGGTAAAAGATCCGGTTTTGATATTCCCTCTTTTGCTCATAAGGCAGCCGTTCCATGCGGGAAGCGACCAGCAGCCTGTTTTCCCGTCCGGCGATCCAAAACGACGCCAAAAAGCTGCCTGTCGTTACGAGCAGAATCAGCGGATTCACCGTCAGGCAGAATCCAAGGGCAAGCATAAACTCCGTAACCGCGGAACTATAAGTCTCTATCGTTTCCAGATAGCGGTCGATGCAGGCATCCGATTCTTCCGTTGCCAGAATAAACTTTTGGTAAAACTCCGTATCGTCGTAGCAGGCTAGGTCTAAGTTTTTTGTCCGCTCATAAATATGCATCCGAAACGCCTGGTGCAAAACAGGCGTGACCCTTGGCAGCAAAGACTGCTTATAATAAGCAAAAGATACGGTTGATACAAACACGGCAGCCATAAAAAGTACCATGCACCAGCAAAACTGCTTCCAGGAACCGCCTCGTTCTGCAATTCCAAGCGCATAATTGACGATCCAGATAAATTCAAAAAAGATCGATATACGCAGCTTGACGCTTTCAAAAATATGAAACGCCATTCCTCCCGGCGCAGCCGCAAAACAGAGCCTGGTTAAAAACCAATGTTCTTGCAGGATTTCTTTTATGGTCAGCTTCGGTTCCTTTTCGTGTGCCGTGTTTTTTGTCTGGTTATTTGACATAAGTTGCACCTCCCGTTCTTTACGCTAGATAATTTTTTGCCTGCGTCCGGTACAATGCCGCGTATTTGCCGTTTTGTGCCATAAGCTGTTTGTGGCTTCCGCGCTCTGTGATCCTTCCGTTTTCCAGAAAAAACACAACGTCCGCATTCTGCACGGAGGACAGCCGGTGCGAGATAAAAAACAGCATCCGATTTTTACTGTAGCGCAAAATATTGGAAAACAAATCGTATTCTGCAATCGGGTCAAGCGCGCTGCTTGGCTCGTCGAACACGGCAATCGGGCAGTCCTTTGCAAACGCGCGCGCCGCAAGGATCTTTTGGTTCTGTCCGCCGGAGAGCACCTTTCCTTCCTGGGAAAACTCTTTTGTTAAAAGCGTCTGTTCCTGCTGCTCCCAGGCGCGGACTTCTGCTTCCATCCCTGCAAGCGCCAATGCCTGCCATACGGTTTGTGCATCCTGCTGCGGCGTCTGGTGAACGCCCATTAAAATATTTTCCGCCACCGTATCCGCAAAGATCTTTCCGTCCTGGAAGGCGGCTGTAAACAAACTGCGGTAAGCGCGCAGGTTGTATTTGCGGATATCAATGCCGTTTAGCAAGATCACGCCCTCGTTAGGGTCATACAGGCGCAGCAGCAGCTTGATAAGTGTGGTCTTGCCGGAACCGTTAAACCCGACAAGCGCGGCGTGTTCGCCGGAGGTTAATTCCAGACAGACATCCTTTAACACGGCGCAGTCCTCTTGATATCCAAACGATACATGCGAAAATACAATGGACCGCACCGGAAGCGTCGGCATTATGCCGTCTGCGTCCTCCGGTATTTTCGGCTCATAGTTTAAAAAGCATTCGATTTGTTCGATAAAAAAGCTGTTTTGTATATTTTCTACCGCGGCTTCTGCGCAGAACAGAAAATTCCAGGTATTCGTACACATAAAATTTTGAAATACGGCAAGCTCCGCAAATACGATCGATCCGGTAACAAGCGTATGGTACCCGGCATAAAGGAACGACCCGTTAAACAGCAGCGTAAATGTAAAATACTGAAAGCAGAAAAATAAAAGCATATTGAGCGGGGCATAGCGCCTGACCGCTTTTTGCTCTTCCTTTACGGAGGTATCGTACTTTTGCCCTAACAGCGAAAAGACGTTGCTTAAACGAATTTCCTTGGCATAATCCGCAAGGTGGATCGTACGGTTCACATAATCTGCAATCCGCTTAAACACAATCGTTTCACGTTCCAGGCGGAACAAACGCCCGCTTAGCATACCGTTAAATACAAAATTTCCAAGAATCGGCAGGATAATAAAAATCAACGCATACCGGTCCATCCGCCAGATCATGTAAAATCCCAACAGGGCGGCGGAGAAGGTGACTGCCATATGAAAAATATCGTGCAGCATCTTAGGCACCCGCGTCTTTGCTTCCCGTACGGCAAGCATATACTGGTTGTAAAACTCACTGTCTTCAAAACAGGTCAGATCGGCATGGCACGCCTTTTCATACAGCAGGCGGTTCATACCTTCCAGAAAACGCACATCGGAGACCGGACGCGCGACATTTGTGTAATATTCCAGATAAACATACGTAACGATACGGGGCAGAAAACCTGCCCAAAGCAGCACCAGTATTTTCGAAAATGACACATTTTTTTCTGCCAAGCGCAATAAAAGCTGCGTAAAAATGGCTCCGTAGATCAGATATTCATAAACGGAAAAAAGCCGCTCGAAAAACTCCAGCGCAATCCGTTTTTTGTCGATTTTAAAGACAAGCCTTAAAACATACAGATGGGCGTGCACAATCCGTGCAAAAGGACGGTCGGCATTCATTTGTTTCTCCTTTCCAATGCCTGTATCCGCATTCTGTGCGGTGGTTGCAGGCAAAGCTGTTTGATGTAAAGTATGCCCAAGGAATCGCGAAAAGCCTGCAATCCTCAGACATACTTTGGGAAAGCAAAAAAATCATAACACATGGAAAGGCTAAATGGGAGATCTGTCCGTGAATTTGGGGATTTTGTCCTTAAATTATGGATTGCTTCAATGAAAATTTCAGAGTATAATAATATTGATACTGGAAATAGGAGTTACAAGGAGGATGTGCATATGATAAAAGGAATGGATGCTGCAAAGTTTTTTCTAAATTTAGATGACAGCAGGAAAATTTTTAATAAAGAATTGAGAACACAAAATGGCAGGACATTTTATGAAGGCAACGCACGTCTGAACAAATATATGCACTTGGCACAAAATATCTATATTGCCAAATACGGGGTTCCTCTGATGGACTGTATTTTTTATGCATATGATAACGGAGCGGTTGCGCCACAAGTGCAGGAAAACTATTCTGTTCTTTGGGAGCAAAGAAATCAGGATATTTCCATATCAGAAGAAGAAAAGGTCTTTTTGACCAGTATTTTCAATGCGTTTCAGAATGCTTCTTTGGATGAATTAATAGAATTGTCGCACGAGGATTCAGAATGGATGGAAAAGCACAGCCATTATCGAAAAGAAGAACAACAAATGGATTCTATGTCACGAAAAGAGGAGTATAAAAAACAGTACGCAGATATGATAAAGGTTTTGGAAAGGATGAAAGGATGATTGGCTTAGAAATAGGTCAGGTGATTTCTGCTAAAATCAGGTTTAACAATTCTGGCTTAACATCTTCTGTGAATCATCCTTATCTGGTGATTGGTATTCATGAGGATCTTGGAACAGTTGAAATCGCGCAGATTGATTCGCTTGCAGGTAAAGAATATAAGGCTGCAATGAAATGCAATAAAGTAGTTTATTGTGATGAGCCAGTAGAATCGGTTATTGATAAAGACAGTTATGTGCAGTTGGATAATACGTTTCAGGTTGAATGGTATGAGGGACTGTGTAATTACAGAAGGCAGACAGATAAGCTAAGTGCAAAAAAATTAGCGGAACTGATTCAGGCATATAGAGACTATCACAGTAGCCATCATATCGATGAAAACAAACAGGTTTATATGACAAAAAAAGAGTTTGAAGCTCTGCAGAAAAGTGATACATGCAAAAATTGATATGCCACAGCAGAGTAACGCTCCAAAGAGAAAGGACACGGCGCCATGCTGCAAATAGCCATCTGTGACGACGAACCGTTATCACTGACAAACATCGAATCCGAGACAAGGAGCTGTCTGGAAAAACAACATATTTTTCCGATGATTTCTGCTTTTACAAGCGGGACGCATTTACTGTATGCGCTGGAGGACGGCGCTTTTTTTGACCTGCTGCTTTTGGATATCGAGATGCCGGAAATGTCCGGGATGGAGCTGGCGCGCCAGGTTCACCAAAAGCTGCCGCAGGCGCTTATTATTTTTGTAACGGCGTATTTTAAGTATGCCGTGGATGCTTATGAGCTGAATATTTTTCGTTATATTCCGAAAAACCAGTTGTCTGCCCGGCTGATGCACGCGGTGACGGATGCGGCAGCGGTACTGGAAACACAGGATACACAGTCTTATCTGATCAGCAGCCAGAGCCGCATGGAGCGGATTCCTCTGAAACATATTTTGTATCTGGTGCGGGAAGGAAAAAACGGCGTTTTTTATTTGAGTAGCCAAAAAGAACCAGTACGCCTGCGCAAATCGCTTGCTGAAATCTATGCAGAGCTGCCGGAAGATGAATTTGTATTTATCGACCGGGGATGCATTGTCAATCTGCGCCATGTATCCGGCATCGTACAGTCAGACTGCGTACTGACCGATTCTAGCAGGCTGTTAGTCGCACAGAGCAGGCTTGCCGAGCTAAAGCGCAGGCTGAATTTGTTCTGGTGCAGCAAAATGTAATTGTAATATCCTGGAGAATTGTCGAGCAATGAAAAAATTGTTAAAAGGGACGCTGCGCAGCAAAATCCGTTTCCTGGAGCTGAAAAACGAGCTGCTGGAAGAAAACCACCGCCGTCTGAACGAAATCTACAAAGAAAATGCCAGATTGTACCACGATATGAACCATCACCTGCAAATCATCTCCTGGATGGCACAAAAGGCGGGAAATACGGAGATCGTGGACTATACTACATCGATCAGCGAGCCGATCCGCCAGCTCCCGGATATGATCTGGAGCGGGTTTGATCTTGTGGATGCGATTTTAAACCATGCGCTGGCTTTGGCACAGGCAAAAGGAATCCTTATGGACGTCAATGTTGAATTTCCAAATCCATGCGCGATTACTGCCGACGACCTGTGCGTTATGCTGTTTAACCTGCTCGATAATGCGCTGGAACATACGGCAGCCGCGGACAAAGCAGACAGTGCGTCTTTCACACCTGTGATTTCGGTTTCGATCCGCAGGATTGAACAGTTTTTAATGATAAAAGTGCAAAATCCATGCAGGGAACTGAAAAAGAACGGGTTTGGCTGGTTTTTTACGACGAAGGCGAATCCGCTGGGGCATGGCATCGGCTTGCAGAATGTGCGCAAAACGGCAGAAAAATATGGCGGGAATTTGGAGACTTCCATTCAGGACGGGGTGTTTACGGCGGCTGTGCTGGTGTTTTTAAATGAATAGAGAAGAAAATTTTAAAAGAAAGAAAAATGGTGATCTGTGATGACAGAAATTTTTGGAACGTTGGGCCCGGCGTGCGCGCAGGCGGATCTGATCGAAAGGATGTTTTTGGAAGGAATGACCGGGATGCGTCTGAACCTGTCGCACGGCGGGCTGAAAGAGAGCGAGCCGCTGATAAATAGCTTTATGCAGGCGGCACAGCGTGCCGGCATCCGTGCGGATCTGCTGATTGATATGCAGGGACCGGAGATTCGCATTGGCGGGCTGCAAAAGCCGTTGCAGCTTGAGGAATCGCAGGAAGCGGTATTTGTTATCGAACATATGGAGCAGCGAAAAGACGGCGTGATTCCGGTTGCGGAACATGTTTTTTCGGCATTGGAACCAGGCAGCCATGTGCTGCTGGATGACGGAAAGCTGGAGCTTGCAGTTGCTGAGAAGGGGGAACAGGTGCGTGCCAAAGTGCTGCGGGGAGGCACTTTGTATGCGAGAAAGAGCCTAAAGGTCTTAGGCAGGCAAATACAGGCGCCGGTTATGACCGCTCAGGATCTGGAAAATATACGGCTGGCAAAGGATTGCGGCGTGACAGCGCTGATGCAGCCATTTGTCACAGAAAAGGAACAGCTTTTAACAGTGAAAAATAAGCTGCGCCAAAACGGTATGGATCAGTTTCGTATTTTTGCGAAAATTGAAAACCGTCAAGGCATCAGAAATATCCGTGATTTTCTGCCGCTTGCCGATATGATCGTGATAGCCAGAGGCGATCTTGGCAACGATATGCCGCTGTGGGAGCTTCCGGCAGCGCAGAAAGAGCTGTCAGATATTTGCAACAGCCAGGGAAAGCCGTTTCTCGTAGTGACCGAGCTGCTGGCGTCCATGACGCAGCATCTGTATCCGACGCGCGCTGAAGTATCGGATATCTTTCATGCCGTCACAGACGGAGCGGCAGCGGTAATGGTTACGAATGAGACGGCTGTCGGCAAATACCCTGTCCAGGTGATCCGGTATTTGAAAAAGACCGTGGAAGAGGCGGAAAAATACCGCTGATTTTCCGATTTTATAAATGTTTTACATAGGCATTGTGTTCTTTTTGAAATCCCATTTTTTGCAGATACGGCACATGCCTGTCTGAGTTTCCCATATAGGCAAGTGTGCGGATGCCGTTCTCGGGCAGCCTGGCATACAAAAATCTGCCTGCGGAGCAGTCGCGGTACATGGGCGTTGTATAGTCGACGGTGATGGCAAATGTCCCGTTTTCAAGCAGCGTTCCAAGCAGTATGCCAGCCGGAACCGTATCACAGCAGATGATAAATACGGTGTGGGTGTTCCCTAAAGCAGCCAGGTCTGTTAATGTGCTGTCTGCCTCAGGGAAAAAGTGAAGGATATCATTTTTATAATGGTTTAAAAAATACGTAAAATAGGCGTCGTCTGTGCGTCCGCTTATCAGGTCATAGTGCTGCTCAGATTTTAAAAGCTTTGCTAGGTTGTAAAAGTTAATGACAATCAGGCAGAGGTTCATCAGCGCAAGCGGGTAGGAATGGATCACGAGCGCGTATGTCCCGGAAATACAGCTTCCGACGGTGTTGATTACGCGCAGCTTTACGACGGATGACATTAACATGGATACAACGACTAATACCGAGCCAAGGTAGCCGATACATTCAATCAGCATAACGATACTCTCCTTATCTTTGAGAATCTTTCAGGTTATTTCTGCGCCATATATCAGGAAGGATCTTCATATTGCTTTAATTTTAAATACTGCTCCTGTGTCAGGACAATTTTTCCATTTTCAACCGAAACGAGCCGTTCTTTTTCCAGAGCCGCAATGCTGCGCTGTACGCTTCTGACATTATAGCCGATGCGGTCGGAAAGCTCTGGCTGCGTTTTGTCAACTTTGTATCTTTCGCAGCTCTGCCCGTGTTTGTGTTCATAGGCTTCGGCGAGGTATTTTGCCAGCCGTTCCTTGCAGTTCATAAAGATCAGTTCCCGCTCATTTTTTGCCTCAAAAATCAGCATAGACATAATGTTTTTTATCCTGAGAAACAAGGCGTTTTCATCATGCCTGACCCATGCTAAATAGCAGGCACCAGAAAGCGTCAGTACGCTGCAATGCTGTGTGGCGCAGATGGAGACACCATACTGCGGGATATCGCCAAAGACTTCGAAGTCTCCGACGACGTACATTTTGGCAAAATCCATAAAATAATACGCTTTGCCCTGCTTTTGATAGTCAAGCCCTGCGACATTGCCGGACAGGATAATATAGACGGTCGTACAGTCGTATCCTGCGCGGATTAAATATTCCTCTTTTTGAAAAGTTTTGCAGGACATTGCTTTTACGATCGCGTCCGGCACATATTGAAACATGCTTTTTAGATATTCACGCCGCTGCGGTTCTGCTTTTTCAATCGTTTCCAGTAGCTGCTGTTTGGATTCCATGTTTTTACCTCGTGTTACAAAGCCCGCGGGCAGAGTCTAACTGTGTACCCGTTCAAACAGGTTTTTGCCGCCTGCAAATTTTGCCGCGATATGCTGGTCTGTAGCAAGATAGATCAGGCGTTCCAACCGTTCCTTTACACTGAGCGGCTGCGGATGCACAAGCGGTGCATCATCAAGTACGACAGCGTCAAATGCATAGCCTGCTTCAAAGCTTCCGGCTTTTCCGAAAAAGGCGCCGCCGCCTTTGGTGGCAAGGTAGAACGCTTCTTCAAAATGAAGCGGTTCCAAAGACTGGTCAACAAGACGCCAGCGCAGCTTTGAGCACTGGATCGCCATTGCCATCGCCTTAAATATAGAGAGGGAAGTGCCAGCCGCCATATCGCTGCCAAGCCCGGTATGGATGCCCTGATCTAAGTAAGTCCGCACCGGAGCGATGCCGGACAGCAGGTTGGTATTGGATTCCGGGCAGTGTGCGACAAATACGCCCTGTGCTTTCATAAGCGCGATTTCTGCCTCGTTACTGTAGACACAGTGTGCCATAATGGTCTTGCAGGAGCCGCCGAACATCCCGTGCTTTGCATATGCCTCGCCGTAAAAAGCCGTGTCCGGGCAAAGCTCGCTTACCCACTGGATCTCGCCCAGATTTTCGGATAAATGGGATTGTGCCGGCAGGTGGTATTTTTTTTGCAGGAGGGACAACTTTTCCATCAGTGCGTCTGAGCACGTAGGGATAAACCGGGGTGTCAAAATCGGCTTGACATTTTTATAGTGATAAGTGTCCGCAATCCACTGTTCTGTCTCGGTGAAAGCCTGGTCAGCACTTTGGTCGCACAGGTTTTTTGGGCAGTTGCGGTCCATATTTACTTTGCCGACATAAGCCTGTATGCCTGTCTGCTCCAGCTTTTCCATCAAAAGCTTCGTTGCCTGCGGGTGGATCGTGCCAAAAATACATGCCCTTGTTGTTGCGCTGGCAAGCAGGTCGTTTGCAAAAATCGTATAAGACTGTTCCGCGTATGCGGGATCGGCATATTTTGCCTCCTCGACAAAGGTATGCGTGTTAAGCCAGTCAATCAGCTCCAAGTCCATGCCAAGACCGCGGAACGGATACTGCGGGGCATGGACGTGCAGGTCGCACAGTCCTGGAATCACGATTTTGTCCGTATAATCATACTGCGGAAAAGCTTCATAGCACGCCGGCAGTGCTTGATACACGCCGGCGCTGCGCCCGTTTTCACAGACGGCATAGCCGTTTTCTATGACAGACAGCTCTTTGCTCGTTTTGCTGAAGCAGATATTTCCTTTAATTACATAATTAAGCATTGCTTGTTTCCTTTCGTTACATCGCAAGAATCACGGTTGTAACCAGTTCTTTAAACGATGCGGATACGCGGTCAGCCGTTTCCTGTACTTCCTTATGGTCAAGCTGTACATTGGAAATGCCGGCTGCAAGGTTTGTGATGCAGGAGATGCCGCAGACTTCCATGCCCATATGATGTGCCGCCATCGCTTCACATGCCGTGCTCATGCCTACGGCATCGCCGCCCCATGCCTGTACAAGACGGATCTCGGCAGGTGTTTCATAGCTCGGGCCGGTGAACTGGACATAAACGCCTTCCTGGATATCGATATGGCAGTCCTTGGCGCATTTACGGATTACCTCGCGCAGCCGTTTGCTGTACACCTCGCTCATATCCGGGAACCTTGTGCCAAGCTCGTCTATATTTTTCCCGATCAGCGGGCTTGGTACTGCCGTTGTAATATGGTCGGTAATCATCATAAAATCGCCAGGCTGAAAAGCGGAATTTACACCGCCCGCCGCATTGGTCAACAGGAGCTTTTTCGCGCCGAGCATTCCCATAAGCCGGGTAGGCAGCACGACGTCAGACATGGCATAGCCTTCGTAATAGTGTACACGTCCCTGCATAATCACAACCGGAACCTTTCCGACATAGCCGAATACAAAACGTCCTTTATGCCCTTTTACCGTAGATACTGGAAATCCTTCCAGATCTGTATAATCTACCGTCTGTTCGATTTGAATGCCGTCTGCATAGTCGCCAAGCCCGGAACCGAGAACCAGCGCTACCTCCGGCTGGAAATCTGTCTTTTGGCGAATGCTGTCATAACAGGTTTTTAATTTTTGATACATAATGGAAGCCCCCTTCTTTTTCCTTGTTTTTCGACAAGATTATTATATAAAAAATCTCCTGAAAAAAACAGGACATCTGTCGTGAAACAGGCTGGAAATAAATATTTGTGCATATAGTATAACTTTGAAAGGGTGTTTTTGTCTATTTTTTTCTTGACAAGGATACGGCAAGGCGATATATTTGTCATATAAAGAGATAAATATATCACAATCAAGGTTCTGGAGGGAATGACAATGAAGAAAAAAAGAACAAAAACGGCACGGATTGCGGGGCTTGGAGTTTTCAGCGTGCTGCTTGTACTGCTGGCATCCTGGTATTCCGTCACCTACAATGAAGCAAGGCTCGTTGTCCCGATGGATTTTACAGAGTATGAGTTTCGTATCAGAGATCTGCCGATGATTGTCACTGTATTGCTACTGTGCTTTTATGTATGCGCCCTGGTATTTTTTATGATAAAGGCAAATTCACGTACCAGGCATACCGCACAAGCGCAGCAGGTAACGAGGACGCTGAATCCAAAGCTTGGGCTATTAGGGTTTTGCGGTTTTCTCGGATTTTTGGGATTCTGGACGTACCAGATGGATAAAAGCGTTTACCCATTTGCATTCTTTTTATTTTTCGGGTTTTTTGGATTTTATTATGAAGGCAAGATGTCAAATACGTATATGGATGAGCGGTTTTTGCAAAACAAAAACAAGGCGAGCCTGAAAGCATATAAAATCTCGACGTCCATGATTTTTATCGCGCTGCTTGTACTGGGGCAGGGCAGGCTGATGAGCAGGGCAGACTATACGCTGATTGCATTTATAGTGGTTGTTTCGCTTTCCATCGCGCTGGAGCTGTTTCTCAGTGAATATCTGCTGTACCGGTATGACCATGATGACCTGTTAGATGATCTGTCGGAAAGCGGGGAATAGACGATGCCGGATTTTGAATGCAGACTGAAAAAATACAGACAGCAAAAAGATCTGACACAGGAACAGCTTGCAGGCAAGGTCGGCGTGCGCAGGGAGACGATTATGCGTCTGGAAAAAGCGCAGTACAATCCGTCTTTGAAGCTTGCCATAGATGTTGCCAGGGCGGTAGATGCGCCGATTGAGGAGATCTTTATATTTCCAGAATAGTGCTGTGAAATACTATCAGACTGTATTCAATTTGCAATCTGATAGTATCTTATTAAGTATTACTTCCCGCCAGGCGGATTTTGAAACAAGGTGCATCCGATTTCTTTAAAATACCGGATTTTTTGTCGGATATCCTCTGTCGTGACGTCAAATGCAGCCGCAAGGCAGCCGGTACAAAAGTAAGCGGTTGTGCCGCGGTTAATGAGTTTTTTTGTAATGGCAGCTTCATCAGGGGTGATGGGGCTGCCGCATTTTTTACAATTCCATGCCTCTGGCACTTGATCCGCAGCAACGCTGCCGTATGGATTGCCGTTCATGTCAGTTTTCACATTTTACCAGGCTGCATCGGTACAGACGGCAGTCATGTCCTGGAACAGAAACGGTATGATAGTCTCTGTGGACGCCGATGTCTTCTCCGGTAAATACGTCCTTCATGGAAAAACCGTAGCCGGAAGCATACGGAAGACCGATATCTGCAAAGATGCAGGTAATATCCTGCTGCTCTTGAAACAGGTTATAATAAGCGATTACAAATTCATTGCCTGACAGATGCTTTAAAAAGGTCAGCAGTTGATCCGGCACCATTTCGAGCGGTTCGACTGCATTTTCTTTATCTTCTACCGCTACGCCGACACATTGGCTGCCGACTAAATACGGCGGACGGCATTCTGCATCCTGGTCAATCGCGATCAGCTCACGGTTTAAAAGTAGCTCTTTCATCTGCGGGTTTAAGCTGCGCAGGTCAGCGCCAAGCATTAAAGGTACGCCTGCAAGACACCAGAGCGAAAACTGCATCCGGTATTCTCCGTCGGTACAAGGCTTTCCGATCGCGACATTGCCCTGATTGTACATGCCGACGGTCAGCATATCAATATCGTTAAAGCAGTACGGGCCAGACTGGCAAAAATGCTTGAGCTGGGATTGGAAAATGCTCATAAACGATTTGAAATTATCAAAAATATCTCCGGTGGAGCGGTACATATGCGCCCCAATCGAGCGCATCCAGTTCCAGCAGTCCTCCCGTCCCCAGTTGCAGGCAGAAAATAAGATTTCCCTGCCGCTTGCCTTTAACGCCATGCTCATTGTCTGGTAGCGGTTTATGCAGTCGGCGTTTTCTGGGAAATTGCAAAAATCATATTTCAAAAAATCCACGCCCCAGTCAGCGAACAGCTTTGCATCCTGAAATTCATGATCATAGCTGGATGGATACCCGGCGCAGGTCATAACTCCGGCACAGGAATACATCCCGAATTTCAGCCCTTTTGCGTGTACATAATCAGCCACAGCCTTCATGCCGTGCGGAAATTTGTCTGGATCAGCAGCCAGATTGCCATTTTCATCCCTCTGCTTTAATGACCAGCAGTCGTCAATTACGAGATATTCGTACCCGCGCTCACGATATCCCTGTTCCGCCATAAGATCCGCGATCTGGAAAATCAGTTCCTCGGTAATATTCGTTCCGAACGTGTTCCAGGAATTCCATCCCATAGGTGGTTTTTGTGCGATCATAAGTATGTCCCCCTGTATTTTATGAATGATGTATGAAAAGCTCGCAGGGCACGAAGCGTGCAGAGCGGACTTTATCATATTTGATTATAGTAGATGGCGGCAGGATTGTATATGGGTGAATGTGTGATTTCACAGTCAATATGTGTTAAGGCGTTTCATAATTGCGCGGGATAGAATAAGGATGACAATTCAAGGTGTTTGTGATAAAATTTTTATGGATAACAAAAATCCAAGACACAATTTAATCGAATGATTAAACGCGTTATGAAGTGTTGTCAGGAGGAATGTTTGTGCGTTTAGAATGGATAGAGTTGGAAAATTTTAGGGCGATAGAAGCTGCAAGGCTGGAACTTAACGGAAAGAGCACGATTTTATTTGGGATCAATGGGACAGGAAAATCCAGTATACTGCGTGCGGTTAATTTATTGTATGCAAATATCATCAACCAGATTGTGAATCGAAAAGAACTAAAGCAAAGCTATGTGATACAGTTAGCAGATATTAAGTATGGAAAAAAAGATACAAAGATCAAAGCTTTATTTGATATCGAAAATGATCATGTGCCGTATTATAGAGGGATGATTCGCAGCAGTGGGAAAAAATATCATGATATGACGCACCTTAAGAAAATAGCCGGATTATTCCAGGAAAAGTATATTTCGGATAAAGAACAAAAGGATATTCCGGTTTTTGCCAATTATGGAACAAACCGGCTTGTTCTGGATATTCCGCTGCGTATCCGTACACATCATACCTTTGATATTTATGCTGCTTTTGAGAAATCGATTGAAAATAAAATTGATTTTCGCACTTTTTTTGAGTGGTACCGAAATCAGGAAGATTATGAAAACGAAAAGAAAATAGAGACGAAAAACCTGGCATATAAGGATCGTTCGTTAGAATCTGTCAGAACAGCAATTTTGCCGATGCTGGACAGATGTGCTAATTTACGGGTGGTACGCAAGCCTAGGCTGGAAATGAAGATAGATAAAGAAAATATCAGCTTAAATGTTTCACAGATGTCAGATGGAGAAAAATGTACAATGGCATTGTTCGGAGATTTGGCTAGACGGCTGGCATTGGCAAATCCGACGAAGGAAAATCCATTACTTGGTGAGGGTGTTGTTCTGATTGATGAGATTGAGCTTCATATGCATCCTTCCTGGCAAAGAAAAGTACTATCTGTACTGAGAACTACGTTTCCAAATATACAGTTTTTCATTACAACACATTCCCCGATTGTATTAAGCGAAGTGGATGAAACTTACAATCTTTTTTTTACCAGCTATGAAGATGGAAGCGTTGAGATTAAAAACATGCCACAGTTGAATGGTTATGATGCGAATGCAGTATTGGAGCAGTTTATGGATACAAAATGCCTGAATGAAAAAACGGAAAGGTTTGTACATTCTATTTTTGTGGATATAGAAAAAGGAGCCTATAATAGTGCAGCCGATAAAATCAGCAGGCTGGCTGCGATCACGAATGATAACCATCCAGACGTTATTATGGCACATATGGAATTACAAAGGAGAATGCGGTAGTGCTATTGATAAAGAAACAAAAAGAACCAGAGTTTTTATCAGAATTTAAAAAGGAGTATCCGGGAAAAACGTATGATAGTGAAGAGTTTCGTCAGTATCGGATACCATTAAACGATATTCTGAGAAAAGAGCAGAAAGGGCTGTGTGCATATTGCTGCGGCAGAATCAAAGAAAAGGAATCTCATAATGAGCATATAGAGCCGCAGCATCCAGGAATGTATGCAAGCCATGCATCGTTAGATTACGATAATATCGTGGCGTCCTGCAATCATACGAAAACCTGTGGAACAAAAAAAGGGAATACTTATGATAAAGACAGGTTTGTATCTCCGCTAGATGAAAACTGTGAAGCGGTGTTTACTTATTATGCAGACGGCAAAATGGAAGGAGATTCATATACGATAGATTTGCTGAATCTAAATGATTATGAACTTCAAAGCGCAAGAAAAGCTGTCTATTGATCATTACAAGGATTGGATAAACAGACAATTTCATGTATTTATTTGGACGAAGAGGCTTTGGAATATCAGCCGTTTATGAATGTGATTAAATGGTATTTTCATACATTATAGATATTTTTGTATCAAGCCAGCCTGGAAAACGTAAAGAGAAATGGAGAAGCGAATATGGATTTTCGTCATGAGCTTGTATTGCCAAATGAAGATTTGCCGTTCCGGCTGTTTGTCTTTGAAGGAAAAGACGGCAATTATAAAGTGTCCAAGCACTGGCACCGTTCCATTGAGATTTTTCTTGTGCTGGAAGGGGGAATTGATTTTTACATTAATGCCCAGCGCTACCGCCTGCTGCCGGGTGAATTTATGCTCGTCAATTCCAATGAAGTACATAGCATTGACAGCCCGGAGCCGAATTTTACGCTTGTGTTGCAGATTCCAAGAGGGCTGTTTGAAAATTATATGAAAGACGCGGATCATCTGCTGTTTCGCCGTAGCTGTCAGTCGGATGCGAAGCTCGTGTCGCTGATCCGGCGTATGCAGGAGTTATATACGCACAGGCAGTCCGGGGATCTGTTTCACATTTTAAGTGACTTTTATAAAATGATGTATCTGCTGGTGACGGATTACCGGATTTTGGAAGTAGATGAGGAGCGCAGGAGACAGAATAAAAACCTGGACAGGCTTTCCAAAATTACAAGCTATATCCAGGTAAATTATCGTGAAAATTTAACGCTTGAGGGAGTGGCGCATATTTTTGGATTTTCCCCTGCATATTTATCGAAGATGTTTCAAAAATATGCAGGTATTAATTATAAGGCATACCTGCTTGACCTGCGTACAGAGGCAGGCTACCGGCTGCTAATGAATACGGAGCTTGCCGTCGGGGAGATTGCGCTAGAATGCGGTTTCCCGGACAGCCGCAGCTTTGCGAAGGCGTTTCGGCGGCGGTATGGGATGACGCCGGCGGAGTATCGGAAAAAGCGGATAAAATATTAAAAAAAGACAAAAAAGTGCCTAAACTTCGACAAGTTTTCGGTCGCACAGCCTTTCTTCCTATTTTATAATGCATGTAGCAAAACATAGCAAAGCATTACATGAATATGAAGGAGGGTTTTTATGTTTTCAAATATACCAAAAGTAAAGCTTGGTATCGTAGCCGTCAGCCGTGACTGTTTCCCGGAAAGCCTGTCGGTTAACAGGCGCAAAGCGCTTGTAGAAGCCTACTGTGCAAAATATGATGCGGCGGATCTTTATGAATGCCCGGTCTGTATTGTAGAGAGTGAGATACATATGCAGCAGGCATTGGAGGATATAAAAAAAGCGGGCTGCAATGCACTGGCTGTTTATCTTGGCAATTTTGGCCCGGAAATCTCGGAAACCTTGCTTGCAAAGCATTTTGACGGCCCGAAGATGTTTCTTGCTGCGGCGGAGGAGTCCGGCGACAGCTTAATCGGCGGACGCGGCGACGCGTACTGTGGAATGCTCAATGCAAGCTACAATTTAAAGCTGCGCAGTGTCCGTGCGTATATCCCGGAAAACCCGGTTGGTACGGCGTCAGAATGTGCGGATATGCTGCACGAATTTCTGCCGGTTGCACGTGCGGTGATCGGGCTTGGCAGCTTGAAGATGATCAGCTTTGGGCCGCGTCCGACGAATTTCCTTGCCTGCAACGCACCGATTCAGCAGTTGTACAACCTGGGCGTGGAGATCGAGGAAAATTCAGAGCTGGATTTGTTTGAAGCATTCCATAAGCACAAGGACGATCCAAGGATCGCTGAGGTAGTTGCGGATATGGAAAAAGAGCTTGGAACCGGAAACCAGAAGCCGGAAATCCTGCCAAAGCTGGCACAGTATGAACTGACGCTGCTTGACTGGGTAAAGGAGCACAAAGGGTATCGGGAATATGTGTGCATTGCCGGAAAATGCTGGCCAGCGTTCCAGACACAGTTTGGATTTGTGCCGTGTTATGTGAACAGCCGCCTGACTGGAAGAGGAATCCCGGTTTCGTGCGAAGTGGATATTTACGGCGCGCTGAGCGAGTTTATCGGTACGTGTGTCAGCGAAGACGCTGTGACTTTGCTGGACATTAACAATACCGTTCCGGCGGATCTTTATGAAGAAAACATCAAGGGCAGGTTTGACTATACATTAACGGATACGTTTATGGGCTTCCACTGCGGCAATACATGCTCCAGAAAGCTGTCGGCATGTTCGATGAAATACCAGATGATTATGGCGCGCACGCTGCCTGAGGAGGTAACGCAGGGAACGCTGGAGGGGGATATTGTTCCTGGCGATATTACATTTTTCAGGTTGCAGAGTACGGCGGATGCAAAGCTGCGTGCTTATGTGGCACAAGGCGAGGTGCTTCCGGTAGCGACCAGGTCGTTTGGCTCGATCGGTATTTTTGCGATTTCGCAGATGGGCAGATTTTACCGGCATGTATTGATCGAGGGCAACTATCCGCATCACGGCGCTGTGGCATTCGGGCATTTTGGCAGGAGCCTTTATGAAGTGTTTAAGCTGATTGGGGTAGCACCGGAAGAAATCGGCTTTAACCAGCCAAAAGAGATGCGTTATCGGACAGAAAATCCTTTTGCATAAAACAAAAATCGGAGGAGGTATTTATGCTGTATATAGGTGTAGATTTGGGGACATCGGCTGTAAAGCTGCTGTTAATGCAGACTGACGGCACAATCAAAAAAATAGTTTCAAAGGAATATCCGCTCAGCTTTCCAAAACCGGGCTGGTCGGAGCAAAATCCCGCAGACTGGTGGAATGCTTGTGTAGCAGGCATTCAGGAGCTGGTGGCAGAGGCGGACAAAAGCCAGGTGGCAGGCATCAGCTTCGGCGGGCAGATGCATGGGCTGGTGGCGCTTGATAAGCATGACGAGGTGATCCGTCCGGCAATTTTATGGAACGACGGCAGGACGACGGAAGAAACCGAATATCTAAACGAAACCGTAGGCAGGGAAAAGCTGTCGCAGTATACGGCAAATATTGCGTTTGCCGGGTTTACCGCACCGAAGCTTTTGTGGATGAAAAAGCACGAACCGGAGCTGTTTGCAAAAATCGACAAAATTATGCTGCCAAAAGACTACATTGCCTACCGCCTGAGCGGTGTGCACTGCACGGATGTATCGGATGCGTCCGGGATGCTGTTAATGGATGTAAAAAACAAATGCTGGTCAAAGGAAATGATGGGGATCTGCGGCATCAAAGAGCAGCAGCTTGCGCATATTTATGAAAGCTATGAAGCAGTCGGCACGCTGCTTCCTGAAACGGCACAACTGCTTGGCTTGCCGCAGTCCGTGATTGTTGCAGCAGGGGCAGGTGATAATGCGGCGGCGGCGGTCGGCACCGGCACAGTAGGAGACGGAAGCTGCAATCTTTCTCTTGGCACGAGCGGAACGGTGTTTATAGCCAGCGACCAGTTTGCCGTAGACAGCCATAACGCACTTCATGCGTTTGCCCATGCAGACGGGCACTACCATCTGATGGGCTGTATGTTAAGTGCGGCATCCTGCAATAAATGGTGGATGGAAGATATTCTGGAAACCAAAGATTTCGCGGCGCAGCAGGAAGGCATTACAAAGCTGGGAGAAAACCATGTGTATTTCCTGCCGTATTTGATGGGTGAGCGCTCCCCGCACAATGACCCGAAAGCGCGCGGAACATTTATCGGCATGACAATGGATACCACACGCGCAGATATGACGCAGGCAGTGCTGGAAGGCGTGGCATTTGCGCTGCGGGATTCCTTTGAAGTGGCAAAGCTGCTCGGCATTCAAATCGAACGGACAAAGATCTGCGGCGGAGGCGCCAAAAGCCCGCTGTGGAAAAAGATGATTGCAAACATCTTAAATATCAAAGTCGATACGCTGGCAAGCGAAGAAGGCCCGGCACTCGGCGGCGCGATGCTTGCGGCAGTTGCAAACGGTGAGTACGAAAGCGTCGCGCAGGCGGCAGAAGCGATCGTTAAGGTAACGGATACCGTGGAGCCGCAGGCAGAACTGGCGGCACTGTATGAAAAACGCTATCAGACGTTCCGCGAGATTTATCCAAAGCTTAAGGAGACGTTTCAGGAAATGGCATAGCAGGAACGGAAAAGGGTGAGAGCAGCAATGGTAAAAATAAGACATATGGAAACGTTTGACCAGGAGTTTTGGTACAAGCTGGATCGGCATTTGCCAAAAGCTGAATTTGCAAATAAAGTAGCTGCGAAACAGGGATATGTTCTGCTTGCAGATCACAAACCAGCCGGATTGCTGCGGTATTTTCTGTTCTGGGACAGCGTGCCGTTTTGCGCTATGCTGTATATCGATGAACCTTATCAAAGAACCGGATATGGAACACAGCTTATGCAATACTGGGAAGAGGATATGAAAGCAAAGGGCTATGGAATGCTTTTGACTTCTACGCAGGCAGATGAAAGCGCGCAGCATTTTTACCGCAAAATAGGATACCGGGACTGCGGCGGTTTGGTAATGGATATTCCCGGATATGCACAGCCAATGGAAATCTTTTTTGCGAAACAAATAAGGGAAATATAGTTGTTTTCATCTTTTTTAAAGGACAAGAAGATCGATGTATTTTACAGCAGCCCCTATCAAAGGAGCTTCGATACCATTGCAGGTACGGCAGCCTTTTTTGGAAAAGAAATCGTTACAGACGAAAGACTGCGGGAGCGGGAAGCAGGGATTGGCACGCCTTGGCTGCGATGTTGTTGATTGTTTTGGTATATTTTTACAGGAAGGGACGCCGGGAAAGAGGATGTGCCTCCCCTGGCGGCGGCTTTGGAAGAATGGTTAGAAGCCCTTAGTATTCTGCTGGTCAACCAGGGGCGCAGCCAAGCGGCACCTTTAGCTGCCAGCAGGCAGCGAACTAGGTGCCGCGACCGTGCGCAGCCACAACGTCCCAGCAGGATACTTAGGGCTTCTTAGCATTCTGGAACGGACGCCGCCAGGGGAGGCACATCCTCTTTCCCAGCGTCCCTTTCTGTAAAAATTTACCAAAGCAATCCAAATATGTTCGCTCTAGTATTTTACTTTGAGACAAAAATAGTTACACAATCTCTTTATATAGTAATCAATACTATATAATACGATTATAAAAAATAGTATATATTGACATAAACACAGTATATTGTTATAATTATAAACGTTTAAAAGAGCAATAAAAAAGACGTATACGACATATTATTTATGTTGAAAAAAGAAGCAATATTTTGCAAATATGTTGAAAACCAACAGAAATGGAGCATACTATGAAGTTGCGGGAACTAAAAATAAAGAATAAAACGGCGCGCATTCCAATTATCCAGGGCGGCATGGGCGTTGGTGTCAGCCGCTTTCGCCTTGCAGGGGCAGTTGCAAAGGAGGGCGGTGTTGGTATGATTTCCAGTGCGCAGATCGGATATGATGAGCCGAATTTTGAACAGGATGTGTGCGGATGCAACCTGCGTGCGATCGAAAAGCATGTGCGGCTTGCGAAGGAACAGGCGGATGGCGGTTTGGTCGGCGTGAATGTTATGACGGCGCTTAAGCATTATGCAGACCATGTAAAAGCGGCTGTCCGGGCGGGCGCAGACCTGGTGGTATGCGGCGCCGGGCTTCCTGTGGATTTGCCGGAGCTGGCCGGCGATGCAGATACAGCGATTGCGCCGATTGTTTCTTCAAGAAAAGCAGCGTCTGTGCTTTTGCGCATGTGGGATAAAAAGTATAAAAGAACGGCAGACCTGCTGGTCGTGGAAGGGCCGCAGGCAGGCGGGCATCTTGGATTTACCCCTGCGCAGCTTGCAGATGTACAAGCACTTGATTATGAAGAAGAAATTAGGCAGATTATTGAGGAAAAAACAATCTATGAACAGAAATACGGTGTGCAGATTCCGGTTGTTGCAGGCGGAGGAATTTTTGACCGGTCGGATATCAGTCGGATGCTGGCGCTTGGAGCTGACGGCGTGCAGATTGCAACGCGGTTTGTGGCGACGGAGGAATGCGATGCATCACCAGCCTATAAGCAGGCGTATGTTGATGCTGCAAACGAGGATGTTGTGATCGTGCAAAGCCCAGTCGGTATGCCAGGACGGGCACTTCGCAATGCGTTTATTCAAAAAGTTGAGCAGGGGAAGCAGCCGATTGTAAAGTGCTTTCAATGCATTAAAAAATGTATGCCTGCGGAAGTGCCGTACTGCATTACACAGGCGTTAGTAAATGCAGTTCAGGGAGACTTGGATCATGGGTTGATTTTCTGTGGGGCAAATGTCGGGAAGATCCGGGAAATAACGACAGTTGCCAAGCTGATGCGGGAGCTGACGGCGTGATTTTTTGGAGAGGGCATTTACAAGAAGGGACGCCGGGAGAGGAGATTGGCACGTTCTGGCTGCGTCCGTTCCAGAATGTTAAGAATCTCTAGGCATTCTGCTGTTACGCTGTGGCTGTGGACGGTCGCGGCACCTAGTTCGCTGCCTGCTGGCAGCTAAAGGTGCCGCTTGGCTGCGCCCCTGGTTGTTTTGCAGAATACCAAGAGATTCTAACCATTCTTCCAAAGCCGCAGCCAGGACGTGCCAATTTCCTCTCCCGGCTGTTTTTTGTAAATGCTACGAAAACAAGCTCAATATGGTTTGTTTTGTTCGCTGTAGTGTTAGAGACTGTTTTAAAAATCATTTCCATCATCTGCATTTTCTAAGACAGTCTATAGTACTACGGCGAACTTGTTTTAGTAACACATACAAAGAGCAACCAGGGGATGTCAACCCTCTCTCCTGGCGTCCCTTCCTAGAGCATGTTTAAAAAAACAACCCCCCCCTAATCAAAATTCGCCAAACAAATTCAAAATATAACCACCATTTCTATTTAATACGAATCACCGCTTTCACCAGATCCGTCTTATTCGTAACAGCTTCTTCAAACGCCTCCTGAATCTGAGACAGTTCGTATTCATGCGTTACAATCCCTTTGACATCAATCGCTCCGCTGGATACCGCAGCGATTGCTTTTGGATAAATATTGCGGTAGCGGAATACAGATTTAATCTGCGCTTCTTTTGCCATAATCTGTGCAAAGTTGTAAGAGATCTCTTCCTGCGCGGCAAGCCCGACCATCGTGATCGTTCCGCCCTGCTTTACGAGGAACGGTGTTTGTGCGATCGTAACCGGGGAGCCCGCGGTTTCAAATACCTGGTCAGCGCCTTTGCCGTCGGTCAGACGCAGGATCTCAGCCTGCGCGTCGCATGTGCCGCTGTTGATGACGATATCTGCGCCGAGCTCTTTTGCTTTTGCAAGTCGTGCGTCTACAAGGTCAGATACGATGATTTTGCCCGCGCCGTGCGCTTTGCAGGCGAGCAGTGTGACCAGCCCGATGCAGCCTGCGCCCAATATTACAACAGATTCTCCGACTTGGACATTTCCCTGGTTGGCTGCGTGAAAGCCTACCGAAAGAGGCTCGATCAGAGCGCCTTCTTTGGTCGATACGTTGTCAGGAAGCTGAAAGCACATATCTTCCGGGAATACGATGTACTGTTCGTAGCAGCCCTGTACCGGAGGCGTTGCCAAAAATACAACGTCCGGGCAGAGATTGTAGCGCCCCGATTTGCAGAATTCGCATTTTCCGCAGGTAATGCCAGGTTCTAATGCCACGCGGTCGCCGACTTTTAGCTGTTCTACGCCAGCGCCGGTTTTGATAACGGTTCCGGCGCATTCATGTCCTAACATAAAGTCTTTTTCCAAATCTACCTTGTAAGAGCCGCAGCATCCGTTATGAAAATAGTGGACGTCTGAGCCGCAGATCCCTACATATTCCAACTGTACAAGCACCTGCTTTTCGCCTGGTTCTGGTACGGGGATTTCTTCGATTACCATATTGTCTTTGCCGCGCATAAATGCTGCTTTTTGCATTTCCATAATTGTTTCATCCTTTCGCTTGTTCTTGTCTGTATTTTTGTGCAGCGGTTAGCCGATTCATGCACCGTCGCCGGAGATCTCGCCGTTTTCCACATACATCTGGATATATTCTTCTACATTCTCGGCATTGATTTCAGGAGCGTCTACATAATCGTTCACGTCGGTTATTTTTACTTCGCCTTTTAATACTTTGTCTGCATATTCCATATTTTTTTTCGCAAGGTCAGCAGCGGACTGCAATGCCGTACAGGTCAGCAGCCCTTCTTTGATAAGCAGGCAGCCCTGTGCGGTGCCGTCTACGCCGTAGGCAAGGAAATTGGCTTTGCCGTCTGCGCTGACATAATCGGTGTTTTTGCGGATTGCTTCGATCGCGCCTGCCGCCATATTGTCGTTCATGGAGATAATGGCGTCAATGTGTTTGCCGGACTGTACCCAGGATTCCATTAAGGTCAAAGCTTCGTCGCTGTTCCAGTTGGCGTAGTCTTCGTAAAGGATCGTGACATCCGGGCGCTCTTTAAAGAAATAGGTATCCCATGCTTCACGACGCTTTTCTGCATGGTAGTTGCCGGACGGCCCTCTTAAAATCACGACATTGGCGTTTTCCGGGATTTCGTCTACGGCACGGGAAGCGCCTACTTTTGCCTGTTCCATCGGGTCGGCATCGACGGTGCCGGTGCCTTCCATAACAGAATCGTTGTCACTGCCGTCCAAGTCGCTCTGGTGCGTGGTCGGGTTCGTGGTAATAACCGGAATGCCTGCGTCTACCAGGTTTTTTACATATGGAGCCTGTGCGGCGTTGTTATTGGACTGGACGATCACCAAGTCATAGTTTTTTGTAATGCAGTCTTCCAAAAGTCCGTTTTCCGTATTGTCGTCCGCTTCGCCGCTGACGCAGGTCAGGTCGATATCGCTGTAGTCTGCGGCTGCTTTTTTCAGTTCCGAGGTCAGCCATGCCGCAAACGTATCGGCACTTGCCCTTGCTACAAAACAGACTCTTTTGGCACCTTCTGCCGCATCCGTACCGGAGCTGTTGCCTGTATCGTTGCTTGTGCCAGGGCTTGAACCACACGCGGCAAGAGATACTGCCATTGCTGCGCTTAATACCATTGCTGCCAGTTTTTTTGCTTTCATATTCATTTCCTCCTTTGCTGGTTGCATAAATTTATTTTGCTGTTTCTTTTGCCTCTTTTACAATTATGACCTTCTGTGATTTTTTGGATTTGCTTACGACGTCATATGCCACGGCAAGTACGATAATGGAGCCTTCGATTACCTGCTGGATATAGGAGTTTACGCCGGTTAAGTTCATGACATTTTCCAAAAATCCGATAATAAACGCGCCTGCGACGGTACCGCTTACGGTTCCGATGCCTCCGGTAAACGATGTGCCGCCGACGATGGCTGCGGTCAGTCCGGTCATTTCATAGCCGATTGCGCCGTTTGGAAGCCCGGCGTTGTTTCTTGCCATAAAGATCATACCGGCAAAGCCGACAAGGATACCGTTGATCAGGTAAGAAACGTATATGCTGCGTTTGGCGTTGATGCCGCTTGCTTCTGCAGCGCTTCTGCTTCCGCCGATGGCATACAGTCCGCGCCCGTATTTCGTATGGTTCATAATATACCAGATCAAAGCGGTAATGCCGATTACGATCAGCACCGGAACCGGGATCGGCCCGACGGTTCCCTGCCCGATTTTTACAAAGTTTCCAAGCTGTAAGATATTTTGTCCGTTTGTGTAATACAACGCGACGCCCCTGGCTGCCATCTGCATACCAAGCGTAGCGATAAATGCAGGCACATTGCACTGTGCCACGAAAAATCCGTTGATCAGGTTGCAGAACATACCGACAAGCACGGCAACGGCGATCGCAACGAGCATGGATTGTGTCTGCTGGTACGCGGATACTGAGAACACGCCGGCGAGCGCCAGCACAGAGCCTACCGACAGGTCTAAAAAGCCGCTGATAATCAAAAGCATTTCACCGTAAGCGATCAGGATGCCGACACAGAGCTGCCGGGATACGTTAATCAGGTTATTGCTCTGTAAAAAATAAGGGCTGATCAGGCTGCAAGCGATAAATAAGACAGCTAAAACGATGTAAATGCTGTATTTTTGTAAATAGTGCGTAAGATTTGTTTTCATAGTAGTATCTCCTCCTTAACCCTGTGCGGCAACGCCGGTTGCATACCGCATAATCGTTTCCTGAGAAAAATCATCCCGCCCGATGCATCCGGTAATGCGTCCCTGGCACATAATGTAAATGCGGTCGCACATGCCAAGCAGCTCAGGCAGCTCAGACGATACCATAATCACTGCCTTCTGCTCCTTTACAATGTCCGTCATCAGCTTGTAGATCTCGAATTTGGCGCCGATATCAATGCCTCTGGTCGGTTCATCCAAAATCATAACATCCGGGCTGCACAGCATCCAGCGGGTCAGGAGCACTTTTTGCTGGTTGCCGCCGGACAGCTTGGAGATTTCTGTTTCCAGTGAAGGTGCTTTGACATTCATCTTTTGAAACATTTCCTGAACTTCCTGAAACTCTTTTTTATGGTGCGTGTAGCCGCCGAAAATATAATTTTTCAAAGAAGCAAGGCTGGCGTTTTCACGAATACCGCGTACCGGCACGATTCCGTCATCCCTGCGGCTTTCGGAAAGCATTACAAGCCCTTTTTCAATACTGTCTCTGGAATTTTTAATCACGGCTGTCTGTCCGTTGATCTTTACGCTTCCTGCGTCATGGTGGTCAAGCCCAAACACGGCGCGCATCGTTTCTGTGCGCCCGGCGCCGACGAGCCCGGCAAAGCCTACGATCTCGCCCTTGCATACGTGAAAGCTGACGTCCTCAAACATGCCTTCCTGCGTAAAATGCTCTACTTCAAGCGCTTTTTTGCCGATCGGGATGTGCTCTTTTGGATAGACGTTTTCAATTTTTCTGCCGACCATTCTGGAAATTACGGTATCCAGGTCAAGGTCTTTGGCACGGTCGGTGGATACGACGGCTCCATCGCGCAGGATCGAGATATCGTCCGCGATTTTAAATACTTCCTCCATTTTATGGGAAATATAAATAATGGATACGCCTTTTTCTTTAAGCTGCGCAATCTTGTCAAACAGGCGTGCCACCTCACGGTCTGTAATTGATGATGTCGGCTCATCCATTATTACAATCTGCGCGTTGTTTGTAATCGCTTTGATAATTTCCAGCATCTGAATATCCGATACGGTAAGTGTTTTCAGCTTTTGGCTGGGAGTGTACGGCAGCCCCTCTTCGTTTAGAAACCGCACAGCATCCCTGCGTACTTTTCGCCAGTCTACTTTGCCGAATTTATTTACCGGCAGGCGTCCCAAAAATAAATTTTCCTCCACAGACAGTTCCGGCACATAGTTCAATTCCTGTGCGATCATGGAAATGCCATACTCCATAGCTTGTATGGGATTTTTGATGTCTACAGGCTGTTCGTCAATATAAATCTGTCCTTTATCTGCTTTATATAAGCCCATAATAATTTTCATCAGTGTGGATTTGCCTGCGCCGTTTTCGCCGCACAGAGCATGTACGGTACCTTTTCGAACGGCAAAATCAATGTTGCTCAGTGCTTTTACCCCAGGAAACGATTTTTCCACACCAGATACTCTCATCTTGATCTCTTCCATACCGTTCCTCCTCCTTTCTTGATTCCTTGGGGCACCTAGACGGCGTACCGCCCATTGTCTGCCCCTGTCGTGTGATATCCCCCTCATTGTTTTTTGTTGCTTGCTTTGCTGTATGCATAGTTTACTATATATCTTTTAGTTTTGTCAATTAATTTATATAACTTTGTCTGAAATATACAAGTTTAGAACAAGAAAATTATGCAATATCTATAAAAAATGAATTATTTAGATAAAATATGCCAGAAATTTCCAATTTCTTTTATAAAGAGTTTTATTAAATGCTTTACATGATAATATTGCATTTGACTTCTTTTGTAAAAAGTTTTATATTAGTAATATCTTACAAATATAAGGAAAATGTGAAGAAAGGGACGCCAGGAGAGGGGATTGGCACGCCCTGGCTGTTCTTCGTAAGTGCTGCAAAACAAGCTCGATATGGTTTGAAGCATAAATTCTATCATATGAAAGCTGTATGAGTTTTTGGAGCTTAAAGAATACACTCACTGTTGAACAACGGAGGATTTTTGTTGAAACAGCAAAAGAAAGAGAGGGGAAAGCACCATTGAGCGATAAAAAATATACGACAAGGGATTTTGGAAATATCTACCGGATGATTTATCAAAAAAAGCAAAGCTCCAGGCAGCAGATCGCCGAACAACTGGGAATCAGCCTTCCTACCGTGACGCAGAATTTAAAGCTGCTTAACGAAAGCGGGCTGATCTGCAAAGGAGGCGTATTTCAGTCGACGGGCGGGCGCAAGGCAAACAGCTTTCAGTTTGTGCCCGATGCCAGATACGCGCTGGGGATTGATATTACGCAGAACCATCTTTCGATTGTCCTGATTAACCTGAACCTGGACTTAATAGACAGCAGGCGGATGCGCCGGGCTTTTGAGGATACCGGCAGTTATTACCAGAGCCTGGCAGCAGAAGTGGAGGCTTTTTTAAAAGAGCGTGATCTGGATATGGAAAAGCTGCTGGGAGTGGGCATTTCGCTGCCCGCGATTATTGAAGAGGATCAAAAAACGATTTCCTATGCGACAGTGATTCAGATTTCGGGCAGCATATATGAACATATACGGACGTATCTGCCGTACCCGTTTTTGCTGTTTAACGACGCAAGCTCGGCGGGGCTGGCAGAAAGCTGGCTCTTAAAATCCAGCAATCCGATCGTATACCTGCTGCTTAGCAACAGCGTCGGCGGCTCGCTGACGATCGAGGGCAAGATTTTCAAAGGGGTCAATGCGCGTGCGTCGGAGTTTGGCCATATGTGCATCGTGCCGCATGGAAAGCGCTGCTACTGCGGCTGCTATGGCTGTCTGGACGCATACTGCTCCGCAAAAAACCTGTCGGATTTTACAGACGGCAATCTGGAAGTGTTTTTTGATAAGCTCTCCTCCGGCAACCTGGGCTACCGCAGGATTTTTGACGAATATATGGACGAGTTGGCGGTAGCGGTGAATAATCTGCGGATGTGTTATGACTGTGATGTGATCCTGGGCGGGACGGTTGGTTCACATATGGCGGAGTATATTAAGCAGTTTCGGCGCAAAGCCGCTGCACTCAATCCATTTGAAACGAGCGGGGATTATATTAAAAGCTGCCATTACCGTACGGAAGCTTCTGCGGTCGGGGCGGCAGCACACTATATCCACCAGTTTATCGAAAGCCTGTAAGGTGAGAAACGCGGCAGCATCCGGGTCTTATTATGCCCGAAAAGCTGCCGCAGCCTTTTTACAGATTCATTTTAAGCAAGTTCCAAAGCAATCTCCATCATTTTGCCAAATCCGGTCTGGCGTTGCTCGGCGCTTAGTTCTTCCGAAGAATACAGGTGGTCAGAAACGGTCAATATGCACAGCGCATGTTTGCCTGCTTTTGCGGCATTCATATAAAGCGCCGCGGTCTCCATCTCGACAGCGAGCACGCCCATAGATTTCCACTTGTCATTGACACTGCTGTCCGGGTTGTAAAATACATCGGACGAGAGGATATTGCCGACGACGACGTCCGTACCCTGCGCTTTTGCAATTTCGATCGCACGGTTCATAAGCCCGTAATCCGCAATCGGCGCAAACGTGCCAGGCAGCCCGAACTGCGCGGCATAGTTGGAGTTGGTGCAGGCGCCCATAGCGATTACGATATCCATTACGTTCAGATTGTCCTGGAAGCCGCCGGCAGAGCCGATGCGGATAATATTGTCCACATCATAAAAATGAAACAGCTCATAAGAATAAATGCCGATCGATGGGATTCCCATGCCAGAACCCATTACGGAGATTTCCTTTCCTTTGTAGGTGCCGGTATATCCGAGCATATTTCGTACGCCGTTGACCTGCCTTGGATGTTCCAGGTATGTTTCCGCGATATATTTTGCACGCAGCGGATCGCCCGGCATCAGCACGGTTTTTGCAAAATCTCCTGCTCCTGCACTGTTGTGCGGTGTTGGAATCGGTACTTGTGACATAAATTTACCCCCTTACATCATATGTTTCCTGTGTTTCATAACATCATAGTTTTGCTAACGCTATCTTGCTAAGATCTGTATGATCTCCCCGACATACATCGTATGCAGATCCCCATCTGCATACCACTTCTCCTGGATCTCAGAATCCAGAAATTGCTCCGGCAGTATCGGTGTGGCAGACATTTTCCGGCAGCAGATCACGAAGTTGCCCTCGTCAATAAATGGAATGTCTTCGTAATAATTTACGTTCATCTTGGCGGTTTTGATCTTATCCTCTCTTCGCCCGGTCACCATGCCGAAATATTTTAAGGCAGACTTGTGGCTGTTGTCGAAAAATGTGAGGGAAAAGTGGTCGCTTCGATCGATGAGTTCTTTTGTATAACGGCTGTCCCTTACAAAAATAAATGCCGCGTTTTTTCCCCAGAGAACGCCAACGCCGCCCCAACTCGCTGTCATGGCGTTGATTTTGTCTCCTTCACTGGCTGTAATGAGCATCCATTCTTTTCCAATTTTTGTAAACGGATCGAACTCGATCAAGTCGATCGGGTAAGGTTGAAATGTATGCATTTTGCGTTGCTCCCTTCAAAATATGATCTTATAATTTACAGCATTCCTTTACTATTATAAGCTTTTACTGGAAAAAAGACAATATCTGGATTATTTTTGTGTATATTTTTTGAAAATACTTACAAAAATATCTGGAAAAACGGCTGGGAATGCGATAGAATACAAGAAAACGTGAAAAGGAATAAATACGATCATGAGCATTAAGATGAATGATATTGACAATACAAAGCTGGAAGAAGCAATGCAGGCATATATGGAAGAACCAGACCAGGAAAAACTGATAAAGCTTGTCTATGCGATCCAGGAGACAAAACTGTTCGTTCCAGCAATGGAAGTGCAGAAAAAAGGAGGCTTCCAGCCATATGTTATAAAAAACGCACAGGGCGATATGTATATGCCAGCGTTTACATCGATGAAAAAGTTTCCCCAGAACCAGAAATACCAGGGGATGCTGAAAATACAATACAAGCAGTGTGTGTCCATGCTGCTTGACCACCCGACGCTCGTACAGGGGATCGCACTGAATCCGTTTTCGGACAACCTGATGTTAAAATCGCAGATGCTGGAACTAAGCCGCAAGGTCGAGCAAGGCGCGAAAGACGCACCAAAGGCATATTCGGTTAAGACGGATGATTTCCGTATGGTTGTCCGGTACAATGTGGAATTTCACAAGATTCCAGAAAAGCTGTTTGCCGAAAAGACGGCGTTTATACACAGCCTTACCGAAGAAGTACTGTGCGAGATGTATAAAGAGCCTTATATTGAGGTCGGGCAGGAGAAGCAGTATCCGTATACAAACGACAGCTTTGAGATGATGGAGTTAAATATCCGCGATGACCTCAGCATGATCCAAGTGATTGCGCCGTCTGCGTATTTGTACCAGACAAATTGCAGGGAACTGTATATTGTGTGGAATCCGTTGACAGACCAGGTTGGCTATTACGCGGTGGAAAAGGGGCTGTATACCGAAGAGGTGAAGTTCCACTTGTCTGTCGTCAGAGAGGACGGCTCCAAAGAAAAACTAGAAGAGGCGCCGTCGGACGGCAATGTTATGAACCGTATTATGGAATTGTTTGGAGGTGCATAATGATTACAATAGGCGTGGTGATGAGCAATGCATATGCGGATTATTCGGCACATATGATCCGTGGATTGTGCAGGCGGGCAAAAGAACAGGAAAGCATCAATCTGATTTTCTTCCCAAGTGTCCTGGCAAGCGATTTCGTGCACCAGGAAAAGGGTGAAATTACAGATTTTTATCAGGATGCCGTATCTTTGGTCGATGTTTTAATCGTTTCAGACCAGAAGATGCTGCAAATGCTGTTAGAGCAGCCGGAAGGCAGCATGTTTTCCAATGTGCTCGAGCATGTGCCGTATTTGCTGCTAAAGGATGATGCCGGCGGTGTGCTGGAAGAGGCGTGTGCATTGGCGGAGGGGCGTACGCTGGCTTCCCAGGAAAATGCGGAAGCAGACGATACAGATTTGTTTGCAAAAAAGGGGCTGAGCAAAGCGCAGCGGCGCGACCAGTTTGAGCGTGCATTGGAATTTGCCATGCGTGCGCACAAAGGCCAGCAGCGCAAAGGTTCGTCTGTGCCGTACATCGTGCACCCGATCGAAACAGCGCTGATTGCGATGACGCTGACCAGAGACCAGGACATTATTATTGCCTCCTTGTTTCACGATATCATCGAGGATACGCGCTACAGCGCCAAAGACATCGAAGACAGGTTTGGCAGCCGCATTGCGCACCTTGTGCAGATGGAGAGCGAAAACAAGCGCAAGGGGCAGGACGCATCCGAGACATGGAAGCTGCGCAAGCAGGAATTTATCGATGGGCTGGACGAAAAATCAAAGGACGAAAAGATTATCGCACTGGCAGACAAGCTGTCCAATATGCGGGCAACCAGGCAGGGCTATTTAAAAAACGATGAAAAGTTCTGGGAGCGTTTTCACCAGAAAGATAAAAAAATGCACGGCTGGTATTACCGCACCGTAGCCAATAAGCTGCGCGAATTTGAAGATACGGAGGCATGGAAAGAGCTTGACCGCCTGATTCGGGAAGTGTTTGAAAGCTAGAGCGTGTTTGAAAAATCATTCCCGTGATCTGCACTCCCCACTTTGCGGAGAATTTATCCAAAATTTAGTCAACATAGCCCGCTATGACTCCTAAATTTTGGATAAATTCTCCGCAAATTGTGAAGCACATCTCACAGAAAGCATTTTTCAAACACGCTCTAGTACTGGACAGGAGGAGAAAAATGGAACTGCCGCAGGCGTTTAAGGAACGCATGAAACAGCAGCTTGGCGCAGCGTACGCGGATTTTTTAGCAACCTATGAAAAGGAGCGTGTCTGCGGGCTGCGCTACAATCCGCTGAAAATAGAAAAAGAAAAATTTTTGTCTGTTTTTGCATCGTATGCAGCCGCACTGGAAAAAGTGCCCTGGGCAGAAGAAGGCTATTATTACCCATCCCAGGCACATCCGGGAAAATTGCCGCTGCATGAGGCAGGAGCTTACTACATACAGGAGCCGAGCGCAATGGTTGCCGCAGCGCTGCTACAGCCTGCTCCTGGCGAGAAAATCCTGGACTTGTGCGCTTCTCCTGGCGGCAAAAGCACACAGATCGCTGGACAGATGCAGGGCAGGGGGCTTTTGGTGTCCAATGAAATGATCCCGCAGCGTGCGAGGACGCTGTCACGCAATATAGAGCGGATGGGCATCCGAAACGCCATCGTGCTCAACGAAACGCCTAAGCGCTTGTCTGAGCGTTTTCCGCTCTTTTTTGACCGGATTATTGTCGACGCGCCATGCTCCGGCGAAGGGATGTTCCGCAAAGACCCGGACGCCCGCGGGGAATGGAGCGAGGAGCAGGTGAATGTCTGTGCCCAAAGGCAGCGGGGCATTTTATCACATGCAGCCGCCATGCTAAAGCCAGGCGGTATTTTGGTCTATTCGACCTGTACGTTTGCACCGCAGGAAAATGAGCAGAACGCGGCATGGTTCGCAGAACAATATCCGCAGTTTACGCTGGAAGCAAGCGAACACATCCTGCCGCATGAAAAACGCGGCGAAGGGCATTACGCAGCGCGCTTTAGCAAAGAGCAGGCAGCAGCGCCAGCCAGCCCGCATACAAGAGAGCGCGCAGCAGGCAGGTTTTCCCAAAAAGGAAATGGAAGGAAAAAGGAATCTCTTTTTGACTTTCAAGTTTTCCAAACATTTTTGGAAGAATGCTTGTCTGCCAAAATGCAGCAGTACATCCAGGACGGAAGGCAGGAAGGGCGCCTGGCGGTATTTGGAGAACGGCTTTATCTGCTGCCGTCTGGCATCGGCAGCCTGGACGGGTTGAAAACCGAACGTGCTGGATTAGAGCTTGGCTGCTGCAAGAAAAACCGCTTTGAGCCGTCCCATGCACTGGCGATGGCACTGCGTCCAGACGACGTGCGCCAATGCCTGGAACTGGAAGAACCAGAGCGCTATCTGCGCGGAGAGACGCTAAGCTGCGGCGCCCAGACAGGCTGGATACTGTTGACCGTGCATGGATGCTCGCTCGGATGGGGAAAAGCATCGCGGGGTGTATTAAAAAATCATTATCCAAAGGGGCTGCGGCGGAGCTGACAGTAGAAAGGCGGAGGGATGTGAGCCGATGGGAATTTATGTAGATCCTGGTCATACAGCATTTGAGATGTCACGGTTTTCGGAAATATATATTGATAAAAGTATGCTGATTGCAAAAGTAAATGCAGCATACAAAACAGAAAAAAGATTTTTATGTGTAAGCAGGCCGCGGCGCTTTGGAAAGTCTATGGCAGCCAATATGCTTTCTGCTTATTATAGCTGCGGGTGCGATTCCGCAGCTTTATTTTCGGGTAAAATTTTCCCTGCAGGCAAGTCCGCAATTACTTCTATCAGTAAATATCTATCACTGTTCACCTGTGTTATAACAATATCTGACATTTCAGTCGTTGATTCTCAGTTTTGAAAGCGTGAAAAATAAACGCGCAGGCTGTTGCAGCAGCGCTATTTGCCACGTTTCCATAGGAAATAAAACATATGTGCAAAAAAGCCACAGCTACAAAGAAAAAAATGACCCAGTTATTTAAAATATACTGGCCGGACAATGGGGGCGGCATTGCAAATGTAATGGAAAGCATTGCGGATGGGTGTGCAAGCTGCCGCCAGGAGATTATTGTCTGCCAGGACAGCAGGAAGAAAAAAAGTGCGGATCATACGTATCATGGCGTCCCGGTACGCAGAAGCAGACAGCTTTTTACGATTGCGTCGACGCCGGTTTCACCCTGGTTTCTGTTTGATGTTAAAAAACGGACAAAGGACAGCGACTTTGTGATCTGCCACTTCCCATATCCGATGATTGACCTTGCCGTCCTGCTTGGATGGTATCACGGCAGGCTGATCGTATGGTGGCATTGCGGCATGGAAAAGTACAGGCGGCTCGTGCCGTTTTACCGCCCGCTTGTTATGCATACGCTGAAAAAAGCAGACCGTATTTTCGTATCTTCCAAGGGCAATCTGGTGCACTGTGCCATGCTGCATCCGTTTCGTGACAAATGCACGGTAATTCCGTTTTCCGTCAGCGATGCATATTTACAGAAAGGAAAAGCATTTGTAGAGACGCAGCAGCAAAGGCAAAGCGGAAAGGAAACGAGCATACTGTTTATCGGGCGCCTTGTCTGGTACAAAGGATGCGATGTACTGATGAAAGCATTCGCAAAGATGAAAACAAAAAACTGCCGCCTGGTGCTTGTCGGGGAAGGGCCGTTAGAACAGGAGCTAAAAACGCTTGCAGCACGCCTTGCGCCAGGGCGGGTAGAATTTGCCGGGCGGGTGTCGGAACAGGAAAAGATGAAAAGGCTGGAAGCATGTGATTTTCTTGTACTGCCGTCAGTGTCTAGGGCAGAAGCATTCGGGCTTGTGCAAATCGAGGCGATGGCGTTTGGAAAGCCTGTGATTAATACAAAACTGCCGAGCGGAGTGCCGTATGTAAGTGTGGACGGCGTAACCGGCAGGACGGTGCGTGCCGGGCATGTGCGCGCGCTTGCGGATGCGATGGATGTGCTTGCGCAGGATGATGCGCTGCGCAGGGAATACGGGAGGAATGCTTGGGAAAGGGTTAACCGGGAGTATACGAGAGAGGTTATGGTCAAAAGGTATGAGAGGGCGTTTGAGGAATTGGTATGAAAATCGCGTTTTTTGGACAACTGCTTTGTGAAACACAAAAGACAGGAATTGCATGGAGTGCACACAATCTGATTCTGGAGCTGGTAAAAATGCCGGAATTTGAGTGCAACTTGCAGTACTTTTCATTTCCGGGCAGGGAGGAAAAACGGCAAAAGCTGCAAGCCTATCAAGATGCCGGATGCAGGCTGGAGCCGTGCGGCTGGTTTCACTTTGTTTTATACAAGCTGCTGTGCGGCATGTTTCCGGTTCCGTATCGAATGTTTTTTCGTTCAGACCAGCAGATTACCCAGTGCTTTAATTTTACGGCGCCATTTCGGGCAAATGGAAAATGCCTTACCGTGATCCATGATATGGCGTACCTTGCCTGCCCGCAGACCGTCCGCTGGAAAACGAGAGTATGGCTGCGTGCAAGCATGAAGCGCTCTTGTAAATATGCGGATCATATTATTACGGTATCTGAGTTTAGCAAACAGGAAATTATACGTTATCTGCATGTTGCACCGGAGCGGATTACGGTTGTGCCAAATGCAGCAGACCATAGGAGATACCATCCGCATTATACAAAAGAGCAGATTCGCCTTGCGGCAGACACGTATGGAATTAACGGCAGGTATTTTTTGTATCTTGGCACGGTGGAGCCGCGAAAAAACCTGGAAACGCTGATTGGCGCCTATGCAAGGCTGTGCAGGCAAATGGAAGATGTGCCGCAGCTTGTAATCGCAGGGGGCAGAGGCTGGATGTGCCACAGCATCTACCGCAAGGCGGAACAGGTGCAGCTTGGAAACCGCATTTTATTTACAGGATATATCGCACAGGAGCACAGCCCTTTGCTGATGTGCGGGGCGGAGGCATTTGTGTTTCCTTCTGCTTATGAAGGGTTTGGGATGCCGCCGTTAGAAGCGATGGCATGTGGAACGCCTGTGATTGTTTCCGCCACAACAGCCTTGCCGGAAGTTGTCAAAGATGCAGGCATCCTGGCAGATCCTGAAAGTGAGGAAGGGCTTTGCCTTGCCATGAAAAAAATACTGCAAGACGAAGCATACAAAGAACAGTTGCGTGTGCTTGGACTGCAACGGGCAGGCAGCTTTACATGGCAAAAATCAGCGCAAAAGCTGGCGGAGGTTTATAAAAAGCTGTATGAAGCATAAGGAAAACAAAGAGAGCGGAATGCTTGCAGAGCTGCTGAATGCAGCAGAGGCAGCAAAGCCGGTTCTTGTTAAAATTATTCCGGTCAAGCTGCTGCGCATGTGCAAAAAGCACCTGTTAAAAGCCAATTTTTGCAGAATCAGCAAAAAGCGGATTCCTTTTCAGGCGGGGCATGATGCCAGAGGGGTCAATCTGATTGGAAATATTAAATTAGAAGCAGGGCTTGGAAAAAGCTGCCGGCTTGTGGCATCGATTTTAGAGCAGGCAGGGGTTGCACTGGATATTTACCAGTATGCGCAGGCAGGCGCGGATAATATCGGGGACACCACATGGGATCACAGGATCTTGGGCGGGCTGCACTATCAAATAAATTTGATTCATATAAATCCGACGGAGCTGGCGGATGCATTTTCGGCAATCGATCCGTCCGTCTGGGACTTTCGCTATCAGATCGCGTTCTGGCTGTGGGAGCTGGAGGAAGTGCCTGATGCATGGCTGCCGTATTTTCAATGCATGGACGAGATCTGGGCGCCCTCGGAATTTGTCTGTGAGGCAATCCGCAAAAAAACAGCGCTTCCGGTGAAGCATATGCCGTACTATGTGCACGCACAAATACACAGGCAATATCACAGGGAGTATTTTGGCATTCCTAAAAACCAGTTTTTGTTTTTAGTGATGTATGACAGCTATAGCTGCGCGGAACGAAAAAATCCACAGGCGGCGTTTCGGGCATTTCGGGAAGCATTTGCAAAAGAGAACCAGAAGGTTGGGCTGGTCATTAAGATCGGTCACCCGACCCAACAGGATGAGGCTTGGATTGCGGATATTCTGGAAGGTTATTCCAATCTGTATCTGATCAAAGATCTGCTTGATAGTGATGAGGTGTACAGCCTGATTCAGTGCGTGGACGCGGTAGTATCCCTGCACCGGGCGGAAGGCTTCGGGCTGGTGCTCGCAGAAGCGATGCTTCTTGGCACGCCGGTCATCGCGACGAACTGGTCGGCAAATACAGAGTTTATGGATGAAAATACCGCATGTATGGTAGACTGCCGGCTTGTGAAAATAGAAAAAGATATTCCGCCGTTTCCGGCAGGAGGACGCTGGGCGGAACCGGATATCCGGCAGGCAGCGCAATATATGCAGAAATTATATACAGACAGGCAGTTTTGCATGGAACTGTCAAAACGGGCAAAGGTACATGTGAATAAGGTGCTGAGTATGGAGCGGGCAAAAAAACAGATGTCAGACAGGCTGGAAAATATCTGGCAGGAACTAGGGGAAAACCTGCGGCAGTTTGCAGAAAGGGAAAAATGAAAGCTTTAAAAGACTTGTATTTGTACCGGCAGATGATCTACAGCCTGGTACGTAAAGAATTAAGAGGAAAATATAAAGGCTCTGTCCTTGGATTTGCATGGACATTTATCAATCCGCTGCTACAGCTTTTTGTGTATACGCTTGTTTTTTCCGTTATCATGCGCGCAAGTATCGAGAATTATTATATTTTCCTGTTTGTGGCGCTTGTTCCGTGGATGTTTTTTCAGTCCTCAGTTGTCGGAGGCAGCTCTAGTATCCTGGATGCAGCCGACATGGTGAAAAAAATATATTTTCCGCGGGAGGTACTGCCGATTGCGTATGTAACAAGCGCATTTGTAAATATGGCGCTTACCTTTCTGGTTGTATTTGCGGTACTGATTGTATCAGGATTTGGACTCAGCCTGCGCGCGCTTGTCTGCCTGCCTGTCGTAATGGTGATTGAGTACATTCTTGCGGCAGGTTTTGCGCTGCTGTCCTCCGCATTTTCGGTCTACGTGCGGGATCTTGTTTATGTGCTGAATATTGTTACGATGGCGTGGCAGTATTTAACGCCGGTCATGTATGCGGAAGAAATGATTCCAAAAGACCTGCTGCCAATCTGGAACCTGAACCCGATGACGCCGATTATCAGCGCATACCGGTCGATTTTGTACGATCAAAAGGTGCCTCAGCTTTCAACGCTCTGGCAGGCGCTTGCGCTTGGTATCTTATGCGTGGCAGCAGGATATCTGATCTTTCGGCGCCTACAGAGAGGATTTGCAGAGGAGTTATAGCGGAATATGAACGAACAAAAGGAAATAGAGCCATATGCAATCAAAGTGCAGGATTTGGTAAAAAGCTTTAAAGTCTATCAGGACAGGACGTATTCTGTGAAAGACCGTCTGCTGCTTCGGAAAAATAAATACGAAACACGCACGGTCATTAACGGGATCAGCTTCCAGGTAAAAAAAGGCGAAGCAGTCGGGCTGATCGGCAATAACGGGTGCGGCAAAAGCACCACGTTAAAGCTGCTTACAAGAATTATCTATCCAGACAGTGGAAACATCCAGATCAATGGGAGAGTATCCAGCCTGTTAGAGCTTGGCGCGGGATTTCACCCGGATATGACGGGCAGAGAAAATATTTATATTAACGCTGCGATTTTTGGGCTGGCAAGAAAAGAAATTGACAGGCGCATACCGGATATCATTCGCTTTTCAGAGCTGGAAGCGTTTATCGACCATCCGGTTCGGACGTATTCGTCAGGGATGTATATGCGGCTTGCCTTTTCAGTGGCGATTCATGTCGATGCGGAAGTGCTGTTGATCGATGAGATTCTTGCGGTAGGCGACGTTAATTTTCAGCAAAAGTGCTTTGATAAGCTAAAGAGCCTGAAAGAGCAGAACACAACGATTGTAGTTGTCTCGCATTCTTTGGGACAGATTGAAGAAATCTGCGACCGGACGCTTTGGATCAGTCAGGGCAGGATCAAGGAGGACGGACTGCCAAGGCAGGTGCATGAAAAGTATTTGTCTGCGATGGAACAGGAGCGCCGAAGCAGGATCAGGCAGGAGCACGGAAAATAAAATACGAAGCGGAAGGGACAGGCAAAAACAATGAACCATCTACAGGAAGATATGGAACTGTTACAGGACAATTTGCTGGAAATGCAGGCGCTTTGGGATCTTACAGAACCAAAGGTAAGCGTTCGCCAGGCAGGGGTGAAATATCCGTTTGTATTGTGCAAAAAAGCAGCCCGAAAGATTCTGCGATGGATGCTGCGCCCTTATTTTCAGCAGCAGGCGGCATTCAACGGGGCAGCAGTACGTGCCGTCGGAGATCTTTTGCGCATTCAGCATCAAATGCTTGTCAGAGAAAAGACGTCAAGGGACATCCTGCCAGAATCGGACGCGCCCCGGATCATACAGATCGTCGCTGGGCTGAACTATGGAGATGCGGTAGGAAATGATGTGATCGCCATTAAAAATGCATTAAAAGCAAAAGGAATCGTCACAGAGATCTATGCCACGACGATTCACAAAAAAATACCTGCCGGTACAGCCAAATACAGTTACCGTCTGCCAGAACTTAGAGAAGATGACATCGTGATCTACCATTTTGCGTCGGCTGACCCTCTGGCAGAAACCGTCCAAAAGCTAACGTGCATCAAGGTACTGCGCTATCACAATGTAACACCGCCGGAATTTTTTCAAAAATATGACCGTACGGCAGCCCACAGCACACGGCTTGGGCTAAAGCAGATGCGGGAAATGAACCAGTCGTTTGACTATGTAATGACGGTATCGGAATATAACAAAAAAGACTTGCGGGGGATGGGATACCGCTGCCCGATCTTTGTAGTGCCGATCTTAATTCAGTTTTCCGATTACGCAAAAAAGCCGTCACCAAAGATAATTAAAGAATACAGCGACGGCGTAAAAAATATTATATTCGTAGGCAGAATTGCCCCAAATAAAAAGATCGAAGATGTAATTACGGCTTATGACTATTATCATAAAAAGGCAGATGCCAACACCCGTCTGATTATCGTTGGCTCTCATCAGGAAAAAAGCAGGTATTATAGTTATCTGCAAAGCCTGATACGCAGGATAAAGGCAGAAAATATTATCTTTACAGGGCATATCACGTTTGAAGAAATCCTTGGCTGCTACAGCGTCGCGGACGCCTTTTTATGCATGAGCGAGCATGAAGGATTTTGTGTGCCGCTAGTAGAAGCGATGTATTTTGGCGTGCCAGTTGTTGCCTATGCAGGTACGGCAGTGCCCGAAACGCTGGACGGATGCGGGGTACTGCTGGAACATAAGGCGCCGGAGTATGTGGCGAAGGCGCTTGGAGCGGTGTTGCAGGATGAGGAGAAACGCAGCGAAATTATAAAAAGAGAAAATGAGCGGCTGAAAAATTTTGCAGTAGATGTGGTAGGGGAGAAGATGATCGGGGTATTGGAAAAAATGG
>Ga0137308_100326_pt1 | contig 84812 bp, 75 predicted proteins | sample Inofrocosms_June_FD_97181 | JGI IMG/M metagenome (GOLD analysis project Ga0137308, IMG submission 97181) | Mouse cecal microbial communities from Vienna, Austria - N-Acetylneuraminic and N-Acetylglucosamine D2O microcosms_June | ecosystem: Host-associated > Mammals > Digestive system > Large...
ATTGTTTACCTTTAGGTAGCGATTATCTTAACAGACAATCCGCTACCTTTTCTATTTTAAGAACCTATCAACACAGCACAGAAAGAATGAGGTATCAGAAATGATTGAGAGCAAGAATGATACAAGCTGTACGGTGAAAACCCATTTCTTACTGTCAATAATAAACCATTTCTTCCATCCCGCCAATCCCCGATTTTGATTTTTCAGAATACCGCCATTGGCATTTTCAATGCAATGGGGGGGAACTTTGTTCCCCCCCATTAACCACTCCATAGCAACTCTAAAGGGAATATATCAGATCATGTAGCACTACTTCCTCCACCCTGCTCCTAATGCTGTTCATTTTTTGGAGCCAACAGAGCCAGTCATCGGATTTAAGCCGCTCCGTCATTCCCTCTTTCTTTGCCATCTGTCTTACAAGCCTGTCCATCATCTCATCACATTCTTCATCAATTTCCGCAAGATGCTTCCATAAGGTTTCTTGCCCCTATGGTTTTCTTCTAAAAAACGCTTCCTCATCCGTCCATACTTCCCGATCTGATACTCCGTTGTATCCGAAAGTTTGAGGCCTGGAATCAGATAGTCGCCTTCCCGATGGTATGTAATCTCCCTATACAACCGCCTTTCTTTGTGCTAAACTGTTTACAGATACGAATAGAAGGATTATCACCTTCTTCCTTTACCACAACATCTGCAAGTTTCCATTCACCACAAATGAGCCAGCCGCATATGTTGTATTTTTGCAGATGTGCATTTCCGCTAAAATACAGCATTCTACGGAAATGTTTACATCTACAGTTCACAACATATCACATCTTTAATATTTGGTAAGCCTGTCAGAAAATCCAGGGATAAATTATGGCCGCTCTTCACTTATTGCAGCCGGGGCTATGGGCAGCCCCGGCTGTTCTATTTTCCAGCGGTACAGGTACGACTGAAAATTTGCCTTCTATAAATACCGTATAGTGCGCAGTTTCACTGTAAAGGTTCCTTACAGAAGATACGTGTCCGCATTCACGACTTTACAGTTTGCAGCCTTTTTCAGCATTCCCAGAATACCGTCCGCTTCGCCGTCTTCTCCCTCCTCACCGGACGGCATCTCTTCGTCGCTGATCTTCGCCACATTTTTGCATACCAGATGCAGCGCGCTCTTCTGTTCCTTACTGCAGAATACCTGGGCGCAGTTTTTCACGGAAAGTCTCTCTATGATCAGTTCCGGATTCACATCCTTTTCCACCTTCACCATTGCACTGTTGACGATCTCCACGCCGTCCGGTGCGGTTTCCAGCATCCTCTCGTCCACCACGATCAGAGCTTTGGTCGATATATGCCGTCCTTTCGTAAATATCAGTTTCCTGTAGGAAGCATCCACTCTGGCAAAATCTTCCGACTGCCGTTTCAAAAGAAGGACATCCCCTTTGATCACCAGCTTTTCTATCTTGTCAAAGCAGCGCTCGCTCCCGTCCGTCAAGATCAGATCGCCGTCAATATACATTTTCGTTCCGTATTTGTTCACCAAAGCCTCGTTCAAAACCGCTTCCTCTCTGACATAAGCAAAACCTTCCGGCACTACATCCAGTTCCACGCTTTCCTCAACCAGCACTATCGCCTGCGGGGCCAGTTCCTCCCTCACCAGAAAGTGCTTTGTCACAAAGTGCACATTCTTGTCTGTGAGCGCTGCAACGTCCACATCCCTGTCTGTCAGCACCACCTTACGCTCTACGTAATACTTTCCGTCCCGTCTCGCCCGCAGCGGAAAATACTTATCGATCACAAAGACCGATTTCAATTCGATACAGTCATCCGGAATACACCGCGCCTCTCCGTTGACAAGCATCCTGTCCAGAAAAGGAGCCATGCTCTCGGGGTATCTGGCGCTGCCATTGACACAGATCTTCAGGACATTTTCCATAGCCTTCTCTGCGCCGGAATGGATAGCCAGCCTTCCGTTCACGCACAGCACGGTCTTTTTCTGAAATGCCGTGTCGCTGCCGATCTCGTAGTTGCCGTTTGAGCAGACCACCGCCACATCGCCCTCCACATCCAGCATCTCATCCGCATTGCACATTATGGGAAGCCTGTGAAATACATCCCGGCTATACTCATCCACCAGGATCAGATCCGCATTGATAATGATCTGTTCGTACTCTGACAGACTCTCCTCCTTGATCTTTCTCGCATCACATACATCACAATTTAAGATAAATTTTTTCTTCTCCGACATGTCAACACCTGTCCCTTTCTTTTCGCTTTCTCTTCACTTTCTTTAAGTCCGGTTTCTCCGCTCTCTCTGTTTGCCGTCTCTTCGTTTCCCCTGACCGCCGGTCTCCTCCAGCGACTGCCGCAGGCGGCCTCTGGCCTCCGACAGTCTGGATCTCACCGTGCCGGAAGGCAGGCCGAAGATTTTTCCCAGCTCCGCGGAATTATAGCCTTCCAGATAGCGCAGTGTAAAAAGCATCCTCTCCTCCGGCGTCAGTACAGCCAGAAGCTGTGCGTCATCCACCTGCGCATATTCCGCATCCTCGACCCCTTCCTCGGGCATCTGCTCCACCATGGTCTCAAAGGCTTCCCGGCGCTTCCTGTCTATATACAGGTTTTTGACCGTGCGGTACATCCAGGCCCGGCGTTTACCAGCGTCAAGCTCTTCCAGCAGTCCGGCGTTCAACATTGCCCGCAGAAATGCCTCCTGCACCAGATCTTCCGCCTGCGTCCTGCTGCCCGCCATGGCCGTGCACCAGCCTGTGAGTTCCTGATAGAGGGAATCATACAGTTCATCGATCATACCTGCACCCCTGTCTCCTTCCCAAGCAAGATCCATTGTCTTTTGCGCTTTCATATAGATAACGTATGAGAAGAGCAAAGTGTTGAAACTTTTTTTCTTCGTTCTCCTTCTGATCTATCCACATTCTTTTCCTGTTTGTATCTGTGTCGCCTGTATGATAAAAAGATATCCCTTATAATCTGCAATTACAAGGGATTGTGACAAATTATGCTTTTCCAAACTGGCTCTTGACTCTACGATAAACATTTAAAAATGACTCTGATACATTCATTGCAATTCTTCTTATTATCCACATAGTAAACATGGCATGCAATCTTCTTATTGCTCTCGAGCATTCTCATCATACTGGTTTCCCGGCTCTCTCTTTAGAATGACCTCATCCCCTCTGGTAACCGTAAGTGATTTCTCACAATTTTCACCATCACAGCCAAGATAGTGCCTGACACCGGCAATAAAGAATTTTCTTTCTACATTTTCATCTAAATTCATGATCGGATCAATCATATTTCTTTAGAATATCCTGAATATCTTTTCTTCTCTTATCCGGTAACCGACTCGCAAAAACCGGGAAAAGTTTTCGATCCGTATATACCTTTTGAACATCAGGAAAACAAAGCAAAGGTGTAAAACCGTCATTCAGCGCAGCCTGAACCTCCTTGGCATATCGAAACTCATATTGTCCGTTTTTTACCAGCTGCCCCACGATATACTGCGTTCTTGAATGCTCTGATTTCCAAATTAAATACAAATAGTCCTTTCCATCCACCTGCAGCATAAGCTTACTCTCCTCCATAAATGTCCTGATCCTGTCCGCTGTACTCTTCGTCTGCGCATAATAATTACTTCGAAGAAATCTCAATATTTCCGCATGCTTCGGCACTGGTCAAAACCCTTCTTCCTGCCGCTGCCTGCGCATCTTTCGCCTTTTTATCCCCGCTTCCCACTCTGCCTTTTCCGCCTCTGTCTCAACGATCAGTCTCGGCACTTCCACTGGCCTGCCGTCTTCGTCTATCGCCACCAGCGTTAAGTAGGCTCTGTTTATGGGCTTCCTGATCCCGTCGATGCTTTCTATATAAGTATCTACCCGCACCTCCATCGACGTCCTGCCCACATAGGTCACCCGCCCGATCAATACGATCAAATCTTTCAGGTACGCTCCCCGGATAAACTTCAGATTATCTACGGAGGCCGTTATCACATCCCGCTGCGCATACCGGATTCCTATCAGACCGGCCAGCTCGTCGATCCACTCCATCAATTTTCCGCCGAACAGTCTCCCCGCACCGTTTAAGTATTCCGGACGCACCTGATAGATCTGTTCCATTCTGGACTCCGCCACTGTTTTTTCCATGCGAATCTCAATCCCTTTCCCTTACAACAAAGTGGTTTACATCTGTTCTATACATTGTACTTTATATTCAGGTTTTATTCAATTTTAAACGAATCACGAAAGCATGACATAGCCTGTTAATGAAAACTGCGGGTTTTATTTCCCTGGCAAGGTGTAAAAGCACATTACAAGATCAACAGATCCTTCTCATACAGCACCCTCATCCCAAGCGTCTTCTGCATCCCGCCAAACTGCATCACCACCAGTTCCCCCTGCACTTCCACGACCACGCCTTCTCCAAACTTCCTGTGCCGTATAATCAGCCCTTCCCCGATCTGCGCCGCATATTTCTCATATTCTTCTTGGATAAAAGGCCTTTCTGCTGCGGCATTCCCTCTTTCCTGCGCCAAAGTCCTGCGCATTTTTTGTACCGCTTTCTTCTTCCTGCCCACAAGTTCCTCACACAGACTGGACTTCTGATCCAGTCTGAACACCGACAGCCTGTCCTTTGCCCGGGTCACACCTACATAGAACAGGCGGCGTTCTTCTTCGTAACTCTCCCGTTCCTTTTCATCCATGGATTTGGCATTCGCGGGTACACTTTCGGGAAATATGCCGTCAATCACATCCAACAGATAGACATTGTCATACTCCAGCCCTTTGCTGGAATGGATCGTAGATAAAATGACAGGCTGTATATCCTGCATACCGTTTCTGTACACGGCAGAAGCCTCTTCCTGTCCGCCTTTCATTCTCCCTTCCATGATCGCCCGCAGCTCATCCAGCCTCTCCACAAACCGCCCCGGAGAGTTTTCGCCCTGTCCGATCATTTTCAGGATAAACACCTTACTGTCTCCAATTTCCATTCGCTCGAGATAATCCCCGTATCCCATATTATAAACGATTCTGGCGATCGCCCTGTCCGCCCGCTCCGTCAAAAGACATTTCAGGTGCATCCGGATCAGCCGGCAGCTTTGCACCGTCCGGTCCGGCAGTTGTCCGCCCCGCAGCGCAATCTCCATAATATCCCTGTTTTCTCTCTCGCTGATCTCACAGATCCGCAGCGCATCCTGTTTCCTGATATAGGTGGCAATCTTATAATAAATCTGCAGAAAGACCGCCGTATCCCGCGGGTTCATGGCAAAGGCGATGATATTGCGAATATCCGCTACTACACGATGTGTGAAAAAAGTCATCTCCGCATTGCGCAGCCTGTAAGGTATCCCCTTCCGCTCCAGCCGATCCACAAGGGGCAGTACATTCTCATGATTCCGGTACAGCACCGCCGTCTGTGCCTGGCATCTCTCCGCCATCCTGACCAGATAATCGTACTGTGCCTTTCTATCGTTCAATGGAATCTGCTCGATCTCCTCACCGGCAGCTCTGGCCGCTTTCATATGTTTCTCGTGGCGCAGGATATTTTTTTGAATAAAACGATCCGCCGCCTCCACGATCTGTGCGCAGGAGCGGAAGTTTTCCTCCATAAGCAGTACCCTGGCCCCCGGATGATCCTTCTCAAATGATAAAAGCGCTTCCGGATAAGCCGCGCGGAAGCCGTATATGCTCTGGTCCTCGTCTCCCACCATAAACAGGTTGTCCCGCCGGCCGGCAAGCAGTCTGATGATCTCATGCTGGATCTTCGAGGTATCCTGCGCCTCATCCACGCAGATATACCGGTATTGATCCTGAAAACACTGCAGCGTCTCCGGACTCTTTCTTAAAATATTATAAGCATATATCATCTGATCGTCATAGTCCATCAGGTTGCCGCCATGCAGCATTTCATGATATGCCTTATAAATCTCTGAAATTCTGACATCCGCTTCCTCATCCAACTGCCTGACCTCATCTTCTGTCAGCATCCTGTTCTTAATATAGGTAATCATGCTGCGAATGCCTTTCAGATCGCTTTCCGTGGCATAATCGCCCTGCGTCCTGCGGAAAATATCCGAAAGCATTCCGTTGATCCTGTCATTTTCCGTCATCAGGGAAAACGGCGTCCTCCCGATCAAATTCCCATAATATTGGATCACCTTGGCACAGATCCCGTTTATGGTCCGAAACTCCAGACGACTGCCAGATCTGTCTCCAAAATAAAAACGGAACCGATTTTTCATATCGCGGGCAGCGGCTATCGTATACGTCAGCGTCAGAATATTTTCAGGAGCGATCCCGGCACAATAAACCATGTAGCCGAGTCTTGTTACCAGCACGGTTGTCTTGCCGCTTCCGGGAACCGCCAGCAGAAGAATCGGCCCGTCTATGGAGCGGACCGATTCCGACTGCTGTTCGTTGAGCCGAATATGAAATTTACTGCAGAATTCTTCGTATGTCATCTTTACCCTCATTCCGAAGTGGCACAAATTCTAACTGAACCTGTTCAGTCTGTTGAGCTGAATTGCTCATCAGAGAATTTATTCAACCTTGTCTTCTTGTTGATCTTTCTTATGGATTTGCGGTCATTCGACCATTACCCTGCACCGCTTCTTATAGCATGCAATGGCGTATTTCCAGATTGTCTTCATCCCTTCTGCCCGAAGTGCCTGCGCATAATCCCGCATTTCAATCTGTTCCAAAGCCTTCCGGCATTCTGCTTCCAGATCAGCGCTTTGCGCATACTTAACTTCGATCGCGATTCCGATCTCCTCGTCTTCGATCTGTATCTGAATATCGCTGTACCCGTCTCCGGATTCTCTGTTGGAGGTTACGATCCAGGACGCCTTAAATCCGAGTATCCCCAGCAGTATACCATGATAAAAGTTCTCCTTCGTTGGCCTTCTCACGAAAGTGTCCCGGATACTGATCGTCTTCTTCAAATATTCCGTAAACTGCTTTTCCACACCGTCAGCATCGCCTCTTTTCATAGACTCACAGAACCGGTTCACCGCTTCGCCGTCTTTACGCATATGCTCCCGGAACATCTTCATGATCTGCCCGGTGAACAGATTACGAATCTCTCTGTTCGGAATCACCAATCGAAAGAAGTCCCCCTCCGTTCTGCCCTGCTGCGTCAAATATCCGGTGCTGAACAGAACACTCCAGACATTTTCCATCGAATCATACAATTCTTTATAAGTCAGTTCCTCATGAATCTCCCTGACTACAGCCTCCCCGGCAATCAACCGCTCGATCTCGTGTTTTGCCGCCCCCGCATCCGCCATATCAATGAAATGCCTCACGATATCATTACTGCTTGTATTGGACCAGTAATTACCGGGCGCTGCCGCTCTGTCCGACCGGAGTTTATCACAATAACAGATCACATCCCAGGGACAATAAATATCCGTATCTCCGAAATGATATCCGTCGTACCACTCTTTCATAATGTCATAAGCATCCGATATCTCATAATATCTCAAAAGCGCCCTTACTTCTTCATCGGTAAATCCAAAGTATTCATCATACTGCACATCCGAGATCGTCATCACTTTCATATTATTCAGACCGGTAAAAATACTTTCCTTCGCTATGCGCAGACATCCCGTCAGCACGGCAAAATGCAGATGGTCGTTTGTCTTCAGAACATTGCCGAACATCTTACGAAGCAGTGCCACCATCTGCTCGTAATAGCCTTTTTCATTTGCCTTTGCCAGGGGCACATCATACTCGTCAATCAGGATGATGACCCTGCTGTCATAGTGCTTATGCAGAAGCATGGACAGTGTTTTCAGGCTGGCCGTCAGCACCGCTTCTGACATGGCGAACACCCCGTCGCTGCCTCCGTCTATCACAGTCAACTGTCTGTACATCTCCTTCTCATTCTCCGTAAGGCGCCCGCTCCCTGTCAGGAACTGAAACCGCAGCGCTTCACTGCCGATCACGGAGCACAGCATGGAACGGGCCGCTGCAAAATCATCCCCCTCCACATCCTTCAAGCTGATGGAGATGACCGGAAACCGGCCCATATATTGCTCACAGAGCGTCGTTTCCTCCGCGATCCTCAGGCCGTCAAATATCTCTCTGTTTCCCCCGATTTCAAAAAAAGCCCTGAGCATACTCATGTTCAAAGATTTACCAAAACGCCTGGGACGGGTAAAAAGATTGACTTCTCCCCACTTCTGTAGCAGATCTACGATCATACCTGTTTTATCTATATAGTAAAACCCTTCCGTCCTGATCTTCTCAAAATTTTCGATTCCTACCGGAAGCTTCTTTTCAAAATGATTCATCTCCCAAACCTCCCGAAACGTAACCAATACGCCTCCCGACCAAACCGTCCTCCGGGTTTTATTCCGCACCTGCTTTTTTACATTGTACTTGATATTCGTACTTTATTCAATTTCATTTCATCACATTTACTTATCCCCTGAAAAAATCCCGAATCATGTTCTCACGGAATGCGCAGTTCAGCGCATTCCTGACTCATGAACAGCAATAAAAATCCTGTCTTCATGATTCCCTGCCTGCGGCGGATCCAGCGACATGATTCATAAAAGCGGCCCGGACACCACGTCCAGGCCGCTATGGCACAACGCCTAAATATGATTCGCGACCTCAAATGCATCCCAGATCGCATACATAATATTGCTCACCTTCTTTGCATCTCCCAGCAGATAAATCTCCGGCACCTTGAACTCCAGCTCGTGATACAGGCTGTCCTCTTCCTTGTAGCCGACGGACAGGATCACGCTGTCGCAGACAATATCCTTCCCGCCGTCCGCACACTCCACGCAGAGCACGCCGTCATGATACCCTGTGGCCTTCGCCCCGGTCACCACTTCGATTCCGTTGTAAGGGATCAGCTCTTCCAGCATATCCTTGTTCGCATGACACAGCGGTCCGTTCACCGCCAGAATCTTGTCAAGCGCCTCCACGATCGTGACTTTCCGACCGTGCTGTGCCAGCCACAGGGCCGTCTCACAGCCCACCAGACCGCCGCCGATCACCACGGTACGCTCCCCGCAATCCTTCTGCCCCAGCAGCACTTCCGCCGCCGTGAAGGTATGCGCGTCGTCCCCCAGAGAAAAGACCTTCGGCGTAGAACCGGTGGCCACGATCACCGTATCGTAACCGCCGTCCAGCGCTTCCTTCGCCGTCACCTCATGGTTCAGCTGTACCGGCACGTTCAGCTTCTGCAGCTGTACCGCATACCATTTCGCCAGCGCAATGTCGTCTTCCTTGAACTCCGGCGCACCGCCCGGTAACAGATTACCGCCCAGCTGCGCTCCCTTCTCGAAAAGCGCCGGCTTATGGCCTCGCAGCGCCAGCACCCTTGCCGCCTCGCAGCCGGCAACGCCGCCGCCCACGATCATGACCTTTTTCGCCTTAAGGATCGGCTCATAGGCCGTCACCCGCTCTCTTGCCGCCTGCGGGTTGACCGCACAGTTGATCATGGAATACTCCTGGATCCTGCCCATACAGCCTTCATGGCAGGAGATGCAGGGCCGGATCTCGTCCCGCCTGCCGGCACGCAGCTTATTCACATAATCCGGTTCCGCCAGCAGCGGCCGTCCCAGGCTGATGATATCGCAATCCCCGTTTTCCAGAGAAGCAAGCGCCATATCCGGGTCGTCCATGCGTCCCGCGCACAGCACGGGCACGTCCACCACTTCCTTCACCATCTTACAGTAAGTCCGGAAAAGCCCCTTCTCCTGATACATCGGCGGATGGTTCCACCACCATGCGTCGTAAGTGCCAACGTCCGTATCCAGCGCGTCATAGCCGTAGGAAGCTAAAAGCTTCGCCGCCTCTAAGCCCTCCTCGATATCGCGGCCCTTTTCCTCGAACTCTTCTCCCGGCAGGGCGCCCACCCGCCAGTCCTTGATCATGCTCTTTACGCTGAAACGAAGCGCCACCGGGAAATCCTGTCCGCAGCGGGACTTGATCTCCTCCACCACTTCTCTCGCAAACCGCAGCCTGTTCTCCAGTGAACCGCCATACTCGTCCGTACGCAGATTAAACATGGAGATGGCGAACTGATCCAGCAGATACCCTTCGTGAACCGCATGAATCTCCACACCGTCAAAGCCTGCGCGCTTCGCATTGTAAGCCCCGTCACCGAAAGACTTCACGATACTGTGAATCTCCTCCACCGTCAGCGCCCGGCAGGTCTTGTCAAGCCACCTGTGCGGAATCTCCGAAGGAGCCACCGGCGGAAATTCCCCCAGATTCGTGGGAATCGTCACACGCCCGAAGCCGCCCGACATCATCAAGAAGATCTTACTGCCGTAGGCGTGCACCCGCTCCGTCATCTCCCGTCCCGTGCGGATAAAGTGCACCGGATTGTAGGTGGAATTGGGGCAGTTCGGCATACTCGGCTTCTCCACCTCACAGTCGGAAAAGGTAACCCCGGTAATGATCAAGCCGGTGCCTCCCTTTGCCCGCTCCACATAGTAATCAATGCCCCGCTGGTTAAATCCGCCCTCCGAGTCCGAAAGCCCCAGCGGCCCCATAGGCGCCATGGCAAAGCGGTTCTTGATGGTGAGCGAACCGATCTTCACCGGTGTAAAAAGTTTCTCATACATGCTGTAACCCTCCTGTTCGTAATATTTTCTCAACCTCTATGCGTTCTCACGGCCTTTGCAGTAAATGCAAAGACCTGGGCTGAACTGTTACATATTTTTTACTATAAGAAAATATTACCACCGGCCGGCCCGGTCCACTATCAACGAAACCCTATCACCTGCCAACAATCCTTTTATACGATGCCCTGCACCAGCTCCAAAATCCCCTTCTCTTCCTTTCTCTCTTCCCGCACAACAACGGAAATCTTCCACGGCAGCGAATCCGAAAGCCCGATCATCCGCAGGCCGTCCCGTTTGATCTCGTCCCTGTGAATATCGACCACGATCCCCAGCCCGATCTTTTCCTTGCAGAAACGATAGATCAGCTGTCCCTCCATGGTCTTTACTACAATATCCGGTGCAAACCCGAAATCCCGGCACCGCTCCACCAGACTGTGATAGCAGGAGAATTTTTCATTCAGTGAGATCAACGGCTCCCCCTGCAGGTCCTGCACGGACAGACTCTCCCGCCCGTAAAGCGGATGCCCCTCGTAGACCAGCACGGACAGCTGAATGCGAAACAGCTCTTTCACCCACAGTTCCCGGCTGCTCACCTGTCCGATCACGAAACCGACATCCAGCTCTCTTTTCAACACCTTGTCCAGCACATCCTGATTCGAGGCTTCCTCCCACTGAATCGTCATCGTCGGACAACGTTTCTTATACGCTTCCAGCTTCTGCAGCGGGAACACGTTCAACACCCCGCAGGAAAACCCGATCTCCATCCTGCTGCCCCGGTTCCGAAACCGCCGGATCCCGGTCTCCAGCGCATCCAGCTCCTGTAGCAGCGTGCGGCTGTTCTCATACAGATAAACGCCGCTGTCCGTGGGCAGCATCCCGCCCGGCGTGCGCGTAAACAATTCCGTGTCCAGATCCGTCTCCAGATTATGGATCACCCTGCTCAATCCCTGCGGTGTGATAAAAAGCTGCTTCGCCGCCTTATTGACGCTCCTTTCCTCGTATACCCGTAAAAACGCTCTCAGATCCTTTGTGTCCATTCTCCCCACACCTATTTCACGTGTTTCATTTCCTGATATTTTCGCACCAGACTGTCCCTCGGCTCGATCTTCTTCCCAATTCCATATTCATATACTGTCGTCCAAAGCTCATCCGCCTCCATCCACTCTACCACCTGCAGCGCACAAAACAACGTGATCTCCTCATTTCTGTGTCTGGAATTCTGGAAGAAAAACTCTATCCCGGAAGCTGGTTCCGCCAGTTCGATCGCCGTCATCAGGACCATCTCGCATAAGCAGTTGATCTCATCATCCAGCTGGTATGTGCTGTCATACTTTTTCAGTCCGCCCAGCTTCTTTTTTCTCTCATCGATCAGCTTCCCCGCCTCTTCAATCGCCATATACTTTACGTCGCTGGTTTTCAACTCATCAAGCAGTACGTTTAACTGATAAATTTGCAGGGCTTCTCTGCTCAATCCCCCACTTACCGCATCATTCAACAGTATCGCTATCTTCTCCCGGGAATACCCGTTGCAGAACCATTTCTTCACCACCAGTCGAAACAGCTCCGGCTGTTCCCATCCCACAGAGCGGAACGCGTCATCCGTGGAAAAAAGGTAGTAATTGCATGCCGTACACAGCATACGATATAAGTCAGACAACAGCCGCGCCGATTTATCACAATTCTCATCCTCCGCCGGGATCTTCTCCAATGCCTTAATATAATTCTTAACCAGAAACCGCCACTTGGGTCTCTGATTCTTGGGAATCACCCGATTTGGCGCAAAATAATTCTGGGCATAGGCATTCTCCAAAAATACCGGAATCTCCTGCTCCAGTTTCTCGAAACTTATCGTATCTTTCTTCGCCACGCTCCTGGCATCTTCCCCTGCCAAAACGCCCTGAATGATCAGGTCTACCTCCTCTTTTTGGCCTTTTGTAAATTTTTTATAGCTTTCCGCAAAAGCTTTTTCCAACAGCTCTCTGTCCGCCGCTTTTATCAACTCCCTGAATTCCTGTATCTTCATAGGCACGCCCTCCCAAACTGACTAGTATCTGCCGCCGTTTCTTTTGTTCCTGCTTTCTGCAGGCGTTTCTTCGTCCACGCTTCCTGCAGGTATTCCTTTTATGCTCATTTCCCGCAGCGGTTCTCTCTTTCCTGAACCCGACGGTTCTGTTTTATTGTATCATGAACGCTTTGGCACAACAACATGAAATCTCTTACCTGCCAGATCATAAATCAAGCCCCGTTGACAGTAATCCTATGATATAATTTCAAAGGAAAGTATCAGATTCAGAACAAACAGAAAGGTATCGTGAAAAATTTGAATGACCAATTTATCCGACAGATCATCATCGACTGGAACAAAATAGAAACACACAGCTATCTGAGAAAGATCCCGGCCCTCTGCGGACTGGACAGACTGGAATTCACACGGCCCGTCACCTTTTTCGTGGGGGAGAACGGCAGCGGAAAGTCTACGCTGCTGGAAGCGATCGCCGTCGCCTATGGTTTTAATCCCGAAGGCGGCACGAGAAACTATAATTTCTCCACCTACGACTCCCACTCCGGCCTCCATGAAGCCATCACCATAGCCAAAGGCTACCGCCGGGCGCGGGGCGGTTATTTCCTGCGGGCGGAGAGCTTCTATAATGTGGCCACCAAAGAAGAAGACTATGCCGACGCAGACCACCCCTCCGAGCATTATCACGAGAAATCCCACGGTGAGAGCTTCCTTGCCCTTGCCCAGAAGCGGCTCAATCCCGACGGCGTCTATATCTTCGACGAGCCGGAGGCAGCCCTTTCTCCACAGCGCCAGCTGACACTGCTGATGGAGATCTTCAACTGTGCCAAAAGCGGTTCCCAGTTCATCATCGTCAGCCATTCCCCGATCCTGTTAAGTATCCCCGGCGCCGAGATCCTGACTTTCGACGACGGGCCGGTGCATCCCTGCACCTATGAGGAGACGGACAGCTATCAGATCACGAAGATGTTTATTGACAACCGGGAACAGATTCTGCAGCGGCTGATCAGATAATAAGCGCGCATTTCACACCTGTAAATCCGTTCCAGACATACCACTATAATAGCCATTTTCACACCAGCCCAAAATTGTATCTCAAAAAGAACATCCAGAATTCCTTATGGATGCGCCAAACGCCCAAATCCACAATAAGAATAAATTGACAGAGCAAATTCTTCCTCACAAATGCACTAAACAACCAATCGGGGCTGCTGCAAAACCAAAGTTTTACAGCAGCCCCTGTTTATAGCTGTCTCACCGGAAATCTACTTAATATTCAACTTCGCAAACAGCTCCCCAAGACTGGTCCCCAGACTCTCGCCGGAGCCGTACTGTTTCACATCAATCTTCTCTACCTCTTCTGCCTGCTGCTCTTCCAGCGCCTTCATACTCAGCGAAATCTTGCCGTTATTCGTATTCAACACTTTGACCTTAACCTTGTCTCCAACCTTAAGCACCTCGGACGGCTTCTTAATTCTTCTCTGGCTGATCTGTGAAATGTGCACAAGGCCGCTCAATCCGTCTTTCAGATCTACGAATGCACCATACGTCTGCAGGCTTTCTACCGTGCCTTCCATAACGGTTCCCGGCACGAGCATCGCTACCTTGTGGTCATGCTCCTCTCTGGCCTTCTCCCGCAGGACTTCTCTTGCCGACAGCACCAGTTTCTCCTTCTCTCTGTCTACCGTGATGACCCTGACCTCCAGCGTTTTTCCCTTATATTCTTCAAGATTCTCCACATAAGACAGCGACAGATGAGAAGCCGGAATAAATCCCCGGATACCTTCCAAGTAGGCAACCACTCCCGCATTCACAACCTCACTTACCTTGACAGCGATCTCTTTCTTCTCCTCCAGATAGCCGGTCAGTACATCCCATGCAAGTACCGCGTTCGCTTCTTTTCTTGAGAGCAGGATGTTCCCCTGTCCGTCATCCATTTTCACCACAGAAGCCTCGATCACATCACCCTCGTGCACATCCGCCATCACAGAAAATCCCGGATCATTGCTCATATCCGCTGCTTTGATGATACCCTGCGTATAATACTTGAGATCCAGCGTGACCTCTTCCTCATTCACTCCGATCACCGTACCCTTGATCACATCGCCTTCCTGAATTTTGCGGAAAGATGCTTCCAGTTCTTTTTCATAGTCTTTCATTGTCTCTTCCATAATCTGTGTCCCCCATGTATTCTGTTTGATCGTGTCAGGCTCTGCCGTATAACAAGATGTCTGCCGGCCCGACGGTTTCAGTATAGCACATTTTATGAAAACAAGCCAATCATTTACTATTTCCAGCTAAAATTTCTAATTATGTCCGTGACTGTTCATGGTCAATGTCAGTTAGGTAAGTAGAATGACTCTGCCGGAAAGTGGCTTTTGACTATTTTCCGGTGCAAGAGGTACAGGGAATACGAGATATCCCTTCGTGTCCTGCGTTTTCCATCGGGAACGGCACCTTTGAAAGCATACACTTCCTGTCAGGCCTTGCAGGTATTTTCATTGCAATTTTCCCTTCATCCAATAATGGATTCAGGTAATCGCTTCATAAAAAACTTTTACTCCTTTCCATACGATACCTCTTCCGCCACCATGCTCACTTCCGGTTCAAATGAATATACAACATCACTCTTCCTTTTTAATTTCTCGTACAATACTGTTCCAAGCATGTCCATAATCTGTTTCATCATATCCGGCTCTTTAAACATACGAACAAAGAACTCCTCATTTTGTTCATAGCGGCTCGCCGCCATATTTGGAAAATCTTTCTCGAAAAGCAGCATAAAAGTCTTTAAATCATTATTCTGTGCATATCCATGCCACTTATCCTGCGCTTCATAATCGCTTTCAATCTGTAAAAGGACTTTATCCATCTCAGTAAAATCTGTTCCATAGCGTTCATTGATTTTGTCTATAATGACTGTAAGCGGATTCTTCTTTTTATCCTTACGACCCGCCTCGCCGGTAATCGGTCGGAATCCTTCTTCTGTTGGTTCCAAATCAATGCTTCCTTCAAAATCTTTTTCCAAACGGTAATATTCCAGTAGCACTTTATCATCCACGTTAACGCGTTCCGTACTCCCTTTGGGTAACTGCATCAATAAGAACTTAGCATATACACTGAATTTATGGATATCCTTGTCAAACAACCGGCATACCTGCGTAATAAACGCATAAATACGGTTGAAACGGGCAAGTGTAGATTTAAATATATCCTGCCTTTCCGCACTTAAGTCCTGAAAGCGGTCAATCGCCGGCTTTATTTTCCCTTGCAATTTTCCGATATCTCCACTTGTTTGCTGCTTCTTTGAGTAAAAAATATCCGCAAACTGCATGATTTCAATTTCCTGATATACATGATACTCGTCCAGTGTATTTTTCAGGTCATAAATGACATTTGGATTTGTTTCCTCTTCCAATGTCGTTTCTTCATAATAAGGCTCAAAAGATTTTTTGATATCATCTGCTGAGTTTACAAAATCAAGGATAAATGTATCCTGTTTACCTCTACAAGTACGATTAAGGCGCGAAAGCGTCTGAACTGCTTTCACACCTGACAGTTTCTTATCCACAAACATCGTATGTAATAACGGTTCATCAAATCCCGTCTGATATTTTTCCGCTACGATCAGCATACCGAAATCATCTGTATGAAACGCTTTGGGCAATGCTTTCTCTTTGATTGTCTTTCCATCCTTTGTCCTGTTCAGTTTTTCCTCCGTAAATGTCTGACCATCATCTTCTATTTCCCCCGAAAATGCGACAAGTACATCAAGGTCATAACCTTTCTCAAGTATCTGTCGTCGAAATTCCTGTAAATATCGTACAGCATGTAATCGAGATGGCGTTACCACCATTGCCTTTGCTTTACCGCCAATTTTTGTTCTGGTTACACGATAAAACTGCTCCAGCATAATCGCAGTCTTTTGAGAGATATTGTGAGGATGCAGCTTTTCGTAATCTAAGATAGCCTTTACTCCTGTTGTCGTATCTATCTCCGGATTATCAGGTATTGATTTTACAATCTTATAATACATCTTATATGTCATATAATTTTTCAGCACATCAAGGATAAATCCCTCCTCAATAGCCTGTCTCATAGAGTAAATATGAAATGGATGATAGCCGCCGTTCTCATCTTTCCGCCCGAACATATTGAGTGTCTTTTCTTTAGGTGTCGCTGTAAAAGCAAAAAATGACATATTGCTATGTACTCCCTGTGCTGCCAGCTCATCCAACAGCTTATCCTCATCATCGTTGTAATTTTGTTCCTGATCATATTCCATCTGGGCGTATTCTTCTAAAATCTTCTCTGTATCTGCCAGTGCACGTTTTAATTTTTTTGCCGCATCTCCCGTCTGAGAAGAATGCGCCTCGTCAACAATAACAGCAAACCGCCTGCTGCCTGATTTTACTTCTTTATAAATCACCGGAAATTTTTGCAATGTGGTGATAATAATCGGTACACCATCATTGATAGCATTCTTTAGCTGCTGTGCATTCTTTTCAATTTTCTGCACAACACCATCTACATGGTCAAACTGATAAACTGTATTTTGTAGCTGCTCATCCAGCACCTTACGGTCTGTAACAATAATGACTGACTGAAAAATCTTCTCGTCATATGTATTATGCAGTCCCGCCAAACGATGAGCAAGCCATGCAATGGAATTGGATTTTCCAGAACCCGCACTGTGTTGTATCAAATAATCTTTACCGGAACCATTGATTTTGACATCTGCAAGCAGCTTTGTTACCACATCCAGTTGATGATAGCGCGGAAAAATCATTGTTTCCAATATGATTTCACCTGTATCCTTATCCTGTTCCACTTTCAAATGAAGATATTTGTTCAAGATTTCAAGCAGACGCTCTTTGCAAAGAACATTCTGCCAAAGATACGCTGTATCATATCCCCTTTCATTGACAGGATTTCCTTTTCCTCCGACTCGCCCTGCGCCGTTACTCCCTTGATTAAATGGCAGAAAATAAGTCTTTTCTCCTTCCAAATGCGTAGTCATATAAACCTGTGTCAAATCTACTGCAAAATGAACAAGCACACGTTCTTTAAACGCAAAAATAGCATCTTTTCCCCTACGGTCAAATTGATACTGTTCAATCGCATTTGCTGTGCTCTGTCCCGTAAACTGACACTTTAATTCCATTGAAACAACTGGAATGCCATTAACAAATAGTACAATATCAATACTGTTTTCATTGCTTAATGAATAGTGTAACTGCCTTGTACAATGTAATATATTGGCTGCAAATTGTTCCTGTGTTGTTGTATTAATAGAAGTTTCCGGTTTCCAATATACTGCACGGAATTTAACGCCTCTGTCTGTAAATCCCTGGCGTAAAACCTGAAGCAGCCCTACCATTTTCACTTCACGGCAAAAGCGCTCTACTACCTGTTTTTCGCTGGCTGTTCCATATATTTTCTCATAACGCTCCCACTGTTTTGGCTGGCTGATTTTTATAAATTTCAGAAAAGTTTCTGTATCCAATGCCAGCTTACGATCAAATTTGCGCGGATCACCTTTCTCATAGCCGCCCTCAGTAATAAGATATTCTTCTATATCCTGTTCAAAACGTTTTTCCTTTATATCAAAGTCTGACATGGATTGTTCCTCCTAAGTGTTTTTGTGTTTTAATTAATTTTCTTCACCGTACATTTGCTCACTTCGCTTTTCTTTCTGCTGTAAATAAAACATAGTTTTTTGTATTTCGATTTCTTTTCGCAATTCTTCTTCTGTGGGCAAATACAATTTATATTTTGATGCAAACAACTGCTCATTGCCATGAAGGACAGAATACCGTGCTATATCCTCATCTGTTTCTGTACAAAGTACGATACCCAACGTTGGATTATCGTCTGCGCCCTTCTTTAACTCATCGTACATGCGGATATACATATCCATCTGTCCTACATCCTGATGCGTAATCTTGTCCGTTTTCAGATCAATCAGAACAAAACACTTCAAAATGTAATTGTAAAATACAAGGTCAATAAAATAATCCTCTTTCTCTGTCTTGATATGCTGCTGACGGGCTACAAAGGCATATCCCTTTCCCATTTCCATCAAAAATTTCTGAATATTAGATATAATGCTGGTTTCCAAATCAGTTTCCGTAAAATCTGTATTGGACGATAATCCAAGGAATTCCGCTATAACAGGATTTTTGACAAATTCCAACTTATCATTCTGGAAATCTGAAGTCTTTTCCAGCATTTCCTGTTCAACCAGATCTTTATGTTGGGACTGCAATATACGGTAGTAATATTGTGTATTGATATTTCGTTGTAAAGTACGCACACTCCATGTCTGCTCGTATGCCTCTTTCTCATACCAACTGCGGGCACCAGAATCTGCTACTTGCAATAATGCACGATAATGTGACCAGGAAAGCCGTATATGAGATTGTCGACACGTTGTGTCGACAATCTGGGGAAACTCTTTATAAAAGCGCAGACAGTGATAAAGATTACTGCGATCATAACCTTTTCCATACTGTGCAGTCAGCTCTTTGGATAATTTTTTAATAATATTGGCACCGTACTCAGCGCGATCTGAACCGTCAATTTCTTCTTCAGATATCCGGTATCCAATCAGCCAGTTTCTTTGTGACAAGATTGTGTCTACTGCATGGTAGGCTTGCCGTTGGGAAGTTTCTATAATATTTTGTATATCCGATAATATATTATCTGATTTTTGATATATACTCATAATATCAGTATTTTCAGTTTTTATTGGTTCATTCATAATTTACCCTTCATATTAATACTACATATTTATAGGTCAAATATGTGTTTGTTATTCAAATTTAGTCAATTTATAATTTTGTGCCCAACCTGAATAGTAATTTCCACATTCGTCTTCCCATTCAACTTTTACCCACTTTTTATATTTTTGAGACACTGTTACAACTTGTCCTATATTAAGGTGTCCCATTACTCGAGAAGAACAATCTGGTTTTATACGTGGCATCACATCATCTTTAACAACAATGCGGTATGACATTGCATTTAGCATTTCAGCACTTATTTCTAAATCATTCACATAATAATTATTTACTTCAATGGTTGTATTATATGTATTAGAAGGCTTTGTGCTTACCAATGAATAGATAGAAATGAAAAAACTTATAATTGCGATACAAAAACTTACCCACTCTCTTATATCTTTAACATATTCTTCCTTATTTTTTGCCTCAATATTTTCACTTTTTTCATTCTGTCCATCTTCTTCATCAGCTATGTATACCTCTGTAATCTGCTCTATTATAATATTAGCATCAAATGGATTATTGTAATCATATGCTTTTAATGTATCCTGCATTATTTTAGTTAATTTTGTATAATCATATTGTTGCAAAATTTTGCACATATCTTTATATGATACATCCATTCCCCTCGCAAGTTGCGCCCAATTTTTTGACAATTCTGACAAATTGCCAAAGTCCTGCACTATTTTCATTGAGCCCCGTAATTGTTTTGTTATTTGCGCCGACATTTCTATGAACTCGCGTTGATTCTGAATCAATAAAGTCGAATCACAAACTTTTACGATATTTTTAACCTGATCATTCATTCTTGTTATTGATTCTCTAACTTCTGCAGATATATCAATACTTAAAATGGAATTTCTCATAATCTCTGAAATCCTAATAAATGCATCATTTATATTTGACATAGGTATAACCCCTTTTTTATAAAAATTATTTTACTTCCCTTTTCCCTGTAACAATCTCATAAATGAGCGATTTTTTGTATAAGACCATTTTATGAATAATTTTTTGTTTCGTTTCAATTGCATCATCAATAGCACTGCACTTCCTGTCAAGAAATTTAGCAATTTCTTTCTGTTCTCCCATAGGAGGAACTAATACAGGCATACTTTTTAATAAGTCTTGTCCTAAACTTGCTCTTGTAACAAGATTCATTTCCTTTACAAGAAATGCACGGTGATGACTGCTTCTAAAATAATATTTACTGTATCCGGCGAATAATGTATCATCAAACGGTCTGACGCGAATTACAAACCCAGCAAAAGTTGCATTTGGTATCGTTTTCTCGCATACACTGGAAAACCCAACTTCCTCTACTGTTTCCGATGTCCGTGTAAAGAAAATATCTCCCTTTTCAACAGAATAATCCTTCCGTTCATTATCCGTAGTATCAATTAAACCATCAAAGTGTATGGGCAATGTATAGTTTCGATATACATCTCCATAACTTACAAACGGATAACCATGTCCGAAAAATTCTCCACCTTTGCTAATCCCGTTCTGTGGCACTCCAATGTTTCTTAAACGGCAAACCTTCCATGTAGATGGTATTTCTCCAATAAATTCAATTTCACTATCTTTCAACTCTACATCAGAATTTAATCCCTTTGTTACTGTTTCAGTAATTATAGATTGTTTATATACATTTAATTTTTCAATAATCTTCTGCTGTTTTACAATAATATCATCTATCTCTTTACATTTCTTCTTCAGATAATCAGCAATACAACATTGTTCCTCTAACGATGGCGCAGGTATATAAATACGCTTCATACTTGACCATTTTGTTGACCATAAATCATCCACAATCCCATTGCCCCATCTATAAAACTCATCTGCAAAACATTCAGACCGAAAGACAAATCCATAATAACTATTGTTCACATCTTTTCGTGGCTGTAAAACAGTATTAATTAATGAACAAGAACCTTCATATTCGGAAACCCCGCATGATCCTCGCCTGTCAGAACGGCTATTAATTACAAAATCACCCCTTTTTATCAACTTCCTGTTATCACCATTATCCGTTTTTGCCGCGTTTTCTAATTGTGGCACAATTCCGTGTTTCGTTACGGAAAGCGGTTTATACTTTTTATCACTAACTTTTATATTACGTTCTTGATATGCAGAACCAATTTTAGTAAGTTCCCAATCCTTTGGAATTTTCCCAATCCATTCAACCCCACTATCCTTCATGTCCCTCATATATCAAAAACCTCCTGCAAACTGCCTTCCAGTTCCTTTTCCAGCTCCAGTATCTCCGCCATAATCTCAGCAGAAGGCTGCGGTGCTTCATATTTATAAAAATACCGCGTAAATGGTATCTCATACCCCACCTTAGATTTCTTTTCATCAATCCATGCATCCGGTGCAAACGGCAATACCTCCCGTTCAAAATAATTCTGTATATTTTCCGTCAATGGCACATTTTCCGTATCACGCAGCGAAGCATCTGGCTGTTTCTTCCCGTTTTTCAATAACAACTCACCATCTTCACCGCGCAAAGGTCTCTCTACAGTAATTTTTGTATATCCGAAATCCTCGTTATTAAAAATTTTGCTGATTTCCGTTTCCCGAAAATCTCCATAAACCTGCGTAATTTCTGTAATAGCACCTTCGGGGATGTCATTTCTTTTATTTCCAAGTGCTTTTCTGCGCTTTTCATACAATCCGTTAGCATTTATGAGCTGTACTTTACCTTCCCGCTTCGTTCCTGCTTTCTTATTGGACAATACCCATATATATGTAGCTATCCCCGTATTATAAAAAATATCATTTGGCAGGGCAACAATCGCCTCAAGCAAATCACTTTCAAGAATATATTTTCTAATATCAGAAGGTCCGCTTCCAGCATCGCCTGTAAAAAGAGGCGAACCATTATGAATAATTGCAATCCTGCTTCCACCATCACGAGGTTCTTTCATCTTGGAAATCGCAGTCATTAAGAAAAGCATCTGACCATCTGAGGCTGCCGGAAGTCCTGCACCGAAACGCCCTGCATAGCCGCGCTTTGCCTCATCTTCCACTACTCTCTTTTCATTTTTCCATTCCCGTCCAAAAGGAGGATTCGATATAATATAATCAAATTTTTGTCCTTCAAACTGATCATCTGAAAGCGTATTTCCATCTTTGATAAAATCTGCATTATTGCCCTTTATCAACATGTCCGCTTTACAGATTGCAAATGTCTGGTCATTCAATTCCTGACCAAATGACATAAGCTCTGTAGCAGAATTTAGTTCATGCAGATATTCTTCGGCAACTGAAAGCATCCCGCCTGTTCCACATGCGGGGTCATAAATAGTCCTTGCAATATTTTTTCCTGACAGCGTACTGCTGTCATCATAGAATAAAATATTTACCATAAGGCGAATCACCTCACGGGGCGTATAATGCTGTCCTGCATCTTCATTATGCGACTCGGAAAATCTACGAATAATTTCTTCAAAAATATATCCCATTTCTAAATTGGAAATAACATCAGGATGAAGATTTGCTCTGGTCGAAGTGAACTCCTTTATAACTATATACAGAATGCCTTTGTTTGCCATCGTATCTATATGTCCATCAAACTTAAATTTTTCAATGATATCCCTCACATTTTCAGAAAAGCCATTTAGATAATCATGAAAATTTTCTTCAATATTATCAGGTTCATCCAATAGCTTTTCAAATGTATATTTACTGGTATTATAAAATTCGTAGCCTGATACTTTGCGCAGCAGAACATCCCGCATCGGCAAATTCTTTACTTCATCATATTTCTCAAGAACTGCCTCCTTAGTATCCGTAAGAATACAATCAAAACGACGGATAACCGTCAATGGCAAAATAACCTCTCCATATTCATGAGGTTTGTATACACCTGTCAATTTATCTGCAATTGCCCATATCAAAGCAGCTTTTTCGTTGATACTTGTACTTAAATTCATATGATATCCCCTCTGTATTTCTTAAACGTTCTCAGTGTTTTCAATTTAATGTCCATTATCCCTATTACCTTAGTATATTTAACTACTCAAACATTATCAAGCCAAACATTTCTACTCTATTTCCAGCCAAACTTTCTGGTTATATCCGTGACTATTCATGGCCAATGTTAGTTAGTTAAGTTAAATAACTCTACCTCCATAACCCGGAAAACATTTTTGTTAAATTTTCAAAAAAGTATTGACATATAAGTCAAAATGTGCGGCGTGTTTGGTGACCATATACGCCAGTCACCAAACGCGCTGGCAAAATGGGTGCAGAAACAGAAAATCAAGCGGAAATATGCCCCGGCCGCCCATGAAGCCAAACAAAGCGCGAAATTTGCCCAAAACGTCCTGACCGCCACCAGCTAACCCCTATGAACTGCTGGGCTACCTTTCCACGGCGTTCCCATCATCGTCAATAACATTTTGATCACCATGAAAGTTAGCGAAAGTTAAATTTTTATCTTAATTGCAAAAGTAATGTCAAAAATCGTATAAAATAAGGTTTTTGACATTACTTGTACCGCTTTAAAACATAAATTTGTCAATAAGTGAAAGTTAGCGAAAGTTAAATTATGCCCAGTATGGTATATATTTTTTATATCTCGGTGCTGTTTCCGGATCAACTGCCTTAATCAACCCTGCATCTATTGTATTTTGAATTAAACGTGATGCTTTTGTCATTTCTTGATCCGATAATCCGAACAATTTCCTAATATCACCATTAGAGACAGCCTCATAATTGACATAAGCCAAACAAGCCTGCATATAACAAGTTCGAACACGATCTTCCTTTGTTGTCATTTCAAATGGAACCTTTGCAAACAATACCGCTTTTGTAAATTGATTATTCTGATTCTCAATTCTTGGCGCAAGCAATTCATTTTTTGCAGTAGCCTCTATAATCTTGTCATATCCGCTGCCTCGTTCCTCACAGATACCACATTTATGCATAAATCCAGCAATGTTCTCATTTCGAGATACCGGAACCGTATCTACAATACGGTCTATCGCTACCAGCGGAGCGCCCGCATTGGAAAACTCTATTCTATTTTTGAATACTTCCACCATAGGATTCGTACCACGTTGTTGCAGGTCCTGATGAATCATAGCATTCGCCAATAATTCACGAATTGCTATTTCTGGAAAACTAATAACAGACTTCCTTGTTGCTTCCACTATCACTTCTTCCTGTGGAATAATTGTCATAATATATTGAACAATATCCTCATGCACAAAAGCATAACCGCTCGAAAATTCTTTTTCCCTAATCGCATCCAATCTGGAATTTTCTTTATACCAAATAACACGCACAGATCGACGATGAAGATTATCAAACTTTTTCAAATCTTTCGCAATCATCAATGCTCCCATATTGGTAATATCCCAGTTTCCAGCATCGTTTTTGACGATAAACTTCTCATTCTGTAAATCATCCAGAACTTTATCCCTGTTTCGCGGAATCGGCATGTCCATCTTATCATAATACTTGGGATAATCCAATAAAACAACCAACTCCTCTTCCATAACATTACTTTTTGCCATGCGAAGCTCATACGGTGTCGTATCAAACGCCTGCCATAATTCTCTTTCCTTATCCGGATATTCTTTCAAATTTTTCTTATTTGTACCAACTCGAATATATTCCACTCCTGCAAACTGAACCGGCTGTTTCTCGGCACATGGAATTTCAAGCATTACAACATCTTTTTCTCCCATAGGAATTTCATAAAATTTAAAATTAATTCTTGGGGATACCATACGTGAAATCCATGCTTCCAGCTCCTCATTCCCCTTTTTCATTTTCCGGTATTGAAACTCTGTACCGATTATTTCATGTGTATCATTCTGAATTCCCCAAACAAGATATCCCTTTGTCCTGCCGCATAATGCGGCAGAATTGCTCAATGCTGATATATATTCCCCAATCAACTGCGGTTCTTTATTATTGCACTTGAACTCCACCCATTCCGTTTCCGTTGGCAGTTTTACAAGTTCTCGTACAAGGCTTTGCAAATATTCTCTGGATGTAATTGACACAAAATCACCTCTTTCCGTTCCTATGTATCCAACATATCCCATTCATCACCTAATACCCACCTGAGCGCAGATAATTTCCCATTTAGCATTCCCCATTCAAAATCACTGTAAGGTCCCAAGTTCTCTTCTCCATACTTTTCTATAACTTTCCTTGCCGATTCCATAGCGCCCTGCCAGATTTCCGAATTTACATCTTCCATCCCCTGATCAATGCGATATTCCAAACTCAGATGCCTGTCAAACCATATCTTATCCAAAAACATATTCTCTGCTTCCAAAACTTCTTCCAATGTGCGTACTTCATCTCCTTCAGTATCGTCAAATACGGATATCCTTTCCGATCGGTTGCGTATATTCTCGCACAAATCGTCCAGTTTTCGTTCGATTCTTGTTATCCCTTGTTCATTTACATAGGAAAAGTATGCCAGCTGTTCTTCTTTCCCATCTTTTCATGTTGAGTCTATTCCCAGATCAGGCAGTATCCTGTGAAGCAGTTCCTTACACAGTTCCGGCTCCTGCATAACTTTCCCAAACAGGAAGTCATTGGCTGTTCCAAGGTCTTCCCATGCTTTGTTCATCATTACCTGATCGTCCATTTTCTCCTGTCCTTCTTTCTCTCATCTCTTAAGGAAAACCTCTGCTAACCTTATGGTCTTTCATTCTATATTTATGATGCCACAACTCCTGCCTTCCTACCATGAAAACCAGCTTCTGTGTAAGTGAAATTTATCACGGTAAATGGCCGAGACCATCCATCTTGCACTATCTAAATATGTCTTTTGACATTCCGGTAAAAGTATAATTAAGTTAGCACAGTATGATTATTACACCAGAATTGATTATAGAAAAAAAGAATGTGCCCCAATCAAATTATGTCAAAACAATCAGTTCATAAACTTCTCCGCAAATATTTTACCTTATAAATCCCCAAAATAACACTTCCGATTAAAATTGCCAATATCATCTGCATTCCAACAGATAACAGTATCTGCCCCCAACTGTCAATTATGATCCTACCCATCAACAGATAATAGGCTCCAACAGAAAGACCTATTGTTAAAATCATCACAAGATAATCCAAGATTAAAGTATTTTTCCTGTGAAAAATATCATGGAACACCAAATTTGAGTTTCCGGGAAGTAACCCCAAATATACAGCAACCACTGTCGCCGCCGTTACACCCTCGATACCGAAATGTTTTACCAACACAATAGATAAAAGCAGATTCATGATTGCTTCCCTAATGGAAAAGGCTTTACTTTCCTCGAACATTCCCATTCCATTACGCACAATATAAATTGCATTTGCAGTCATCCTCTGTATCATATTGAGGGCAAACAGACACACTCCCGTCCTGCCCAAAGTAAACTCGTTTCCGATCCAAAGCCTTATCAACGCATTCACATTTGTCACAAAAACTGCAATCGCAATAATGCCTGTAAACATGTGAAATGTTAACAACCTTTGAAAGTCGCTGTACAGATTTTTCTCCTTATTCGCGAGACGCACTCCGAATCCAGCCCGAAAGTTCTCACTAATCTTGTTCACCAACTGCACCGGATATGTACAAACTGTTGCATACGCCTGATAAACCGTAACCAGTCCTATATTAGTGACTGAAAGTAAAAAGGTGTCTATGTTTAGATTTATAAGACCTGTTAAATGATGAACTAAGATTGCCCGTGTCATTCTTTCCGCATCGAAATTCGCCTCTTCTGCCAGCATAGCACTTTTACAATGCCGCCGCACCATCAGTTTATAAACACCACCCAACATAATATTAACTGCACATCCTACGCATAACACTTCTATAATAGATAATCCCTGCATAATCAGAAATAATTCTAATAGTACAATCAAAATATTGGCGATACTGTCAGTTATATCTATTAGATGTTTATATTCAAAAAGATTTAGGATCGTCTTTTTGTTTACACTGACATAATAGGGAATAACAAAACGAAATCCCAGCAAAAAAATAATAAAAACAGCCGTATGATATGCAGTTACATTCCGGTTCATCACCCCGGCATAAACAAAGGACAACGGCAGTACGGCCAAAAACATTCTTATGGCAATTTTTTTCATAGATATAGATAGCCCTGCATAAAGTGCGGCAATTCCTTTTTCGTTTCCATTTGCTCTCGGTTCAAACATCTTATACAGGTAAGCCTCTGCCATACCACTCTCAAACAATATGAAATATTGAAAAATCTGCTGTGCCGACTGGCTGATGGCATTGATCTCACTGCCAAACCACTGTATGATAAATTTTGTACGGATCATCAGCAGTATCGCATAAATGCACCATAAAGTAATACCCGCCAAGATACCCAAATAACGTTTCCATTTCATTGCCTCATCTCGTTTTCCTGTTCATTATTGGCCACTCATTCAAGTAGCTGTTTACCCTGCACCGACTTTCTATAAAACAACATTGAAAAAACAATCATCTTTAAAACAAAGAACCCCCTTCATCAGAAGGCAAATTACTACTGAGCCGGGATTATTATTCCAAGAACGCTCCAAAAATACTCCATATTTATCTACATCCATTTCCTGTGCTTCACTCAGATACAAAATGTTATAAGCACACTTCTCATTTTCAAACTTCTACTCTCATCCGCAAGCATAGCTTCTTAGACTGCTACTCTGCTAATATCAATTAAATCCCCCAATTCTCTATCTATCTCACAGGTCCAATCCTTATTATAACGATATATCCCACCGCCTGGTGTAAATGTCATTTCACCAAACTTTAACTCATTTTCAACAATATAAAAGTCAACTCTTACATACATAAATTCTTGTGAAAGCTCTCTGCTTACATTTAACATTTGTTCTAAAATATCCGGACATTGAATCTTCCTGCTAAATTTCGGATAATCTCCAAGTCCCCATGATTGTTCGTTCCACATCGCATCGAACACCAACTGCGAACCAGTATGCCTCAACAGATCCCGGTCTCCTATCACCTGAATGTAACGGGGTTCCCCCATAAAACAATGAACTTTATAGTCCAAAAGATTCCCATCTAACTGTTTTATATATTTTTCCGCGATGATTCTTCTTGGTATATTCGCATATTGAAATTCAAGAGTAACACAAAATGCAAAATTGATTTTCATCCAGTTCTCAAATTTCTTTTTTACCTTCTTATAATTCATCTCATCTTTATTTTTTACAATATAGTTATATCCACTTCCATGATTACACTTTAGAACAAATTTTTCTGGCAATTTTCCAAAATCAATACTTCTGAAATCATCCCATACACCTAAAAGCGGGATTAGATATTGTTCACCAATTTGATTCTTGATCCACTCCCTCACAAGGTATTTATCTGCCAGTTTTGTTTTTTTCGGAGTATTATCATATAATATCAGCCACAGGATTTTTTCCGTAAATAAAACAGGGCGATCAAGATTTATTTCCTCACCCATTTTGTACAAATATATATCGCACAATTCCTGCTTATAGCCTTCCCCATTCAACCCTTCAAAATATTTCTGATGTCGTAAAATGGAATAAAGCGATAATTCTCTTTTTAGTTTCAACTTAACAAGAATTATCTCTACTGTATAAATAAATCCAAACTTTTTCAAAGCATAACAAATTTTTCTTAACACTTTTCTATAGCTACTATTGTTTCTCAAACTCTAATATCTCCTCAGCTGCAATTAATTTTTATCATTTCTCAACATGCTCTAATATACTTTTATATATTTCACAAATCCGCTTGGCATTTCTTTCAGCTGTAAACTCCTGATTTGCCCTTATGCATCCACACTTTGCTATTCTAGATCTATCCTCTGGATTATCTATACATTTTTTAATGGTATTTACTAATGATTCTGTATTGCCATATTGATAAATCAGACCAGATTCCCCATCTTCAATCAACTCTTTGTTAGCACCGGTATCAGATGCTATTACACATAATCCTGCCATCATATATTCTACCGTAACACGGCCAAACCCTTCATCTTTCGAACACATGAGGCCAATATCATATTGGTAAAGCTGTTCTCCTGGATTCTTCAAATAACCTTTAAAAGCTATCAGGTCCTGTAATCCGTACCCATAGATTTTTTTCTTTAACTTTTTTATGTACGCTTTTGCACCATCACCAATAATGTCTAAAGATATATAAATTTTTTCGTCAGCTAATTTTTTTATCGCCTCTATTGCCCACGCCTGTCCTTTTGTTGATGAAATACATCCCAGTAAGGCCATTCTCAGCTGCTTATTGTTACAGATCAGAGCATCCTCGGATTTTATTACAATATCCCGTTGCGATATACCATTATATACGCAATTAATTTTCTCACGCTGAATTCCTTTTTTTATCCAATGCGCTCTAACCGCATCCGATACGGCAATAAACCGACATGCACTTTGATTCATATAATCAATATAATTTTTTCTGTAGGAATAACAACTATAATCACGATCCCCAAATTCCCTGATATGCCAGATTAAAGGTATTTTGTATTTGTTTGCAATAAGTGCTCCCAGGTCTTCTCTGCTGGAATTTGAATGGATCAAATCAATTTTATGTATATCCAACTGCTTTTCCAATTCGTTTACAGCACAGATACGTCCAAACCAATACATTATCCCCCGCACAATATATTTGATTGGAAATTTCCATCTATCTGCAGGAATTCCCTGATAAAATGGGGAATAACGAATATAAAGAACCTTGATTCCCGTATCCAATTCCCCCTTAAAACCAGCAGTAACAGGCATCACAATTTGTATATTTATTTCATAAAAAGAACTTAATTCTTTTGCCATTTGAAATAAAGAATGTGATGCGCCGTATTTTATATCTCCATCTGCAATCAGCAAGACATTCATTCTTCAAAGTTCTCCATTTTGGCCATTTCTGGTCTGAGTTCTTCTATCCCCAACGGCTTTCCGTAAAGCAAAGCCGAAAATGCGATAAGAAAAATATTATGTGTTATCATATATAATCCTGTCTCTATTGTTCCATATAACGCATATAAAAACAATATTATCATAAGAATATCATTCTGCTGTAATTCTACAGCTTTCATCAAATATAAATAGCTAATACAAAAAATGAGAAATACCAGAATACCATATCTTAATAGAATACTTACATACGCATTATCAAGCCAGAGCGGATTTTTAATACCAACCAGTTTTCTTTCATCCTCTGTAACATATATTTTTTGACCAAAAAAAGAAACCCCATATAGCACCCACACTTTATGACAAACCGAAAATCTTGACGAAAGCCAGCTATCCAACCTTGCCAAAACAGAATATTTGTTAGTATCTATTCCAGAAAATACAATGCTAAATACACTCAAACAAAAAGTTCCAAAAAGCATGCTCTTTCTAAACAGTTCCATATATGTTGTTCTTATATTAACAATATATCTATATATCAATAACATAAGCAAAAAGAGTCCCATGGTAATATATGCTGCCTGTGAATTTGGGACCATGATCAAAAAAACAGTCACCAGTAAAATAAAAAAATAATTCCATTTTTCCATTTTACCCTTATGAACATAACAATAACATGCAACCAACTGAAAAATTCTTAATCCTAACTGGTTTGGGTGAGAAAACCCTAATGAAAAACGCCTCACGCTGCCTCTCATCAATATCCTGTTGTCAATAATTCCCAATAAGCATAATAAAACAATCATCGGAATCATTATTAATAGAATCTTATATGCAGCATATATTATGCGCCTAAACTCAACATTCCTGGCCGCCACTATAAACATCCAAGCTGACATGAAAGTCCTTTGCCCTGACAGAACAGTTGCTATTACAATTGGAATAGTAATACTTACTATAATCAGCAACTCCCTTTTTGTATATGTTTGAAAAAACAATATTTGAACCAAAAGTAAACCAAAAACAATCCAGGTAGTTATATCACTAAATCTGGCAATCGAAAGCCCCATGATATTTTTCAATGTTGAATTATATAGTATCTCCGAACTATACCAGAGAGCAAAAATAAATAAGTAGAAATCATTTAATTTTATTGTCTTATGCATTTTAATCATTTTACACCACTATATTCAAAAAATAAGTCTGTTCCCATAACCTATTTTGCTCTCTCATTATCATACTTGGATAAAAGCCGCTCCAAGATTTCGAAATACGGCAAATTAACTTTAAATATTTCCTTTAAAAATAGAATTTTGCATGAACTCTCTTCAAAATCCTGTTTCAACTTCCGAATATGAACCATATAGTATAAAATTCCATGTTCCGGTAATATAGATCTGACTTTTCCATTAAGAACTTGAAAATTTTTAAATATCTCCAATACAGATAACGCAGGCTGTACCGCAAAACGAGAATATGCTTTCATAACGATATCCTCTGGAATTTTTTCTTCTCTTATCAAAAATTTATCTCTCTCCACAACTTTTAAAAAATCAAGGGCTGCCTTCTGCACGGCTTTGATAAATAGATCCTCTTTTTCACCATATTCGACATCATCCAAAACAGGTACGATATGTCCATTCGCAAAATCGTACTTTAATACACTGCCTTCCCTATTCGAAAACAACAACTCAATAATCTCCGTCGTAAATCGTGTCATCAGATTGAATTTTTCATTTCTTATGTTATTAAACAGATATCCCTGTCGAGAGAGTCCTGTATACTGCTCATCTGATGCTATATTTCTTACACCAAGGTAATATCCCTGGAGGCTCACATTTGTCGTCTTTGTAAATGCCTGCAATGCTTTTTGCATGGTTCCTGACCATCCTATATCTACAATAGCCACATTTCCCATGAATATATTTTCTTTCAAATATTTGTCTACATATCCCTTTTGTCGATCAAACTCCTTCTTTCCCATATCCTGAATAATATGATATAATTTCGCCTTATCCCCACCTGAAACTTTATCTATTTTTGTCGTGGTTTCCATACCCCCCGCTCTTAATCTTTCACAAAATACTTTATGATCCAACCTACAGACAGTCGGAATCAAATTGATTGTCGGGATATGGGCAAGGGTCTGAAATATCCCCGCCATCTCATCAAAATCAGCCGCATCCGCAAGCTGTGGAACTGTCAATGCCTGCCTTGATACATAGAGATAAGCCTGTTCTATTTCACATTCCGGATAAAGAATACGAAAAGCTGCCTGCAATATTTTTCCTTCTCTGCTCAGGAAAAATATCTTTTCTATTTTGTCAGCTTTTAATCTCTGATATAACCATTTGCAAAATCCCAGCAGCATTGGCCCTAATACTTCAAGCCCGATGGCCTCCGCATCACTGTATTTACTACCAACATGATTGTTTAAAAAGCTGTATAATCTTTGATGTAAAAACGGATCATCCACTTTCTTTGCGTCTGTTTTTTTCCAATATTTTAATAGCTCTGGCTGTCCGTCAACCAGCAGCGCATTTATGCCCTTCTTTCTTGGAATCACGTAATCACCTTTAGCATTGTCGCCAATATGCAGTATTCTCCCCTGACAGCCGGCATAATCCCTCTTAATGATTTCGTAAATACTGCCTCTGGCCTTGCATTTCCCGAAGGAAGAGGACAAATACAATTTTTCATATATTCTATAGCCGCATTTATACAATATTTGACGGATCGTATCCTCGTCCAGATACATGTCCGAAGTAATAATGATATGCTTTCCTGCCCGCAGCGCCTTTTCATATACTGTCTGCAATGACAAATTTGGAGTACAGACTTCTATTTCCGTTCGTCTTTCCAGTTTCTTTAATGTTCTTTTCCATTCTTCCGGTATTTCACACAGCACATCAAATATATCATCCAAAGATATTTCTTCTTTAGAATTACATCTCCTTGCTCTTTTTTCTGCCTCAACTCTGCGCCCTGCATAATCAGACAGTTTTATCCCCGTCTGCCTGAAAAATTCTCGCTCAACAAGTTCATGCACATGCTCAGGTTTCACAACATTTCTTTTTACCAGCGTATCAAACAGATCAAACGAAATGATCTCTGCCTCTCTGACTGCATCCTCAAATTTACGCACATGAATCCTGCTTATGAACTTACCACCCCAATATTTGATATATGATTTTACATTCATCTGTTTTATCATTTACGCTATTACATTTCCCATATCGTCTTTTCTTTGACAGCGTTTCCCCGGTCAACTGTATTCTCACTTTACTCCAGCATCTCTATAGAAGGATGAAATCTGAGCCCTTTTCGAAACCCTCTGCACACTACCCTCATCCTGTCCAATTTACCATCCCTGGAATTTTTCATGATATTAACCAGCGTATAAATATCTTTCAAAACAATGTATGCCCACCCGCACAGGCCATACCTCCTGTAACAATGCACATCATTACGATAAATATAATGATATCTGTTGATTCTGGATACGTCATCTGTAGCAAAATTTACTCTTGTATGAACCTTCATAGCGTGTACTACTTTACTGGCAGAAACCATATAGCATGGATACTTTAATGAGATGCGTCCTGTATATTCATAGTCATCCGTCCAAATAAAATATTCACCGATCGGCAGGCCAATCTCTCTGATGACCTCTGCTTTAACGAGTAAAGATACAAAAGAACACATTTTAACAAAGGAATACTTTTTACGGTATTCCTTTTCTCCGATATGTTTAAAAATATTCTTTTTCTGTATATTCATACGGCAGATACTGCCATCCGTCCAATATGCCACACTGGACAAAAAGCCCCACTTCCCGTTTAATTCCCTGTCCGCTTCAAACAATTCATATAATGCCGTTTCCTGCGGCAATGTGTCGTCATCCATGATCCACACATATTCATAGCCAAGAAGCACTGCCTGTTTTACACCGTACTGAAAACCACCGGCTCCGCCAAGATTTGCCCCTGTGTTCATATATATGACTTCTGGTACATTATACTGACATTTGATCATATCTGCCGTACCGTCAGTACTGGCATTGTCCACTATTATAATATCACATGCCGCGTTTTTTTGTTGCCGCAGTCTGTCTATGCATTTCTCCAGCAAATCTTTTCTGTTATACGTCACGACTACGGCTGCCGTTTTACTGTTCATACTGTTTCTTAATACGCTCCCTCCCTGTCAAACACCGCAGGAACCGTCTTCACAATAATCTTAATATCCGTCCACAAGCTCATATCTTCTATGTAGTCCAGATCCATCTCGATCCAGTCTTTCCACTCGATGTTCGCCCTGCCGCCGATCTGCCAGTAGCAGGTCAGGCCCGGCTGCACCACAAGCCGCTGCTGTTCGTAGCTGCTGCATTCCTCCATCTGAAAGGTCAGGATCGGTCTCGGGCCGACGATGCTCATATCCCCTTTGATGACATTGATCAGCTGGGGCAGTTCGTCAATGGAAAACTTCCGGATAAATCTGCCCACTCTGGTAATGCGCGGGTCGTCTTTGATCTTGAAGGCATGGCCTGTCTGTTCGTTGTCTTTCATCATTTCCTGCATTCTGGCGTCCGCATCGACACACATGCTGCGGAATTTATAGATCTTGAAGGGCTTCATGGCTTTTCCGGCTCTGTTCTGGCTGAACAAAACAGGCCCGCCGTCCTCCAGCTTAATCGCCAGCGCAGTGATCAAAAACACCGGGGCAAGGCAGACCAGCGCCGCCGTGGATAATAGAATATCCATGCCCCGTTTGCTCCTCAGGTAAGCAGGACTTTTCTTCTGATATACTGCCTGCATATGATATCTGTCAGAATTCAATTTTTCAATCTTCGATACTGATTTTTTGATAGCATTCACATCCAGCATAACGTTTTCGCTCATTTTGTCACTCCAGATCCTGTTCCTGTCTGCCAAAAACTGCTGTCCCGTCATCCTTCTACAGGCGCTGCAGGCTCCGGCACTTCGATAAATGCCAGTGTTCCGAGAGATGTCATATCCACCACCACATGGTCGTCTCTGACTTCCGTGATGTTCAGTTCCACCCATACGCCGTCAACCAGCTGATACACTTTGACATTCTGTCCGTTCTTGATGCCTTTTAAATAAAAGTTCACCTGTGCCGTTTTAAAGCTGTTGATGGACGCTTTGATCTGTGCCACGTTCAATACTTTTCCGCTCAGAGAAGAGGCATGTTTCTTAGCGGAATCTACCTCATTGCGGGCCGGTTTCAGCACGGAAAAGGTCTGGTTGCTGGGCACGCCGTTGATGATCACGTGGCCTCCCTGTCCGAGCGGAAGCACTTCATCCAGTCCCGGAACTTCCGTAACAGCATTGTTCATGTATTCGCCGACGGTCTTGTTTTCGTCCGCTGCGGCTTTTGCCACGCTCTGCGGAACGGAAGATGCGGTCACAGCCGATACGGCAGGCGCCGGTGACGAATCCGCCGTACTGTAGGAATCCGCCGTGGGACTTGTCGCAGCCAGAACCGGCATGGATATTGCCATCACACCCGCCAGTGTCAGTGCCAACATTTTTTTCATCATTAAATTCCTCCTTTTTCCCGGATTTCCGGGTATCTTAAATAGAAAATTCTATTCAGCAACAATTCTGTCGATGGTGCCCGCGGCATCCTCTGTCATGATCGCGACGACGACAAACTGCCTGTCGGTATTTTCTTCCTTCTGCGTCGTCAGTGTGATCAGAAAATGATAAGGCGTGACACCTTCCCACCCTTCCCGCAGGTTCATGGTCATCTCACGGGTCGCGTACAAATCTTTCAGAAACTGCTCACAGCCCTCTATATATGTAAAATCATAGCTGCGCAGCAGGCTTGTGTTCTCTCTCTCGTAAGCGGCAAAGATCTCATAGGTCAGGACATTGCCGTCCAGATACAGATAGGCTTTTTCATGTTCCCGGAAAAAGTCCGCATCCGCAAATCTGTACAGATCTGCAAACGGTCCTTTTTCCTCCGCCCCGGTCCTGCCATGCAGCACCGTGTTGAAATCGCACATGTTTGTCAGGTTGGCCAGTTCAATATAAACTGCTCCGTCTTCGTCTGCCTCTCCATAGGCGTCATGGCTTTCGTAGAAGTCATCGGCCTGCCCGCTCTGCAGCACCGGGCAGTCGATTGCCGTGTCCGGAATATAGAGCCATGCGAAAATATCCGGATTCTCGGCCTGCAGGGCCGCAAAGTCAATCTGTGCATCCCTGGCGCTCTCCCCGGCAAAGCCACCGGACTGTACTTCCGCTGCCGGTTCGGCCGTCAGGTCTGTTTCCTCTGCCTGTGCTGCACCGTCACTCTTCTCCACCCCGCAGCCTGTCAGCACTGCCATTGCCGCAAGGAACACCGCCCATCTTCCTATGGGATTCTTTCTCTGTCTGCTGTCATTGCACTTTTTCATAAAATATATCCAATATCATCTCAAACATGGCATCCTCATCGGCATAAAACTCTTCAAACTTCTCGCCCATAACGGTTTCGCCCGGCAGCATATGGAAATCTTCTGCACCGAATGAATAGTCCGCCAGTATGGGGGCCAGGTAGGCTGCCTCATCCAGTGAAATATCCGTGACCATCTGCGGTTTTACCGCCTGATACAAGTCTATGACGACTGAGGCATCCTTATGTACCGCCTGTTTCGCCGCCTCGATAAAACCCTTCAGATAGTGTTTTTGTCTGTCCAGACGCAGATCGGCCGAGCCGAATACGTCCGTGTCTCTGTATTTTACAAACCAGAAAGCATTTTCCCCCAACAGGTGCACCTGCTCCCCTTCTACAAACATCTCGCCAAATCCGTCAAGATCCGCCGGAACGGTCACCTCGACACCGCCCACCGCATCATTGATCGTCGCGATCGCGCTCATATTGACTGCCGCGTAACCGTGAATGGGCAGCTGGTAGAACAGATTCTCCACCGCCTTCTTCTGGTACTCGCAGCTTTCCTCCATGCCGTTGCCAAATCCGTGCTGTATGGCAAGCTGCGACTTGACTGTAGAGACATACTCTCCGTTCTCGTCGTAGATATCAATATCCGTCATCGTGTTCCTGTTGATCCCGATCACTTTCATCCGCTTCTCCTGCGGATCCAAAACCGCCAGAAACAGGGCATCCGCCTGGCCGCCGTCTGTCCCCTCCGTCACTTCCCCGGCATCGCTTAATTTGTCGATACCCATGATCAGAAAAGTCAGGATCTCTTCCTTATATGCATAGACGGTATCCTGATACTTCACCCATCCATCCTGCCATTTCTCACCTTCCTCCACGGTCAGTGCTTCCTCCCCCAGCGCCGCCTGCAAAACCGGCTGCTGTGCGGAGGCTTTCTGGTACAGGTGGTTTCTGCCTATTGCCCTGACGATGCCAAATCCGCCAAAAAGCAGTCCGACCAGTAAAATAAGGACGGCTGCCGCAGTTACAGCCTTTCGTTTACCGTTTTTTTTTCTGTTTCCCCTAAGTGCCGTATCCTGTCCGGTCTGTCAGTCATTTCCGGACGGGTCACCCGCTCCGCTCTCTCGGCCGTCTCCGGCTTATGGGATGAAGGAGAAGCCGGTCTTGCATCCGCATCATTGCCGTACCTGCCGTAATACTTCCCGTAATATTTGCCGTAATGCCCGTAATAGCCTTTCTTATTCAGGTCTACCTTGTTCAGCACTACCCCGAGAATACGGCTTCCCGATTTATCCAGCTGTTCTTTTACCTTCTGCACAAAGCGGTAGTTGACCGCGTTGCTCTCCACCACCAGCACCGTACCGTCGCAGCGCTTGGCCACCACGGCGGCATCGATCACACTGCCCAGCGGCGGCGTGTCTATGATGATATAGTCAAAAGCCGTCCGCATCACATTCAGCATATCCACAAACCGGTCGCTGCCCAGCAGTTCGCTGGGATTGGGCGGCACCGGGCCGGAAAAGAACATGTAAAGGCGTGAAATGTTGGTCTGGCACATGGCGTCCGAATACCTGTATTTCCCTACCAGGCAGTGACTGAGGCCATATTTTACCGCGCCGGTCTTATAGCGGCCTACCAGCACCGATTTTCTCATATCCGCATCGATCAGCAGTGTCTTGTTGCCCGCCTCGGCAAAGGCTTTGGCCATCTCCATGGCTACACTGGTTTTACCTTCATGGGGCGTACAGCTGGTCACGGCGACCACCTTCACATCACTGCCGCAGAATTCCACATTGCTGCGCAGCGTCTTAAAGGCTTCTTTAATATGAAAATCCGTGTTCTGTTCCAAATGCAACGTAACTTCCTGCATATCTATTTCCTTTTCGTTTTCTGCTTCGCATTATTTTCATCCACGGCTACCGGGATCAGTGCCAGTGTGCTGAGGCCCAGATACTTTTCCACATCTTCTGAGGTCTTGATCGTATCGTCCAGAAGATAATGTACCAGAATGGCCACGCAGACCAGAAGCACGCCCAGAATTCCGCCAAACAGCGTCCACTTGGGAACACTGGGGCCGGCCTTGTCCGTCGGCATATTGGCTTCCTCCACCACGTTGACCGCGTCGATATCCATCACATTCTGGATATGTTCCCCCGCCACTTCTCTGATACAGTTCGCGATATCCATTGCCTGACGCGGGCTGGTGTCTGTCACCGTGATCGACACGATTCGCGTGTCGGTAGGCGTATGTACGCTCACTTTGTCGAGCAGATCCTGATATTCCGTCTCAGCCAGCGAGAGCTTCTCGATCACTTCCTCTAATACATATCGGCTGTTTATCAGTTCTGCGTAATCCTTCGTGAGCTGTGTTCCCATCTGCACGTCGCTGTAAGTCACCGTCGTGCTCTCTGATTTGTTCAAAATATAAATCTTGGTCGTAGATTCATAAGTGGGTGTCAGGACAAACCTGCTTACCGCAAAGCCAACCGCTGCCGCCAGCAGCCCGCCTCCCAAAATAAGCCAGAATCTGCCCAGCAGGGCATTGATGATTTCCAGCAGATCAACTTCGATCACATCATTTTCTCTATGATTTTCCATTGCAGTCTTCTTTCCGATCCCTTATTTATTCATCCGCTTGTATTTATCTGATATATTCATCCCTGAGCACGCATCCGGGATTATCATGCAGCAGCCGTCTGCTGTCGTCCGCCCCGAATTTCTTTTCCAGATACTTCGCACACGCTGAAAGGCAGGGACACCTTCTTCTCAGATCATGTGCATCCGTCGCGATAAAATGAACCAGCCCCTGCCCCAGCAGCTTTCTGGTCAGCCTCGCCGCACCCAATCCGTGTCTGCCGGTGACGCTTCCGGCATTCACCTGCATAAAACACCCCATCTCGATCAGCTCTGCCACCCCGGTTTTCTTCGTACATACATTTTTGTAGCGTTCCACATGGGCCAGGATCGGATAGTATCCGCCTGTCAGCAATGTGTAAACACCGTTCCTGATATAATCATAATCCGCCGCGGGATCAAATTCAACAAGCACATAATGGGAATCCGCCAGCGCAGCGGCCTGCCCGGCCTCCAGCTCTTCAAGCAGGCCGCTGCGGTAAAACAATTCATTTCCCGTATATAATTGAATATCCAGCCGCTCTTCCTGCAGTAATTCCCGCAGCCGGGCGACTCCGGAAGCCACCTCCGCACAGCTTCTGTGTCTGTGCCAGGGCTTGCTGTGCGGTGTAAGGATGATCTGGCCAATGCCGTCCCCTGCTGCCATACGCAGCATTTCCAGACTCATCTCCGGACTTTGTGCCCCGTCATCCACTCCCGGCAGAATGTGCGTATGAATGTCGATATAATTTTCCATTTGTCTCCCGTACAGATCCCGTATACTCGAAACAGTTCAGACGCCAATGTCATGATATTGCCATCTGAACTGTTATGTATATTCTGTTGCGTCTTAATCTACGCAATTTATTATATTATCCCGCCTGTCTTTTTACAAGATAATTTTATGACATAAAAAATCTGGACTGCGCCTTCTGCATCCGCTCCGCGATCGGCACATGGAACGGGCATCTGCCTTCACAGGTCTTACAGCCGATACAATCCGACGCGTTCGCCTCAAGCTGCGCATAATGTGCCCTGACCGTTCCCGGCACCTCCTCCTGCATCACGGCCAGATCATACAGTTTATTGACCATGGCAATGTCGATCTTTGCCGGGCACGGCGCACAATGCCCACAGTATGTACACTGTCCCGTGGAAAAGGCGTGGCGCGGGGCCGATGCCAGAACGCTGGCGTAGTCCTTCTCCGCCTCCGACGCCGTCTCGTAAGCTGTCGCCTCATACACATGCTGCGGCGTATCATAGCCCACCATTACCGACGAAACTGCCGGTCTTGTCAGGGAATAGTGCAGACACTGCACCGGCGTCAGAGCAACTCCGAAAGGCGATCTGTGCGCATCAAACAGACGGCCGCCGGCATACCCCTTCATCACAGTGATTCCAACACCTTTCTGTTCACACAGCTTATACAATTCCTCACGCTCCGGCGCGATACCGCCCAGATGCTCGTCAAAGCTCTCCGCAAAATAATCGTCTATGTTCGTGATCGGCGGCAGCATATCAAAAGCCGGATTAACGCTGAATAAGAGCATCTCAATCTCACCCTGACAGGCCGCCAGCTTCGCCGTCTCCGGATTGTGGGTGCTCATACCGATATGCCGGATCACGCCGTCTCTTTTCAACTGCCGCACATACTCCATGAATTCCCCGCCGATAACCCTGTCGAATTCCTCCGCCGTATCGATAAAGTGAATCATCCCCAGATCTATGTAATCCGTCTGCAGTCTCGTCAGCAGATCCTCAAAAGCAGGCTTTACTTTCGTCAGATCCCTCGTCCTCACATACTGCCCGTTCTCCCAGGTGGAACCGATGTGGCCTTGGATGATCCATTTCTCCCGCCGTCCTTTGATGGCCAGTCCGATATTCGTGCGGACGTTAGGTTCCGACATCCAGCAGTCCAGAATGTTGATCCCTTCCTTTTCACAGGTCTCAATGACCTCCCTTACCTCCTCCGTGTTGTGGCGCTCCAGCCACTCCCCGCCCAGACCGATCTCGCTGACCATCAGGCCGGTCTTTCCAAGTTCTCTGTACCTCATATGCCCTTCTCCTTTCCGCGGCAGTGGTTGCCCTGCCGTTTGCTTACTTTTCACCAAAAAATACTGTTCTTCCCGCTGTATGCCGGGTAGTCCGCTTCTATCCGCAGACTACCCGGCAGCGCTTTTTATAACATGCAATCCCATAACGGTAAATAGTCTTCATACCGTCCCTGATAAGAATTTCCTCATATTTTCTGTCCCTGATCTGCCGCAAAGCCGCCTGACAGCTTTCTTCGAATGCCGCATCCTCCGCGTATTTTAATTCTATCATGATACCTGTTTCCAGATTGTCAATTTCCACGGCGATATCACAGTATCCTTCTCCCGCCTCTGCGTTCGACATGACATTCCAATGGTCCATATTTCCAAAAAGCCCCAGCAAAATACCGTGATAAAAATGCTCCTTCCGCTCTTTTCTCACACTTGTGTCGCGAATGCTGATCGTTTTTCTCAGGTAAGCCGTAAAACCCTCTTCAATCGCCGAGACGTCATTCTGTTCAAAAGCCCTGCAGAAGCTGTCCAGCCGCCCGGTGTCTCTTTTCGTCTCCTGTCGAAACCATTCCTGTATCTGCTCTACAAAGATCCAGCATATTTCCCTGTTCGGAATGACAAGCTCCGTCAGGCCATCCTCCTGTACACCGCGCTGTGTCAAATAACCTGTCGTGAACAGAATACTCCACAGATTATCAAAATCAGTATCCAGATCCCTGTAAGTCAATTCCTCCCGAATCTTCTTCCTGATACTGCCGCCCGCGATCAGTTCCTCAATTTCCTGCCTGCCGGCTGTATTTGCTTTACTGATAAATCTCCTTACGATATCATTTCCGCTCGTATTCACCCAATAATTCTGCGGTTTTTGCACACTCCCGTCACGCAGGGCCCCACAGTAATTGATCACGTCCCACGGACAATAGACACCTGCATTGCCAAACCGATAGCCGTCATACCACTCCCGCACGGCATCATACTGCGCTTCAAAGCCATAGCAGGCGAGCAATGCTCTGACTTCATCGTCTGTAAATCCAAAATATTCGCTGTACCGCACATCTTTGACAGTATATACATTAAAATTGTTCAATCCGGTAAAAATACTTTCTTTTGACACCCTCAGACACCCCGTCAACACTGCAAAGTACAGGCTGTCGTTGGTTTTCAAGACCCGTCCGAAAAAAGTCCTGATCAGATTCGTCATGGCATCATAATATCCGGACTGATACGCCTTATCAAGCGGCACATCATACTCGTCGATCAAAATAATTACCTTCTGTTCATAATGCTTATGCAAAAGCTGCGAAAGCGTCAGCAGACTGTCCAGCAGAAACTCGTCCGCCATTGTAAAAATACCCTCTTCGTTTACACGCACCAGTGCCCGGTACTGTTGGCGTTCAATCTCTGTCAGCTTTTCGCTCTGCAGCAGAAATTGAAATCGCAGGGCCTCTTTTCCAATGATCCTGCGCAGCATTCTTTTTGCTTCCTCACAGGTACTTCCTGTCACTTCCTTCAAGCTGACAGAGATCACAGGATATTTCCCCATATGCCTGTCACACAGTTCTTTTTCTTTCGCGATCTCAAGCCCTGCAAAAAGCTCCTCATCACATCCAAACTCAAAAAAGTATCTCAGCATGTCCATATTTAAAGTCTTACCAAACCGCCTGGGCCGCGTAAAGAGTCTCACCTTCCCCCAGTTCTCTAAAAGTGTTTTGATAAATCCTGTCTTATCCACATAGTAGAATCCCATTTTGCGCATTTCCTGAAAGCTCTCAACGCCGATCGGAAGATCCCTTTTCCTTGTCATGCTGTCTCCTTTTCCTTGAAAATCGAATTATCAATATGAGTGGGCCATTAGTGACAGTATAGCATATATCGGAGCTGCATGAAACAAACTCTGAAAGAAGAAGCCCGTCACTGTGTTTCTGGTGAAATCATCCCATACATATGCCAGCAACCAGAGGGCTGTGTTGGCAACAAGCTGAACTCGCTCTGTTCGACTGTCGAACTTTTGATCAAGATGATTTCGGGTTGTGCTCACGCGTGGGATGCGACGAATGTGAATAATACCTCGTCTAATTCTAATTGATTGCAATCCACGCTCCCGCAAGGGGGGAGCGACAGGAGACTGATGCGGCCGACGATGGCGCAGAAAAAATTTCAATCCACGCTCCCGCGAGGGGAGCGACACTCTTGCCTTATCCTCTTCGTTAATTGTTGAGTATTTCAATCCACGCTCCCGCGAGGGGAGCGACTCTTCACATCCACAAGCACAATCTAAGGGCAAAATTTCAATCCACGCTCCCGCGAGGGGAGCGACGGACATAAGTTATTTTATGCGGCTTCCGCTGGAAATTTCAATCCACGCTCCCGCGAGGGGAGCGACCCCATCTCCAAGATGTACATAAAGCCCACCAACAATTTCAATCCACGCTCCCGCGAGGGGAGCGACAAGAAAGGCATTGGCTTTTACCTGATATTTTCCAATATTTCAATCCACGCTCCCGCGAGGGGAGCGACTTCCCGTATATTCAGGGCATAGTAGAAAGTGTCTGATTTCAATCCACGCTCCCGCGAGGGGAGCGACGATTTTACAATTTCGGGGGAAATTCCCGCCGATATTTCAATCCACGCTCCCGCGAGGGGAGCGACTTGTCACACCATACTTAGTGTGAATATCCTTCTTATTTCAATCCACGCTCCCGCGAGGGGAGCGACGTAGTAGAAAATCAATTTTATCGTGAAGAAGGAATTTCAATCCACGCTCCCGCGAGGGGAGCGACTGCCCTGTTCGGCTGCGGCAGACCATACCGCTCCAATTTCAATCCACGCTCCCGCGAGGGGAGCGACAAGTACGAAGGCGTAAAGCAAATGATGGATGTTCAATTTCAATCCACGCTCCCGCGAGGGGAGCGACCTGATCAGACTTACGCCACTGGTGTGCTGCAAAAATTTCAATCCACGCTCCCGCGAGGGGAGCGACATGAAAGAAAAATTAATTTTAAGCAATAACGAAATTTCAATCCACGCTCCCGCGAGGGGAGCGACCGACCGCATGGGATGTTTTGAACGACAGATACCCATTTCAATCCACGCTCCCGCGAGGGGAGCGACAGTGAAAAGCCACTTACCCCAGTCATGTCGTAACATTTCAATCCACGCTCCCGCGAGGGGAGCGACTCGGTGAAGCCATTATGGCACCGTTTGGGAGCAACAATTTCAATCCACGCTCCCGCGAGGGGAGCGACCGCAAATATTACTTATTTCTTTTATGCCAGAGTTCCTTTTTTAAGCAATATTCACAAATTTCAACATTTTCTAACTATACAAATATAGAATCTACTATATTAATACGACACTTTCCCGGTGCGAACCTCTCAGACATTTCATGTTAATATCTCTTTCGCACCATCCTAGATCATCAGAGTTCCCTCGGCCTCGTAAGAACTTTTACAACCAAAATGCTCAACCTTCGTCTTATAATTATTTCCAAGATAATAAAAACGAAGGCTGTCCTCTTTTTCATTGATCAAAGTTACAAGCCGGTCTTTTAACAACAAAAGCTGTGAAGCGTCCAGGATACATTCAAACACAGAGTTTTGAACGCGCTGTCCGTAGTTGACGCATTCCTTTGCAACTTTTCTAAGGCGGCTCTTTCCTGCCGCACTCTGCGTCGAGACATCATATGTGATCAATACTAACATTCATACACCTACTTCCATAAAAATGGCGGATACTCGTCAACATCACCACGTATTGTGCGGGCAAGCAACAGTGCCTGCACATAAGGCACCAGCCCCCACTCAATCTTTTCTTTCAGGTACGGGTGTGTTATAGTCTCTCTTTTGTGCTTCTGCCACGCACCGAAAAACACTTTCCGTCCATCATCATTCAAGAACACAGCCCCATCCTTCTGCTTCTCAAAATGAGCTGCCTGAATCGCTTTCGTGTTTATCAACGTCAAAACAAATCTGTCGGCTAAAACCGGCCGGAGTTCTTCCATCAGATCCAATGCCAGGGATGTCCGGCCGGGTCTGTCCCCATGCATAAAACCGACATAGGGATCCAGCCCTACACTCGAAAGCGCATTTGCACAGTCGCCTGCAAGAATTGTATACGCAAACGACAGCAGCGCATTTATATTATCGAGCGGCGGTCTGCGGTTTCTGGTAATAAATGCAAAATCATCCTTCTGGTTTAATATCATTTCATTAAATACTGAAAAATACTGCTCCGCGGCTTTCCCTTCTATTCCCCGGAGTTCATCCAGATGCAGTGTACTGTCTATCTTCGGCAGCATATCATACAGGAAATCAGATATCTTTTTGAGCTTTTCAGCATCTACCCGATATGCATGATCACGCAAAGTGCGCTCTATGCTCCATCTGCTGTTAAAAACTTTTCCGACGATCATATTTTTAGCATATCTTACACTTTTATCATCGTCATCCGATATACGATATTGTTCTTTTCTCAGCAGCACATTACCGTATTCTTTTCCGCTGACCCTTGCCCAAAATGCACCTCTGGGCGAAAAGAAGCTCATACCTATCTTCCGCTCTGCACAGGCGCCCATCAACGCCGGACTGCTGCCTTTGTATGTGAAACAGATAATGTTTTCCAGGGTATGAAGTGGAAACCTTCCGAGCATTTTCTCCCCATCCTGTATCACAACGTTTTCTCCGTCAAGCGTTAAATAGCAGTTCTCTGTCATAACATATAAGGTGTTCAATAATTTTCGCACATCAATACTCCTGCCATTTTCAAATACTGTGATCCCAAAATAATTTAATCATCTGCCTTTATGCCTTTTTCAATATACTCCCGCACTTTTACTGTCTTTTGCAGTTTTGGCAGGCATAGATTTTCCAGTGAACATGCCTTACACTTCTTTGATGGCTTTACATTCGGCGTATATCCTCTTTGAAACAGCTCATGCATTTCCTTCGCCGCATTTCTCACTTCTTCCCGCAGGCTGTCCGTAAAGTCCACGTGGCTGCGCCGCCTGTTTTCTCCATAATACAGATACCCGTCCTGCACATATACCTGCAGCATTTCTTCGAGACACATTGCCTGTGCACATAATTGCAGTTCGTCCGCATTATTTTCTTTCGGCGTCCCACGCTTATACTCTACAGGTATCGGTTTCCATTTTCCGTCGTACCCAAATAAGCTGACACCGTTTTCATCCTGATGAAATTCTACAACGTCACACTGTCCGCTGAGTCCAAGATTTCGCGAGGAAATGCGCATCCCTCTCATGATCAGCAAGTCTCCTCTTTTTTCAAAAGAAGCGGCATCATGCGCCTTCTTATGCATCAGTTCGCCGGCAGTTGTTCTGTAATTTTCAGCCCATTGCTGCTCAATATGTATCATGGCCCACTGCTTTCTGCAAAACGCAAAGTGCTGAATCCCGGAAAGCATCAGATAATCTTCCTCACCATACATGCTTAAATCCCTTCTATCTCCTCCAATACCAGATCCGGTAAAGAAGCAACTTCAATATGATAGTCTTCAAACTCCTTCGGATCATCTGTCTTCGCTGTAATGTCGATCAGTCTGTGAACTTTCGCAGATGAATATTGTCCCATAGGGCAGTTATGCCTCCACCAATATACCTTGCATACTTCCATGCTTCCGTCAGGTCTTGCCGATGAACTGTCATTTACAAACAGTGTACGCAGAGCTTCTTTGATCTTCTCCGCATCTTCATCGCTGAATCCCGTTTTCCCGGCAAGCTGGTGATTGATGCTGCCCTTTATGACATACAGAGCCGAATATATTTTATGTTTCATGCCCATTGTGTCGGACGATTTCTTCTCTTTGGTCTCACTGTTGACACTTTTTGTGATCTGCATACTGTCAATCGAAACCGGCAGTACACTGAAAGCCGAGTGAACCGAAACCGGTCCTCTCACACCTACGGACACACTGTCATCTTTAAAAGCAAATACCTGGCCAAAACTGCGAACATCGATCCACTTCTCACAGGCTGCTCTGGCATAAGCATCCTTATCTTTATCCTTCAATGCTTTCTGCATGTCGGTATTGCTTTTCGCCCGGTCGGCAAGACTCTTACAACCGTCATCGGCGCGTTCGTCGCTCTGCACAAAAATAGCTTCCCCCATATCCTGGAGCCGGTTTCTGATCTTTCTCTTAATGCACACATCCGATATTTCTCCGTACCCGTCATAAGTCTCTCTTGGTCTGTTGCCATTAAGCGGATCTCCGTTCGGATTTGCATTTTTAACCATTACCAGAACCTCAAAATCAATTTTGTTTGTAAATTCACTCATAATAATACCCTTGCCTTTCTCCTTATTTTCTTCCATGTCTGCGTATGTATGACAGTATCTTACGGTTGACCTTCCGTACTGTCCTTTTTCTGAAACGACTTTTTCATATACTCGATCTGCTGATAATATCCCGGTAAATACAGTTCCGTTAATGCTGTATTGTCAAACTGACTCTCCGCAAACTGCGTCATAATCTCACCGATCCATTCCTCGAATTTCTTCCGCTCATAATCATTTAATTTTCTTTCATAGGCAATCAGGTTTTCTCTGATCGTCTTTGAGGTTCTGGCCGGTCTGCTGCTGTATGCATTCCAATAGCGCTTCGCATTCGTTGTGCGCCCCTCTTTTACCTTACCGTTCTCGTCACGTTCATACATCGCCCGTTGTTCCATATAGTCATATACGGCCAGCAGTCTTCCGAACAAAACATTTCGATCCTTCCCATTGTCTTGCAGGAAATTATCCATTGTCATGTTTCCCCTTTCATAGTTAAATCTTATCATTGCACATGTAACACACAGCACATCGTTATACCAGATAAAGTCACTCATTGTCTGCGGCATGGAGGCCCGCCGTACCGCTGCTCTGATGATATCCTGCGGGATTTTGCCCTTTTTTCCGGTTATGCATGGCAGTAACCGCATTATCGTTGCTCTGATCAGCTTTCCGTCCGCCTCCAGCCATTCCGTCCTCTGCACGCCATATGCCGCCAACGCCATATCTCTGGGTGATGGTGTGCACTCGCAGGTAATCCGTCTTCTGCTTTCTTCCGTATTGCCTGCCTTAATGCTGCGCCGCCAGTTACAATGCTGCTGCCAGTTTAAGATCGCATTTATATATTGGTCCCCGCCCATCTCATCGTAATACACCACTGAAAGCCTGCCGGTAGTAGCCGCATCCAGCGCTATGACTGCTATTTTATCTTCTGTTCTGATTTTTCCGGCATATCCGTTTACCGCATTGTTAAACTGTTGTGCAAAATATTTGCCCGTATCGTATTTGGCGATATCCGCGGTCTCGTTGTATGTATCCAGATCATCAAAATCAAAGTCAAACTCGTCAATCCCATGCCAGGCATTGACCGAATCCTTCATCATGTCCGGCACCTGCTGTTCCCTGTTTACCATCCAACAGACAATGGCCGACTCGTCACGTGTATATCCCTGTTTTTGAAGCAGCCACCTTAAAGCGTTATGCGCCTTCTGGGACGTGTCATATCCGACCGAAACTGCCTGTTCCTTTGTCGTAAACCTTCCGCGGTAAGTAAAGCCGGATTCGTCATTCCCGGAGATCAGCTTCGCTTTGTCTGCGCTGTTGCGTATTTTGGATGGATGCTTGTCCGAGCAGGACGCTGTCTTTCCGGATGCATAGCACAGTTTCTTTCCACCCGCTCTCTGACGGTAATACTCACTGTACTTTCTGTACAACTCCTGGTTTTTCCAAACCTCCTGCGGCATAGCTGCCCCGAACACTATGAACCGCACATTTGCCCCGGTCTGTCCCAGTCCCTGTATCTTAACCTGATCTGTAATGATACCGTTATCATTCGGCTCCAGCGTTTTGCTCATGATCAGATCCTGTATCAGCGCTCTCCTGCCAAGGTACTTATATACCGCCTCTATCATAGGATGGGAATACTCCGATTCTGTCCAGTCCCGCAGCAGTTCCATATAAGCTTCATAATATTTTTCCTTGTTATCACCCGTATACGACGTATAATCCCCTGCTATATAGCAGAGTTTATCGCATAGCGGATGAGGCGCAATTCCACTGCTCCTTGCCGCCGAATCTTCCGTGACCGGAATGACCGTGACCGCATCCCTGCCTTTATCCAGCTTCCTGGCCCTTTGAAAATTTCCGTTCTGATCGATGGTCACCTCAATCTGTGCATTAAAAGTCGAATGGGAGATCGGAAGCAATACGGCCTGATCGTTCCTGTCAACACCTGCCCACTCAGCACAGACATCATATGTGTCAGCTAAAGTCTTGAGCCACGCCAAATAAATCACCTCCTTCAAATTCCTGCAGTCCCCTGAAATTTTTTCCCGGTTCAAATTCTTTCTGCCTGGCATCCCGTAGTATATGTCTGATCTCACATTGCCCAGGCCGCAAAAAGTGTATGATACCGTTTTTCATCTGTGCATTCCAGAGGCGTACAGTCATCTTTCCCTTTTCTTCCTCTCTGTCAGCCTCATCAGGATACGTTATACCGTGAACCATAATGCCAAAAGACAGATCCGTCCCGTCATACGCTCCTTTTCCTTCACCGAAGGCGCAGGGCTCCACATATCCCTGACACTCTCTTGCCCCCAGGAAAATATCCCTTCTTCCGCCCCTTGTAACCATTCTGTTGGCAATATCATAATGTTTGTTTTCGTTGCGGTCATGGGACAGGTCCTTCCGGTTTTCATTCCATTCAAAATGCGCCCTTACCTGGTATGCCACCTCATGCAGATACGTATAATAGGACAGATCGTTACCACCACTGTACTTGATCGGCCTGATCCCCTTTGATTCTGTCCGAATCAAGTTCATGATGCGGCACTCGTCAATGATCCAGGTTATGGTAGGCTTCCAGTATATGGATTCCGTTATCCCTTTCAGCGCCTGGTACGTAGGTATCTGATAGCTGCATTTCTCTCCGCCTGTCTTAGACAGTGGATCCGTAAACAACGCATATCTACCGGACACACAATATTCAATAATATTTGGCTTTTCCATGTTGTAACCGTCCTCTCTTAAAATATCAGCGTTTCCCACTCCGGTGTAATTCCATACTCCATATGATAAGCCCCGGGCGAGGCTACCATATACAGATCCGGTATCCTGTCACTCACAGACTGTAGCAGTCCTTCAAACTGCTTCAACCTGTTTCCCCTGACATTCACCGTGTACCTCTGTGCCTGCCGTATATAAGCCTTTAATCCCGCCGGATCAACTGCGCTCTGAATGGCTTCTATGATCTTAGCGCCCTTCTTGTAGGGGACGATCACCCCGAATGAATCATCGTCTATCACCCGGTATTGCTGTCCTGCCGTCTTATACGCCTGGTTCATCAGATTCTTCTTTTCTTTGGGTCTAAATCCTCTCGACAGAAGCTCCAGAATACTCGTATCCAATTCTTGAACAGGGAAGTTCATTTTATCTGACGCATTGAAGTATACATTCTTATAAAAGACATCCATCCATTTCGGCATCAGCAGGCTGTCCTGTGCCGCACTGTCCTTGTATTGCCAGATCACACTTTCCGTCGCTCTGATATTTTGCTGCAGCTCAGTCATATTTCCCGCATTCTCACCTTCCAGATCAATGAGCTGGATCATCCCGCTTTCCAGCTCGCCATTTCTGTTGCAACGGCCTGCAGCCTGCGCTACACTGTCCAGTCCGGCCATAGATCGGTATACATACTCAAACGAAATGTCCACGCCCGCCTCGATCAGATTAGTGCTGACCACAACGATCGTCTCCTGCTTTTTCTCAAGAATCTCCTTAATTTTCTTAATCTTATCGCTTCGATGTTCCGCACATAAATTTGTCGTAAGATACTCTGCCGGAATTCCCCGCGCTTTTAGTCTGTCATACAGGCTTCTCACTGCAGACTTTGTGTTCAATACCACAAGAATGGACCGGCAGTTCACTGTCCGCCCGGCAATCTCTTCTGCGAGACTCTCGATGGAATACCTGCTGTCCGCTTCCGGCGTAGTTATCTTTACCCGTTCAAACTTATAAAACCAATCCGCTGCATTTTCTATCATATACTTTGGCTTGCTGTAACAGATCGGACATTTCGCTTCCGCCAGCGTCGGCTGCGTAGCGGTACACAGGATAATATTCGTATTACATACGGCGTTTAAGAAATTGCACATATAATTAAAAGTATGTATGCACTTCACAGGCATCGACTGCACTTCATCAATGATCACGACCGCATTCACCAGACGGTGCATCCGCCTTATGGATTCCCCTTTGTCTGAAAAAAGGGTGTTCATAAACTGAACAAACGTGGTGCAGATAAACGGCTCTTCCCAATTAATATCAAATCTGGAAGTTATGTTGCTCCTGTAGTCCTCACCTGTCCCTTCTTCCTTCCTGATCACGGAAGAATGATGCTCCAGTATCCAGTCATCTTCGCCAATCGCTTCACGAAACACCCGCGCGTTCTGTTCCGTGATGCTGATATAAGGTGAGACATATATAACGCGCTCGGTCTCCGGGTGCAGCCTGCAATATTCCAGTGCATAAGCAAGACTGCCAAGTGTTTTACCACCGCCTGTGGGAATCGGCAGACAGTAAATGCCGGCAGGATATTGTCCGAATCGTCTGCATTCTTCCTGCAGGGAATTTCTCGCTTCGTAAATTACCCTTTCTTGATCAGACAGCCTGGAAAACTCTATTCTCTCATGCTTCTCCTGCATATATGCTTCAAAGTTCCTGCCGGCCTGTTGGAAAATATCCTTCGTATTATATGCTGCCGGCTTTGACAGCACATCGACATTATTCATAAAGTCGGAAGTCGCTTCCCAATCAGAATCAATCAGTATTGACAGGATCAGGCGTTGGAGGCAGGCAAGCAGATAAAGCCTGCAATCCTCCATTGCTTCTTTCGCATTTATGTTATGGCCGGAAAGCAGTAACGGCCTTAATCTTCCAAACAACTCTTTTATTCTGTTCCAGGACAAATCAAATTCTTCCGCAGCCTCCCTGAATATCCTTTCTTCGTCATATTCACTCAAACAATCCTGTTTTGCATTGCGGTATGCTTCATCATAATCATCAACCTTATTTAATTTTGCAGAAAAGAAATCATTATGATCCGCGTCTACACAATCAAACATGCCATGGTGCGCCGCGATCGCATAGGAAATCATCTCGACCATAATTTTGGCGCTGCCTTTCACATCGCCAAGGCTGTCATGATACCGCTCGTAAATATATTTCGCTCCCGTCGATGCATGACTGATGGTTCCTTTAAGCTTTCGCCTTACCTTTTCATCCGCGAGAATATATGTGCTGAAGCTATCCTTCTCTTTACCCATATCATGGTAAATGGCACACAGGGCCATGACCCTGGCAAGTCCGCACCGCCTTCCTTTTTCTCCACATAAAAATACGGTCTTCTTCGTATGTTCTGCCACGGATTCTTTTCTGTTAAGTCCGTCTTCTGAAATATGAGCAATCATATGGGGTTCTTCCTCTTGTTTACCTGTTTTATCTGTATTAGTGTATTATGCAACAATAATTCTTCATTAGTAATGCAGTTATAATTCTCCTATAAACATAGATTAATACTTCAATATAAGATTGTCAAGAAGAATATCAATAGTACTTGATAATTATCCTTACATTGCGTAAAATGTTTCTGTCACTTGAATAAGTGTGGATTGAAAAATTAGCAATGCGGTTAATGTTTACTCAAGATGGCTGGCGGCAGTTTAAAACTGCCGCCATGACTACTTGTAACGCTTCCTCCTTCTGCTCCCCCATTATGGCACCTTTCGTCACATCCCGACATATAATATCAATATATCAGTAAACCCGCCTGCGAGACCAAATCCAATTTTCGCAGGCGGCCAGTCGTGGGAGCGCTGTCGTTACAGTTCACAGCCTGACCGGCCTCCAACTGTAACACACTGTCATCTTAGCCTTCCCACACCGATAAAGGAGCAGAAATGGCGAAAGAAGCAGAATGGAACAATCATTTCAACATCGGCGTTGATTCCATCGACAATGCACACCGGAAACTTTTTTCGATCGTCCGCAGACTGATCCATGTAAGCAAAGATGAAAATAACGGACAATGGGCATGTGCCGAAGGCATCAAATACTTTAAAACCTATGCTATAGAGCATTTTACCGACGAAGAAACTTATATGAAGTCAATCAACTACGAAGGATATGAAATACACAAGCGCCTGCATGACGGCATGCGGTATAAGACACTGCCCGCTCTTGAAAAGGATCTGTTGGAATCAGACTATTCGAAGGAATCCATCCAGCATTTTCTCGGCATCTGCCTTGGATGGCTGACTGCTCACATCATGATCGAGGATCGCGCCATCACAGGCAAAATTTCAAATAGATGGAAAAAGGATAACACCGGAGAAGCCATGACTGCTCTGGAAGATGCACTGACGCTTGCCATACGGGAGATCTTCCGGTTACAGCCGGAAATCGTCAGCGAGCATTACAGCGGAGAAGATTTCGGCAACTGCCTGATCGACCGGCTGACTTACCGCTCCAAAGAAGGAAACCATGTCCAAATCTTTCTCGTTCTTGAAGAAAGCCTGGTGCTGCGTGCCGTGAGCTCCATGCTTGGCATGCCGTTAAAAAAGGTAGACCGGATGGTTGAAAATACCGTCAGACAGCTTTCCATGCATATCGCAGACCAGGTCGGCGAACACTGTCATCTGTCTTTTTACTACGAATTGGAGAGCAATCACCTGATGACGGCGGAACAGTTCCGACAGATCTTTTATGCACAGTACTTTGATTACAGTCTGCTGTTCAACACCGGAACGGGCTATTTTGCATTCTGCATCAAGCTGGAATAAAAAAAACAGGAGCCGGATCAGTTCCGGCTCCATCACATATAGCATCTTATTCATGATTACACTTCTTATCACACTTTCTGCCACTGTCTCTTAAACTCAAAACGTCGCGCCACCCGCCGTGTTTTGCTTACTGCCTGCTTTTCTCAGTACGCTCTCGATCCTCTCATGAAGATCTTCTACGTTAAATGGCTTGAGGATATAATTATCCGCCCCCAGCATAAAGCTCTCCAGAACCGTATGCTTATCATTCTGGGATGTGAGCATGATCACAGGAATATTCTGGCAGTCTTCCATTTCACGGATCTCACGCAGCGTCTCCACGCCATCTTTCGATGCCATCCGTACATCCAGCAGGATCAGGTCCGGTTTGTTCTTTTTCAAATACTGCAGGGCACGCACCCCCGAATTTAAAGGTGTCACCTCATATTTCTCCTTCAAAGCCTGTTCGATCGTCGCCAGACTGATACTGTTATCATCCACCGCCAGTATTTTGTACTTAAATGTCATCTGTTATTTCCCCCTGTCCTGTCTTTTCTAATAATTCACGCAGCATCTGTTCCGCCGCCTCATCTTCATATAACTGGAGCTGTTCTTTGACTTTCTCGAGCGTTTCCTCAGTCTCTTCCTCCAACTGATATGCCAGGATCTCTTCTATCTTATGCGCACACTCCTTGGCCTGAAAATCTTCCAGACTGCTCAGGGCCGTCTCGATCTCCTGCCGCAGCTCCCTGCTGCCGATCTCCTTCTTCTCAACTGCCGCACTCTCCTGCTTCCGATTCTCCTGCAGATATGCCTCGATATACGCAAGCTGCTCTTCATACTCTGCCAGAAGTTTCGTCACACGGCTGTCCACGAAGGCCAGATCCCCTCTGTTCACCGCTTTTTCCTGTTCCTTGGCTCTGCTGGAAAGCCGTATCGCGCCTACATTCGCGGAAGCGCTCTTCAGGGCGTGCACCTCAATGCCATAGCCCTCATAATCCTGGTCTTCCCAAAGCTCCTGCAGGACTTTCAGCTTGCGTTTCCCGTCCAGACAATACAGCTTTAACAGCTCATTATATTCTTCCAGACTGCCGGCATAATGCCCGGCCACCTCATCCGTATCAATGCCCTCGATCGTGATCTTCCGGAATATATCGTTATTGGACTGCAGGTTTTCGATCCACGATCCGCCCGCCATCCTTCTGTCTTCCGGAATCCATTTCAAAAGCATCTTATGCATGGCCCGTCTGTCGAGCGGTTTTGCCAGAAAATCCTGAAAGCCGTTCGCAAGGAAGTTCTCCCGGACGCCTTCCATGGCGTTGGCCGTCAATGCGATGATAAGCGGCAGGCTGCCATTCTCTCCGCAGTCGTTGCGGATCCGCTGCACCGCCTCCATTCCGTCCATGACAGGCATCATATGATCCATGAAAATAAGATCGAACTGTATCCTGTGAACAAGCTCTATCGCTTCCATTCCACTTTCGGCCTCGGTGATCTCCAGCCCGTAGGTCTGCAGGAAGGATCTTGCGACTTTTCTGTTGATCAGATTGTCGTCCACCACCAGCACCTTATAATCTTTGGCCGTAAACGGCTCCAAAGGCTCCTCCGTCTTGATCTCCCGCTCCGGCACTTCCGACAAGGGTCTCTCGTCCGTGATCTTCTGTATGATCTCCACCGTAAATGTGGAACCCTTACCATACACGCTCTCTACGCTGACCGTACCCTGCATCAGTTCGGCCAGTCGCCTTGTAATGGAAAGGCCAAGCCCCGTTCCTTCCGCGCTCCTGTTCCGCTTCGAATCGAGCTGCTTGAAATTCTCAAAGATCCTCTCAAGGTCTTCTTTGCGGATCCCGCAGCCGGTATCCTGCACTTTGAAGATCAGACGTTCCGTCCCCTTCTCTTCTCCCGGCCTGCCCGAAACAAAAATCTTAACCTGCCCTTCCCTGGTAAATTTCAACGCATTGTTCAGCAGGTTCACCAGAATCTGCTTGATCCTGCTCTCATCCCCCATATAGCAGCAGGGAATCGTCATATCGTACTCGCTCTCCACCATCAGTCCATGCTGTGAAGCCACGATATCCATCATATTCAGTACTTCTTTGACCAGCGACTTGACATGGTACTCCGCCGGGACCAGTTCCATTTTGCCCGCTTCTACCTTGGACAGATCCAGTATATCGTTGATCAGCGCCAGCAGGTTATGGGCAGACGCCTTGATGTCACAGACATACTCGTATACCTTGCGTCCCTTGCTCTCCTCCATGATAATGTCGCTCAGTCCCACGATCGCGTTCATGGGCGTCCGGATCTCATGCGACATATTGGCCAAAAACGCACTCTTGGCTATATTCGCCTGCTCGGCCTGCTCCCGTACCTGTGTGATCTCTTCTATGTAGTTCTTCGTATCCGTCATATCGAGGATCAGGATGACATAGCCCTTTTTCTCCCCGAACCTGTCCCGGATCTCCTCCGCATGTCCGTGATAATATCTGTTGTTGCGGCAGAACTCTTCCTTCCCGTCCTCCTCCAGCAGTTCCCGCGGAAAATCACTCACCTCTTCGATATATCTTCCGATGACACGGCTGCTCAGCTCCGGAAAGATACCTGCCGCCGCAGGGTTATAGCTGACGATTCGCTCATGAATGTCGATCGCAATGACGCCGTCGCTCATGCTGTCCAGCAAGCTGCCCGATGCCAGACTGCCGAAGTCGTAGACCTTCCTGCTCCAGATCAGGATCACCACACTCGCCAGGACAAATCCCAGCACAAACGGCGTGGGGTCGTACACAAAAGTCAGTTTCACCACATACAGGTACAGCACCACCACCGGCAGGAAAGAAAGGCCCAGTATCAGTTTATACTGCCTCTCCGCCGCATAGTCCGGCTTCTTGATACACACGCTGATCAGCGCATACATCGACAGGATATAAGGCAGGATCATTCCGCACAGCATGAAAAGCCAGTAGCCAGGCCCATACTCCAAGCCCAGATATCCATGCCCTTCCGGCGTATGCAGCCACTCGATCCGGCTGTAATAAAAAGTATGCTGATCACAGGTAAAAACAAGCCCCAGAATGAAGATGTCGATTATTTTCAGAATTTTTAAAATCTTGACAGGCGCTTTCTCATAGCAGTAGCTGAACATAAAATAGCAGTAGCTGATGGGAACCGCCAAAGATCCCATATACTGCATCTTCACCGCCACCATGGCGGCTTCTACCGTAGGTGCTGTCAACTCAAACAAATATCCGACGTTCTGTATCAAAGAGCCGAGCAGAAAATACTGCATCAGTTTCTGTTCCCGGGAACCGTCCCCTTTCAACAGCAGAAACAGTGCAATTCCGATCATGCCGATACTCAAAACGCCAAGTCCTAAAAATACGATACTCATAATTTTGCATCACCATAATAAATTATATTTGACCGGCCCGTAACTCCACCGGCCAGACCACGCTATTACCGCTTTTCTTCTATAAAAGCACACTTATAGATATGATATCAGCTAACTCTTTATATGTCTACAGCAAAATTGTAATGTAACATGGAAGCCGCAGGCTGAACTTTTACCTTTCTATCCCTCATAAATCCCAATAGCCGTCCCCCACATACAGCCGTTCCGACTGATCATAAGCATCCATCCAGGCCTCCTCCGCAGACGGATCCTGCGGATAAAATGTCTCCCGGTGATACAGCTGCCATGTTCCGTCCAGCAGGCGTTCATCCGTGATCTCAACCGCATTGCCGTCCGTTACCTTCTGACCAAGCCTTGCCACATTGACCAGCTGCCCCTCTATGAATTCATATCGGTCTACATAGTGTTCGGCGGCGCCGTTTCTGGAAAATCCATAGATGCACTGCTTATCCTCCCGCAGGGACGGCGTATCAATTCCCGAAAACGCCGGTACATAAGCATAGCTTCCGCTGTCTGCCTCATAGACAAACAGGGAAGAAAAGGATGCCGCTCCCGTACCGAATCTCCCCTGAAAACAGCAAAGATCTTCCTCCCCGTCAAAATTCCAATCCGCCAGAGACAGGAAATTCTGACAGGAAACGCCGGCCAGCCCACAGAAGGCCACTGTATCCGCATCCAGACAGGAAGAGTCGATGCGTTGCAGGACAGACTTCCGGTCCTTGTCCAGAACCAGTACCAGAAATTCGTTTGACTCCTGATAGACCATCTCGCCTTCCAGTCTTTTTTCGATTTCGTTATCCCGAAATTCTATGGTGATATAATCAAATCTTTCCCCTTCTGTTCTGACATGGGCAAAATAGGGAATGTCCGTCGTTGTTCCTGTCCGGTACCCGTCAAGAAACGCATTCTCCGACAGGACAGGTTCCATGACCTGACATGCATAGCCCTTTTCTGCCGCATAGGTATAGGCATAGGAGGTATCCTCACAGGCGATGGCGACCGGCCAGGGACTTTCATTTCTCCAAAAAGCCTTTTCATCAATGAATGTCACGCTGTCCGGCAGCTTTATCAGGGAAATGTTAAATGCATTTTCAATCACCCCTTCTTCTATCGTAGTAACGCCCTCTGGGACCGTAAGCTCCAGCAGATCACCGGCATAAGGCGCTCCCAGACATTCCCTGCCAAGCGTCGATACCCGTCTGCCGTCAATCATGGACGGGATCACCACACGATAAGGATCCTGTGTATTTTTCTCCTCATCGTAACCTGTGATCCGCAGCGTGCCGTCGGGCAGTTCTTCGTAACTGAAGCAGTCCGTCTCGCCTGTCAGGGGCAAATGCTCCGCCGTCTCTGCTCCTGCATTTTCATGGTTCACCTGCCCGTCTTCTGCGGCATATTCCGTCGCAAATGCGGCGCCCGCTTCCCTGTTCACGTCTTCCCTGACCGCATCTTCTCTGTCTTCCACAGCCGGATGCACCGTCCCTTCTTTCCACCCATAGAGCGCTAAACAAACTGTGCTTCCCAACAAAAACGCCGCGGACAGAAGCCTGGCCGTGCTGCTTTTCTTCTTCATCATCACAAATCATCCTCCGATCACTCTATTGTAACACTTTTTAACCATCCGAACCATGGAAATTGCCCGAAAATCTTGTCATTGCCGCAGGACCGTGATAAAATGAACCAAATACAAACCCGAAAGAGGAATCCATCGTGCTCACTAAGCAGCTCATCAAAGAGATCGCCGGCACCACCATTTACAACCGGGGCCTCGAACTATTCAAACAGAACAAAGTTCTGACCTTTAAATCCAACAGCCAGAATGAGGAAATCACCGTCAAAGCCACCGTACAGGGCAGCGGCAGAAAGAAATATAAAGTAACCCTTTCCTACAATACCCTTTTCGATGACGTGTCGGAGTGTTACTGTGACTGCCCCGCCTTCTACAGCTATGACGGTATCTGTAAGCACTGCGCCGCCGTGCTCCTTGCCTATGAAGAGCAGCAGGACATGCAGCAGGCGATCTTTGATTATATAGATACACCGGGATCCGCCGGCCGCATGCGCAGGCTCTCCGATTATATCGGTTACGAGAACGGCCGCTTTCTCCCCAAAAACCGTTCCAGACAGACAACACCGGTCATCAAGGATCTGCTCAGACGCCAGCGGATAAAGACTACCGCTCCCCTGATGCAGACCGTTCCTTATGGACAAGTCGCGCTGGAACCTCATTTCCTGTGCGCCGAAAACCATGCCGAGGTCGGCTTCAAAATCGGTATGGATACCAAATATGTGCTCAAGGATGTGTTCGAGTTCGCCCGGTACGTAAAGTCCGGCGACGAACATGCCTACGGCAAAAAGCTGAACTTTCTCCATACGCCGGAGGCCTTTGACCCGCTTTCCCAAAAGCTGCTCAACTTCATCCTCTCCTGGGTACAGGAAAACGGCAGCTATTACCTTACATACCAGTACTATTCCTACACGGAGACTTTCTCGCCGCTGCGCCGGATCCCGCTTGGCGGCGCGGAATTCGAGGAGCTTCTTTCGATCCTGAAAGACAATCCTGTGCTGATTGATCTCAACGGTTCCGGTGAAAAGATCTGGCGCCAGACAGACGCCGTTCTGAGCCGGCACATGCGTCTGCTGGGAAAACCGGAGGGCCTGGAAGTGGAAATCGAGCCTCTGGCGGAATTCTATGCGGCCCACACAATCTTCACCTTTCGGGACGGCCTGATCTATCGGGAGAACAGGGAAAATCTCCTGCCGCTGCAGGATTTTCTGGCCTGTCTGCCGGAGCTTGCGGGCACCGGTTTCTATGTTGAGAAGAACGACATTCCCACGTTCTGCAGAGAACTGCTGCCCCTTCTGGAAAAGCATTACCACTGCGAACGGACAGCATTCAATGAGGCGGACTACGGCGTGGAACCCGTCTCCTTTGAGATCTATCTGGATGCGCCGCAGAGAAATTTCATCACCTGCAAAGTTTATGCCGTCTACGGTGACAAAAAATACGAAGTCTATAAGAAAGACGAAGAACGGGCCGGCCGGGATGCCGTCAGGGAAATACAGACCGGCAATATCGTCGCCTCCTACTGCAATGCCTATGACGAAAATGAGCATACCATGGTCATTGCCGACGACGAAGACAAGCTGTACGAGCTGCTCACGACAGGCATTCCGCGCTTTCAGGAACTGGGAGATGTGTACGTCTCCGACGCCCTGAAAAAATTCCGCGTGGTGTACAGCGGTAACGTGGAAGTGGGCGTATCCTTATCGGAAAACCTGCTGGAACTGACCATAGGCGCCGACCAGCTGTCCCGGGAAGAACTGATCGAGATCCTGTCCAGATATGACAGGAAGAAAAAATATTTCCGCCTGAAAAACGGCAGCTTTATCCGCACGGAAGACGAAGGCCTAAACGCATTGCTGGAGATCAAAGAAGATCTGAGCCTGACCGATGCGCAGCTGCGGAAAGAAACCCTTACCCTGCCCAAATACAGAGCCCTCTATCTGGACAGCGAGCTTACGGAAAAGCAGAGCCTGACAACAGCCAGAAACCAGTCTTTTCAGGAACTGATCCGGAACATGAAAACCATGGAAGAACATGCCTTTGAGGCGCCGGCAAGCCTGGAATCCATACTGCGCCCCTATCAGCTCACCGGCTTTTTCTGGCTGAAAACACTGTACCGCAACGGCTTCGGCGGTATACTGGCCGATGATATGGGCCTTGGCAAGACCCTGCAGACCATCGCCTTTTTGCTGTCGGAATATCTGGAGGCGAAAGCCGCCGACAACAGGCGCGCGCTCATCGTCACGCCGGCCTCCCTGGTCTTTAACTGGAAAAATGAATTCTCCCTGTTTGCACCCGGTATTCCCGTCAAAATGGTGACCGGCGCCGCGGCCGAACGTCAGGAGATCATCCGCGGTGCACAGAGCAGGGACGTCCTGATCACTTCCTACGAGCTGTTGAAGCGGGATCTGGAGGCCTACGAAGGTATTCCTTTTTTCTGCCAGATCATAGACGAAGCGCAGTATATCAAAAACCACAATACCCAGTCCGCCAAGGCGGTGAAAACCATCGAGGCAGGCTGCCGCTTTGCCCTCACCGGTACGCCCATCGAGAACCGGCTGAGTGAACTCTGGAGTATTTTCGATTACCTTATGCCCGGCTTCCTGTACGGCTACCAGCGCTTCCGCACAGAGATCGAACTGCCCGCGGTTCAGAATCAGGATGAGAATGCCATGAACAGGCTGCAGAAAATGGTCCGCCCTTTTATCCTGCGTAGACTGAAAAAGGACGTCCTCACCGACCTGCCGGATAAGCTGGAGAAATGCATGTACGCCAACATGGAAGGCGAACAGCAGAAGCTCTACCAGGCCCACGTCCAGAGAATCCGCATGATGCTGGACAAGCAGTCGGAAGAAGAATTTAAGACCGGCAAGATCCAGATTCTCTCCGAGCTTACCAAATTAAGACAGCTGTGCTGTGACCCGGCCCTGATCTACGAGCAGTACGAGACCCCTTCCGCCAAGTCTGTCCTCTGTGTGGATCTGATCAGAAACGCGGTGGAGGGCGGCCACAAAGTGCTGCTGTTCTCGCAGTTTACCTCCATGCTGGAACATCTGCAGCAGAAGCTGGAAGAAGCGGAGATCTCCTATTATGTGCTTACCGGCTCCACGCCCAAAGAACAGCGCCTGCAGCTGGTCAAGCAGTTTAATCAGGATGACACCAACGTGTTCTGCATCTCCCTCAAAGCGGGCGGAACCGGCTTAAATCTTACCGCCGCGGATATCGTCATCCATTTTGATCCCTGGTGGAATCTGGCCGTGCAGAACCAGGCCACCGACAGAGCGCACCGGATCGGCCAGACCCATGTTGTGAATGTCTACAAACTGATCATGAAGGATACCATAGAAGAGAATATCATGAAACTGCAGGAGCGGAAAAAGGCGCTTGCGGAGCAGGTGCTTTCCGGGGAAGAACTGGGAAGCGGCAACTTTACGAAGGAGGAGCTGCTGGCATTGCTGGATACGGCCTGGTAAGCACCGGGCGCATTGCCCGGTCTTCCCTGTCATTTCCTACAGCGATGGCTTCCTCCGGCCTGATTCCCAGCCAGCCACAGATTTCCCGAACGCCAGTCCCTTTGTCCACATGCGCCGCAATGATCTCCAGACAGTTTTTCTCCACAAAGATCCGATACGTCCCGGTCTGGAGAATCTCCGCCGCCCTTTGGCGCTCCTGCTCCTGCCAGACACTGTTATGCCTTTTTACAAGCGTGATCTTGTAGGCTGTGTCCCTTTCCGCATCTGCTTCCCGTCCCCTTATCCTGTAGACTCTGACGCCGGCTCTGCATTGCGCAGCCAGTTCAGTCAACCGTGGTAATTCCTTAAGATCCACCGGGTGTATCACTTCCCTGCCTGCTGCACCCTTACGCTTCTCCCCGCTGTCGTCCGCCTTCCCGCCTTCCTCCTTCGTCCTCATCCACACATAAGCTCCGGACGCAAAGACAGCCCCCTGAAACAACTCCAGATCTTCTCCCAGCCTCCGCCTGACTTCCTCTGCCGGCATGGACGTAGCCAGAAAAACAGGGCGCTTTTCCCGCAGGGCAAGCAGCTTCCGGCGCACGCTGTCCGCCAGCCTTCCCCTGTGTTTCTCCGGCACCAGCGTACCGTCCAGATCCAGAAAGACCGCCTGATACGGTTTCGGAACCCGAAAGATCGGATAAGTCCCGAAAAACTGCCGCCCCTCGAAATCGGCCCTCCCGCCATAGGCCAGATAACAGGAGCACCTTTTTTTGCCGCACAGAGGCCGGAAAATTTCCTCCTGTTCACTCTGATACCAGTTCCCCTCTTTGATCCGGCCGATATTGCAGGCACGGATCCTGCCGTCGGCCTCCACGAAGCATCTGTCGCTGCACATGGCAACGTCCGCAGCCGGACTACCGCATTCCAGTCCGAAAAAAGGATCCAGCTCCAGAAAGGCCCGCTTCTCCTCCTCCGTATAGGCGCGTCCCAGCCCGTCCATCTTATTGATCCACAGGTAGAGATCCGGAGACAGCCGCTCCCGCAACCTGCCAAACAGCGGGATATTCTGCGGCGCTCCCACTGCTCCCACGCACAGATTAACGCCGCTGTCGGCCAGCCTGTGACACTTGTCCGCAAACTTCTCTATATCTGTCATCTCCGGGTGAAAAGTCGCCCAGATACGGAGCTTTCGCCGGGCTGCGCCGGAAATTCCCCGCACGATTTTCTCAGAGGTTTCCTTGTCGCTTTCCCTGTCGCTTTCCCTGCCATTTTCCCTGTTGGCATCCCCGCTGTACAAATCAAAAATTGCCAGACATTCCTCCACCGAAAAGCTCAGATTCGTCTGCAGCCCCACCCGTTCCAGACTATCAAGCCCCGCAAGGCGCCCCAATCCTTCCCAATACCACCGGTGGATCGACGCCTCCCCGTAAGGCACCACAAAGACTGCGCCGATATCGAATTCCGCCGCTCTGTCCGCGATACTTTCACAAAATCTCCCGAAATTCTGTCTGTCCTTTTCCAGTTCCTGTACCGACGCCCTGTGTTTGGAAAAGGGGCAGTAGGAACAGCGGTAATTACAACTTTTCAGGCTCCCCCTGTAACAGATTGTTTTCCTGCCCATTCATCCTCTCCCACTCCAGCATTTTCCTCCTGATGTCCGCCGAGATCAGCTGCGGCCCGATATAATCAGACAGCCCCAATCCTTCCTCCGTCAGGCTGAGGAATGCTGAATCCTCCTGATATCCTGGCCTCTCACCGTTACTCTGATATCTCTTCTCTTCCAGCCACCCGGCCTCTATCCAGTCTCTTAAGATCGGAAAGTCTTCCATTACCTCGTTCCCGAAGATCCGCCGATACGCCTTCTTTGCAATGCCGGGACGGATCAGCAGATGCCTGATCACATACCTTCGCCTGATCTCCTCATCGGAAAGCAGGATTCCATGCGTGACCGTCAGGAAATCTTCCCTGCCCAGATAGGCTTCTATCTCTTCAAGCGCCCCCTGCCGCGTCGTCCGGTAGGGCGTGCAGGCGTGAAGCCGGCCCAGATAGCTTCTGCCCCCGCAGCCCAGAGACAAAGCCCCGGTAAAGCCGCATTCCCGAAATTCCGTCAGCAAACCGTCAGCGCCTTCGCTCCCCCTTCTCTTTACAAAACGCCTCATGGAAATCTGCGCGTATCCGTGTTCTTTTAAAAAAGCCGCTCCCCGCTGATAAAGCCGGAACGCATGGTCAGAATCCAACGCCGCTGCCTTCCCGTCCCTCTCCAGGCGGACGCCATGCTTGATATACAGCGGATACAGAAAGATCTCATCCGGCGAAAAAACCATTGCCCGCTCCAAAGAGCCCGACAGGCTTTCCGCTGTCTGCCCCGGCAGCCCGTAGATAAAGTCAAAATTGACGCAGGCAAATTCCGCTTCCATCAAGATCTCCGCCGCTTCCTGTGCCCGCCGGCCGTCATGAAATCTGCCCAGCCAGGAAAGCTCACCCTCGTCAAAACTCTGGATCCCCATACTGACCCTGGTAACACCCGCTTCTTTCAACAGGCGTACCTTCTCCCTGTCGGTCTGCTTCGGCGCAGTCTCTATGATGATCTGGCAGTCTTTCCCCAGAGGCATATAAGCTCTGACATCCCGAAATACCCGCTCCAGCTGCCGGACATCCAGAAGCAGCGGCGTACCGCCGCCGATGGTAAAATCTCCAAACACGGTATCACAGGGCAGAATTTCCCTGTACCGCTCCATCTGACGCGGCAGCGCATCCAGATAGGCGTCCCTCTGCGCCCCGCCGCAGCCTGCCACGGAGAACAGGTTGCAGTACCCGCACCTGCTCTCACAAAAGGGCAGGTGAAGGTACAAGCTGTGCCCCTCACCCGCCAGATTTTCCATATAATCGCTCAAATTTACGTTATGTAATGGTCTGTACGCCGTCTTATGCGGATAACTGTACATATACTGCACATATCTGTTCATGAAATGCACCTCTCTGAAAATATTCCTGCGGCAACAACAACACCCCTTTTCACAGGAAAAAATGCTTATAGGGCACGGTACTGACCACCGGATGATTCACACCGTGGAACACATAACCGTCCTCCCCGTAACAGGTGCCATGGTCGGAAAAACATACCACAAAGGTCTCGCCCCGTTTCTCCTTCCAACCGTCAAACAACCGGCCCAGCTGGCTGTCCACATACCGCAGCGCCGCCCTGTGCGTCACCAGACTGTCGTTTTTCTCCTGTTCCAGATAAAAATAGTTGGGATAGTGAATCGCACACACATTCAGATACAGAAAAATCCGTCTGGGATCCGCATTCTGTTCCAGGCGGTTCAGGATGAAATCAACCTGATTCCCCGCGCTTTCCTTCACCGGACAGGAAAAGGACGGATTCCAGTAACTCTTTTCAAAAAAGGAAGGAAACACCCTGCCAAGCGCCGAGCGTTTGTCAAAAAAAGCCACCCCGCCGACACACCATGTATCATAGCCGTCCGCATGAAGCCCCTCCACCAGATTGGCGGCATCAAACCCGTAAGCGCCTTTTGGAGTCTTCTTCCCCATACCAATGCTTTTTGGAAAGAAGAGCATCTCCTGTTCCCCAATGCTTCTCGCCTCATCCTTAGACGGCAGAAATCCCGCAAAAATGGCATGATGCGACGGATAGGTGAAGTTTCCCGGCGCCTGCCGCTTCTCCCATGCACCATACCTGTTTAAGACAGGCGTGCCGCCGCCCTGCTCCTCCGCAATGGCTGCATCATACCGTAAGGTATCCAGACAGACAAACAAAATGTCACAGTTACCTACCACCTTCGTCATATCCACAGAACACTGTTTTTCATCCATACCGGCCCGAAACGCCGCAAAAGGCACTTCACTCATAGCTGTCCGCTCCCCTTTCATTTTATTTTTTATTCTACTGCCAACGTAAGCTGTTCGTCAAGAAAGACAGAGCGCAGGGCGGCCTGGCAGAGCCGGGACAGTTACAGTTTGCGGCCGGTTAGGCCGTGAACTGTAACATTCCTATTCCATTGGTGAAAAAGTCGATCTTGACAATGATGGAGAAAATGAACTGATTATTTGCGGACCTTATGGTGGCATATACCTTGATGTGCGCAATAATAAGGTTTATGAATTTGCCGTAGGAGAAGGCGATGCCCTTATGCTTTCTTATGTTGTTTATAATGGCTCCACATGGATTATGTACAGCAACAGAATGCATACAGGATATGAAGCATATCATATGGAAAAATTTGAAGGGGCAGATAATTTAGTTGCAGAAATGAATTTTTATGAAGAACTTGTTGATGAAGATAATGTGGAGGGCAAAGAAAAATATACATTAAACGGAACGGAAATATCTTATGATGAATATTTTGAATTATGCAGCAGGATTTTTGCAGCTGAAGTAACTACAACTAAATAATAACTTTCATATTTAAAGAACCAGCCGCCACTATTGGGTAGTGACGGCTGGTTATAGATACCTGTCTTTAACAGATGGTGAATAAATACCATTCATCCTCATCTCAGCAGTTCCTTCATGATCGCAATCTGTCGCTTATAAATCCTGTTTTCGCTGTAAACATCCCGATGAAGCAGATCGCCCTGCGCATTCATCTCAATGATCCTCGGTTCCAGGTTGCCCTTTTCCAAAAGCACATCCATACCAATGCTCTGTAATCCGGGGTAGCACGCCGACGCCTTAAGACATACCGCCTCGATCCGTTCCACTGTTTCCGTCTCCAAATGCAGATCCGCAAACGCCATAGCGTGATTATTAAGATGCAGATTCGTAATGGGACCTTTCGACAATCTGGGCAGAATATAGTCGATCCGCCCAGCCTGCACGATCACACGCAGGTCATAACAATACCCCTCAAAAGACGCTTTGCCGTACCATCGCTCCACAACGCAGTCCAGCTTTAACAGACTGTCCAGAAACACTTCCGCCTTCCTGCCCTCCAGCCTGTACATCCGCTTGGTGTTATATAGCGCACCCTCTTTGAGCGCAGCACAGGTGTAAAGCGCGATCCGGCCGTTTCCCGGCGAGAACCGCAGCGCTGTCACGCCTGCCGCGCCCGATCCTTTCACCGGCTTCACAAACACCTGTATGATCCTGTGTTCTCTCAGAAAATCAAACAATTCTTCCCCACAGGAAAAATGTTCTTCGTACATATGGGTCACCGGAACACCGCCCTGCGCAAGCCGCGCCTTACAGCCGCGTTTATCCAGCACCTGTGCAATCTCCGGCGGCCGGTTCAGGAAACCGCCTGCCGGCAGACCGGAAAGCCGGCGAAGCTGTTCTTCATACCGTCCGGTCAGACTTCCCAGATCGCACAGGCGGCTGCTCTCCCATGCCGGCGCATCAATCTTCACCGCAAAATGCTGCTGGTCTTCTATTTGCAGCAGCATCCGCAGCTTCTCCTCGAATCGTTTCCGGCCCGGTTCTTCCGGATTCTCTGGGCAGAATCCCTCATCGTGTCCCATGTCCGGCATATCTTTCCAATCCAGAAATACAACCGGGAGGCCCGCCTCCGCTGCCGCCTGTTCAAAATAGAACCTGCGCTTGCCGCCGTCCGTTCCGATCAGCAAAATCCCGCTCATTCTGTCAACATGGCATTGTACCATAATTCACCGTTCCAGCTCTCCGCCTTTTCCTGCTCAGACACGTCAACCACAATGGGCAGCTTCTTTAATTTCCCCATTATCTCATCTGACAGGTAATGGTAATGTACATCCAACTTCTCCAGACCTGGACATCCCGGCAGCTTCTCCACAAGGAGCTGTCCGCCCTTATCCGTAAGCGTTCCGTTGGACAGATCCAGCGTGGTGATCTGCTGCATATATTTACTCTCAAGCACAACTGCTGTCAGTTCATCCTGAATCTCACTGTCCGTGATTCCCAGATAGGTAAGCTTCGGAAAATCAGACACGGAAAGCAGCTCCCTGACAGTTTCCGCATCCCCGTCAAAACCATAGTCTTCCACTCCAATGTAAAGGAGCAGCTTCTGCAGGTTCGGAAGTTTTGCTTTCGCAATCTCTTCTATCACATCCTTCCCCAGGCCGCCGCAGATGATGGTCAAAGACTCCAGATTGTCATGTTCGATCACTCCTAATTCCAGATTCGTACTGCCCTTGATCGTCAATTCCTTCAACTGGGGCATGGCTTTCCACAGATTGCTGTAATTGCCCTGCATGATCCACGATACTTCACACACCTCATAGTCCATATCGCCGATGAAAAGTTTCGTGATGTGGCTGAATCTGTCGACATTCGCAGCAATGCCGTCCAGAATCGCCTGACAGGATTCTTCATATTCGCCACCCCATCCGCCGATGATCAGCTCCTCCAGCCCCAGAAACTCCGGGTCGGCCAGAATCTCCTCCAGCATGGTTTCTGCCTTCTTCCCGTTCTCATAGTCCTCATAGTCATAAGAGTATGTCTTACTCTTTCCTGTTTGGTCTGCCATAGCTTCCTCCTTCCCCAACCTTCCCAATATGCTGTCCGGCGGTGCAGTGCATTCTGCACGCGCCGCTTTTTTTCCTATTGTAGCATACCGGTCGGGCGGCGTAAACTGAATCATATTTGGGGAGGGCATTCTATGAACAGTATTGTTACTATTCACGGTGCCCTGCACCCTGCTGCAGGGCATCCGGCCGATAACTTTACGGTTTCAGACATCCAGCCCCTCGCCGAAGGCGACTTGGAATGGGCTGGATGCGTTACAGTTTGCGGCCGGTTAGGCCGTGAACTGTAACACAGTATTCTCTACATACAGCTATTCAACCTCTGTTATAGACAACTGGCCCTCCATCGGCAGTCTGCTCCTCTCATTGATCACCGGCTTATTTTCGTAAAGCCTTGACCATTTTAAAGTCCCGTTAGCACTGCTCTTTTTATTATAGAGCGTCAGCATAGCCTCGGCATACCCTATGGAACCGGCCTTGCGTTCTTTGGCGATACGGCTGATTTCTCTGGGAGAAGAGCGGCCGACTTTTTCCACAAACATATCATCCTTCAGACTGTCTTCATAGGTATTGACCAGACGGGCTATGCCACGGAGAATATTGCCTGTCAGCGACTCTACATCGCCCTCCCACGTGGCAATACACAGGCGCAGGCTGCGCTGCAGAATCTCATAACCATATTTACGATACAGGTCTTCCAGCGTTGCAACACAGCAGACACAGCCCGGTCCGCTGTTCCCGCTGATGCGCAGATTAAATGATTCCACCAGTGCCTTGATGATCAGCTGTTCATCGTTTCCGGCTTCGATATTGGCTGTAAAAATTTCATAGGGCAGCAGTTTTTTGACAAATCTCTGTTGATCGGCAAATATCGCCGCCTCCTGTTCATACACCAGTTCATCATAGACCATGCACCATACCGGTGTATCACGGGATCCCGAAACAAGCGCCACGATCTCAATCGTATGCTGTCCGTTAAAGACATAATTGATGCCCTGTCGGCGGCTGACCTTGACCGGATTGATCTGGCACAGATCAAAGTTTTCCGCAGCCTTCCGGATATGATCTTTAGACAGATGCCGTTGATAATCCTGATTGGAAACCAGATTTTTAATTGGAATCTGCTCGAAGTGAACATCGGGCACATACGGATTTCGTTCCATATCAACGCACCTCCTCCAGCGCATGCAACATGATCTGAATGGCTTCCTGTAATTGATACAGCTGATGTTCCAGCTGTTTTTTTCCTTTGATCGTCAGCAGCGGGAACTGAGCGGCAGATTGTGTACGGTCAATGGAACTGATCCACGACGGAATTGTCAGCGCAAGGCTGTTGATTTCGGCATCCGGGTCAAAGACCGGCATATCTTTAATGCTCATGCTCTTTACAGTTTCTTTCACTTCCAAAACCTGCTTCTTCATACGGCCTCGTTCTCTTGATGCCGTCAGTAATTGTGCCACTTCCTCCTCTGCTTTTCCATAGCAGGCCATAACCGATTCCGCCGATATTCTTGTTCCGCCTGCAAGAATCAGCACAGCCGTATCCGGCTGTATAGACGCAATATAGTCTATAGCCTGTGCATATATCCCATACCTGGTGACGGAACACCTGCTTAAGCCGTATTCTTCGGCAATTCTTTCCTTCGTCCGGCCGGCACTGCTTTCATAGTATTTCTTCCCTTTAGCGAGATCTCTTCTGTTACGCTCCTTAAACTGGTCAGTACCGGCAGCGTTATGCGCTTCGATGATCACATCTGCATTATATCGCTTTCCTATCAGATACCGCCGCTGATTTTCCGGCAGATGTCTGCTTCTCAATTCTTCCCGGCAGGTAATGGATATCGCCTCCTCCCTGACACAGAAACTGATATTCTTTACCTGAAATGCAATGTCCCGCATTTTACAGATCTCATACTGCGCAAATCCCTGCATGATACAGCCGTACCAGGCTACGACAGGCCGGCTGCAGCCATGCTGCAAAATCCGCCGTTCCAACGCAGCATATTCCTCAGGGCTGAGAGGAAATACCAGCCTGCGAAATTCCGGATCAATTTTGAGGATACAGCTCTCCCCATTCATATTCACACATCCTTTCTGACTTATACCACGATTCTTCCAGCTAACGCTCCATGGCTGTTCCTTTTATTCCAAAGACCGTATACCCGTCAAAAATATTAATTTTCAGCTGCTTACGATGTTCGTTCACCGGCAGGCCGAACTGATCCTGCCATTCCGCCGGAAATATTGGCGTGCGTCCATGGGCCCGTCCGCTCTCCTGCCGGATACGCCGGTACATCTCTGTTGCCGTCAGGTCAAAAATATAAAGCTGTTCGCTGTTCGCCGTGACCATCTTCCCAAGTATTTTATACCGGTAAGCCGGATTCCACTGCATCATCTCCGCCAGCTTCGCATAGAAAATCCGGCAGGTGATCTGCTTTGGTCTTCGCCTGCCCGTACTGCTGCACCACCGGAAAGAATCCTTTTCATCTTCTTTGCATGGACGGACCACCAGTTTTTTCGCCTGCTGGTTGATCAGAATCTGAATGTATTCCACCATTGGCATCTGCTTGAGACAGGCCATATTTACATAGACTTTATTATCATTAAAAGTAATGGAAGGTTCAAACGTATGAGCAAAGAATTCGCCCCGCACAACCTGATATCCATCATAGCTGAAAGTTTCTTTCTGCTCCGTTTTCTCTGCCGTTTTCATTCGTTACTCCTCCTTCTGCAATCCTTCCAGAAGTTTCCTGATATTCTGCTCAATATGCTCTTTCGGGCGCGGTTGTGGTTCGTTCCCATAATAAGGATCCCCCTGCATTGTCACATTCCACAGGCCGCCATGATCTATGCCGCTGCTGGGCGAAGCCTGTGTATGCTGATAAAATTCACTGCCGAAGCTCTGTGCCCACGGCAATGGATACGCCAGGATCTTTCCCTGATAACCGGATCCATTTACAGGTGTAAACTCTTCCTGCGGAAGATTATTCTCCTCGCAAAACTTCCTGATCTTTTCCACAGGTATCAGAACCTCCGTTTCCTGCAGGTCAAACAGCAGCACCATTTCACTGCCTTTCTGACGACGTACACCGGTAATCCTGTAGCGGTACTCCCTTTTCCACCCGAACAATTCAAACAATGTCGGCAGGAATGCCGCTCCGGTAATAATCCTGGGCTGATATTTCACATTTGCCGCAGTCGCCCATTTTATCGCGGTCCGAACCTCTTTTTTACTCGGACGGACTGCCAGCTGATGCAGCTTCGGATGGATCAGCAGCTCCACATACGGTATGTTATTCAGCTTTTGGACTGCATCAATTCCAAATCTCATACCGTTACCGGAAATCGTTACGCTGATTCTCAATGCGGCATTAAAAAACTCTGTGCGTGCTATTTCATAGCCCCGGAGATCCGGTTCGCCATTTTGCGGGCTGATCAGTACATCCTCAGCAGAATTTTCAGCCGTACCCTCTATTCTGTCAGTTGCCGCCCTGTAATCTTCTGCTGTGAAGGACGCCCATCTCGGATTGACAATGACAAAACCTTTTAACGCCCCTTCCGGAATCACATGAAGTTCCGGTATTCCGCTTGTGCCGTATTTCGCATTGCTTATTTTTCTCTGCACTGCAACAAAGTCTTCCGGGGTGACGATCGCTTCATGATGTCCGGACTGTCTGTACTGATTGCGGTCTCCGCAATTCTTACGCGCCTTATGATCAAGATAATTGGGAGTAAAGGTTTTATGGGCTAATATTTCTCCGCAATGTCTTTCATTCTGCAAAACACCCAGAACAGAATTGCTGCTCCAGGCAGTATTGCCCTTTTTGGTCGGTCGTGCCAGCTCCGTCAACAGATCTGCGATCTGCTGCGTAGAATATCCGTACAGATACATAAAATAGATCAGCCGGACTGTTTTTGCTTCCTCCTCGTTAATGACCAGATTCCCGTCTCCATCCTGATCATAGCCCAGCAATGGCGGCGTCAGAAAAATCCCATGGGAAAAACGCATTTCATAGGACGCATTCATGCTGGAGCTTTTTACATGGGACTCTTCCTGCGCCATGGCGGCAATAAAAGACAGACTCATTTCCGACTGCTGATTCAACGTATAGATCTGCTCGTTCTCAAAAAATACCCCGATGGGAGGCTGCCGCTCTTTCAGTTTATTAACGGTTCCAATACAATCCATGATATTGCGTGCAAAGCGGGAAACACTTTTGGTAATGATCATATCAATCTTACCGGCTGCACAGTCATCAATCATCTGATTGAATGAATCTCTGTGCCGCAGTGACGTTCCACTGATTCCCTCGTCTGCATAGATACGAACCAGTTCCCAATTCCGGTAACGGCCCACATAGTCCTCATAATAATTCTTCTGCAGCTCGTAGGACGATGTCTGACGCGGATCATCCGTAGAAACACGGGCATAAACCGCCACTCTCCGATGTGCACTGTCATCGTACAAATCTGCTGCGGGTTTTGCAGGGATTACTTCCAGTAACTTCGGATCTACACCCTGATAGCGCGACCGTATTCTGGATTTTTGTATGTCTGCGTTTTTGCCGGGCAGTTCTGCTTCTTTCATAAGAATCCTCCGTTCCTGCGCAGTCTGCTGCACGTTCTCCACTTCTTAATGAAATGCTTACAGTAATTTTATAAAATAACACTTAACTATTCCATGTACTGATGGTCATAAAAAATTGACCATCAGGCCAATTTAAACCTATGGGGGTATTCAAATGAAAATTAATTACAGCGCTGTTGGCCTGCGTATCCGAAAACTACGCAGACAAAAATTCTGGACACAGGAAAAGCTGGCCGAAAAGGCTGAAATCGCACCTGATTATCTTTGCCGGATCGAATCGGGAAAGAAGCACCCCAGCCTGACAACGATACTGCTGATCGCCGGTGCGCTGGACACTACAGTCGATGACCTGTTGGCCGACGTGCTGAGAAAAGACACCTCTACTATGGCAAAAGAAGAAAAATCTCTGCTTGCAGGATGCACGGAAAAACAAAAACGATTTGTTATAGCGATTTGCCATAGTATCAAAGAAGAAATGATAAAGTATGACAGGGAATAGTGCGAAAGCATTTCCCATAAAGACACTTGGTCTACAAACAAGCCGAAAAGCAGGACATGTCTCTTAAAAGACTTCCTGCTTTTCATTCCATGGCCTTCCGGTTACAAATACAAACTTATTGATAAAATCCACTTGTACAACCACCATCAAATTATATAAACAATTTTTATTTATCCGCTACAAACTGATCCGGATATATGTCACTCCCGCAATAGCCGCAGACTCCCATTCGCGGTGAATTACAAACCGGTAAAAGCATTTCCTCTCCACACTCATGAGTCCTGGCACAGTCTTCACACAGCCATCCGCTTCCTTCATAAAGGCATTCCGTGCATATGTACGCCACCGGTTTCTTTCCACATTCTTCACATAAAATTTCAATTGGATTATTTCTGGACAAGATGATCAATTTCTCTTTCCTATTGTTCATGACCCTGTAATTTGCAACCGTTATCATAAGTTCCGTAGTGGAACCAAAATCATATTGATAACCGAAAGTCATTCCTTTTTCCAACACAGATTTTGAAGTGCTATACTAAAGTTGTAACGAGAGTGGCTAATGAGATATCATTAAAATCACAAAAAAAGATGTACTCATTATGTCACAGAACTACACTCCCGAATTTAGAAAGAAGATTGTCCAGCAATCCTAAGGATTTTTTGTGTCTGGTGCCGACATGATTTTGTCTATTACTTTTTCTTCCTGTTCATTTAATGTCAGCAATACCATTATCAATACAAACAGACTGTTTCTTGATTTTTACCGGAATACAGGCTTCTGATAGATCAATGCATAAGCGGTATTGGGATTGCTATATGTCATCATTTCCCTCTTCCTGCAACAGCCAGTCAGCTATATTGTAAATCTCAATACCCTCATAACCATATTTCGGGTGCCTGGTCCTGGCAATGATCTTTTTGGGATAAGCATCTCTGATTTGCAGTAAGGGCAAACATTCTCTTTCAAGAGTATTCTGATCCGAAATATTGTCACTGACCTGGATATAGATTTTCTCGCTCCCTTTTTGCGCCACAAAATCAATTTCCTTCTGATACAATTTTCCGACATACACATCATATCCCCGGCGGAGCAGTTCAATACAGACCATATTCTCATATACTCTGCCGTAGTCCATATTCCTGTTTCCTAAAATGGCATATCGGATACCCGTATCACACAAATAGAATTTTTCAGAACTTTCCAAATACTTCTTTCCGCGGATATCATAACGCTTTATGTCATAAAAAACAAAGGCATTGCACAAATATTTAATATATCTGCCGACTGTTACATGATTAGTTGTTGTCTTATTCGCTGTCAGCAACTGACTGGTCTTGTTTGGAGAAGTAAGGTTACTGATGTTATCCATAAGAAATTCACACAGTTTCTGAAGGACTAACGTATCCGGCAAAGAATATTTCTGCACAAGATCTCTCGTGACGATCGTTTCATAAACTTCCTTAATGTAATTTATTCTATCTCTTTCCGTTCTGTAAGCGTAAGAACCTGCCAGTCCTCCCTTTGTGGAATACTCATCAAAGAGTTTTTCCTTATCGCCGGTCTCATCATAATACTGGCAGTACTCCTGAAAACTGAATGGGAACACGTGAATCTCGATATAACGTCCGGTAAAAAGAGTTGCCAGATCAGCACTTAATAAAAAAGCATTAGAACCCGTAATATAAATATCATATTTTCCTTTGGAATAAAGACTGTTGATTGCCAATTCAAATTTTGGACACATTTGAACTTCATCCACGAAAAGGTAATTTACTTTTTCCTCTTGAAAATGTTGCTCTACGTAAGCATGAAGTGCATGATACTCTCTGATTTCTTCGTATGTCAGATCCATAAAGTCAACAAAAATAATATTGATATTTTCATAATGATTTCTCAGGTACTCAATATATGCCTGCATCAATTTTGACTTTCCCGAACGACGAATGCCTGTAATGATTTTAATATCAGGAGTTTGGTTCAACTCAATTATCCTATTCAGATACTTTGTTCTTGTTATTGTTTTCATATGATCTCCCGCTTTCAAAAAATAAATATTTTTATTTTTTCGAAACTACATTGCAATTCTTATTATACCGATACAAAATAGTATATGCAAGAGATCGGTTTCAAAACAGTAAAATTTTTATTTAGTTGAAATCATCTGTTTCCATCAATCTTATATCCCTTCAACAGCCAAATAAATCTATCCATTCTATCACGACTATTTCCTTTAACATTATTCAATTCTCCCGGAACGAGCATAAGAGAAAAATTCTCCAAAGAATGAAACCTTCTTTCACACCAGGCTAATTTACACAAATGTTTTTCTTTATCTTCATTACTGAATTCACTGTTTTCAATGAGCTTTTTGTAATACGCATATTTTTGATTGCTTCTATCCTTTTTAAAATTAATGTCTGTTTCACCCGCAATTCTAAGTATTCCTCTATCTGCCCACTCTCCCCATTTTTTTGCCTTTTTTCTAAGTATTCCTCTATTTGCCCACTCTCCCCATTTTTTTGCCTTTTTTGCCTTTTCAGCATCAAAAAACTTTTCATAGTCCCATTCATTGCTCCTTTTAGCGCGGGCAACCAACCGGTTTTTTTCACGTTTTAAATTCTTAAAATCAAACATATCCCAAAACATCCAGTGTGAAGCATCTCCCATATAAAGTTTTCTATATACCTCTGTCGTCTTCCAAACATATTCTGAAGAATCGGGGTCAAAAAAGCCAAATGTGCTTTCTTCATCCATCAGATACTTCCATTGTTCGCATAGGTTCTTTTTTGTTAAATATTCTGTCAATTGTTCATTTATTAATTCATTCGCTTCTTTCCACGCATTCAAATCAAATTTTATCTCGCTCATTTTCTTCCCTCATTTCCGCTAATAGCACTTTTCCTGATACTCTTTTCCTATTGGCCTTTCCCCCGCCCCGTCTTCTAAAAGGCCTGTAACCTTGATATTCTATGTTTCAAAGTCCATCCACATAAACAATTTCCTCTGTCTCTATGCAGAATGCCGCCAGTTTTCCTCCCGCCACACAGGCACAGTCCAGGGCAATATGACCGTTTTTCATATATACTTTCGTTTTTCCCCAGTCTTTTATATGAACAGTCGGCGTATGTCCCGTTACCAGAAAGATATTCTCTTCCGGATAATATCTTTTGGTGTAATCTGTCCTCTCTTCCAGAAAATCGTATAAATCATACTCATCCATCGCTTTATCCGGCGTAAAATTGCCGAGTCCGGCATGGACAAGTCTATATTCTTTTCCGCTATTTTTTATCACTTCATATAAAGATGCCCCCGCTATGTAGTCCAGCATGTCCATTTTCTCGGAATAGCTTAGTTTACTAAATTGTTCCGCCGTAACCCGTCCGCCATCCTGCAGCCATAAATTATAATCCAAAAGGAGTTCTGTCGTCAAATGCTTATCATAATTCTCCTCCGTAATTTCCACAGACAGTTTTTTCATAAGTGTATACATAATAAAATCATGATTACCCAGGATAAAGATAACATTCGTCCTCTTCATCATATCCTGCAAAACCTTAATCGGTTCCGGCCCACGGTCTACAACGTCACCAAGAACGTACAATTCGTCCTTTTCGGAAAATTGAATCTTCTCAAGCAGCATCTGATATAGCTGATAACATCCGTGTATATCTGCAACAATATATCGCATATGGAAACCACCTCCTGTTCATTCCGTTTACTCATATCCTATCGGTTTTAATTCTTTCATGATATATATTTGCATGTCCACAAACGGAAGCATACCCGCTCTTTCCATCAGTCAAAAACGACTCATACGATTCGTTTCCCGTAAAATAACTGCCTGGCAGACAGTAATCTTCCTGCATTCTTCTATCCGGCTCCGTTCTCCTCCGCATCAAGCAGGCTTTCCGGCTCTCCTTTTATCCGTTTCCATGTCACAAGTTCTTCCGGCGTAAGCATTTCTTCCACAACTATCGGAAGCGGTACTTTCTTCTCCGTATTGACTCTCCAATACAGCGTATCCTCTAACAGACAGCCTCCGCACATTCTCGGGCCAAGCAGGCCAAAATCCCCCATCTGCGGGGGATAATCCCACCCGCTGTTAAATGCCTCTTTTGCCGTGATAAACTCCTTTTTGCCGCATACCTCACAATAATGCCAAAACGGTCTTGTATTCATGCTCTCTAAAAGTTCTTTTCTCTTTCGCCTTTCGTCGTCCTCGCAGCGTATGCGTTCCGCCTCCCCGGCAAGTTCTTTGCGCGCCTTATCAAGTATTTCGGGTCGTGGAGGCTCCATCTGTAAGCAAATCTCACCGTCCGTCACTTTATAAATCCTGTCTATCCCCTCGGCGGGATTCGGAAATTCTATGTCATGAGCCGCCTGTTCTTTATAGCGTTGAATCATTCCATCCATTTCCCGCTTTTTCAGGTTTGATTCCCACAAGTCATCGCCCGGGCACATCACATATATTTCAATGATAACATCTGCCGCTTTTCTAATTTCATCGATATAAGCGATACGCCGTTTTGCCTTGAAAAAGGTCTGTTCCACCACCACATTTCTGCCCTGCCGCACTTTTTCCACAATATCCGCCAAAAGCATATTATTGGCATTCATAAGACACCTGAACTGGGCATGAACAGGAACAGCCTCTCCAAACCCCGCCTCATCATAAGCACGCAGCTGATAATCGTATACATTCAATATATCTACATCCAGATCAGAATAATGTGTATTGATAAAATGTGTCTTTCCGACAGCCGTAGCCCCCATAACAAATATTACTTTTTGCATCTTAATCCTCCATCACATCTTTTATCTGCATTATGGCTTCCGGCTCTCCATTTACGATACGGTCGTTAAACGCCCGAATCCTGCTGCCCTTACGTATCATATCATCTAGCGTTCCCGCCCTTTTCAGTTCCTCTGCGGTAAAACATTTTCTCCGCTCCTGCAGGATGCCGATATAATGATCAATCATATATTAATACACTGTTACATGTATCGCGTTTTCCTCCCGTTTGACATCAGGCAGGCTCCACTCCTTTCGGAAGTTTAAAAAAATGTTCGGTTTCCACATCCAGAGATAACAAATCCCACAACTCCTGATATACTGTTTTGACCGCGCTTCTGATTTCTTTCTTTTTCATAGCTGCACCTCTTTCAACCTTGTAATTTTTAACCTTAACGTGCCGTTTACTCTGTCTATTATAAAAAGCAAGAGGGCGGTTTTTTCCACCCTCCTGCTTATTTTCTCTTCCCCATATTATTCTCCGCAAAAGATACTGCCTTATTACATTCAATAGTGTTCCTGTTTATCAGCCTGTTTCCCCGGCAATTATTATGAGAACAATTTTATATAATCCAAAAATATAATAGCTTCAACAGCAGGGGTATCGGATGCAAATACTGCTCTCTCTACCCCTCTTGTAATAAGTAGTCTTTCCCAAAGTTTTGGATAATCCAGAAAGTCAAACCTATTATCATCTAATATAACAAATTCATTTATTTCCGGATGAGAATCCAAATATCTAAGGATTCCTTCTCCTCTATTATTCCAGTGGTCAGACGTTTTTCCAGCCAGATGTAAACCTTGCTTTTCCAATTTTGAGGTTAGATAGATAAAGTCATCATCATCCTGTTTTAGTTCTTTCCAATCAGATGAGAGTACAATATCTGCATCTCCATATTTCCTGACTGCCTTTGCAATAATATCAACCCTTGCATCATCAATTCCCGTATAGCCATCCGGTGTACGTTCTACGGTTGTTCTTGTATTGAGAACTCCATCAATATCTAAAAATACTGCAAATTTCATTTGTCGACCCTCCTCTATATTTTCAGACCGGCTCATAACTTTTTTATAATATCCATTATAAAAACCGTGAGGGCGGTTTTTTCCACCTTGTTAAAGACATCATAGTTCTTTGTATCTTTTGGTTGGCAGTATAAAACTCTATGGTTTTAAAACTGTACAGATAATTTTTAACCACCTCTTTACTGGCTTCTGTAAGCTGGTGCCAGGTTAGGACTAAAAAATATTTCAATTTTTTACAAATATCTACAAATTGTGGTTATATATCGAAATGTCGGCTTAAAGCCTCAAGATATTCCTGATTCATACTTTCATATAGACATGCAATAAAAACGGTTTTACCAAGAATCTTACTTTTCCCTATATGTATATCCATCTGAGACAAAACATCCATTCCAATAAGAATATTACCTGTGCGGTCATAGCTGACTTTCACAAAGTCTTTATTAATACAAACTCCTCCAAAATCAATCTCAAAATTCCTGTGCTGGAAAGTTATAGATTGCAGTTCCATATACTTTCTATCCTTAAATTTTTCTTTGTCCGCATCCCGTTTTTCCTTTGGGTCATTCACGCCAAATGAAATTTCTTTTCTTATTCTATCATCATCGCAGTCCCTTTGTTTCATTTGCTGTGCTCTGGCACTTGATATACCGAACCTTAGAATTGGTATTGATGTATAAGGACACCCTGTATCTATCTTGACATTTATATTCTCTATTTTTGTAAGTTCCATGCTTTTTATTGCCATATTCGCATCAGCCCTTATCTCATTCCGATGATTCATTTCAAGAAGGATATATTTATTCTTCATAGTAAATGTCCCCCTCTAATTCCATACTGTCATTGTATACCGGACATACCACATTGCCTTGTGTGAACAACTTATCCGACTCTGCATTGGTTTCCTTACCTATGAATCCTACTGTATATACATCCGAATTAGTGCTTTTTACAAGCATAATCCATGTATCGTATATGTTGCTTAACTGATTTTTATCTCTTATCTTCATTCCAATATATAAATCTTGTAATGCAAATTTATTATCTATTATTGCCATGAAGTGAACTCCTTCTCTATTTTTTATACCTGAATATCTCTCTCATATTTGCTGTCTTCTAATTGTAAGTATACCCTAAAAAAAGGCTTTCCTCAACACTCATTCCTGTCTGGTCAAGTTATTCCGTTCGTCAAGGGCGATACACTGGCCGTTGTCATAGTTGCAGCACTCATGCACCAACTTCCTTGCCCGCCGGTATTGTCCATAATCCATAACAGAAATTAAGTCATGCTGTTTCTGTTTATCCGGCATTTCTCATTTCACCTCCCTGGAAATGAATTTACTGTCAATTTTTCGTGCAAAATATTGTATTTCTTGTGCAGATAGCATATACTGTAATCACCAGCGGAAAAGGAGATGGTTGTATGTCTGGCTCTACTACAAACATCAGCATCCGTATGGATTCAGACCTGAAAGCGCAGGCTGACAGGCTGTTCGGGGAACTCGGCATGAACCTGACAACGGCGTTCAATATTTTTGTCCGCCAGTCTCTCCGTGAGGGACGGATTCCCTTTGACATTTCCCTCAACCAGCCCAACAGCGAAACGGTTGCCGCTATGCTGGAGGCAGAAAGGATTGCGAAAGACCCGGCAGTGAAAGGGTATACCGATCTGAACGAACTGTTCGCAGACCTGAAAGCATGAGGAACGCAAAATATACCGTCAAGCCCACCACACAATACTTGAAAGGGTAATGGCATGAAAAAGAAATATGTCATCCTCATCAGTTTTATCCTCGTTGTGGCAGTAGGAATTATCAGCTTTTATCTGCTGACCCGACCTACAGTATTAGGTAATATGAGCAATGAGTATTCAAAGCAAGTCACCACATCATCTGACATTTCTTTCGTAGGAGAAGCTGGCAATAGGATAAAGTTTGTTTTTGAATCGAATGTTATCAGCGGAAATCTGGACATGACCTTGTACGATTCAGATGGTAATGCTGTTTATACCCTGGATAATGCAAAAGAGTTGGCGACCTATTTTATACTTGAACGTTCCACCACATATACACTGGTCGCTAAGTGTGATAACTTTGTCGGAACGTATAAAATCTTTGTGTATTTAGACAAAGCAAACACATCGACAGATTCCGGTTTATCGGTTCAATAAAAGTCCAAAACAGGGCGGCGGTGACAGGCATTGACTATACCCCGGATTCCCTCTCTCCGCCTCCAGCTTCGCCAACTCCTCCATCGCCTTTAACCCGCCTTGTGTCAAGTTAGTGACACGACCTTATTAATAATTTTGATACTGCAAAAATTACATTTCAAATTTTTCTATCCTACATTGATGTTTTCTGCTTTTCTTCTCATAATTGATTCCGACAAGCAAAATATTTCCTTTATACTCTTTAAGAACAGACACATATCCTTTACTTTTAATCTGACTGATTGCTCCTTCTGCGGTTTTATCCCATTTTAGTTCCACAACCAATGCCGGATTTAAAGATGTACGTTTAGGAAGGAAAACCATATCCGCAAATCCATTTCCTGTCGGCAATTCTCTTACAAGAGTATAATCTCTGCATGCACTATAATATGCCAGCGCAATCACACTGCTCAAAGAAATCTCATTGTTATATATCAGACTGGAAGAACTTTGCATATGGACTTCTTGTATCATCTGTGCCACAGCTTTTTCGTTCATCTCCAAAGTTGCCTTAAGTAGAGCTTCCGATGCATCAACCGCCTTTATTACTTCTTCCCACCCATCATTTCTAATCGCTCGCCAAAAAACACTCCTCACCTCATCATTTGGAATAAAAACTTTTTTTGTTTTACTATCATAGGCCAGATATCCCATATGAATCAGCAGGGTAATAACATCATCTGCAGACTTAAATGAAGTAATATCGTTTTGAAATGATTCCACGTCAATTCTACATCTCTGATTTCCCAGCATGTCTACAATCAATTGTCTTAACCCATCAAAATCCATTGCAATATACGTCATCAAAGACTCATACGTCTCTGTTCCAGACCAATAATTCCCAAATTCCCTGCTATCTACAGCTTCAATTACAGAATTAGGGCTATAAATATGCCCTATCTTTTCAAAATAATATCCGTCATACCATCTTTGCATCTCTTTAAATGGCATATCATGTTCTTTGCAAATAGTCCTTACCTCTGTCTCCGTAAATCCGACATACTCCGCCATCTGTCTTGGACTGACCATTGTATGCTCCCGAAAATTATTTAAAGCTGACTGTGTGCCGTATTTCTTAATTGGTAAAATTCCCGTAATATAAGCAAGCTTTAAAAAAGCTCCCGACGGCGTTCCTTTAAATAATCCTCTCAAAAGATTGATATATTCCTTCTGAAGATTTTCATTATTTTTGTCCTCCCGGAACAGACAGTCCCATTCATCAATAATAATGATAAACTGTTCTTTTGTCATAACATTGATTTTTGCCAATACCGACGGCAATGAAATGTCATCGTCTCGGACATATTCGGCGTATTCCTCCCTTAACTCGGCTATCACCTGTTCCTGAATATAACTCACTACTTTAAGAGTTGAATCTCTCTTCATTTCCTCAAGCGCATTTCCGTACATCCACTGGATATCCAAAAAGATTACATTATACTTATTTAAATGCACTTTGAAAAATTCATTCTGACTTATTTGAAGTCCTTCAAACAGCTTTTCAGAATGACATCCTTTACTGTAATACGCTGCCAGCATAGTTACCGCCATTGTTTTCCCAAACCTTCTTGGTCTGCTGGAACAAATCAACGGTCTGTCTTTTCCGATACGGCTATTCGTATATTTAATTAGTTCCGTCTTATCCACATATATTTCAGAATTAACAGAAACCACAAACTGTTCATTTCCCGGATTTAAATATATTCCCATACTTATACACTCCCTACTGTTTAAAATGCATTCTATACATAACAGTAATAATCATTTTGTGCAATACTCTTATTAATGCACTTATTGATATCTTCCTCTCTGATTCCGGCAGATTTATTCTGAAAATTATCAATAGCTTTATCCAGTTCCATTAAAATAGTTTTGATATCTTCACATTTATAGCTTCCTCTCTCTACAGGTTCCAACAAGCTATATTTATCAACGATGTCATCTTTAAATTTACTGTAATTGTAATCCGAAAAAATATCAGTTGTTTTACCAGTCTCACTTAAGTAGTCATAAAAACTTTTAACCGATTCAAGCTGCGACTCCATGGTCGATCTGGAATTAAGCTCGCCTTTATTATGATAATATCTGATACATTCCTCAACTATATTTATATTAATTCTGGCAGGCGCGTTTGATAGCTGTACCTCTGGCAAGCTTAAATAATTAACAAATTTATTGATATGATTTCGATAAACATGATTTTTGCTAAGTAGATCTTTACGTTCTTCAAAAAATTCATTTTTGAAGAAATATTCAGTATCAAGAATGTGCACATCTCATTGCTGGCAACGCGCCCCTGTTTCCCTTTTTTCCCGTCCACTGTTTCCACGCCGCCTTTAGCAGTCCCATCCACCGGATTTCCTCTTTCGCGCTCCAACTGCGCCAACGCCTCCATCGCCTTCAACCCGCCTTGTGTCAAGTTAGTGACATGAACTTTGTGAAAAATATCTTATAATAATAATTTTTCCTCTCTCTTATTGTTGAATAATACCAAAACAAGAAAATCAATATAATAAAAGCAGGATACATCTTATTATAAGATTTCCGCTCTTAACGATTACTGTGTATTTATAGTAAACGACATAACAAATTTCTGTTTCCGGCTCTTGCAGAAGCCATATACGGTAGCTCCTGCAAG
>Ga0137308_100327_pt1 | contig 84789 bp, 63 predicted proteins | sample Inofrocosms_June_FD_97181 | JGI IMG/M metagenome (GOLD analysis project Ga0137308, IMG submission 97181) | Mouse cecal microbial communities from Vienna, Austria - N-Acetylneuraminic and N-Acetylglucosamine D2O microcosms_June | ecosystem: Host-associated > Mammals > Digestive system > Large...
TCTCTTATGAATGGAAAAAACTGATGATTTACCAGCGGGGCCTATGCTATATCCTGGCCGCGCTCCTGGTCAGTACGGTTTGGCTGGCTGCAGCCGACAGGCCGCAGAACAGCGCGATGGAAGAATACCGCCAGGAATACGAGTGGTATCTTGAACGGCTGGACGGGGCGTACACAGGGGAAAAGGCCGCTTGGCTTGAGCAGGAGGCCCAGACCATCACGGAGGCCCGCAGTACCCGCTCCGGGTCCCAGGAAAGCTATTACAGCGGCCAGATCACAGCGGAACAATATGAGCGGCAGATTGCGGAGGCGGGCACTGTATTGGCCCATGAGCATGGCTTTGAAACCGTGTATCAGCAATATTTATATATCTGCGAGAACACCGGCAATCGTTACTTTCTTAAAACAAACGGCTGGGCGGGGCTGTTTTCCGCCCAAACGCTGGACTTCCCGCTGTTCCTTGTCATTTTGATTTTGGCAGCTACGGTTTTTGGCTCGGAGTATAGCTGCCAGATGGATGCGCTTTTGCGGACGGCTCCGCAGAGCCGTAAGAGCGCCAGAAGCAAAGTCGTGATGACCCTCTGCGCCGTGTTCGCTCTCTGTGGAGGGCTGGCCCTGATTCGCTTTGCTTTCTTTGGAATAAAATACGGCCTGCCCCACGGGGAATACCCTGTTCAGAGCATCGCCAGTTTTGGGGGCAGTACAAAAAATATCTCTTTGCTGGCCGCGTATCTGATTCTGACCGTCCTGCGCTGTTTTGGCTCGGTGTATCTCGCCGCCCTGCTGCTCTTTACCTCCGTTTTGGTGAAGAAATATGCTTTGACGGTGGTGATCGGAGCGGCATCCACCTTGATACCCTACATCGGCCTGTCCAGACAGATTTGCTACCGCTTGCCGCTGCCCCTGCCGTTCCTGCTGGCAACCGGCTTTCTGGAGGGGGCTTCCTCCATGGAGGATCCGTTGACAGGTGAATCCGTCGTGACTTTTTCGGAGCGTTCCCCCCAGGAACTGCTGGCCCTGTTTGGCCTGTCTGCTGTGTGCTGTGCCCTCATGGTATGGTGGGTGCTGCGGCAAAACACAAACTGCTGGCAGTCCGGAGGAAAATCCGTCAGAGGCTGCGGGGCTGCCGCGCTCTGCCTGCTGGTGTTGCTCTCGCTGTCCGGCTGCTCTGTCGCAGAATCCGCAAACGGGATATTCAATTCATCTTCGCAAAGTGCGTCGGAAACTTACAGTGTGATCTACGATGACCAGACGCGGACATACGCTCTGGAAAACCGGGCAAACGGCGCTTTGACGGATTTGGTCCTCTCGCCGCTGTTTGGGGCCTTTTCGGATGGGGAATCCATCAAGGCTGTATATATGGATGCCCCGTACATTTATTATATGGCCTCCCGCACAGAACAGTATGTGGACCGGGTCGGCAGTTACAACAGCACAGCTACCCAAGTGTCCATCGTCCAGCTTAATACAGAAACCTTTGAGGAACAGGTTATTTTTGAGAAAATAACGGACAGCGGGCGATCTCTGCTGGGAATTGACTATACCGTGGGGGATACCTGGATGTTTCTGCAATACTGCTACGGCTTTTTCCTGAACGATGACAGTCTCTTTTTTATTACGAATGATGGAATTACGGAGGTGGGCAGGACGATCCAGCGAACGCAAATGCTGGACATCCCCACCAGAGGAAATATAGCGTTTGATGGGCGGACGATCTACTTCATCAACGAAAATTCTTTGCTGACAGCGTATGACACCAAGACCCACAAAGCAAGACCGTTTCGGAATGTTGTTGCTTACGACTTTTGCCTGACCGAGCAGGGGCTGTACTTTATCAACCGCATGGATTCCGACTGCGTTTATCTATGCGGCAGGGATGGCGTTGGCTGTCTGAAGATTTCAAATGACCCGGCCCTGTCTGTTGGTTATGACGGTGAGAAAGTTACCATGATTCTAAAATCGGACGGGAAGGAGGTGATTTTTGAGCCGTGACGGTGCTTTTCCGATGGAGGAAGAGCGGGGAGCGAAACTGTTTGAAAAAGCCGGATTGGGGCCAGGGCGGGGATTTTCAGTAAAGCGGAAGAAGGATCCGGCTCTCCTCGATTATCATAGTCTTTGTAAGGCAGGTGTCGTTCCGGGGCATCGCTCCCGGTCCTCCGCTCTTCCCCTTGGGCGCCGCTGCCCGTATCAAAGTCACTAAACATCTGCTGTGTCACCTGGTTCATATACAGATTCATTGCCTCCACATCACCCAGCAGCAGCGCCCTGATGAAGTCATTATAACCGGATGAAGAGCTATCCAACCAACTTCGTACCATATTTCGGAACATAACCCGCACTTCAAAGGCTGTCACACAAATGCAACAAATTTCAATTTCTTCTGCCGATGGTTTTCAAGGATATTACCTGTATGGGTATCTTGGCTCCAAAAAAACAGGATATTGCCTGCTCAAAGAGTACATATCACCGCTTCCTCAGTAATGAGCATTACAATTGGAAACGTGTCACGAAATTCTTGAGTTTTTTCGTGGGAAAAGGATGATAACTACTCCGCTCTCTCTGTCTTGAAATGGTGTCGTTACACCAACAAGGAATCTGTTCTGGAATTAAAACGAAGTATAAAAGGGCTTGTTTGGGAATTACCAAAAAACTTGCGCAACTCCCAATAGGCCAGTAATTATACTCCGGATTTATTTGGCATCCCGAAAACTGCATATTACAGCAAGCTGTTTATCTCAATCCCATTGACTTTCATTCCATCAAGGCGGCAATCATATATTTCCAGATTGCTCAGATTGCAGTCAAATATTTTCCCTTGTGCCAGATTGGCATCCGATATCTCCACTCCATACAGATTCACATCATGAAAAATGGTTCCGCCCATGTCGCAGTGCTCTATTTTTCTGGTTTCAGAGGTTTCTTCCTCTCCACATTCCTCCCACTCCCCAATAAAATCAGCCACCTCATCCATCGACTTTCTCTTCGGCGCGGAAGGTTCAAATCCCGCATACCCCACAGCCACTATGGCAACTGGTATCCTCTCACTGTTCATCTGAAAAATTTCCTGCAGCCCTGACTCATCAAAATCACCGCACCAGCATGACCCAAGTCCCATATCCGTGGCAGACAGCAATATATTCTGCACTGCCGCTGCCGTATTTTGGATATTATACAAAGCCTTGCCCCGTTCTCCGTAACGGCCTGCGCTTTCATCCCCGTCAATGCACACAATAATCAATATCGGTGCCTCTGTCAGAAATTCCTGCCTGCAAGCCTCCTCATACACCCTTTTTCTTATCCCGGAGTCCTTCACCACATAAAAATGCCACGGCTGACAGTTTCCTGCACTTGGCGCATAAATAGCAGCTTTTATCAGCTCCCGTATTTTGTCATCCGGAATATTGCCTTGCCGAAAGTTCCGTACGCTCCTCCTAGTCAAAATCACTTTTGCAAGTTCCATGTTTTGTTACCTCCTTGATTGGTATCCATATCTCAGTCAGATAATCATCAGCATCTAAATCACCATCGGAATACCATTCAACCTCCACGCCGCCGGAATGCTCATATCCGGATCCCGGAAACCATTCACCATAAATCCTTTTCCATACAGGCTGAATATTTTTCCTCCCATAACATGGGAAGATTACCCACAAACTTTCCTCCACATACAGCTCTACCATATCTTCCGGAACGGCCTCATCGCTGGTTGCAACGATATAATAATCAACCGTATCCTGTGTATAGTTTGCCAATGCACCCATCACGCCCCAGAGTTTTCCGTCCGACAGTTTAAAAATGTCCTCAATCATTCCTTTTTCACGCGCTTCGTCCCACATTTTGGGAACTCGGATAAAATTATTAACGCCATCATTATAAACCGTTTCTTTTATTCCAACAAACCGGAAACCCTGTTTTTTCTCAATGCGGTATTTTAATTCCCCCCGCCCGTTTACAGAGATTTCAAACGAGATTTTCGGATACGCCTTCAAGGAAACTCCGGCTTTCTTCGCCTGCCTGGGCGTCACTCCGTGAAATTTGGAAAATGCCCGGGTAAAGGCCGTGGGAGAATCATATCCATATTTCAATGCAGTCTCGATTACAGAAACTTCCTTGTTTTGCAGTTCGTAAGCTGCCATTGTCAGCCTACGTTTTCGGATGTATTCTCCCAATGTAATTTCAGCGATCAGAGAAAACATTCTCTGGTAATGGTATGGGGAACAGCCTGCTATCCGACTGATTGTTGGTATGTCAATTGTTTTATCCAGATTGGTTTCGATGAAATCAATGGACTGATTTAATTGATCTATCCAATTCACGCCTGTGCTCCTCTAACGTTTCTTAAGTATATCATTGTTTTGTGTCTATTTCCTCACCATTTCTATATCAAAAAAGAGAGTTTTACACATATTTCAGCACTAATATTACCATGGAACACCCTTACATTCAATACTCATTCCTATTTGGGACATATGCGGTTACGTTTTATGCCCAATGTATATACGTATCCTCTAATTCATGCAGGGCACGTTTCACCGTGGACACAGAAATATGCAGTTGCTCCGCTATAGTGGGGATAGCCGGGAAACAGGTCCGTTCCTTATTGGACCGTCAATCAGATAAATCAATAGAGACAATGCCCGGCTTTTCAAAGAGTTTTCATACGCTACGTGGATGGAAACTTCCTTTATGCAAATATCCAATCCTGGTTGTTTGTAGCTGCCGTCTTTTTCATACATCTGCAGGATCCCCGGCTCCACAGGAACAATCTGCGGCTTTAGAGCCCCTGGAATGTTTTCAAGGCAGGCCTGCCTTACACGGTGGAGCCGGTAATAATAGTTTGCTTTTGTAATGTCATGACAGGCACACCATTCGACAACGCTCATGCCAGCCGGGCAGCTCTGATATTCTATGATCTGTACAACGTTCGGGTAGACCAGGAGCAGATTTTTTCCGACCTTGCCGAATCGCGCCAGCAGATTGCAGCCGGCCAGGGGCTGAATATGGAAGATGCATTAAGCAGAATGGGACCATCAGCTTCAGGAATATGAAAATGTTTATGCGGATGCGTTGAACCTGCAATAGAGTTTTCACTCCACAAGATTCTATTGCCAAAAATCTTTAAAAACGGTACTCTATACAAACTGTCCTTATATAAAACAAAAGCCAGAACGGAACTCTAATCCTTTCTGGCTTTCTCTTTGCAAATCTTCACTACATCCTCTTTCGCCTGGGCCTTATCCCCCCGTCACCCCCGCCAGCACGTCAAACACCCGCCGCAGGTTCAGCCGTCCATACCCCCACTCCCGCGAAGGATAACTGAGCTCCGCCGTCCGAACCGCCCCCTGTATAAAGTAGTTTCGCACCTCCTCTGTCTCCGCCAGCAGGCTGTTGCCCTCCACAACGGCCCACTGCATGAACTGTGCGGCGGCTCCGGCGGTCAGCGCCGCCGCCAGACTGCTGCCGGTGCGCCGCCCGTAGATGGTGGAGATATTAACACCGGGTGCTGCTATGTCCGGGCAGATCTGCCCCATTCTGGCAAAGCCCCTGCCGGATTCCAGGAAAAAGCTGTTGTTGACATCATTGTAGGTGGAAACGCTGATCACCCTCTCCGCCATGGATGGCTCTGTCAATGTGGTATAAGGATCCGGACTCAGGAAATAGCACTCCGCGGTCAGAAATTCCGTGATGGGCAGCCACAGATGAAATTCGCCATTGTACAACTGCCCCGCCGCCGTCACTCGAAAATTCCAGATCCCCTCAGTCGGCTGGCTCACCCGAAACACCACCAGCTGCTCTCCGGTATTAGCCTCTACCAATACGCTCTGCACCGTAATAACCGTCCGCTCATAGATAAAGCGATGGGTAGTCTCCCCCTCCACCCCCAGACGAATAGGCGGAATAGTCTCGCCGCCCGGAGAGCGTATGACCACATTGAACAGATCCGGTATGCTGCCCCAAAACTCCATAATAAATCCTCTGACACCTTCTGACACCCGTATTTCTACGTCCTTAAAGCTGTCTATCCGTCCCAAATTCGTGGGAATCTGCCCGAAAAAATGATGAGCGGCGTTGCCCTCATTACCGCCGGCCACCACCATGACCCGACTGCGGTATCCCCCCATACAACTCAGATATCTGGACAGGAATCCGCTTCTGTTGTGATCTCCCATATTGGTTCCCACTCCCAGACAGATTACCACCGGCCTCTTAAAAGTCTCCGCAAAAGTATTTGCATATCTTATGGCCAGCATGATGTCCGCCTCCGTGTAAGCGGGTACATCATCAGGCAGATAATAATACTGCCTGAGATAGGGTTTGCATTGCTTCAGCTTCACCACCAGAATGTCCGCCTGAGGCGCCGCCCCCAGATATAGGGTCCCATTGCCAAGGCTGCTGCCCGCCGCCACTCCCGCCAGGGCACTGCCGTGGCCCACGGTATCCCGGCTGGGGACGATGCTGTAGGGATCATCCGCCTGCAGCGCCGCGTTGATCTGCTCCCTGGTATATTCGGTTCCGAAATAGAGTTCCCGGGGAGCCGGTCCGTCCTGGATGGTCTGATCCCATATCGCCAATATTCTTGTACTGCCATCCTCATTGCGAAAAACAGGAGAAGTATAGTCCACCCCCGTGTCAATACAGCAGAAAACGCACCCCCGCCCGGTCAGACTTAACGGCTCTCTCTGTACGGACAGAATCCCACTGGATATCAGCGGTGTTGCATCAAATGGTTCCTGAAAGAGCTGCGCCGCCCTCATCTCACCAGCCTTTTCCATCCATACCTGGGCATCATCTCCTGCCTGTGCAGGCTCCAATTCCATCAGCCCGTATACCTTGGGGGTAAAACGATATTGATAGGCTCCTCTCCAGCGACTCTCCGCCGTCAGCAGATTGTCATAAACTACCGAATAGCCCTCACCCAGTGGAATGTAGCATATATCCAGCCCCTCTGTCAGCAGAATATCTACCGGGAAATCCACCACAATATCCACATATTCGTCAGACAATATTTTTTCCTTACAATCCATCCAACTCTCCATTTTCGTTGCGATCCCTTATTGATAATCTATGCGGCTTTGTTAGAAACGTTCCCCCAGGAGCGCAGTCTGCTCTATAGCAGCAATCCCACATAAATTATGGAAAATAGTCTTGCTTCTTACATGCAAAGAATGGTAAAATATAGATAAGTTCAACAGCAAAGATAAATGCATATTAAGGGATATGTCATCTGAAAACATTCATTAAGGGAAGGAGATTATGTTATGGGAATTGGCAGTGTAACATCAACAAACAATATGTCAAGCGCAAAAATGCTTACTGCAGTTTCAACAGATTCAAAAATCAATAGTATCCAAAATAAAATAACAGACGCAAAACAGCAGATGCAAAAGATATCTCCAAAGGAAGATCTTTCTGTTAATGAAAAAGAAATTGAACGAAAGAAACTTCAGAAGGAAATATCCAGTCTCAATACCGAACTGAAACAGCATCAAGAAGCGCTTAGTAAGTCGCAGAAGCGCGAAATCCTGATGGCGGAATTGCAGGAAGATCAGGAACAGACAAAAGAGAAAAAAACAGAAGATAAAATACAAACAGCAGATACCTCCTTAGATAATCCGGCCGAAAAGAACCTGCCAACCGACAAGCGTCAGGCAGAGAATCCGGGGACTGTCATAGTCAGTAACAGCGATGGCACTGTTATTTATAAGGGAAAAGTCAGTCAGGATGAGAAACCTGACATAGATGCAGAGACAAAACAGACTGATGAGACCAGAGAAAAAGGTATAGCAGAAAAAGAGGACAAAACCGCAGACGGTGATACGGCTAAAGACACCGGCCTGTCCCACAAAAAGATTTATTCATTTGTATCAGCAGACTCTGCCGTTGACCAGGCAAATCGTCAAGGAGCTATCATAGCCAGAACCAGAGATGGCATTGCTGTTTTAAAAGGAGAGATAAATCAGGATGAAAAGCGTGGCGTAGATACAGAAAGAAAACAGGCTGAACTTAAACAGCTGGAGAAAAAAGAGCAAAGGGCAATATCATTCCAAGCCTCTATATTAGGCGAGGCACATAATACAATGAAATCAGCCGCAGATACTGCTGACACCGGAACCAATGCCAAGACATGGGGCAATGCAAAAAGTAACGCATTTTTTAACGCTGTAAATATATCGCAGAAAGAAACGCAGGCAGCGCAACAGGATTTTTATGTCTCTTTTGGGTAATTATGCTATACAACAAATTTTAGCGGGCAGGCTTTCTGTCCGCTTATTTTATTGGTTGAAATCTATGCCGAACCCTGGGAACCAATACTGGTGTCTTAAAAAATCTCCCTGGCGGGATACACACCGGCCAGGGAAATTTGTCAGCCATTTACGGCTGCGCATATTCCTTTAAAGCGTCACTGCTCTCTAACAGCATATTGCTGCGGATGTCGATGATAGGGCCGCCCTTGCCCTCGATGTACTCCCGGGTGATGGTGACCCGGCCAATATTATCGTCCTTGGGGATCTCATACATGATATCCAGCATGAATTCCTCGATGATAGAGCGCAGAGCTCTGGCCCCCGTGTCATGCTTCATGGCCTTCTCCGCAATGGCCTCCAGCGCCTCGTCATTGAACTCCAGCTTCACCTCATCCAGTTCCAGCAGCTTCTGGTACTGCTTCAATATGGCGTTGCGGGGCTCCTTCAGTATCTTGACCATCATCTCTTGGGTCAGGCCCTCCAGGGTGTATATAACCGGCAGTCTGCCTATAAATTCCGGAATCATTCCGAATTTCCTCAGATCCTCCACCGTCACATGTGACAATATATTTTTCTCTTTGTCGAAAGCATCCTTCAGCATGGCGTTAAAACCGATGGAGGCCGTCTTGGTCAGACGTTCTTTGATGATATCCTCCAGATCAGGGAACGCGCCGCCGCAGATAAACAGAATGTTCCGTGTGTTCACTGTAGCCAGGGGCACCATGGCATTCTTGCTGTTGGCGCCCACAGGTACCTCCACCTCGGCTCCCTCTAAAAGCTTTAGCATCCCCTGCTGTACACTCTCTCCGCTCACATCCCGGGAGTTGGTGTTCTTCCTTTTTGCTATCTTGTCGATCTCGTCGATGAATACGATACCCCGCTCCGCCTTCTCCACATCATTGTCTGCGGCGGCCAGCAGCTTGGAGATCACGCTCTCGATATCGTCTCCGATATATCCCGCCTCTGTGAGGGAAGTGGCGTCCGCTATAGCCAGCGGCACATCCAGCAGTCTTGCCAGCGTCTTGACCAGATAGGTTTTGCCGCAGCCGGTAGGGCCGATCATCAGCATATTGGACTTTTCAATCTCGATCTCGTTCATAGTGCCTGTGGCCACACGCTTATAATGGTTATATACCGCCACGGAGATTACTTTTTTGGCATGTTCCTGACCCACCACGTACTCGTCCAGACTGGCCTTGATCTTGTGGGGAGCGGGAATATCCTTGATATTCAGCACCGGCTGTGACTTCTCCTGCTTCTTTTTCTTCTTGATCTTCTGCTTATAAGGGATGCCTCCCTCTCCCTGCAGATCCGCAATGTTTACAAAACGGATATTGGCCATGCCATTGCCTTTCAACATGTTATCCATATCTTTCTGGAACTGGGGATCCGTCAGCATACCCTGATAATCGAACTGGCTCACCGCATCCATGGTCCTATGCATACAATCATCACAGACACAGATATTGTTGGGAAGCTTGAACATCTTCCCCGCCTTGCTCTCCGGCCTGCGGCAGACAAAACACACATCCTCATAATCGCCGCCCTTATCAGAGTCCTCCTTCCCGTTCTCCTCCTGATCGGTGGTCTCTGCGGCAGTCTCCACTACTTCATCCATCTTCTCATCCTGATCGTACTTATCTGTCATTCCTACCTCTCCATTCTTTTCTGGTTACTTATAACACTTACTTCATTTCATTCTGAAACTGCCACAGAGGGCAGAAAAATAAACCCGGAACAACTCTTCCGGGTTTATTATAACGAATATTCCATTTCTGCACAAGTAAACTTTTTATAAAGGAAAATGTTTACTTAGATTCTTCCGGTCATGGCCTCTTTCCCAGCGTCATACTTAGTTCCACATTAGTGTATTGGCCATTTAACAGACGTCCCACCACAATCGTCACCTCAGAGCCGGGTCCATAATACTGCATCACATCCTGCAGATCTTCATAGGATGTAATCTTTTCTCCCTCAAAGCGGACTATGACATCACCGCCCAGCATACCTGCGCTTTCAGCGGCGGATCCCTCCTCTGTCTCCAGAACCAGCACGCCCATCGGAACACCATAGAGATATGAAAATTCCTCCGTCACGGTCTGCAGACTGATACCCATATAGCCGGTCTCGCCCTCCGCCACCTTGAAGCGGGTCTCCTTTGTCATCAGATTCTCGATAATGGGGCGGGCTGCGGAGATGGGAATTGCAAAGCCGATACCGTCCACATATTCGCCTCCGATTTTACTGGAGTTGATACCGATCACTTCCCCGTTCATATTCATCAGCGCACCGCCGGAATTGCCGGGATTGATGGCGGCGTCCGTCTGGATAAAGCTGCCGGTGGAACCGTCGCTGAAACTCACTTCCCTGTCCAATGCGCTGACCCAGCCGCCGGATACGGACTGCCCATAGCCCAGGGCATTGCCGATGGCTACCACCTGTTCGCCCAGCCGCAGTGCATCGCTGTCGCCCAGTCTTGCCACCGCAATGGCATTCTTGGTCTCCTCGCCCAGACTGTCTACAGAAATCGCAATCACCGCCAGATCCATATCCGCGTCGCTGCCTTTGATCTGGGCCTCCGCAGTACTGCCGTCAATAAAAGTCACCGTCAGCTTACTGGCGCCATCCACCACGTGATGATTGGTCACCAGAATCAACTCCGTATCGCTCTGTGCCACGATAATGCCGGAACCGCTTCCCTGTCTGTCCTCCGAATAAGTGCGTCCCCAGAAGTTGGCTGTCTCCGTGTAATCTTTCACAATGGAGACCATGGCCGGCATTACCTCCTCCACCATATCAGACACATCCGAAGTGACGATACGTGTGCCGTCGGTGGTAGTCAGCTTCACATCGCTGACGGGAGAGGGAGTAGGAATCGTGCCTCCCTGCACGTTGTCCGTCTCCTGGACTGGGCGTTCAAAGTTAAGGCCGGTTGCCTGTTGTACCGCGTACAGCCCCAGGCCGCTGAACAATCCAAAACAAAGTCCCAGGCATGCGCAGAGCAGCAGCTTTTTTCCAAAACCGCCGGAATGTTTCTTTTTTTCCGGCTCCCGGGGAATATTACCAGTGTTCATCTGGTAGTTTTGATGGGTACCGGTTGTATGGTCGCCGGTACGGTCACCGGAATAGATTTCATTTTCGTACATAACAGTTCCTCCTTCTATACTGGTTTGTTTATCTCTTATGTCACTCAGTATAGCCGCCATTTGTGATCAAACTGTGATGAAACTATTAATCTCCTGTGAAAAATAAAAAATTTTAAATTCTATTCCACGGTTACGGATTTTGCCAGGTTGCGGGGTTTATCCACGTCGCAGCCTTTGCCCACCGCCACATAATATCCGAAGAGCTGCAGCGGTATGATCGCCAGGGAATTGGCAAAGTAGGGATTGGTCTCCGGCAGATACACACAATAATCGCTGACCTTATCCATGGCCTTGTTCTCCTCGTTGGTCACCGCCATGACAAAGGCGCCCCTGGCCTTGACCTCCACGATGTTGCTGATGGTTTTCTGATAGAGCTTGGGCTGGGTGGATACAGCCACCACCAGCGTACCGTCCTCGATCAGGGAGATAGTGCCATGCTTCAGTTCCCCCGCCGCATAGGCTTCCGAATGTACATAAGAAATCTCCTTTAACTTCAGAGATCCCTCCAGGGAGATGGCATAGTCAATGCCCCTGCCGATAAAGAAGATATCCTTGGCCCCCACATAGCGATTGGCAAAACGCTGTATCTTCTCTTTCTGTCCCAGTAAAAGCTCGATCTGGTCGGGAAGTCTGCGCAGATCCCGAATCAGCCCTGCGGCAATGCCCTCGTCGATGGTACCCCGCACCAGACCAAGCTTGATAGCCAGCAGATAGAGAGCCGCCAGCTGGGCGCTGTATGCCTTGGTGGTGGCCACGGCTATCTCCGGCCCCGCCCAGGTGTACAGGCAGGCATCCGCCTCCCTGGCGATGGAACTGCCCACCACATTCACAATCCCCAGCACCTTGTAACCCATGGCCTGGGATTCCCGCAGGGCCGCCAACGTATCCGCCGTCTCGCCGGACTGGCTGATGACGATGACCAGACTGCCCTCTCCCATAAGAGGATCCCGATACCGAAATTCGCTGGCCACATCCACCTCCACCGGAATCCGTGCCAGACCCTCAATCACATATTTGCCGGTGACTCCCGCATGGTAAGCGGAACCGCAGGCCACAATGTGCAGCCTTCTCACTGCCGCCAGTTCCTCATCGGACATATGCAGTTCGTCTATCACCACGGACTCCTCCTGAATCCGGGGAGAAATAGTGTCTGCGATGGTTTTGGGCTGCTCATACATCTCTTTCAGCATAAAATGCTCGTATCCTGCTTTTTCTGCCGCATTGGCATCCCAGTCGATGGTTACGGGCTCCTTGGTAATCTCTTCCTCATCCACAGAGTAGAATTGCATACCTTCCCTGCCCAGTTTTACAACCTCCTGATTATCCACATAATATACAGTGCGGGTGTACTTCAGAATAGCGGGCACATCGGAGGCAATAAAGCAGCCGTCGGAGGAAACGCCCACAATCAGCGGACTGTCCTTACGCACGGCATAGATCTCGTCCGGGTGATCCGCAAAAAGTATCCCCAGGGCATAAGATCCCTCCACACGGTGCAGCACCTTCGTGATGGCTTCCAGGGGATTGCCCTTATAATAGTAGTCCAGCATATGTGCCAGAACCTCCGTATCCGTCTCCGACACAAAGGTATAGCCCTTGCTCATCATCTTCTTTTTCAGCGGGATATAATTCTCGATAATGCCATTGTGTACCACAGCGATGGTCTCCGCCATATTCATATGTGGGTGGGAGTTGGTGTCACTGGGCGCGCCATGGGTGGCCCACCTGGTATGCCCGATCCCCATGTATCCCTCCATGGTCTCGCCGCCATGGGTAAGATTCTCCAACACCTTCAGACGTCCCACCGCCTTGCGCATCCGGATATGCTGCCCGTCAAAAATAGCCATGCCCGCCGAGTCATACCCCCTGTACTCCAGTTTGGATAAGCCGTCCAATATAATGGGAGCCGCCTGTTTGCTGCCGATATATCCTACAATTCCGCACATACTCCGTCCCTCCTTATTATAGTTCCGCAACCGCCCTGCCAGTACTTTTCCAGACACTGTTCAGGCGTTTGCTGTTGCAGAGTTCCACAACCGCCCTACCGCGTCTCCTGCTCCGCTCTGCCGTACCCCCTGGTGGCGTCGATACCGGCCACGTCCCTACGCCGGTCCTCGTGGGCCCAGTACTCCCTGTTGTCCGTACATCTCAACACCAGCTTCCGGGGCAGCTTCCGATAATGCTTTCCCAGCCAGTACCCCACATATTTGCAGCCGCTTTGCAGAAACAGGCCCGGAATCTTCCGCTTCTGTTTCTGCCGGCGCAGATATGCGGCGGCGCCCTTCACACTGCGGATGCCCTCCCCCTCCGATGGCACCCCCCGGAATACCTCCGGATGATCCGCCTGGGACACCCCCAGATCGAAATTTCTGTGAAAATACTGTCCGCAGGTATAGTTATGGGAGTGAATCACCCGGGCCTCCGCAGCGTAGGCAATTCGATAGCCGGCCTGTATGGCCTTCGCCGCAAAAAGCATATCCTCATTGAAAATGGCATGCTTGATAAAGCCTCCCAACGCTTCATAGATCTCCCGCCTGTACGCACAACACACGTTAGAGCAGAAATAAGTCTTGATCCCCAACTCCGGCAGATCCTCCAGGGACTTCACACGGGAAGCCGGGGGATAGTTATATCCCCTCATGTAGGTCTCCACCGGCCCCGCGTCCGTTGCCGGGAGCTGCCGGGCATAGGCCGCCGCCACGCCCTCATCCTCCAGCGCCGTGGTCAGAGCCTCGAGCAATCTATTGTCCTCCGGCATGGCGTCCTGGGTCATCATAATAAACACATCCGCATCGGATCTGCCGACCCCGCTGGCCCGGGTGCGTCCATGGTCAAATTCCTTTTTAGACAGATGATACACTGCCACCTTCTGGTGCTGTTCCAAAAACTTGGTGCCGTAAATTAATTGCTCGAAATATTTTTCCTCTGTATTCATAACTATGATACGCCGGACAGATACCGTTTGTGTTTCCAGCTTCTCTATCAGCTGGAAAAAGGATCGGTCCGGCTTATATACAGGAATGATGGCATCTACTTTCATGTTGCTTGTTCTCTCCTGTTCCTTACTTTAGTGTGCCCCAGACACACATTGAACGGGGGAGCCCTTGTCAGCTCCCCCGTATGCCTCACTGATTCAGATAAGGACTGGTATCAGACTTAATAATATCACTATATTTCTTCACTTCCTGTGTCACCATGTACTCTTCATCCCCGAACAGGAACTGATGCAGCCAGACTACATTGGACTCCAGATCCAGCGGAATGACACAGCTTCCGGCCGCTCCGATGGTTCCGGTGGTGCGCATACCTTCCGTGGGGAACCCGCCTTCATCCACAATCCGGTAATCACTGATACTATTGATCATAGACAATATGTCATCCGACTTAATAGAAGTATACACGTTGTTCATGACCTTTGTAAAGAGGTTTGCCAAAGTATTTAGATCTGCTTTCTTTGCCTGATCTTCTATGGCCTGCAGAACCGCTCTCTGGCGCTCTGTGCGCTTGAAGTCATCTCCCCTGGTATATCGGATACGGCAATAGCCCGCCGCCTGCAGGCCATCCAAAAGCTGATAGCCGGTTTCCGTTACCGGGTTGTAGTCATCCATGTCCCTGCCTGGCATGGTGTCACGGATGATGCTGGCCTGATAATTGTTCAGATGGGTGATCTCCTCCTGGGTTTCTACATCGATCCAGATGCCTCCCAGCCCGTCTACTACGTCGATTACCGCCTGATAATTCACCGTAACAAAATCCTTGATATCCAGATCCAGATTCATGTTCAGCATGGCTATAGCCTGCTCCGCGCCGCCATTCTTGTACGCTCCGTTGGCCTTTCTGTACTTGTCATTTCCAATATTCAAATAAGTGTCGCGGTATATGGAAACCAGCTTGATCTCCCCTGTATCCAGGTTGATGGAAGCGATCATCATGCTGTCACTGCGGCTGCTCTTGTACAATTCGGCAGAATTAACCGCGTCCAGACCAAATAACGCAATGTTCCAATAGCCCTTCATAACCGGGTCTTCCTTCACCGCATCATTTACCACAAAGCCTTCCTCCGAGGGTTCATACAAGAGAGGCCCTCCCCCTATACTGCCCTCTTCCTCCGTATCGTCAACCTCCGTCACCTGGAAAACCTTCACCACCACCAGCAGCATTATCAGGATCACCAGGATCTCCAGAGAGAAAATGATGATCCGTGAAATCCTTTTGGACTTTCTTGATTTCCCTTTTGTTTTGTTTGCTTTTGTCGCCATACATTCCTCTTTCCTGCATACTGTAAGCCGTGCTTGCAATACTGCGATAATACGTATTTGGATATTGATATATTGCGTCCGGCAATCTGCTAATAGGCATTCTTATTCACAAAGCCAGTGAAAAATGTCAGAAAAATTATCTTAATGTCAAAACCAATGGTCCAGTTTTCAATATAAAATATATCAAAGTCAATCCGCTTCTTGATGGAGGTATCTCCTCTGAAACCGTTGACCTGGGCCCATCCCGTGAGGCCGGGCCGCACCTGATGCTTTACCATATACCGGGGAATCTCTTCCCTGAATCTCTCCACGAAAAGCGGACGCTCGGGTCTGGGACCCACCATGCTCATATCCCCTTTCAGGATGTTGAAAAGCTGGGGCAGTTCATCCAGACTGGTTCTGCGCATGAACTTGCCGATGCCTGTAACCCTGGGATCGTCCCGCACCGTCCAGGCTTTTTTCTCCTCCTCCTCGGACTGCTGCTCCATGCTGCGGAATTTATACATATAAAAGGGCTTGCCATGCAGCCCCACCCGCTCCTGCTTAAAGATCACCGGTCCAGGACTGCTGATCTTCACCAGCGCCGCAAGAATCAACATCAACGGAGATATTATCACTATACCGCAGACAGATCCAATCAAATCCATGGTGCGTTTGATCACTTTGTTGCCATTGTTGGACAAGGGCACATAGCGAATATTAATCACCGGCAGCCCCATCAGATCCTCCGTGTAGGGCCTAGTGGGAATCACGCTGTTATAATCCGGGATAAACTTGGTATGAACGCCGGATTTCTCACAGACATTCACTACATGCTCCAGATTGTCATAATCCTTCAGCGCCAGAGCGATGGCAACCTCATCCAGTTCGCTGTAGGGCAGAATGACCTCCAGATTGTCCAGTCTCCCCAGCACTTTGATCCCCTTGTACAGAGTGCCGCTGGGAACCGTGTCGTCCAGGATACCTGCGATCTTGTATCCCCACTGGGGATTCCACAGAAGCCGGTCAATATACTGCTCCGCCGCCCGGGAATATCCCACCACCAGCACATGCTTTAAGTTGTATCCCTTCCTGCGGATGGTACGAAGCATTGAGCGCAGCACCACCCTGCTCAAACAGGTAAAGAAGATGTTCAGCATATAAAATATGAACATCATCCACCGGGAGTAATTGATCTCCTGAATCACCACATACAGAACGATGATATAAAAAGCTATGCCCAGCGTATTGGCCTGGAAGATGGAAAAAAACTCATGCCGTCGTTTCACCGTGCGCTTGGGGCCATATACATTGCAGAGGAAATATATAATCACATAGCCCGGCACCAGAAACAGCAGCACCATAAAATAATCCCGCACGGGCAGTACCCCCACCTCGGGGGACCGGCCATCGATTATATAAATTTTGATAACATAAGCCAGTGCGTAGGAGGCCACAGTGATCATAACATCCATCAGCACATGCAGCCTGTTAAATACTTTCTGGTTATCCTTAATCATATGGCATCACTCCGTCAGGCCCTCAAGTTTCTCTGATCTCCTTTATTCTACATGAATCCCGACGCAGAAACAACTTAAGATTTTATGAAGATGCGGACAAGGTCCAGCCAGAGAATGCCCTGAATATGGCAGTAATGCCCAAGATTCCGCCACGCGAAACGCACCCTGTGACTTTTCCCGGCGCTGCCAAAGCACCTGGCAATTCCTTCTGCATATCCTTTTACATATAGCATACCCATTTTTTTCTTTGTAAAAAAGGCAGTTTTTATACAAAAGCCCAAAAAAAGCAGTGGAAAATTCAGTAAAATCTGCAAAAACGGCATATTTTTCCCAATCATATAGGCATTGTTGGCGGAGGAAAGTTTCACCTTGAACGCGTTGTAACGGGAGCCGGAGACACCGCTTCCCGCATGCAGCACCCGGGCCTGGGGCTCATATACATTGTGCCAGCCGTGGATCAGGGCCCGGAAACCAATGTCAATATCCTCCAGATAGGCAAAATGATTCTCGTCAAAACCTCCCAGAGAAAGCACTGCGTCCCGGCGGTACAGGGAGGCGCCGCCGCAGGCCGCAAAGATCCGGACCGATTTCAGATAGCGTTCCGCAGGCTCCCCCTTGCCCCGGGCAAAGGCCCAGCCCAGCGCGTTGTAACGGTCTCCCGCATCGTCAATCCGGGAATCATCCGCCATGGACAACATCATGGGGCTGACCGAGAAAATCCTATCATCGGACTCCATACGGCGGCACAGCGCCTCCACAAATCCCGGCCTTGCCATCGTATCGTTGTTCAGCAGCAGCACATAGGGGGTATCCGCCGCCTGAATGCCCACGTTGACTGCATGGCAGAAGCCCGTGTTCTCAGGCAGCGCAATGACTTTCACCTCCGGGTACTCCTGGCGGACAATCTCCAGGCTGCCGTCCGTGGAACCATTGTCCACCACAAGGACGGTGAACCGGGCTTCCCCGGCCGGATCTTCCGCCTCTGCCGCGTCTTTTGCCCCGCAGCTGCCCTGCTGTACCCGCAGACTGTCCAAACAGGCTCGAATATAGTTTTTTCCCTGATAATTCGGAATTATCACCGTAACTTTCATTTTTCCCTCACAATACTTATATAAGTACCTGTCTGAGGCCCCCTGCTGTGTCCGCAATATCACTCTGCCTCAGCTGCTCCTTATTTCGTCGTCTCCAGTTCACATATCACCTGAGGATCCCATAACAGCACATAGCCTGCCTCCCGCAGGGCAAGACTCAGTTTAAGTCCCATGCCCGCATAGTCATAGTCTGCCGGGAGTTTTTGCCAATCATACATGCCAGTGATCCCGTTTTCCTCGTATTCCAGCCCGGTGATCTCCCGGAACATATCCCGGCACTGCCCGCTCAGCCGGATGCAGCGCAGATCCAGAGCCTGGGCCTGCTGCACCAGTATGGCCCGGTTCAGATAACCGCTGTAGCCGTCCTTTAAGCCCAGGTACTGCACCTCCCCTGTCTCGCTCATCATGCCGCCCACAATCCTCCGGGCCCTGCCCAGCACTCTGCCGCCAATGACGCCCACCTCCCGGCGCTGTTCCAAAAGCGGAGGATCGTACTGTGTCCGGGAAAATCCCATGTGCTGGGTCATGGACACTTTGGCTTTCCAGCCCTGGCTGTCCACAAAGTTCTGGGAAGCCTTCACCCCCGCCTCATAGGCATAAAGCTTGCTCTCCGGGTTGGCCGCCGTGGAAGCACTGTGACAGCGCCAGTGGTACAACACCCTGGGAATATGAAGAATGGCCCCCGGAACACGCCACAGACACGCCGCTGCCCGCAGCACCAGGTCGTGATCCTGGGCTCCGTCGTAGGCCGATCTGAAACCCAGCCCTTTCAGCAGCTCCGCTTCCATCACCAGCAGATGGCAGATGTAATTGTTGGTCATCAGCAGATCCAGATTGAACTCCGGCTTAATGTTCGGTTCATAGAACCTGGCCGCGTTCTCATCGCATTTGTCCTCATCCGAGTACAGCATCCGGGGCATGGCGCCCTCCCGCTTTCCTTCTTCCTGCTCCATGGCCGCCGCCATCTCATAGAGGGCATCCGGCGTCAGCACATCATCGTGATCCAGCAGGGCGATATAATCTCCCTCCGCCCATTGCAGGGTCTCATTGGTATTGTCCGCAATACCGCGGTTGCCGGAAAGACGGTGGTAACTGATCCGCTTGTCCCCATAGGACACCGCCAGACGCTCCAGTTCATCGCCCTCCCCCGCGTCGCCGATAACCAGCTGCCAGTGAGGATAGGTCTGCGCCAGCACGGACTCTATCATCTCCTTGTAATATCGCTCCGGCGTATGATAAGCCGGAACCACCACGCTGAAGGACACCGGGTTCTCCCAGCGGCGTCCGCGCTGCAATTCCAGCACCTCCGCCGCCGGGGAATCATACCGATAGTTCTCCCGCGCGCTCTGGGGTAAATGCTCTTTTATTGTGACCAGCGTCTCCCGCAGCCCGTTCCTTTTCAGATAAGATATCGTTTTGTGCAGATTATGGATATTTATTTTGCCCATATTTTCGGTTCCTTTATTTTTGTTTGGCGTCTGCCCGGGCAGATGCCGATTTTGTTCCTCATTATACCTTGATTTCATGCGCTTCAGCGCATAATCTGTTCAAAAGAGTTTAACGCAGGGCGTTTTGCTCATTATAACACAGAAGTCGCCCCTTGCGGGGCGGCTCCTGAAAGAAAAGTCAATGTCTTATAAGATAGCCTTCAGATCCTCTGTCAGTTTCTCTACCCTGGCCTGGGCATCCTCTAAACTGTTGCCCACCACACCCATATAAAACTTGATCTTGGGCTCCGTGCCGGAGGGTCTTGCACAGCACCAGCAGTTGTTCGGCAGTTCAAAATACAGCACATTGGACCTCGGCAGGCCGGTCTCGGACACTGCGCCGGTCTCCATGTCCACGATCTTGTTCTCCTGGTAGTCGCGGAATTTCAGCACCTTGGCATCACCGATGGCCTTGGGCGGATTGCTGCGCAGCTTATCCATCAGAGCCGCAATCTCCTTGGCACCGCTGACACCCTTCATGGTGATGGTGTACTGGGTCTCTTTGAAATAGCCGTACTTCTCATACATCTGCAGCATCATATCCCACAGGGTCATGCCATGCTTCTTGCAGTAGGCGGCAACCTCGCACAGACACATCACTGCCACACAGGCATCCTTGTCTCTGGCATGCGTACCGGCCAGACAGCCGTAACTCTCCTCCAGGCCAAACACATAGTTGTTGGAGCCTGTCTGCTCAAACAATTTGATCTGCTCGCCGATAAACTTAAAGCCCGTCAACACCTCGATGAGCTTCACATTGTAGCTCTCGGTGATGGGGAAGGTCATATTGGTGGTCACGATGGTGGTAACCATAGCGGGGTTTTCAGGCATAGTGCCGTTTGCCGTCTTCTCCCGCAGGATGTACTCCGCGATCAGCATACCGGACATATTGCCGGTGAACGCCACATACTCGCCGGTCTTAGCGTCCTTGGCATATACGCCCAGACGGTCTGCGTCCGGATCGGTGGCCAGCACGATGTCCGCGTCCTTCTCCTTTGCCAGGCGCAGGGCGTAGGTAAACGCCTTGGGATCCTCAGGATTGGGATAATCCAGCGTGGTAAATTTGGGATCCGGATTCTCCTGCTCGGGAACCACATACACATTCTTAAAGCCCAACTCGGACAGCACTCTTCTCACGGGCAGATTGCCGGTGCCGCACAGAGGGGTATATACAATCTTGATGTCATCCGCCACTTCCTTGATAATTTCGGGATGGATGATCTGCTTTTTCAGTTCCGCCATGTAGGCGTCGTCGATCTCCTTGCCGATGGTCTGGTACAGTCCCGCGGCCTGTGCCTCGGCCTTACCCATGGTCTTCACAGTGTGGTAATCCTTGATGGCCTGCACCTCACCGATGATCTCCTTATCCTTGGGAGCGGTGATCTGCGCGCCGTCCTCCCAGTACACCTTGTAGCCGTTGTACTCCGGGGGATTGTGGCTGGCCGTCACCACGATGCCTGCGGTGCAGCCCAGGGTGCGCAGCGCAAAGGACAACTCCGGCGTGGGACGCAGGGACTCGAATACATACGCCTTGATGCCGTTGGCAGCCAGGCACAGCGCAGCCTCGTCCGCAAATTCAGGGGACATAAAACGGGAATCGTAGGCGATGGCCACGCCCTTCTTCTGTGCGCCCTGCTTGATGATATAGTTTGCCAGGCCCTGGGTGGCCTTTCTCACGGTGTAGATGTTCATGCGGTTGGTGCCTGCGCCGATAACCCCACGCAATCCGCCGGTACCAAACTCCAGTTCTTTGTAGAATCGTTCTTCGATCTCTGTCTCGCTGCCCCCGATCTCCTCCAGTTCCTTCTTGGTGTTCTGGTCAAAATAGTCGTCCTCCAGCCAGAACCGATACTCGTCCATATAGCTCATTGCATATCCTCCTCCAATTCTCTCTAGCGCCTTACGCCTGGGCGTGTAAAGTGATCTGCCGCCCGGACCGACGCTGTTAGAAGTATTATAACATAGATTTTTCCATTTTCACAGTACTATTTTCTATAACCAGGACTCCGGACGGTGTTTCTGTGGCAAAAAGAAGCACCCCCGCCGTAACCGGCGGGGGCGTTTTCAGCAAAGCAGCTTTTATCTGCCTGACGCGCTTCCCTATTTCACAATAATCTGCTCTCCCACTTTAATCTTATTCAAATTTTTGATCTGGGGATTCTTAGCCGCCAGCTGTCCCAGCGTCATGCCGTTTAACTTGGCAATCTTGGCCATAGTGTCATTTGCCTGTACAGTATAGGTAGATCCTGTCGTTACATTTGCAGGCGGCACGGCGTTACTATATTGTGCAGCCAGATAAAGGGGCCCATACCACGGAATATCGTCGTCCACAGCCGCGCTTGAAGGGATAGAAATAACATAATTTACTTCTTTATAGGTAAATTCCATAACCAATGTCACGTTGCTCTTCTTAAGCAGTTCTTTCATATCTGCGTTGGACAAAGCAGTTACACCTATCACCTTAACAACGTCTCCATTCTGCGCATTGGCAATCATTGTCCCCACACCCGACACGGATGGAGCACTGTCATTCCCGTTATTGCCACTTACGCTATTGCTGCCGTCAGGAGTATTGTCCTCGCCGGGATTTCCGCCTTCATCGGGGATTTCTCCCTCGCCGGGATTTCCGCCTTCATCGGGGATTTCTCCCTCCCCGGGATTTCCGCCTTCATCAGGGGTTTCTCCCTCCCCGGGATTTCCGCCTTCATCAGGGGTTTCTCCCTCCCCGGGATTTCCGCCTTCATCGGGGGTTTCTCCCTCCCCGGGATTCTCGTTACCGCCGCATGTAGTTTCGTCAAAGAAGTTTACCGTATAAGAGAGCGGCGCGCCAAGACCCTCTATTGATACACGGAAAGAATCCCCTGCGCTGTAATGGACATTGGCAGGCCGGAAGATAATGCAGCCGACTTGTCCATAGCCGCCATTGTCCACGTTAAAATATCCGTCCGCGCTTCCGGAAGAGAATTTCCATGTACTGCCGTCAGATACTTTTGTAAGGGTAACGCTTACATTGTTCTTATCCACCTCGCTGCCCACGGAAAGAGACCATGGATACGCGTCGTCAAAGTACTCCATCGGCATATTCTGTGCCGGCCATGCCACTCCGGTTTGCGCCGCGCCGGAATTACTTACATCAAAAGAATACATTGCGCTGTAAGTACCGTTGTCCCCTGCCACAGCCCCAAAGCCGGTCTTTCCCATTTGAGGATTTAAACACCAACGCCTGTGGCCTAAACGTTCTACATTGCTGTCGTCATAATCAGCCATCCAGCCATTGATAAGTGAATCTTTAAACTTTTGTGTGGCCCAGCTTGCCCATGCGATATTGGAAGAGGCCGCGCCATTTCTCCCCTGCTCATACAAAGAGTCCTCCATACCGGCGGGCTGCTCCGGGAAGTGTGTTAACTCGTTATTGACATAGTTCACCAGACTTGCAGCCTGAGCCATCTGATTGTAACTGTCATCCAGAGTTACGTTGTCCTGCAGCCCCGCAATAAACCTAATCTGATTCAACATTGTTATTGCCCCATCCAACGTTTCCGAAGACAGGCTGCCCGCCGCATATGGCTGTGCAGTGGAAGGAACTGCCGCAAAAGTGAGGCTGGCTGAAGTCACTGCCGCATCGCTGTTCATACGATCCAGAATCTCCTGTTGGCTATGGTAGGCTACATTAAGCCCTACCGCACCCGAATCTTCTGCCGCATTAACCGACTGCATGTTCATAGAAGTAACCGTCAGCAGCCCGGCCAACATAAGCCCCATACATACCGAAAATGTCTTTGCAAATCTCTTTCTCATTTTTGTTCTCCTATTTTTTTACCGGTGTCCTTTACATCCGCTAAACGACACAGCCTGCACTTTGCTCCTTCCACACCACCGGCAATATGTATCCGTAGAATAGTGCGCTGATATACTATGCCGAATATAGTATATCCCTGTCTTTACTAAAAGTCAAGCATTGCAGATATAAAGTCTAAAAAATTGCAGATTAATTAACCGAAAAAAACACCCCAGATTACCCTGTTATAGTGATATTGGCATAGTCCTACAAAGCAGTGGACCTGTACTCAATCGAGATAACGCTGTCATCCTGCATGATAAAACACAGCTTCATGCCGTCCTTTGCATATATCAACATTCCGTTCTCCAGGGTGGCTTCCCCGTAGACTTCCTGTAATTTTTCCAGGGAGTCCCCTATACAGACGCCCTCGGCCGTGGCTATGGAATCATCCTTCAGGATCACCGCCGACACCAGATCCCTGTCCTGGGATGGGTAGGTGTCAATCTCGAAACTGTTGTAGGTATAGATTTTGTCCAGACCCTCAAAGGCACAGCTGGCAGCCTCAAAGTAAGAGACCGGTTCCCCCAGGGCCTCCACTATCGGGGCCGCCTCCGCGTCCACCTCCACAGTCACATTGTTCACCGTGAGCACGTAGCCCCTGGATGCTGCTGTCTCTGTCTGAGACGTCTGTGCCGTTGTACCCTCCTGCGCCCCGGCGGATTCCTCATAGCGGCTGCCGGTAGTCACATTCACCACATCCCCGCCGATTACCTTTTCACTGTCCCCGCACCCTGCCAGCAGCAGCAGCCCCGCTGCCATTGTCATCGCCAATATCTTCCTGCACATATCCATTGCCTCCTACTTTATAAAATATTGCGTATGCTCTGCCGATACGCACCCCAGCGATCAGTATATGGCCGCTTGGGCTTCCCTGTATTGCCTTTCTTTTTCCTGCTCGTATGCCTCCATCTTCCCGTCCCACACCCGGGCCAGGTGCTCCTCGCCCCGGCGGTCCGGCAGACCTGCCTCCTGCCGCAGCACTTCCCCCAGATATCCGGTGATCTTTTCCGCGCCGGACAGGTTCAGATGTAATCCCGCGTCGTAGGTGTCCGTGGTAAAATCCAGTCCCGTCTCCTCCGCAAGTTCCAGAAAATTGATATACAGCAGATCATTTTCCGCAGCATAGTCCTGGATCTGCTCCTCCCACTGGTCATACCAGTAAGGATAAAGGCTGGGGGCTTTCACCAGAATCAACCGGATATCATTTTCTCTGCACAACGCGGTTATCCTGTCCATATAAGCCCAGGCATTCTCTCCGAACCGGTAATCCGCCAGTATCCTGCCCTCCGGCACATTCTCCGCCGGTTTTACGTCCACCCGCATATAGTAGCCATTGTGGGAAACCTTGGGACTGCTGAACATATAGCGCACATCCTCCGCTCCCAACTCACTCCACCTGGAGTGATAGCGCAGCAGGGGGAAAACATAGTCCAGAAAATGCTCCTCCTGTGTCATGGAGGCCCGGATGGCGTCCGCCTTGGACCGGGACCACCTCATGCCCTCTAAGGTCATTCGATTGTAAGCCTCCCTCTGGGGCTCATTGTACTGCATGGCCAGCACATTAAAGATCACCGCCTGGGGCTTTTCGTACCGCAGCGTGTCTTCCAGCAGATAGTAGGACTGCCAGATCAGCTGCTGGGCGCTGCCCCGGATATAGCTGTTGATGCCGTAATCCCGCCACAGTACCACAGGGGAAAAATTCTCATAAACCTCGCAGTCCCCGATAAAGATCACATCGTGGTCTTTTTCCTCCTCATAATACTCCGCTATCAGCGCGCCTTCCACCACGTCCGCCGCGTATTTAGGCATCAGCAGCCGCTGCAGGAGGTACAAACTCGCCAGCACAATCACCGCCGTACCCATAAACTTCCATATCTTTTTCAAAATATTCCTCTTTCCCGCATACCCCTGCCTCAAAACTGATTATAGATAAACTGGCTGGCGTCGTACCCGATACCATAGGCCCCTGCCAGCAGAACCGCCAGAAACAAGCCATACCAGATAAGAAATCGCACCGGATAGGGCTTCGCGGCGATCCTGTCCCGGACGCTGCCGCTCCTCTGCGCCAGGCTCACCGCCAGCAGCAATACCAGGCCCACCAGCAGCACCCCGTAATCCACCACGCCAAGTCCGATGCCCAGCAGCGATCCGTCCCACAGGATATGCCAGTTGTGTTCTGTGAACAGAGTGCCAAACATTCGGAAAGTCAGGGGCACATCCCGGTAACAGTCAAAGGTGCGCAGGCAGCTCATCACCAATATGGTGCGCAGCACTTGAAACAGCTTATACCACCCTCTGCCCTGCACGTCAAAGCGTCCGTGAAAGCGGGCATACAGCGGCTCCAACTCCTGGGAAACCATGAGCACCACCCAGTTGCCCAACCCCCACACCACAAAATTCCAGCTTGCGCCGTGCCAGATGCCGGTGGCCAGCCAGACCGCGAAGGAGGAGAAATAGATCGGTATCCTCTTGCCGATATTTTCCCCCAGATGGGCCCTTGCGAACTTAGAGAGCTTCAGCATGGGTTTGCAGACGGATATGGGGTAAAAAATGTAATCCGTGAACCAGGTTCCCATAGTGATGTGCCATCTGCGCCAGTACTCCTTGACAGACTTGGAGAAATAGGGGCGGTTGAAGTTCTCCTTCACCCCGATCCCCAGAGCCTGCGCAATACCTATGGTGATATCAATACCCCCGGTGAAGTCCGCGTACAACTCCAGAGCATAGAACATCATGCCCACGAATACATAGGCTCCACGGTAAGTCTCCGCGCCGCGGATAATGGTGTTGACCCCTGTCAAAATCCGGTCGGCGATTACCATTTTCTTAAAATAGCCCCACAGAATCCTCTCCAGCCCATAGCAGAACTTTTGGGCGTCGAAAACATGCTCCTCATAGAGGCTCTGGGCCAGGTCGCCGAAACGGCTGATGGGTCCCTGTATCAGCTGGGGAAAAAAGGACACAAACAGGGCCAGTTTAAAGGGACTTTTCTCCGCCGCCACCGTCCCCCTGTACACGTCAATCAGATATCCCAGGGCCTGGAACGTATAAAAAGAGATACCCATGGGCAGCGCAATGTCCCAGAATCCAAACTGCCGTGAACTGCCCGCCGCCCGCAGCAGCCCGTTCACGTTGTAGATGGCAAAATTGGTGTACTTTACCACCGCCAGAATGCCCAGGTTTAAAAGCAGGCATCCCAGCAGCCATCTCCACTGTCTGGTTTTCATCCTGTCCTTATAAGCCTTTTTCTCCTCCTTGGAGAGTTGTTCCTTTTGGGCCTTCAGGTAAGCTTTCTGTTGCTGCCCTGTCCTTTCGATCCGGAGAGCGGCAAAATAGGTGGTCACCGTGGTGACCAAGATATACAGCAGCCAGGAGGGCCCGGCTATAAAATAGAACAGATAGGAGGCCGCCAGAAGCAATTCCCACTGAAAACGTCTTGGAATCAGATAGTACAGCAAAAACAATACTGCCGCAAAGCCCAAAAACCCATAGGATGTAAAAAGCATGGCCGGTTATTCCTCGTCTTCCAATTCCTGGATCAGGGCATACAGAGCCTCTGCGGAATTAAAGTTCTGGGGGGTGATCTTCTCCGCCGTGATCGTCACGTCAAAACAGTCGTTGATCTCCGCAATGATGGACACAATATCAAAGGAGTCCAGTATCTTATCGTCAATCAAAGTGTCACAGGTCTCAAAATCCACCTCCGGGTGCAAATCTCTCAAAATCTCCAACAGATCTTCCATTTTTCCTTCCTCGCTTTCTATATTTGAGTTCCGCATATCCCCTACAAGCACACGACACCGTTGATGAATATCCGGCCGCTTAGGCGTCCTGATATCCATCAGTGTACTTTCCGGGGATATGCTGTTTTTTGAGTTCCGCATATCCCCTACTTACTCTGGTAACTTTGTTTTAAGGTCACACGGTCAATCTTGCCGTTGGCCGTGAGGGGCATCTGCTCCAGGCGCATCATGCGGTTGGGAACCATGTATCTGGGCAGCTTGTCCCGCAGGGCCGCAGCCAGTTCCTTCTCCTCCATAGTCCCCACATAATATAGCACAATCTTACCCTTTTTGTCATCATAGATACAGCCGGAAAGTCTGACGCCTTCCACCGTATTGGCACATACCTCTATCTCTCCCAACTCAATGCGGTGCCCCATATGCTTGATCTGATAGTCCTTGCGGGAGACGAACATCAACTCTCCCCGCTCATTATAACGCCCCAGGTCTCCGGTTCGGTAGATCAGTTCCGGGTAGGCGGTGTTTAAGGGATTCTGCACAAACACTTCGTTCGTCTTTTCGAAATTGTTGTAATACCCCAGAGTCAGAGAAGTGCCCCGGATACAGATCTCCCCGGTTTCACCCTGCTCCGCCCTCTCGTTTTTCTCGTTTAAAAGGAGGATCTCCGTGTTCTGAAAAGGACGGCCGATGGGGATTGCCTCTCCCGGCGCAAAGTCCCGGTCCACCCTGTAATAGCAGCACATGCCGGTCCCCTCCGTGGGGCCGTAAAGATTCACGAACTTTGCCTGGGGCAGTACGGCCCGCCAGGCCGCAAACTGCTTGATGGGGAATACCTCGCTGCCGAAGGCCACGGTCCTCAGATGCTCCGGCACCACTGTCTGGAAGGCGCCAAAGGCGGAGATCATGGTCAGGGCGGACACCACCCAGCATATGGTGTTGATTCCATGGTCATTTAAATACTCCACCAGCTTGATGGGAAACATAAACAAGTCCCTGGGGATCAGGTAGGTGGTGGCGCCGAATTTCAATGTGGGATACAACTCCTTCAGACAAGCGTCAAAATACAGCGGCGTCTGGTTGCCAAACACCGTGTCCTCGTCAAACTCCAGTACCTCCGACAGCTGCTCGATATAGTCGATGACGGAACGGTGACAGGCTGCCACACCCTTGGGCACTCCCGTAGATCCGGAGGTAAACACTATGTAGATGGGATCCGTGTCAATGGCCCGGCGGCGTATGTTCTCCAGGGCCTCCTGGTCCACCGCCGTCTGGCAGATCTCGTCATACAGGACCACCTTCCCGCCAAAATCAAATTTCTCCGCGATCTCCCGGGTCATGGCATCACAGATCAGGATCTGAGCCTGCACGTTCTCCAATATAAGTTGGATCCGGCTGGCAGGCATCTCCTCGTCAATGGGTACATAGAAATCCCCCGCCGCAATCACGCCGAAGAATGCCGCAATCTCTCTGGGATGCTTATTCATAAATACCACCACAGGCTTTTTGTAAACCCCCTGACCGTGCAGAAACGTGCCCACGGCCCGGCTCTGGTCATAGACCTGCGCAAAGGTCAGGGCCTCTTCGTCATTGGCAAACGCTATTTTATCCGGCTTTTCCGCTACAATCTGATCCAGATAGTTCAGTACATGATTCTGCATAATAACCTCTGTTCTCGTTTTCGGATTTTGCTCCCGGCAAACTCCTGACGCACTATCAATATTGTGTAAAAAATATTACCTTTTCCCCGGGATGCCGTATCGTCTAGGTTATCAAAGTCTCATATTCCTTCTTCAGACGTCCGCAGCACAGCACCGCCTTCCTGGCCAGCACATCCAACACATCCAGAAAGCCCGGTTCCAGCCTGTAATCTCTCTTAATCAGGGACAACTCCGTGCAGGCCAGCAGTATGACCTGCGCCCCACGGGCAAAAAGACGCCCCGACACCGCCTCAAACAGCGGAAATTCCACTGGCTTTCCCGCCTTGACATTTTTATAGATCAGATGCATCACCGCTTTCTGATCCTCTTCACCCGGCACAATACAGCCGATTCCGTGTCCCGCCAGGCAGGTCTGAAACAGACTGCTGGCCAGAGTTCCATCCGTTGCCAGGATACCCACGCAGGCAATCCCTGTCTGCTCCAAATAAATTGCGGTCTCTTCTATCGCATGGAGAATGGGCACCCCCACCTCCGCCTCCAGCTGCTCCTGAAAATAGTGGGCCGTGATACAGGGAATGGCAAGCATCTCCGCCCCCTGGGCAACCAGCCCCCGCCCTGCCGCCGCCATCTGCGGCAGGGGGTTGTCTATGCTCTGTCCCAGGATATACCGGGTCCGGTCCGGTATCTGGGGTTTGCTGTGCAAAATTACCTCCATGTGCTCCTGATCCATGGCCGCGTCGCTCATCTGAACGAGCAGTTGTAAAAAATATGCCGATGCCATGGGCCCCAGCCCCCCAAGCACACCTAATGTTTTCATATGTATAACCCCCTCCAGCGATATTTACGGCAATGCAGTTTTCTCCTGGATTCAGTTGATCTCCGGATATGCCGTGGGATCATAGTTATGACTTCTGTAATGGATACTGGAATATTCCATCAGCTGCGCATCCGTCCACATGAAAAAGACCGTGTGATCCGTTCTGGGGGTGGTGTCAAAATGATACCATCCGTCCCCCACATCCACCAGATTCCAGTAATGTTCCCTCTTGGTGGGAATCTTGGCTATGTCCATATTTTTTATGCCGGCCCTGGTCAGCAGCGCCTTGGCGGTGCTGGCATAAACATAGCAGTCCCCCTGCCTTCTGGCCAGCCCTTCATAGGCCGCCCTGACCCAGTCGCCCTTCTCGGAATGGTTGATATAGCCCACATTCCGCCGGATATAGTTATAGATGGCCAGCGCCTTGTCCCAGTCGGTCATCTCCGGGGTGATAATGGATGCCAGCACCGCGTCCGCCAGGGCATTCACCTCCTCAATGGTGTGCTCCCTGACAATGACTGTGAGTTGTACCGTCACGCTGGCAGTATTGCCCGCCGCGTCCGACGCCGTGTAGATAACAGGATAAACTCCCTCTTTCTGCAAGTTCACGCTGTCGGTGTCCACCGTCAGCTGCAGGCCCTCCGGGCAGTTGTCCTCCACCGTGACATTTTTACGGTAAGAGACACCGTCCCCTATGTAAATCAGCAGATTTTTGGCTCCCTGAATCACCGGCGGCTCCACATCCTCCACCAGCGTGAGGTTCACCGTCTTCACGGTCTCATTGCCGCCCTCGTCTGTGAATACAATCTCCAGCTGCTGGGTGCCCGCAAAGGATAAATCGGGTTCCTCCCGGAAAGCCATCGTCACCGTAGTGGCGTCCTCCACCCTGGTGACAAAATCCTCCACCGGCCTGGGCAGCACCGCAAAGCCTTCGATGTCATGGACCTGTACCAAGGGAGGAACGGTATCCCTGACATGCAGCATGGAGGTGTAATCCTCCCCGTCCACCCGTATGACCACCTCGTAATCTCCCACCTTGTGATAGTCCAAATCCGCCACCCTGGTGACAAAACCGCCTTCCGCATCTTCCAGCAGAAAACTATCCACACTGGGAAAAGCCAGTCCGGCCTCCACCGTCAAGTCTCCCACCACCGGAGAGACCAACAACTCCGACTCCACAACCGTCCGATTGCCGCCCCTGTCCGTCAATGCCACCTGCACAGTCTGACGGCCGGGCCTGGCAAAATCCGGCTCTTTCTCATAGGCGATATCCACCGCCGTGGCATCGGAAATATTTTCCACAAAATCCTCAGGCACACATCTCTCTCCCAGTTCCAGATATATTATGGGCACCGCCTGGCCGGCAGGGGCTATGGTGTCCTGGATCACCAGTATGCAGCTGTGGGTAAACCACCCGCTTTTTACTTTTACCTGGTATCTCCCCGGTTCCGTGATGGAAAAAGGCTGACTGTCCTCTGTGAAAAAAGCCGCTTCATCCTGATTTTTCAGGAAATCAGAGGGGGTGACCAAAACACCTGCTTCCACCCGGCACAGCTTGTAGGCCAGGCTGTCCACATAGAGCCAGCCGCCCACGGCCAGTATGATAAGCAGCAGAAAGGCCACCCCCGCAAAGATTATCTTTTTCCGCCTATTCAGTTCTCTCTCGTTATTCTCCGTCTTCGGCTCACACGCTGTCTGCATTTTGCTTCACTGTCCTATGAATTCCTATTACGGGTACTTTTCTGTACGCCAACATCTCGGTTATAGTATCACCGATATGCCTTTTTGTCAATTCCTTAATCTTCCCGCCTCAGTCCTCTTCTTCCGACGGATGCCACGCTTTGCCAAATTTTACATCTTTAAAGAGAGCTGTCAGGCCGGTGATCTGCTTCAGACGCAGGATCTCGTCCTTGTCCATCCCCAGATGTTTGGCGATCCATGCGTCGCTTCGCCCCAGTTCGTGGAGTTCCTTCACAATGTTGCTCATCAGTTCCACATTGTGAGTACCTCTGGCACGATTGTGCCGCACCGTGCTGGCCATCCGCTGATCTATAGGCTTGTCAATAACAGAGACGGGAAGCAGCCCCCCCTCCCGCTCATAGATATCGGGGTGTTCCAACATAACCCTGTAGCGGTGGAAGCCGTCTACGATCACATAAATATCCTCCTCGTTGTCATGATAGCAGACCACCGGCATGGTATAGCCATCCTCCCTGATGCTCTCATACAAAAGCCGCATCTCCGGCGGCGCGACCTTGTTTGGATTGTAAGTGTTGGCCTTCACCTTGTCTATAGGAACCGATATTACCTGATATACGGGACTCTTATATTCCATACCGCCTCTCCTGTTCTCAAACTATTTCCTCAATACTCTGGTATTTTCGCCGTATGGCATCTATCTGTCTCTGCTGCTCCCTGGTCAGCCCAAACCCCATGAAACGGCAGTTGTGGTCATTTTTCAGGATGCAGAAGCACATGCGCTTCCAACTGGGAATGTCCTTGGTGGACTTGATATCGTCCGTGTTGTCCGGGATTCTTCCCACAAATATAATCCGGGATTTCTTGTTAAGGGTATAGTTGGATACCCCGTTCCGCCGGATGGCATAGCCGTGCTCCTGCAGTTCCCGTATGGTTTCCTCATCCAGCCCGCCCCCTGTCTTGTGCCAGAAAATAATGGAAGTGTTAAACTTTTTGACATAGTTGTTCCGCAGGCGCTTGGGCAGCGTATCCAACAGGAACCGGGTGTAGGACTCCCAGGTATGTCCTTCGGGAAGAGTGACATTGCGGTATCCCATGGCCCTGGTCTTCCCGTAGATACATGCAAAATTCGCCCCTTTGACCCTACCCACCAGCTTCACCCAGATCTCCGGGTCGATGACTCTGTACAGATTCAGGGAATCCTTGGAATAATCGTTAAAGGGAGAGGCCACGCGCATCTGAGACACCTTCAGCCCCGCCATATAGTACAAGTCATACAGACGATTATAATCATAGTCAAAGAGGTAGTTGGCGTGCCACACATCGCTCTGGGACCAGTCATACAGGGGGGAGGCGCACCATACGTCCTTGAACTGCTTGCTGATCCAGCACTCTCCGTTATATCCGTATCTCTTATTCAAAAAGCCGCTGTACCTCTGCAGGGACTCCTCCGCCCGCATCCCCAGGAGACACACCGTCTTCCCCTCTCCCTGGCTTTCCTTGTACCATCTGCCGAACTGCTTCGCCAGATCCTCCTGGTGCATACGGTAGCGGTAAGTGGTGATGGGATTATTATCCAGATTGATCACATATTCCTTGTCCGGCATGGGCCTGACCCAACTATCCTTCTTGGTATCATCCCAGGGATACCAATACATTTCATAGCTGCTGAGAGCCGTCCGGGTAGCCATAGGCAGGCAGACCCAATAGATGTCGGCCTCCTCCTTGATCCGCTCAAAGGTTCGCTCTATGTACTCTGTTGTCACAGTGTACTGGGCCTCAAAATCCTGATGGAACACGCCTATTTTCCTGTGAGGATAGTGCTTTTTTTTGTAATCCAGCACCAGGTTCAGCAGCAGACCGCTGTCCTTTCCTCCCGAGAAAGAGATATAGATGTTGTCAAATTCCTCAAAGATCAGCTTCAGACGCTGCTGAAAACTTTCATACACATCGCATTCCTCATATTCCCTTAACATATCGCTCCCTCTGTCCCTATTCTTCTGTAAACCATGACCACCCTATAAAAGCCCTTAAAACCGGAGTTTTCATAGTGCCCCCAACCATAATCCCGGCAAAAGCGGCCGAATGGCCATCCATGCTATGAAAGCCGGAACTTTCATAGTATAAAATAGCACAAACTGCGCAATGTAATTACCAAAATTTTCCAGATACTAAAAAACTTTATCACAAATTACGTTAAATTTCAACAAAAAAACAAGGATTCGACTCTATTCCCGAATCCCTGTTTCTACACATTCATTCGCTGTGGTGTCCGCCATGGTGTCCTCCATGGTTTCCGCTGTGCTCCGTCTCTTCATGCTGCCTGCATCCCTCGATCCGGTCCTGAATCTCTCCCATGGACATCCCATGGCAATCTTCTACGGTAACGCTCCGGTCATACTCCGCCAATTCCAGATAAGCCCTGTATTTGCCGAAAGACATTTCATATTGGTGGGCCTCCTCCATACAGTGGCTGTCGCTGGTGTAAGTCAATATCCGGTAGGGCACCCCTTCATCCAGAGACTTCAATTCCTCCGTTATGGCATCCGGGCTGTCAGAGATAATGGTGAAAACCAATGTGGCATCATTCGCCAGATACTTACGGTATGCCTCATCCTCCAACAGACTGCACACCGCCTGCACATAGGGCTTATTTTTTACGGAGAGATGCTTCAGCACATCCCATCCGTCCTCATTGTATGCTTCTGCCGCCACCACCCTGCCATAACGGTTGACTCCCAGTTCTATGGACGGGTTTACATCCATACTGATATAGGAAGTGGGCATACCATACAGGCTGTGCCATCCCACCTTAAACACCAGAAGCAGACATATTGCCGCCGCCAGCCCATAGAATGCCCCTCTGCCCCATACCGTATGTCTGCGTCTGCCGCGCTGCCGCTCCAGATACCGCAGAGTACCGGCCTTCAACTCCCGGGAGGCTCTGATTCCTTCCATGCTCTCACGAATCCTGTTCATGCCCACTCACCTCCCAACTTTTGACGCAATATCCCTCTGGCCCTGGACAGCCACGTATAAATTGTGTTTTCCTTTTTGCCGAGGATTCCCGCGATCTCTACCGCGGAATATCCCTCATAGTAAAACAGATAGATTACCTCCCTGTACCTCTCCGGCAGCTGCAGCACCACCTCCAGCACCTCCCGTGAGGTGTCCTCCGGTATGCTGCCCTCCTCCAGCACGGATTCCAGCGGAACCCACCTTCTGCGGGACAGGCTGCGCAGCCAATCCGTGCAGGCGTTGATCGTAACCCGCACGAACCAAGCCTTCTCGTGCTCGTCACTCTCGAAGGACTCTTTGTAAAGCATATATTTCATAAACACGTTCTGGAACACATCCTCCGTGTCGTACTCGTTTTTCAAATGCACAAGGCAGATCCTCCGCACCATATCCGCATGTGCTTCCACGGCACGGCTTACATCCTCCGGGCTTCTCAAGGCTTTCCCCTTTCCTGGTCCTGCTTTTAGGCGATTTCGAAACTCCCCTTCCGATAACAGGGAATGAGCAGTTGTCTATTCTGCTTCCCACAAAAGGGGAGTCCGGACTAAACCGGGCTCCCCTTTGTCCGCAATATCATTGCGTTGTCTTTCTCATCGGTGGCAGCCTGATCTGTGTGACCGCCCGTGATGGCTCCTGCCATGTCCGCCGCAGTCTGCCCCGTATCCGTCATGTCCGGCGCAGCTGCCGCCATACAGACAGATACCGTCCTCGCAGCATCCATCCCCTACACATACGCCGTCCTGATAACACGCCGCATACTCCGTGGTGCAGGTGTTTTTGGCGTGGTGTCCGCACCTGGCATAGGCCGCTTCCGATACGCTTCCCGCCAGCATGGCCGCTGTAAGCAGCACTGCCGACACTTTGATAATTCCTTTCATGAACATGCCCTCCTATTAGAGTTCCGCATCCGCCTGCCTGCAAACATTCATCAGCGCGCCGTCCGGGCAGATGCTGTTTTATATTTTCATAAGGAATACGCTTCTGTAGTTCCAATCCTTTCAAGATAGTAGCAAATATTATTTTATTTCCTCCAGATATAGCTGCACCCGGCGCTGGATGATGTCCGCCGTCTCACCGGCCTCCTTGCGGCCGTCAAAGAAGAGCATGGCCTCCTCACTCACAATCTGTCTGATCTGCTGTGGAATATAGGGCATCGGCTCACAGCTTTCCACAAAGGCCAGATACTCTTCCAGATACGTGCTGCCGTCGGGCTTCAGCGAAATCTCCCGGATTTCCCTGTTCTCCGTGTCACTGGAACACAGCATAACATATTGTTCCTGCCACTCATTATAATACACGCAATCCCGGATCACATCCATCCTGACACATGCTCCTCCTGTTTTGAACTGGTTGTCATAATCCAGCAGCAGAGAGAAAAATTTTCCGATCTCCTCCCGGTACTCTGTCCGGGCATTGACTACCAGATAACCATAAGAGTAGCTGTCCACATAATTGCCGCCGCCGTTCTCCACCGGGAAGCCCACGATATGGCCGCATTCCCCAAGCCGCTCCCTGGCCAGGGAATACGCGTCAAGGCCGCCATAGAGATGAATGAACTCCGCCGCTGTCTCACCCTCCTGCATCAGCCGCAGCCGCTCTCCCGCAGTCAGCTGATCCTCGCCGTTTTTTTTGAAGGGCCTGGTATCCCCATACTTTTTGCACAGTTCCAAAAGATGAATAAACTCCTCACTGTCAAATTGGCAGGTCTTTTGTTCCAAATCCAGAATGGGAGATTCTCCCAGATACAGAAACCGGTACAAAAGCGTATACTCATCGCTTCGAATGCCCACCTGATGGAAGGGGCATTCCCAATCTTCCTTTGCCGCCAATACGCCCACCAGTTCTTCCAGATTCCATCCGTCCTCCCCCCATACCTGAAAGGATGTTCCCACTGTCTCAAAATGCACCTCCGGCACAAGTCCCACCAGCTGCCCGTTCACGGTGCCCAGTTCCAGCACCCCCGGAATCAATACATCCCTTGTCTCTTGGGGAATCATATCGGACAGATCACAGATCAGCCCTTTCTCCTGCAGCAGAATCATATCCTCCTGCGTCACAAACAGGATATCCGGTCCCTTTCCCGCCACCAGTTCCGCCATAATCCTGTTCCGGTAATCCTCCTCATATGCCTGCCTGCTCTCCAACTCCAGAGAGATGGGAATTTCGCCGCCGTTCTGGGTGAACGTTGCCGCCTGCCGCCGGAAATAGTCTATACCTGCCGCTCCCCACAGGCTGGACAATCGAATCCTTTCCCTGTCGGGAAGTTCCTGGTCGGTCAGCACATAGATTGTACCCTTCCCCTGCCGCAGCCTGCACAGCAGAATTTCCCCCTGCGTGTTTTTAATCAGGCCGCTGGCCTCCGCGCCGGGCTCCACGCCGTTTTCATACAGTTCAAAGAGTTCCTCCCTGCTGTTCTTTTCCACATCCCAGCGCACCAGACTGTTTCCTCCCAGATAGTACAGGATCCCCTCTTCGTCCATCATCAGACTGTTAATAAAATCATCCTGCACCGCTCCCAGGGGCGATTCTCCGCCTTCCTCCTCGTCAACCCAAGTCAGGGTAGTTCTTTGCTCTCCGTTGTCAAAACGGCTCAGAACGCTCCTGCCGTCGGACAGCGCAAAGGATTTTACATCCTCCCACGTATCCAGGTTCCAGGGATACAGCCCCTCGGGAAAGGGCTCCTCTACTTCAAGGACATTGCCCTGCAGATCCGTTTTTATCAGAAAAAAGTTGTTCTCTTCCCCCGCATCCTTCATTTTCAGGGATATTTCCTGATCCGCCGTCAAGTCAGCGGAAAAGATACGACATCCCTCATGGCCCTGTGCCTGGGGCGTAAATACATACTGCTCTGTCCCATTGTCCTCTGTATCATAGACCTGCACACAGAGCCTTGGGGCGTTATCCTTCTCCCCGAACTCCACCCGAAGCATATAGATCCGGCTGCCCACAAACCGATAGTATGTGCTGCCGCCCACATATCCCTCCTCGGGATCCGCAAAATGCATGGCCTGCACAGCCTTTATGGACAGCGTCCTTCCTGGAGACAACTCCCCCGCCAGAAGCGCTTCCTGTTCCGTGTCCGGCCTGCCGTCCGCTTCGTCATATCCGTTTTCCTCCCTGCCGCACCCTGCCAGCAGCAGGCAGAAAACCGCCAGCAATAAAAACGTCCTTTTCATGGCTGTTATTCCTCCTATCTATATAGAAAGCTTTTTAGCGATTGCGATACTCCCTTTCTGGTAGCAGTGGATGGGCCATATATACAAAATAAGGGCGACTTGCCACTGCGTTGGAGCCCGTTTTTGTATATATTGACCATTCACGTCACTTACAGAGAACCTTGCGCAATTGTCTAAGAAAGTTTTGCTTTCACAGCAAGAATAACATATCCGTCTGCACCCTTTCAATATCCTTAAAGATTTCTTCCGATAACCTTAAACAACTCTTAATCTTTCCCGCCTATGTTCACGACAAGGCTTTGCGGTGTCAGCGTCCGCTGCTTTTCAGCTACCGCGGAGAATCCGGCAGCTTCAGTGAGTAATCGCATCTCTCCAGCGTGAAGTTGGGATTATAGTAGGGATCTCCCTGCTCCAGCAGGACTTTCCATCTCTCCCGGAACCGGGCCGCCTCCTCTTCATAGCGGGCCGCGTTTTCCCCGTGAAGATCATCTCCCCTGGATTCGGATTCGTAGTGATACAACTCCGCGAAGGGGGTGAATACGTTCAGCTTGCCCATCTTGCGCAGCCGCAGGCAGAAATCCACATCATTCAGGGACACCGCAAAAGTTTCATCCAATCCTCCCGCCTGCTCATACAGGCTCTTTTTCACCAGCAGACAGGCTCCCGTGACCGCGGATACATTCTGGGCATAGCAAAGCCGTCCCATATAGCCCAGATCCAAATAATTATGTTTATAATGGGTATGCCCGGCAGTGCCGTGGGCCCCCATGCCAATGACCACCCCCGCGTGTTGGATGGTGCGGTCACCGTAATACAGCTTGGCCCCCACCGCCCCCACATCCTCCCGCTGGGCATACATAAGCAGTTCCTCTATCCAGCCTGAGGTAATCACCTGGGTGTCATTGTTCAGCAGCAGCACATAGTCGCCTGTGGCATAGGCCGCGCCCAGATTGTTGAGCCGGGAATAATTGAAATCTCCCTCATAGGTCACCACCTTGATCCTGGCTCCCGCCTTCCCGGCTTCACACGCTGTCATAGCACCCTTATCATAAGGCTTGTCCCCAAAGGCCCCCTGCCCACGTTCTTCCAGGGCTTTTCCGTAATCGTACCCCAGCAGCTGCGTGTAATAGTCTCTGATCTCCCGGGAAACGCTGCCGTTCTCCACGATGATCAGTTCATAGTTGTCATAGGTGGAGCGGTCCATGATGGAGTCCACACAGCGCTTCAAGTCATCCCTGTGATCCTTATTGGGGATGATAATGGATATACGTGGATTGCCTTCCACCTGATACCGGATGCGGAATATGGTGGGAAAAGCCCTGGTGCTGCTGATCTGAAAATTCCGAAACCCATGCTTTTCCAGATGATCCGCCACGGCCCGCTTGGCCGCGTCCACCGCGTAGGGTTTAGCCTCGAGACCTGCGGCCACGCTGCCCTCATGACTTCTCCAGTAATACAAAAGCCTGGGGATATGGTAGACTTTCCGGGCCCGATCCGTGAGACGCAGGATCATGTCGTGGTCCTGACTGCCGTCCAGGCTGGTGCGGAACAACTCCGTGTCCTCCTCCAGAAGCTGACGGGCAAATACACTGAAATGGGTGATGTAATTGTTCCCGCACAAGGTATCCGGCGCATAGTCAGGCTTAAAATGCATGTTCAATAAGTTGTCCTGACTGCCGTCCCTAAAGGTGGATTCGTCACAGTAGAGGAAATCCGCCCCCGTTTCGTTGATCGCCTTGACATATTCATACAGGGCGCAGGGGTGCAGCACATCGTCATGGTCAAACAGGCCGATATAGTCCCCGGTGGCCAGCAGGTAGCACTGATTGGTATTCCCCGCGATGCCTTCGTTCCTCTCCAGCTTGTGGTAGACGATCCGTCCTCCCGACCGGGAGCCGTACTCCTGGCAAATCCGCCCCACATAGTCGTGCTCCCCGTCGGAACCGTCCGCCAGACAAAGTTCCCAGTTTTCATAGGTCTGGTTGAGGACGGACTCTATCATATCCCGCAGAAATTCCTCCGGGGTGTTCCACAGCGGCACCAGGATGCTGATCTTGATCATCCGGGGAAAAGTCGTCTCCCTCTGGATGCGGGCTGTCTCCTGATCCGGGAAGCTGGCCGTGCCAAACTGCAGGCTGGCCTGCCGCTCCCTCTTCTTATACCGCAGTTTTTTCACCAAATCCCTGGGATGCAGTACCCGCCTGGCCCGGGCCGCCTGCCGCATACAAAAATGGATAGCCCTGCGGAAAGGCTTGCTCATTTTCCAGAAGGCGCTGTTATGGATAAAATCCAGTTTAGCCTGCAGCACATCCCGCTCCCCCTCCACCTGTGACAGGCGGTCCGCCAGATAGGCGCAGCGCTCCTTCTCTTTCTCATAGGCTTCTTTATAATCAATATCCGTCATGTATTGTATTTCCCCCTATCAAGAACTCCGCGTCCGTCCACATGGTCAGCCTGCGCCGTCCGATTCTGCTGCGGGCCTGGAAACCGATCCTGTAGCTGCCCTCGGGCAGAAGGCCTCGCTGCAGCGTCACATAAAACCCGCACAGAGCCACGTTGGGCTGCTCCTGCATACCGCACTCGGCATCTCTGCTGTACCTCTCCTCCAGAAGGATGGCATATGCATGCTCTTCCCCCTGCCCCCGCAAGAGCAAATATCTGTCATAACACGCATTGTTATCCCACTTTACCACCACATATCCCCGCAGGCACAGCGCTTCCTGTTTTGTGTCCTGGGAGAATCCCACCACACACGCCAGGTTTTCGGGCTCCTGCTCCGGGCAATCCGCCAGCCGCCGGCAGCGGGACACCGTCTGCAATTCCGTCCGGGTATCCAGATAGTTCTCATAAATATGCACATCCCCCAATTCCATACACAGAGGCTCCGGATAATAGGGGTCATAATCTAAGTATTGGCGATGTCTGTGATACAGGGTCTGCTTCTCCTGGCTCAGACGCTGCATTTTCTCCCTGGTCAGATCATTCCCCCTGCTCAGGGACTCATGGTGGTAGGCATGGAAACGGTTCAGCACCACATTGTGCCATCCCATCTCCCGCAGCCGGAAACACAGATCCACATCGTTGTAGGCCACCTGCAGTTCCTCCCTGAAGCCTCCCGCCTGCCGGAACCGATCCCGCTGTACCATCAGACAAGCCCCCGTCACGGCCAGCACATTGCGGTCCAGGCTGCCGTAGCCATAATCCTCCTCCTGCCCGTCCTGAGTAAACTGCAGCTTATGCACCGGCCCGCCGGGCAGGTTGGCAATGCCTGTGTGCTGGATTTTCGTGGAGTCCGGATAATAGAGCTTCAGCCCCACCGCTCCCACATAGGGCCGGGATGCCCGTTCAGCCATGGCCTCCAGCCAGCCGTCCGCGCACACCGTGATGTCGTCGTTGAGGAAAAGCAGCAACTCCCCTGTGGCCTCCCGGGCGCCCAGGTTGCACATCCTGGAGAAATTAAAGGGCATAGGCTCGTAAATATATTTCATTCCCTGGGTTATCTTCTCTATTTCCGCCCTATTCCCGGCGCTGCTGCCGTTGTCCACCACCAGAATCTCCAGCGGCCGAAACTCTTTTCCCCCTTCATCGTCCATCCCCCCATCAGCCCTGCGCATTTCTTCCTGACATTTCCGCAGGGAATCCAGACATTGTCCCAGCACCTTCGGATTATCCTTCGAGGGAATGATAACGGATATGGAACGGGTCTGCCGCTGCTGCCCCGGCCCCTCCATTTGGTTTCCGCCCCGATACTCTCTCTGGACAGCGGCCTGGGCCCCGTCATAGTTCATATGAAACAGCATACCCGGCAGATGAACTATAGTATCACATCCCTGTTCGAAGCCCCCCGCCAACTCCAAAAGCCGTTGAACCAGCAGCCGCACCTGTGAGATTTCCTCAAAAAACACCACGCCGTCACTGTTCTGGGGCCAGATTTCCGAGGGCAGCTTTTCCGCCAACTCCCGGCGCAGAGCCACCACACTGCCCAAGTAAAAGCTGGACAGCCAGGTATCCGGTGACCACTCCGGCTTAAAAAAGGGACTGCACCGATGCTTTCCCGTCACATCCAAAGCGTCCTCGTCCCCGTACAGCATCAAGGTTTCCGGATGTTCCTTAAAATGATCCGCTATCAGGGAATAAGCCGCCGGATCCATATAGCCATTCTTTTGCAGAATCAGCCATATCCCCTGTTCCCGCAGCATGGCAAGTCCCTGGGTGAGGGCATCGTCACAATGCTCCGCCAGCCACTGGGAAATCTCTTCTCCAGCCGCAGCCTCTGACGCTCCCTGCCCATGTCCCAATATACCCGGCTCATAGGGATACTCCCTCTCGTCCCCGTTTTCCTTCACCAACCGCAGCCACTCCTCATAGGAAATATGCCGCTTGGCCCTGTCCAGCCTGTCCGCATACTGCTTATTCATCTGTTCTTCCAAAACGCCCCGCAGCTTTGCCTTCATTTGCAGTCCCATCATATTACCTTCCCTTTTTTAAACTCCTATTTAGAGTTTTGCATGTCCCTCAAACCCATTTTTTGATGGCCTGGGCCACATCCTCCGCCATCCGAAGCGGTATCTGCCGGTACTCCAGCCGGATATACAAAATGTTGATCTCCCCCGGCTGCAAGCGGCTGATATCAATACTGATATTCGGATCTTGGGTGGGGAAGATGACCGTCAGGTACGCACTGCCATCCTCCGTCCTGGACTTGATCTGCTTTCCGTTGACCGTCAGCAGCTTGGGGGTGTTCAGCGGCACCGGCTCCCCGTTGAAGCGCAGTTCCATGATATTGCAGATTCCGCAGTCCATGGCCGGGTCAATCCTCATCATCCGCACATTGCCCGGGAACTCCAACTCTAACTCTATATGGCCGTCTTCCTCATAGCGCTGATCCAGAAAGCGGGAACACTCTTCGGTATATCCCCCGCCTGTGTCCTCATACACCTGCACTCTGGTCAGACTCTCGTAGTTTTCCTGATTTTGCACAAGCTTTTCAGGATCCCGCAGCCTGCGCCCGATGCACTCCCGCAGCGCCGCCATAGACGCCGTTTTCCCCTCCACATACTGCTGGAATTTCAGTTCTCGATCCCGGTACTCCTGGGCCTGCTCCTCCGTGATCCCCAGGGTCTTCAACACCCTGTCCAGATTCAGGCGGTTTCGTTTCTCATTCTCCAGCAGATAGCAGTATACGGCACGGAAGGCCAGTTCCCTGGCTTCCATGGTCCTCTCAAAAGTCCATTCATAGTCAATCAGCGTCCATCGCTCCCCAATCACCAGCAGATTGGAGAAAATCAGGTCGAAATCCGTCACCGGATACTCCTCATGAAAGCCGATCAGTTCCACATACCGCTCAAAATAGCGCCAGAACTCTTCCTGCTCCCCCTTCTCCAGACATTCGTCCAGCAGTTCTGTCAAGGGCCTGCCTGCCACATATTCAAATTCCGCATGAAAGTCATTTCCCTGGCCCGCCAGCCTGCACCTGTTCACAGACAATTCACTGCCCGCATACCGCTCCGTCAGCTTTTCACAGGCCCAGGCCATCCCTCGCACATGATCCGCGGCTTCCGCCGTCAGGGGATATTTGCGCACCACCGGCCTGCCCTGGCTGTCCCGGCCGATCTCTGTCCGAATCCGAAACTCCCTGGCCCGGTCATTGGAATACTTCACATATTGCACGGGGAGGGCCCCGCCGATCACAGCCATATAGGAATTGGCAAACACGGAGAACAGCCCCTCCTCCACAATGCCGTCAAAGGCCAGCTTTTCATCAAAAAGCACCATGCGGTCCCGGTCAAAATTCCGCAGATTGTTGGACAATTCCCCCCTGCCGGGCTGACGCTCATCCGAATAGACGGAGGTCATGAACTTATAGTCCGGATAAGGGTAGTAAAAGTGGTATTCCTCCACGCCGCAGCTTTGGAAAATCTTTTCCAGCCCCTGACGGGAGAAAGTCCTGGCATTGCCGCCCTCCTGGTAGTTCTCAATCCCGGAAAAGTAACTGCCCAGGTGATCCTCCTTGCAGCCCGCGAAGTATTTCAGTCCGTATTTATTCTCAATGGCAATTAAAATCCGGCCACCCGGCGCGAGATGGCCCATAAGTATCCGCAGAAATTCCTCGTAGGGATGGTCGCCGCCTATATAACCTCTGCCGTACTCGAATACCCCTATCAGACAGATGTAGTTAAAATCCCGCGAAAGCCCTGGTTCGATATCCTGGAAATTGCCCACATGAATGGTTATGTTGTCACAGTCGCTGTGCCGGTAAGCATTGATCAGGCTGCGCTTTTTAGACAGGTCCACACAGGTGACGCTGCCGGCCTTCCTGGCAAGAGCTCCGGTGATGGCCCCGCAGCCGCTGCCCACTTCCAGCACTTTGTCCTGGGGGCTCATGGGCACGAAATCCACGATATTCTCCCGCAGGGGGGACAGATGGTACAGTATGGGCCAGCTTTTCCGCTGCTCAATCAGCTGCGGGTACTCCACCTGGGAATATTTCCGCACAATGTCCAGCAGTTCGTCCTCCACCGCGCCGTCGCAGTAGAGGTCCTCCCCCGGGTATTTACTTAGGTCCAATGTGATCTTCCCGATCTGTTCCGTCATATATTTCTTTGTCCTCATATTTAAGTTCCGCATATCCCCTGAAAACACGACTCCCATGATCAAAGTCCGGCCGCTGAGGCGTCCACACTTTGATCAGCGTGTTTTCATGGCATATGCTGTTTTAAGTTCCGCATATCCCCTGAAAACACGCAACTCCCATGATCAAAGTCCGGCCGCTGGGGCGTCCACACTTTGATCAGCGTGTTTTCATGGCATATGCTGTTTTAAGTTCCGCAGATTCCACATCCTTCACAGAAATCTGTGAATTCATATCATAGTATCCCACTGTGTTTTTATCCGACACTACGGTAATATTCAACGCGTCATACAGCCGATGGTACACCTGGAATTTGTCGCCCTCATAGCCGGTGAGTCCCAGCGAAAGCAGATATTCTCCCCCCTGCAGGTTCATCTCCTGGGTAAAGATTATCTCCTTCACCTGTCCCGGCTCACCGCTGTCCAGATAGGCTTTTTCTACCATGGTGTTGGTACCGGTGATCTCCACGCCGATAATATTTTTCACGGAATAGGCGAAAATCGGCGCCGGAATATGCTCATGGAAAGCCACCCTCATATGAATGGAAAAAGAGGTTCCCTTCATGATGGCATTGGCCCGTATTCCCCGCTCGTCTGTCAGATACACTTCCAGTATCTCCGCCTGGTGGGTTCCATATTCCAACAATTCGGGATTCTGCCCCGCTTCCGCACCCTGCTTCGAATCGTCTCCCTCCTCATACTGTCCCACCAGCACCTGTTTATAGGCGTCTATCATCTTCTTGGGGGTACCCTCCCCCAGAAGTTCGCCCTGGTTCAGCAGGTACACCCTGTCGCAGTACTTGCTGACGCTGCTGAGATCATGGCTGACAAACACAATGGTCTTGCCTTTTTTCTTGAACTCCTCAAACTTCCGGTAACATTTTGCCTGGAAAAACACGTCTCCCACGGACAAGGCCTCGTCCACAATCAGGATCTCCGGGTCGATATTGATGGCCACCGCAAAAGCCAGCCGTACAAACATACCGCTGGAATAGGTTTTCACCGGCTGGTGCACATAGTCCCCAATATCCGCAAACTCCAATATCTCCGGCAGCTTTTTCTCAATCTCCTCCTCGGAAAAACCGATCATGGTGCCGTTGAGATACACATTCTCAATACCATTGTACTCCATGTCAAATCCCGCCCCCAACTCCAGCAGAGCGGATATCCGTCCGTTTACCTGCACCTGGCCGGAAGTAGGGCTCAACACTCCGGTGATGATCTTAAGAATCGTGGACTTACCGGAACCGTTGGTGCCGATAATGCCCACCGTCTCCCCCTGATGAATAGACATATTTACGTCCCGCAGCGCATAGTGCTCCCGGTATTGCTTTTTGGTCAGCCGCAAGGCCTCCCTGAAGCGATCCGAGGGCTTGTCGTACAGTTTATATACTTTACTTAAGTTTGTGACCTCTATAGCCACCTCTCTGGTATCTTTTTCGTCCAAACTTACCTCTTTCCTGCATATCGCTGGCTGAGCCTGCGATACTGCGTTAATGCGTATTTGGAAGTTTTACTTCCAAACTTACCTCTTCGTGGATATTGCTGGCTGCGCCTGCAATATCCCTTAATGCGTATTTGGAAGTTTTACTTCCAAACTTACCTCTTTCCTGCATAACCGGAGTTTGGCCTAAACCAAACTCCCGCTGTGCCCGCGTTATTGCGTTAATACTGTATATTTCCTTCGCTAGATCACATCCGCGAAATGCACCTTCAACTTCTTGAAGATCGCGGCCCCCACAAGGAACAGCGCCACTGTCACCGCCCAGAAATACAGAGTTCCAGTGATATCTTCAAAAAACCAGTGATGCCCGTACACAGAGTCCCTGTAGCCGTTCACGATATATACCAAAGGATTCAGCTTGAGCAGCGCCACTACTGTGGGATTATGAAGGGAATCCAGGCTCCAAAGGATTGGAGTGGCCCATATGCCCACCTGCAGGCAGATGGAAATGATCTGTGACAAATCCCGGAAAAAAATCACCACGGCGCAGGTGGTATAGGACATAGCCAGCACCAATAAGAACAGACACGCGCCGTAATAGAGGACCTGAATCAGATACACACTGGGATAATAGCCGTATATACAGCCCAGCAGTATAGCCAGAGCCAGGAAAAACAGATGACTGAAGGTAGCGGCAATGACCTTGATGACAGGCAAAATGCTTATCTTGAATACCACTTTCTTCACCAGATAGCTGTACTCGATCAGCGACATAGTCCCCTGGCCGATGGCCTCACTGAAAAAAAACCAGGGAACCAGCCCCGCCGTGATAAACAGCGCAAATGGAACCTCCACGCCGCTGCGCAGTTCTATTGCCTTGGCGCCGAAGATCTTGTCAAACACCAGATAATACATAAGCACCGTCACCAGCGGCTGGGCAAAGCCCCATATGAACCCCATGTATGACCCGGCATACCGCTTCTTAAAATCATTCTTGGACAGTTTCCAAATCAGCTTCCTGCTCTGCCATAACTCCATCGGCAGCTGCACCAGCCTGGAAGTAAACTTTTTCTTTTTCTCCATAAAGTAATTCCTGTCACCTTCCGTATTCTTCCACATAGGCGGACAGTCCGCCCCACTTGGTATCCCTCTCCGAAAAGATCAGTTCCATCCCCTCCGGGATCGGCCACTGTACCCCGATCTCGGGATCATTATATATAAGCCCCCCCTCGTCGCCGGGATGATAGAACTCCGAGCATTTGTAGCAAAATTCCGCATAATCGGACAGCACAAGAAAGCCGTGCGCAAAACCCTTGGGTACATAGAACTGCTTCATATTCTCCTCCGTGAGCAGTTCCCCGTGCCACTGTCCGAAAGTGGGAGAGCCCTTGCGCAGATCCACTGCCACATCATACACCTCCCCCTTGATCACTCGCACCAGCTTGTCCTGAGGATACTGGATCTGAAAGTGCAGCCCCCGCAGTACGCCCTTCCGGGATGCCGACTGGTTGTCCTGCACGAACTCCACATCAATGCCCGCCGCCTTGTAATCATTATAATTGTAAGTCTCCACAAAATAGCCTCTGGCATCCCCAAACACGGTGGGGGTGATCACCTTCAGTCCCTGGATTGCACATGTTTCCACTGTAATTTTGCCCATATCCTTTATCCCTTTCTTAATAGAGTTCCGCATGTTGTGTGCTTTCCCCGAATATGCTGTCTATCACTTTTGAAAGTTCCTCTATCTTCCCATATAACTGATATTCATATCCACATTGCCCTCAATGCCGTCAACCGTACCTTTGGAAGTGTACTGCCACATATTATAGTAGCCGTCATACAGGGGGGCGCTGCGGTATTCCGCCAGCCAGATACAATAGTTTTCCAGCTTGCTGGCATCTATGCGGTTATAATACCAATTCCTGCTGGCATATACGCCGGCCTCGCCGCCCGCGTTCTCCACTGTGCGGCAGAACGCGTCACACACCAGCGTTCGTTCCTCCACCGACAGCATATCCGCCCTGCCATTGCCCCCGGCGCCCTCGGTGTCAATAAAAATCGGATAGTCCAAGCTGTACTCCCGCACCAGTTCCAGCACCATGGAGGCTTCTTCCACCGCTTCCACCTCATTGATAGCCTGGGTGAAAAAGTATACTCCCACCTTCACCCCCGCCATAGTGGCCGCTTTGATGTTGGCTTCAAAGTATGGATCCACCACCAGGCTTCCCATGGAAGAGCCCCTATAGCCCGCCCGGATAATAGCAAAATCCACCCCCGCGGCCTTGACCTTCTCCCAGTCGATCTCTCGGTTCCACTTGGAGACATCTATACCCACGGTGGTATTGGAAGTAGGGGTCTGAAGCCTCTTGATCTCCGTCTTGTCACTGTCCTCCTCCGCATTCTGCACCCCCGTGTCCTCGGCTTCGGCATCGATCTCCTCCTCTGTCTTGATCAACAGGGAGATGTCATCAATGAACACATATTCCACTTTGTCCTTGACCTGCACCTTTGTGGGGTTGACGGGCACTTTATAGCCTTCGACTTCCTGCAGGCTCACATAGTATTCCCCGGAATTTAGTCCTCCGATGTACAATACGCCGTCCTGGTCCAGGTCCTTATACTCCCCCTGGTCCCCCAGTTCCACAATGAAACTCTGGCCCGTCACCGGCTCCCCCTCATAGTTCACCACCTGCACCCGCAGATCCCGCTCCACGGAAGTGACCACCAGAGACAGCCTGTTCTGCTCTTCCAGCTTCTGCTCCAGCCAGGTATTTTCCTCCGGATCAAAAAAAGTGGCATCCTGCAAAAAGGCAGACAGATCGTTCCCGATCCGCTGTCCGTATTCATCATAAGTTATTTCCTGGGCCTGGGCTCTGGGCGTGGCCGTGGGCTGGACGGCGGTCTGCCCCCCTTGGCGGGGCTGCTCCTGGTTTGCATACAGCACCAACAGCGCCACCAGCAGAATCACGCCCATGGAAGCCAGGATACAGTGTCGTTTCAGTCTAGAGTCCATTAGCTACCTCGGTCAGATATTTACCATAATTAGTCTTCATGAGAGGTGCCGCCAGCCTCAGCAGCTGCTCCCTGTCGATAAAGCCTCTCTTGTAGGCGATCTCCTCAATACAGGAAATGTACAGTCCCTGACGCTTCTGGAACGCCGCCACGAAGTCCGACGCATCCAGCAGAGCATCATGATTGCCTGTATCAAGCCATGCGAAGCCACGGCCCAGAGTCTCCACCATCAGCGTCCCACGCCTTAAATACTCGTTGTTGATGCTGGTGATCTCAATCTCGCCCCGGGCGGAGGGCTTGACATTCTTGGCAATCTCCACCACGTCATTGTCATAAAAATACAGGCCCGGCACCGCATAGTTGCTTTTGGGGTTCTCCGGTTTCTCCTCAATAGACAGAGCTTTCCCGTTTTCGTCAAACTCCACCACGCCGTACTCCCTGGGATCCCTCACGTAATAGCCGAAAATCGTGGCGCCCGCCTCTCTGGAAGCCACCTCCCGCAGTACTCTGGAAAAGCTTTGTCCATAGAAAATATTGTCGCCCAGCACCAGTGCCACCCTGTCTTTGCCAATAAATCTTTCACCGATAATAAAAGCATCCGCCAGCCCCCTGGGACTTTCCTGCACCGCATAGACGATCTCCATGCCCAGCTGGTGCCCGTCCCCCAAAAGTTCCTCAAAAACCGGCAAATCTCTGGGAGTGGAAATGATCAGCACCTCACGAATCCCCGCCAGCATCAGGGTGGACAAAGGATAATAGATCATGGGCTTGTCGTACACCGGCATGATCTGCTTGCTGATGGCCTTTGTCAACGGATACAGTCTGGTGCCGGAACCCCCGGCTAAAATAATACCCTTCATAATAATCTCTCCTCGTATTTAGAGTTGTTTTAGAATTCCGCATATCTCACATATTTTAAAACGCACCGAAGGGATTGCCGCATTTCTGAGGCAATCCCCTGGTCAGAACCTTTTACTTCTCATACATCTCTGTATAATATTTCTGGTAATCGCCGCTGGTCACGTTCTTCATCCATTCCTCATGCTCGAAGAACCATGCGATGGTCTTTTTGATACCCTCCTTGAACATGGTCTCCGGATACCAGCCGATCTCGGCCTTGATCTTATCAGGAGCTATGGCATACCGTCTGTCATGTCCCTTCCGGTCTTCCACATAGCTGATCAGTTCCTTGCTCACCAGGCTCTTGCGGGGATCACCCTCCGGCAGCATCTCCTGCAGGGTCTCGATGATGATATTGATGATCTCTATATTCTGCTTTTCGTTATGGCCGCCGATATTGTAGGTTTCAAACAGCCGCCCCTGCTCCTGCACCATGTCGATGGCCTTGGCATGATCTTCCACATAGAGCCAGTCGCGCACATTCTTGCCGTCCCCGTACACCGGCAGCTTCTTGCCCAGCAGCGCATTGTTGATGATCAGCGGAATCAGCTTCTCCGGGAACTGGTAGGGGCCGTAGTTGTTGGAGCAGTTGGTAATGTTGGCCGGGAAGTGGTAGGTGTCCATATATGCCTTCACCAGCATGTCCGAACTGGCCTTGCTGGCCGAGTAAGGGCTGTGGGGATCATAGGGCGTTGTCTCATAAAAAAAGGCGTTGTCATCGTCGGGCAGGGATCCGTACACCTCGTCCGTAGATACATGTAGGAACTTCTTTCCCTCCTTAAAGCTGCCACCCGGCTGCTCCCAGGCTTCCTTGGCACAATTCAGCATCACCGCCGTGCCCAGCACATTGGTCTGAACAAAGACCTCCGGGTTGCGGATACTCCGATCCACATGACTCTCCGCGGCAAAATGCACTACTCTGTCAATATCATTCTCAGTGAATATCTTGCGGATAGCCTCCTTGTCGCAGATATCCGCCTTCACAAAGGTATAATTTTCACGATCCTCCACATCCTTCAGGTTCTCCAGATTACCCGCATAAGTCAGGGCATCCACATTGATGATACGGATCTCACTGTCATACTTCCCAAACATGTAATGAATATAGTTGGAGCCAATAAACCCGGCGCCTCCGGTTACCAAATAAGTTCTCATTATTCTTCCTTTCATTTATGCAGAGCATTTTGCTCATTATACCATGATTCCGTGCGCCTCAGCGCACATTCTGTTCAAAAGAGCTAAATGCAGAGCATTTTGCTCATTATACCATACATTTCCAGTTTGTACAACCGATATGCGCCCGGCCTCCCGGAAAATGCTGTCTATCAGTAGCCCAGGTAGCTGAGGTTCAAGTCCACATTGCCGGTGATACCGCTGACCTTGCCGGTGGACATGTACTGCCACATGTCATACCGCCCTGTGTAGGTGGGTACGGAAGCATACTGGGCAAGCCAGATTTTGTATGCGCCCAGCTGGCCGGGATCGATCTTTTCGGTGAGCCAGGTCTTGTTGGCATAGATGCCTGCCGTGTATCCTCCATTCTGTATAGTCTGGCAGAAAGTCTTGCACACCTCCGTGCGGGTCTCCTTGCTGATCCCGTCCGCACGTCCGCCGCTGGACTCCACATCCAGAAACACCGGATAGGAGATACGGTAGTTTTTGATGAGATCCAGTACCATGGAAGCCTCTTCCACCGCCTCCACCTTGTCTATCGCCTGGGTGAAGAAGTATACGCCCACCTTCAGTCCCGCATCCGTGGCCCCTCTGATATTGTTTTGGAACATGGGATCCACAATCAAGGTTCCTTGGGACGAACCACGGTATCCGCAGCGGATAATCACATAGGACACGCCGGAATTCTTCACCGCGTTCCAGTCGATGTTGCCGTTCCATCTTGACACGTCGATGCCCATGGTACCCGAACCCATGGTCAGGGTTCCGTCACTGGCAAAATTATACTTCACGCCCTGAATGACCTGTTCTCCGGTCACCGCGTTGCCATTTATATCAAAATATTTTACCGCGCCGTTTATGGTCTGCCAGCCGGTATATATAGCTTCTCCCTTTTTGAAAAACTTATCAAAGGTATAGTAGTCCGCATAGAAAGCCTGGCGGTAATTGTTGTTCTCCTGCACATACAGTTCGTTACCGTCCTTGTCCTTCAGCAGGGTAGACCTGTTTTCCCTGGGATTCTGCTTCACCGTCACCGTGCAGACTGCTGAGATTGTGTTATTGTTTTCCGTATATTTTACCGTGATATTGGCTGTTCCCGCCCCCAGGCCGGTGACGGTTACGGTTCTGCCGGAGATCTCCGCCCTGGCAACATTGGGGTCTGAAGATTCCACAGTCAGCACATCCGTATCCGCCCCGTTCTCCAGAGTGGCTGTGAGGTTTATGGCCGCTCCCGTGTATACCAACTCCGTGGCCTTGTCCAGCTTCAAATTCTTGGCGGCGGACACGGTCACGCTACAGGAGGCCGTAAGACCGCTGACCGCGTTCCCGGCGCCGTCCACGCCGCTGGCCTCATAGGAGATCAGCACTGGCTGCTGGGTTGCTGCCACTGCCGTTACCGTCCCGTTGCCGTCCACCGTAACCGCCGCAGAGTTGCTGCTGGTCCAGCTGATATTCTGGATCGTCACGCCGTCACAGGCCGCAGTGACTGTAAACTGTCCTCCTACCGTCAACGCCTTGCTGGCAGGATCAATCCTGCCCACGTAGATTACAGGAACTGGCGTGGGCGTGGGTGCCTCGGTGGGAGCAGGCGTAGGCGCCTCAGTGGGAGCAGGCGTGGGCGCCTCAGTGGGAGCAGGCGTGGGCGGCTCTGCGGGTATGACAGGTGGCGCCGTGGGCGGCGGATCCACAGGCTGGACCGGCGGCTCCGTGGCTGGCGGTTCTGTTGCCGGAGGATCTGTTGGCTGGACCGGCGGTTCCGTAGGCGCCTCGGCAGAGGGTTCTATGGAGGGCTCCGCCGTTGGCGGAACCGGCTGGGGTTCCGTCCCCGGATTCTCCTGGGACAACCTCACAAAGCTGCCGCCCATAGCCAGCGTCATCGGGTCAGGAATGTTGCTCTTAGCCACCTCGGTATAGGTGATCATGGTGCTGGTGCTCTCCACCCAGGCCACCGTGTCCTGCAGATAGGATTCCACCAGAGTATCGTTGATCTTGGTGTCCTCCTTTGCCACATTTATCTGGGACTCTGTCTTGACTTCGTCCGAAACGTCAACCTTTTTATATTCGATCTCCTTTTTGACTTCCGTCTTCTGTTCTGTGGCGACCAGGCAGTAGCTTTTATATTTTTCATCCGTCAGGGCGTTCATCATCAATCTGTACTGTCCGGGAGTCAGGTTCTTCTTATATATTATGCCGTCCATATCATCGTCTGACCACATGACGGCGGAACCGTCCGGATCGGTAATGGTAATGCTGAACGGCACATTGCTGATCAACTTCCCCGTCTCCTTGTTGACAAACTTGATCTTTAAGTCCTTCTCGATGGAACTGAAATTCATCTGCACATTGATTTCCGGCTTATACTCCTGCTCATCGTAACCCTGAGGTTCCGGGGTAACCACCGGCTCCGGCGTGGCCATGGATAAAAGCAGATCCGCGTAAACCTGTTGGGCATTGGCCACCGCATCCAGCCCCTGGCCTCCTATCAGGTTGACACCGGCCAGCTGAGCCCCCACCTCCCGGTAAGCGTTCGTTTGATCACCACCCATGCGGGAGATTATAAACACGATTCCTGTGACCAGTACCATCAGCAGTACCGCAACTCCGGCAACGAGAATGAAACGGTCCAGAATCCGGTTTCCCTCGTCTTCTCCGTCCTCCTCATTCTTCCTCCGGGAGGACAAGGGCAAGTCTTCGTCCCTATATGCCTCCTCCTCATAATACTCCGGTGCTTCCTCTTCCCCCACAAAGTTCGGGGCATATTCCTCGTACACCGATTCTGATTCTTCCTCTGTAAATTCTGAATTATATCCCTCTTCCGATTCCTCTTCGTCCAGTTCCGGATCGTATTCCTCCTCCATCTCCTCTTCGGCCGGTTCCGGATCGTATTCTTCCTCCATCTCCTCTTCGGCCGATTCCGGATCGTATTCTTCCTCCATCTCCTCTTCGGCCGATTCCGGATCGTATTCCTCCTCCATCTCCTCTTCGTCCGGTTCCGGATCGTATTCTTCCTCCATCTCCTCTTCGTCCGGTTCCGGATCGTATTCCTCCTCCATCTCCTCTCCGGCCGGTTCCGGATCGTATTCTTCCTCCATCTCCTCTTCGGCCGATTCCGGATCGTATTCCTCCTCCATCTCCTCTTCGGCCGGTTCCGGATCGTATTCTTCCTCCATCTCCTCTTCGGCCGATTCCGGATCGTATTCCTCCTCCATCTCCTCTTCGTCCGGTTCCGGATCGTATTCTTCCTCCATCTCCTCTTCGGAAGATTCCATATCATATTCCTCCGGTTCCTCGTATTCCGCCTCTACCTCTTCGTATACATCTTCTTCAAAATCACCGCCGTATTCTTCATCCTCCGGATAGGGTTCTTCATATTCCTCTACCAGCTCACCGTCATAGGTCTCGCCATTATCTTCTTCCCCGCCAGGCTCTTCCTCATATTCCCCGCCATCCCACTCTTCTTGAAATTCCGCCATGATTTCTTTCGTTGTTTTCGCCGGTCTGCCAAAGCGCCCTGCCGATTTCCTCATGCTGTTCCTCCCGTTCCGAGGCTCTCCGTCTCTTTTCAGCCCGGCTTACCTCTGCCCGCATTTCTGCTGTACAGTATAACATTGAAGCCATCATCGGTTCAAGGAAAAAAGAAATATTCATAAAATTTTAATTTATCCGCAAAATAAGGCATACAGCCCTTTAGTTCTATTTCTTTATGGACAATCCGCTGGAATAATAGTAGAATAGAGAAACAGAAAGTGAGGTACACCATGCGACAGGAATCCGCTAAAACACACCGCCAATCAAATATCCCGGACATAGAGATCATCGACCTTGACTTAGATCCTGTGGATTCCCTTATAGATGAAAATAACTTTAGTGAAAGCGCGCCTATAAAAGATGAAGAAAAGCACTTTGATGCCGAAACGCCTTATGAGGAGAACGATGAACTCTATGGCAGCGCCCCTCCCTATGACGAAGAGGAAGGGGATGAAGATGCCTCCCAGCGTTCCGGTAACTTTTTCTCCCGGATCATCCTGCATATCGTCTTTGTACTTGTACTGTTGTTTTGCATCGGCCTGATTTTCTTCCGCTTCTCCAACTGGGGGACCCGTGTGCCTTCTTTTTTTGATCCCGATGCGGACTTCGACGACACTGAACTCATCGAAGTGCTGGACAGCATGGTGAATGTCCCGCCGGCTCAGCGCATGGATACGGACGGTGTCCGCACGGTGGTGATATTGGGCAATTCTCCCTTCTCCGACGGGCGGGACTCTGATGACAGCGTTGTTAGCTTGGCCGACAGTATGACAGATGCCACCTTCTATAACTGCTCGGTGGCCGGCTCCCACCTGGCTGCTGCTAAAGAGACTTTTCTGGCGGATGAAGACCCCATGGATGCCTTCAATCTGTACTGGCTGTCTACGCTGATCACCTTGCAGAATACCGGAATCTATGACAGTGCCTTTGCCGCTATGGGGGATGCCGTGCCCGCAGACGCCCGCTATGCCTACGACACTCTGTCAACCTTAGATTTTCAGAATGTGGACGTGCTGGCCATCATGTATGACGCCTCGGACTATCTGGAGGAACGGCCTCTGTACAACATGTCAAACCCCACGGATATTCAGACCTTTGCGGGCAATATGGATGCCAGTCTGGAACTGCTCTGCAATGCCTTCCCTCATCTCCGGATCATTGTCATGTCGCCCACCTATGCCTATTATGTGGATGAAAACGGAGAATACATCAGCAGCGACATCCATAAATCCAACGGCTATTCCCTGTCCACCTATGCGGGCAATCTGGAGCACATTGCCTATGAACACTCTGTGTCCTACCTGGACAATATCTACGGCACGGTCAATGAAGTGAATGCAAAGGATTATCTGGAGGACCACTTACACCTGAACCCTGCGGGGAGAAAGCGTCTGGCGGAGCGCTTCGTCTATGCTCTGGAGTATTTTGACTGATCAAAATTGTTATATTCCGGGTGATCCGGCAAGCAGCGAACATTTTTTACAGCACATTGTCCAGAACAAAACGAATATCTGAGATACCCTGTACCATCATCTCATAGTGGCTGCTCATATCCGGGTCACCGGGATCATACTGCATGTCGCTGACGCAGACCATGATGTAATTGGTGGTTCTGGTAGAAAACAGATATTCATACGCATAGGCATGATGATGCGCCGCATCCATCTCTGCCTCTGTCATGGGCGTGTCACCGTAAGTTCCTATGAAAAATAACGCGCCGCTTTCCGTCCATTCTCCCCCTTGCCCATGGATTGTATTGTCATAAAAGGTGTAAAGATAACCTCCCTCCATCTCCCCCACTTCCACAGAATAGTTTTCTTTCCATGTATCCGGCAACAGCAGCGTAAGCCCGATCTCCTCCAAAGTAACCATCTCCGGCTCCGCTGACATCTCTTTTGCAAAAACCACAGCACCGGCTGTAAAGCTTCCGACTGCCAGTACAAAAACTGCCGCACAGGACGCAATCCCCATGGCCCATTTTCTCCGGCGCCTTGCGCCATAATCAGGCAGCCTTTCCGCCTGCTGCACCATATACCCATCTATATTTCCGATTCTATCCGCCAATTCTCTGCCGTTCATACTTCAATGCCCTCGCTTTCCAAAAATATTTTTAACTTTCCCCGCATCCGAAACAAAATGGACTTGACCTTGCTCTCCCGTAAACCGGTCTGCCTGCAAATCTCTCCTATGGAATCAAAATACCAATAACGCCGGATAAAAATATTCCGCTTTTCCTCCTCCTGTTTCCATAAGAAATCACTGATTGCCAATTCGGTCTGCCGACGCGTCAGTTCCGAATCCAGGGATTCCCCGCCAGAAACACACTCCTCCAGTTCTTCCAGTGAACATATCACATGCACATTTCGTTTTTCTGCAGTCAGATAATCAAATCTGTTCAACGCCAGATTTCTTGTGATCCTCCCCAGATAGGCCGGGAACCGTTCCGGCCGCTTTGGAGGGATTGCGTTCCAGACCGCAAAATACGTGTCGCTCACACATTCCTCACAATCCTGGTCGCTGGACAAAATGTGATATGCAATGTAATGACACAGCCTGCCGTACTTGATATCCGTCTCCCTGATGGCGCTCTCATCCCTCCTCCAGTATAATTCCACAATCTCCTGATCTTCTTTGGTTTTCATAGAAACCTCCTCTCTGTCAAAGGCATTTCCTCATGCCTTACAAAATATATATAGGATTTCCTCCAGGCAGGTTGCGCCAGATGCCAAAATATTTATGCGAAACTCCCTTTCTGGTAACAGTGGCTGGGCAATATATACAAAATAAGAGCGACTTGCCACTGCGACGGAGTCCGTTTATATATATATATTACCCAGCCACGTCACTTACAGAGAACCTTTCCCAATTGCCTATATTTATATACTAAAAGAAGCGTCCTTCTGCTGCAGCTTAAGGATGCTCCTTTGTAAACTCAGTCTTATCAAGAAACTGCTTTAGGGAATTTTCTTTCTGATCTTCATCCCCAGACGGTGCAGCTGCCGTACTGTTCTGGGAGCCGCGGACAGTGCCAGCAGATACAGCTTGTTTTTGACCGTCAGATAGGGGGATTTTACCGTAGTTCCCACATGCCTCCGCAGAAACCGCACAATGGCTCTGTACTGTTCATTGTCCCGCCGCATCTGCAAAATGGGAATATGCAGCAGATAATCCAGCCTCTGGAATAGCCCGAACCGTATGGCCACAGGCTGCAGCTGCGGATATTTCTCCTCCACCAGCGAGTGTACCAGATCCGCATTATTCACATTGTCCGAAAATACTCTGGAAAACTCATTCTCCTGCTTTTTCCTGGTGTTGCTGCCCAGGCGGTAAAATACATGGTAGCCGCACACCGGCAGAGACACTACGCCCTCCGCCCGCTGCAGCAGCCGGATCATCAGATGAAAATCCTCATTCAGCTGCTTTTCCGGGAACCGTTCCTCCCCCAGAAGCCGCCTGGGCACCAGTTTTGTGCAGAAGGAACAGTCTCCCCGGTGCATCAGCAGTTCTCTCAGAAATTCCTCGGAAGAAAACGTCTGCTCTATATCCGGGATCTCACAAATGCTGGGAAGCTGCTCTCCCTGTTCGTTCACCTCATCCCTGCCCACCTGCACCAGCCAGCCCTCTCTCCCTCCGGCGGCCCGGTACAGCTGCATATACATGTCCGGCTCCACATAGTCGTCGCTGTCAACAAAGCCCAGAAATTCTCCCAGGGCTTTTTCAATCCCCATATTCCGGGCCGAGGAGGTGCCCCCGTTCTCCTTGTGCAGTACACGTATCCGACCGTCCTGTGCCGCCAGCCGGTCACAAAGCTGCCCTGTGCCGTCCGTGGAGCCGTCGTCCACCAGCAGAATCTCCAGATTCCGGTATGTCTGCTGCCCAAGAGACTGCACGCACCGGGGCAGATAGTCCATGATATTATAAACCGGCACAATCACACTGATTAACGGCATATGTGTCCCTTCTCTGTACTCTCCTGCCTCCATATGTCCTCCGTTTACTCCGCTTCCAGCAATGTGCTTCCTGTAAGCAGTCGCTCATCATACCGCTACAGACAGATCAAATCCCTGCTCAGCGGCCCTTCCTCATATTCCGGCAGCTCCTGCCCGGCGACTTCCGCCGCAATGCAGGCGTAGAGCCGCTGCGCCGCAACCTGTGAATTCCACAGGGTCCGCACAGTCTCGTAGGCGGCGCTGCCCAGGCGGCGCCGCTGCGCTGCGTCCTTTGCCAGCTTCCCGGCAAGTTCCACCGCCTGCCGGGGATTTTTATGGTCATACAGATAACCGTTCTCCCCGTGCCGGACCAGGTAGGGCGCCGCCCCCATACCCTTGCCGGCAATCAAGGCGCACCCGCTGTTCATAGCCTCGTTGACCACGGCTCCCCAGCCCTCCTGCCTGTCGCTGGTAGCCAGAAAAATATGGGCTTTTTCCATATAATCACGAGTTTCTTCAGGACTGCGGTATCCCAAAAAGGCAACCTGCCCCTCCAGTCCCAGCGCCCTCGCCCGTTCCTGCATCTCCGGGGCCAGCGCCCCGCCCCCTATCATATCCAGCCGGAAGTCGATCCCCTGTTCCCGCAGCCCTGCCGCCACTTGCAGCGCTGTCTCCGGGTGTTTCCAATCGATCATCCGGGCCGCCCACAGCAGCCGCAGCTGCCCCTGGGAAGCCTGATCCTTCCCGGCCATCAGCTTCTTCGGATCCTGCTGCCGGAAAGCAGGAAAATAGCCGTATCGGAACCGCTTCCCGCCGTAAGCCCCCACCAGCCGGAAATCTCCCGCCACATAGGCCCCGGCGCAGAGCAGATACACCCGTTTTTTCCGGTAACGGGTGTGATCGTGATACTTTTTTCGAAGGCCCCTGGGGCTGACGAATTTGTACCGCCCGGTCTTATAGAGCGGCTCGCTGTACCGCCACACGGGCTTTCCCGCCTCCAGCCTGGCCTCTATATATCTCTCGTCCTCGCAGCCCCCAAAGATCACCGCATCCGCTTCCTCAATCATCCGCTGGCAGCCGTTTTCATCCTCCCAGTAGCTGCGGACAAAATCCCCTTCCTTCAGTTTCTCCTCTCCCCAGCCCATGTCCACCCTCTCCTGCTCCATGGGCTCAGTCTGTACGAAGACATAGCTTCCCCCCTGCTCCCGGCACAGCCGGTTCAGTTCCCGGCTCACGGGCATCTGGTGGTGATTGATATAATTGGACACAAATACAAGCCTCATGCATTCCCCTTTCCGGCATTTTCAAGCGGAAGTTATTCTCACACCAGTTCTTGGTACAACTCCAGAAGCTGCTCCAGGTTCTTCTCCCCATCGTGAGTCCGCCGAGCATGTTCCCTGGCTTTCCGGGTTCGCTCCGCCACCTGCTCCCTCATGGCAAACACTTCCATTACCTGTTCCTGCAGATCCTGGCTGATCCTCTGCAGTTCTCCGTCCTCGTCTTTGGAAAATCCGGGGAAAAGCCAGCCTTCCTCCGGGCCGATCATACTGCCCACGCCCCCCACCAGAGCCGCCACCACCGGTACGCCCAGAAGCATGGCCTCCCCCAAAGAGTTGGGAGAATTTTCAATAGAGGAAACACATACATAAGCGTTGCAGCGCAGATACTGCTCCTTCATCTGCTCCGCGCTTAGACTGCCCAGAAAGGTCACATGGCTCTCCAGTTCATACTCCCTGATCTGCGCCTCCAGCAGACTTCCGTAGCCGGAGATCCGCAGCGGAGCCAAAATCCCCGTGCGCCGCAGAGAGTTCCCCGCCACATAGAGGTGGACATCCGGATACCGCCGCCTGATGGCCGCCAGTGCATCCAGCATATAGTGCAGGCCCTTGATGGGATAGTCCCCCTGGCTCATAAAAATACTGTGTCCGCTGCATTTTTCATACTGCCACTGCCCCTCGTAAAAGCAGGGACGCAGGGTTTCCTGCAGGAGATGGTAGCTGACCTGGGGATTCCATTTGGCCGTCCAATATCTGTCCCATTCCGTCCGCCCTGCCACATGGCCCGTGAGGCGCACTGCCTCCTGCTCCCATCTGCCCCGGCGGCGGAATTTCTCCTGCTGCCTCGTTAAATTGTCCCTTTTCACCCAGTCCCGGAAGGTGGTAATGTTCCGCCGTTTGGCCGGGATATTCGCCATATATGCCTCCGCGTACACGGCACACAGGCCCTGGATGCCCACAAGACTGCTCTGGGGTCTGTTATAGGCCCGCACCGCCGCCAGCGTATGGGGATACTCCGTCCCAAAACAGTGCAGGATTTCCGGCTTAAAATCCTGTAGAATTTCCCGCATATCTTTCTCCAGGCCGGAATCGTATATCTCGGGTTTCCCTGTGTTTTCCCGAAATCCATAATACCGCACCCGGTCCGTGTCCCCCTTCAATAGTTCCTCCCCGGGAGCGACGGGAAACGCCACCCCAAGTTCAATCAGGATCCGCTGAGAGTCCCCCGCCGCCAACAGCGCATCCATCAGCCCGGTGATCCACCCTTCCTTGTTGCTGCACTCCCGCTGCAAAGCCTGGGCAATTACCGGCAGCATTATATTACATACCCACAGTACTCTCATCTGTTTACTCCCCCGTCTGTCCCCGCGTCCGCTTTCTCCCTGCCCGCCTCCCGTCTGCTTCAGGGGCAGCCCCTGAAAGGCCGGGAGGCTCATGCTCATCCCCATGCCGCAGCAGCGCCGCGGATCAAATCCGAATAAAAAATACCGTACTTTAAAAGTTCTTCCCACACTACAGTCCGATATACACGCCGGTGTCCTGATAGATCACGTATCCGTCAATCCGATCCACCAGCACAAACCCATAGTCCTCCACATTGCCAACCGTCTCTTTCCCCTCCGGCACAATGACAAAATGACTGGAATAAGTTTTTGCCAGCGGCAGGATCACGTTCATATCCAATACCTCGGCCTCCATGGCATCATACAGCGGATTGTCTGCCCCCCAGCGGCTCACCAGCATCTCCCGGCCATAGGGCATACACACCAACGGGGTATACTGGCGCACCAGAGACAGCATCTCCTTGGGAAATACCGCCATGACTTCGCGCCCCTCCACCTGGATGGCATCACAGATATCCACCACCGCCTGGGGCATGTGGTAGAGATTCTCCGCCCGGTGAAAATGGGGACTGCAATAGACACAGCTACCGCTGACCATCACCAGCACGGCGGAGAGCGCCGCAAACCAATATTTTTTCCGGCTCTTTATCCGCCCGTAAACACACGCCGTCCCATAGGCCACCACAATAGTCACAGGCAGCAGCCACAGGATCCGGTAATAGATCTCGTCTCCCACCGCCCCGTATACCAGGCGGGCAAACAGGGGATTGAAATACAGCGCCAGCACTGCCAAAGGCACATAGAGAAGCAGCACCCGCCTGCGCCGGTCCTTCTCGGTAAACCACAGATATACCAGCGTCAGCAGATACCAGCCCATGATCAGCCCCGTCCCCATGAAATTCTGAAACGATCCGGTAATTAATCTCCACATGATACCTTGTCCCCTTTATATAGAACTTATCAGAGCCAATGCTCACTCCACCACAAAATACAGCGCCGCGTACACCAGCGCAGGAGCGCAGCACAACGCAGTCTTCACAGCCAGTCCCAGTCTGCGGTACGCCAGGGCGCTGCACAGCCCTGTCACTCCCAGCAGCAGGCACATGAGCATTGTGCCCAGCGTTGTACACAGGCATGCCGCCGTCACGGCCGCCCCCAGCAGCAGCCACAGCATCCACTGATCCTTCTGCCCCTTTTCTGCCCGGTCCAGAATCAGGAAAAAAAGCAAAAGCACCATGGGAATCACAATACACCCCAGTGCGGACTTGCCCTGGCGGCTGCGGGCCAGCATGAAATTCTCCGCCGTGTAGAGGGAATAGTTGCCAAATATCACCAGAATCGCCGTGAAGCACAGAAACAGCGGCAGTCTCTCCTTTTTTTTGTCAAAAAGCTGTCCGCCTATCTGGTAAAAGATCATATATGTGGTGGGAATCAGCGCCAGCGGCACCGCCACATGGGCCACGCTGACAGCGGGAAGGCCGGATATTCTGGCCAAAAAAGCAATCCACACCGGAAACGGCGCCAGACCATGGCGCATGTCCAGTCCCGTGGCCCCCATGGAGTAGGGCATCAGTTCATACAGTGTGTTGCTGCTCTCCGTCAGGGTGGATATGGCCACATAGTAGGCGTCATCTCCGTCCTGATAAGTCATTCCCACCGCCAGCGCCAACTGGAGAGCCGCCAGAACAAGAAAAATCACCCAGTATATTCTGTGCAGCCTGCCCCTGTCACTCTCCCCTTTGATCAGAGACAAATGCGGTGACTTCTTTTTCCCATACCGGAGCAGAAGAAACGCGCCCACTGCTGCCAGCGCCAGAGACAGACCTGCAAAGAGCTTTACCGCCAGTTTAAATCCCTGGGATACATGCAAAAGTACCAGCGGCACCGTCACCAGCTGGAACAATGCCCAGGAGAGGATATATCCGCTGGTCCACATAAAAGACAGGGAATGTTTCCGGCGCTCCGTAAAAAATGCCGGGACAGCCCCTGTCAGCAGGGGAATCCCCACCAGCCATATGCACAGTATGAAACAGCCTGCTATGATCGCCATTCCTCGCTCCCTTCTTCCTCCGTCAGTGTCAGCGTCCACATCGACGCCACATACCAAAGGATGGTGACCCATAAGTTCTTCTTATAGTCCATGATTCCGCTTCCGTTCAGCACCAGGCACACGATCATCCACTCCATGCCCGCCAGCACGGGAAACCAGCACTGCAGAAAGGTCCGTAACCGCCCCCACAGCCCCCTTTTTCTGGTTCCCTTCCCTGTTTTCTCCCTGGATATGCCTCTCTGCAGTCCCTCACAGACCCAGATCCCGGCCGCCAGCGCCAGCATCACCCACCACCATCTGCCGCTGTAGACCACATAGTGCCTGGTAAGCAGAGGAGCGCAGCTTCGCATCTGTTCATAATTGGTGCCGCTGTAGGCGTCATAGGCCCGTCCCTTGAACTGCATGAGCAGGATGGGCGGCGTGGCATGGTAGGCCGCCATATCCCAGACAATATTCTTTATGTCCACCTTCAGGTTGTCCCGCAGACAGATTCCCGCCAATTCCCACAGCAGGGCGGTGGTCTCCTCCGCCCCATACATTTCTTCCAGCTTGGGGATCAGCACCCGCTCCACCCCGTCCGCGTAGGCGGATACCTCCCGGGCGGTGACCAGCCCAATCTCATCGTGCTGCGGCTGCGGAAATACATCGTAGGTATGCTGGAAATAGGGCCATCCCGTGCGGCTTAAAGCATCTGCCGCCAGCTTCCGGTTCCAATGTCCCGGATCCCATCCGCAGTTTACCGTGACACTGCACAGGAAAAGCGCCAGTGCCGCCAGAGCGCACACCAGTCTGCCGCTCCCTTTCCAGCCTTTCCCCATCCGCCACAGAAGGGCAAAGATCATAGGCAGAGCAAACCAGGCATAAAGCGGCAGAACCAGCAGGATCAACAGCCATAAAATCAGCATGGCGGCCGCCAGTCCGCCCGCCGCTCTCCGGGCTGTGTGCCGCCCGGCCTCCTGCCCTTTAATACCGCTCCCCGGCTCCCGTTCGTCTGGCACGAGGCCCCAGGCTCTTCCCCGGATATCCCAGGCTCTCTTAAGCAGAGCCGTCTCCCCCAACAGCAGAGAGGTTCCCAAGGACCAGGGCAGCACTGCCAGATGGCATTGCATGGCCTGGGGAATCGTGGTCAGAGCCAATGCGCCAAACAGCCGCAGTACCTCTTTTTCTCTGCCAAAAAAGCAGGACATGAGTCCATAGGACGCCACTACCGCCGCCGCCAGCTGGAAACCATACAGAATCCACAGGCGGGAGGACAGAAGCGCCGCCAGGCCCCTGTACAGAATGCCGCTGTAGAAGCTGTCCGCCGCGCTTTCTCCTGCCAGCAGCAGACGGGTCTCCTGAAAGTTCTGAAGCCCTCCTATATTTTTGATAAGCCAGGCCAGACCCAGCAGTATCTGGACGCCCATGCCGCAGATCAGCGCTGCCCGCAGTACGCCTCCCATATGCTTTCCAACTCGCCTCATGTAGCTACCTTTCCGCCTTACCTTTACTCACTAACGATTAGATTTTCCTTTCCGTACAGTGCATGTGCCCGATTATGCGACATGCGCTATGCGGAAATTGGAAAATCTTAACGTTAGTCAGTATAAAAGCCTTTCACCTGCCCGCAAATATAGTCCACCTGGTCCAGCGTAAGCCTGTAGAACATGGGAAGCCGCAGCAGACGCTCACTCTCCCTGGTGGTATAGCGATCCTCCCCGTGGAAACGGCCGAATCTCCGCCCCGCAGGCGCCGTATGCAGCGGGATATAGTGGAACACGCTGTGTACCTCTCTCTCTTTCAAATAGTCTATCAGCGCCGTCCTCTCCTCGATATCCCTGGTTTTAATATAAAACATATGGGCATTGTGTACACAGCCCTCGGGCACCACCGGCAGTTCGATCCGCCCGGCCTCCGCCAGCGGGCGGAGATTTTCATAATACCGCTCCCAGCAGGCCATGCGGGCCGCCGTAATCTCCTCCGCCATCTCCAGCTGCGCGTACAGATAAGCGGCATTCATATCGCTGGGCAGATAGGAGGAACCGTAGTTGATCCAGGTGTATTTGTCAATCTGTCCCCGGTAATACTTGCTGCGGTTGGTTCCCTTTTCCCGGATGATCTCCGCATCCTCGATATTCTCCGCATCCCGGATCAACAGCGCGCCGCCTTCTCCCATGCTGAAATTCTTGGTTTCGTGGAAGCTGAAGCATCCATACTCGCCAAAAGTGCCCAGCGCCTGGCCCTTGTAGGTGGACATGATGCCCTGGGCCGCATCCTCAATCACCGTCAGATGGTATTTTTCCGCCAACTCCATGATCTTGTCCATCTCGCAGGACACACCTGCATAATGCACGGGCACGATGGCCCGGGTTCTGTCGGTGACGGCCGCCTCAATCAGATTTTCGTCTATGTTCATGGTATCCGGACGGATATCCACGAACACCGGCGTCGCTCCCCGCAGCACAAAGGCATCCGCCGTGGAAACGAAGGTATAAGAGGGCATAATCACTTCATCTCCTTCCTTGATCCCGGCCAGCAGGGCCGCCATCTCCGTAGCATGGGTGCAGGAGGTGGTCAGCAGACATTTTGTAGTGTGGGTCCTGTCCTCAATCCACTCGTTGCACTTTTTGGTATAGGGACCGTCGCCGCAGATCTTCTGGTTCTCCACGCACTCCCTGATATACTCCATCTCTTTGCCTGTGTAAGGCGGCACATTAAATGTAATCATCTGTTTTCTCCTTATTTTAGTTCCGCATATCCCCTCCAATCCCACTTGGCCGATGAACAACATATGGCCGCTTGGGCGTCCCTATGTTGTTCAGTGCGATTTCCGGGTATATGCTGTTTTTAGTTCCGCATATCCCCTCCAATCCCACTTGGCCGATGAACAACATATGGCCGCTTGGGCGTCCCTATGTTGTTCAGTGCGATTTCCGGGTATATGCTGTTTTTAGTTCCGCATTTCCCGAGATATGCTGTTTTTAATTTGAGTTCCGCAGCCGGCGAAACAGTTTTTTAGCTTTAGTGAACAGTGCTCCCCTGACCATATCCACCAGGATGCCCACTGTGAATACCAGCAGCACACTGCCAAACGCCCGCGGCACCAGCGCCCAGGAACTGCACTGCAGGGTGGCGCCCAGCCATTGGGGCCAGAGCATGCGCAGTTCAATATGTTCGTGCAGCAGATACACTCCCAGAGTATAGGGGGCCACCCGCAGAATCACCTTGCCAATCAGCGTTTCCCCTGACAGCTTCCAACCGGAAAATGCATAAAACAGGGAAATTGCCGCAAACAGGTTCAATATATGATTGTATTCATAGGGCGCGTGGATAAAATTACCCAGCCGCCCGGTCCTCAGATATACCAGCCGCACCCCCAGGGTCAGCCCGTAGATCAGTACACAGCTGCCCAGATAGCACATTGCCGCCCGCTTTCCTTTTTGCAGGAAGGGGATTCCATACAGACGCATGTATGCCGCCACTAGGAACACACAGACGAACCACAGACCGTCATAGCCCTCACTGTCTATCTCCAGCTTTACCGGCAGCACGGATTTGCTGACGGAGAAAAAGAGAAGGAGCAGGAAAATCATATTTCTCAGCTGTCTCTGGCTAAGCTGCCTGGCCCCTGCGGCCAGCACCGGCGAGAGCAGGTACATAATCACGTAGGCTGTGATGAACCAGTAATGTGACATCTGATTCGGAAACAGGTATTGCAGCAGCCGGTACACCGTCAGCTGCTCCGGCTTTAATAGCCCCAGCGCCATCAATATCGGCGGAATCAAAAGGCTGTAAAACAACACCTGGCAGACCAATTCCGCCAACCGTCCCACCTTAAAACCCGACTCCACCAGAAAATAGCCGCTGATTAGCATGTAGACATTCACCGCCACAATGGAAAATGCCTCCAGAAGCCATGTGACGTAGGCCCCTGTGCCAAATTCCTCCGTGAGGGGAGTCAGCAGTTCCCCTTTGGACAAATAGTGCAGCATCACCACCATCATCATGGCAAGGATGCGCAGCAGTTCTATACTTACAATTCTCTTTTTCATCAATCTTTCCTCTACATGCATATCGCTGGCTTTGCCTGCGATACTGCGTTAACGCGTATTTGGAAGTTTTACCTCCAAACTTCCCTACCCCGCTACCGCTTCCAGCTGCCCGTCACATTCCCATACACATTATCTGTCACCTGGCTGATAATATACCGGGGACGTCCCTTGACTTCCTCGTAGATCCGGGCGATATAATGGCCTATGATCCCCAGACTCAACATAATGAAACCGCCGATGATCAGGATCAGCAGAATCACCGTGGTAAAGCCCTCCACCGCCGTGCCCGTCAGGTATTTTACCAAAGTCTGCACTGCCAGCCCCAGGCTGAACAGGATGGCCACCAGCCCCAGCACCGTCACCAGCTGCAAAGGCAATGTGCTGAAGGAAGTGGCGTTGGTAATCGCATAGCGCATAAGGCTGAAAAAAGACCATTTGCTTTCCCCATAGATCCGCTCCTGTACCTCGTACTCCACACTGACAGTCTTGAAGCCTGCCCAGAAGGTCAGCGCCCGGAAAAAAGTATTTTTTTCCGGCAAGCCGAGAAGCACATCTACCACCTTGCGGTCCAGCAGCTTGTAGTCCGAGGAGGCGTTCATATCCATCTTGATGAGTCCGCTCATAATCTTGTAGAACGCGCCGGCAAAGCATTTGTGCAGGAAACCCTCCCTGCCCCGGCTGGTCTTGATTCCCTCCACCACCTCATAGCCCTCGTTCCACAGCTTCCACATCTGGGGAATCACCTGGGGAGGATGCTGCAAATCGCAGTCCATGACTATGACCGCATCCCCTGTGGCCAGCTGCAAACCCGCGAAAATGCTGGCCTCCTTGCCAAAATTCCGGGAGAACTCCGCCCCTTTGACACAGGGATTCTGCCGGGCCGCCTTCAGGATTTCCTGATATGTGCCGTCCCGTGACCCATCGCTGACAAAGATAAGTTCATACTCTATCTGCTCCTGTGTAAGCAGTTCCGACAGTGTCAGGGCCGTATGGGCAATATTCTGTTCTTCATTGTATGAGGGAAGTACAATAGACAATAAAGCCATCTTTTGTCCCGCCTTTCATTTTTACTTTTCTCTCTTTTTTACAAAAGCAACCAGGGATATTCCCGCCCACAGAATAAAAGACACATATGTAAGATTTGCCACCTTACCCTGTCTACGTCCATAGATATACATTGTCACCGCCGTGCTTTCACTTTCCTCGTCCAGGATAAACATTTTACGATTCTCTACCGGAGAGACGATCCCCTTGGCAGTACAGTACAGGCATGGCGCGCAGTCCCCCAGATCCGTCATATACACCTCCCAGGTATATGTTTCCCCTGCCTTGACGGCACGATTTACAGGAATCTCGAAAAAGCCCCCGTCCGGCACTGTTGTCAGAGAGTATTCGCGGCTCACAATTACTTTGTTTCCTTTGTTTCGCAAAATAAAGTGCATTACACCTTCCGATACCTCTCCGTTTTTACGATCTATATCTACGGAGATCGCTTTAATATAATCGGCCTGAGGAACAAAGGACTGTTTCACTACTATTTCTTCCGTCAAATCCACTGTTTTTTCCAGAGCCTCACTGCCGTTGTGGGATACCTGTCTTATACGGAAAATCCCCACAGGCACTGTAAGAATGACCGCAATTACCATGAATATACCTACCACACAACAAATCATTCTATCCCTCTTCATTTTCCACCCCGGTCCTGTAAATTCGGTAAACATCAAATTCATTCATTTCAACACCCAAATGTCCCACATACTCAGATGTAAGGTTGTATGCCTCCAACACATATTGCGGAAATGTTATATTCCCATATGTATCAAGAAACCATATATTATCATACTCCCCTCCCAGGTCAAAATCCAACATGTAGAATAGCTGATCTTCCTCAAAGTGGCATCTATAAACCAGAGTATTGATCTCCCAATTATACAGCACCACATCCCCTTCGCCAAGATATTCCTCGAAAAATGCTTCCGTCTGCCTGACATAACTCGAATTATATTCCTGATGATATGCCTCCCTGTAGCTTCCCACACCATAACAGGCAAGAAACAACATCATAGACACAAAAAAGGGGTTTTGTGTCCCCCTCAGCGAAATGGCCAAAAAGACACACAATAGTCCCATTGCCGGAAAGGCGTATCTGTTATAATATATCGGATTCTTTATCAGGGAAATAATCACTCCCCCCAATGCCGTGAAAAATGGGACCGACCAGCACAGGAGCGCGAAAACGTCTTCCGTTCTATGTTTTTTTGCGATAAGAACCACATTTACAATGCCTGCCACCGCCAAAATACACAAAATCAGTATCGCGGTATGTTTTACATCATTTTCAAAGGCCCATGTGAAATACCCCCAGACGGTTTCCCACGTGATTGGCTCAATCCAATAATCGGTTCTATTCATTGTGCCGCCTGCCTGCCGCAGAAAAATCCTAAACCACGGCAGATAGACAAGCACCATGGACATAGAACTGATCGCCCATGGTAATAGCCTCTTCCTGTTTTTCAAAACAATACATAGAAAAAGCAGACCGCAAATCACACTCGCAGATATAAAGGCATAATTATGTGTATAAGATGCGGCCACTCCCATCAGCGCAAACAGTATCCAGTCCCTTTTTCTACTCATCACATAGGCATCGTAAGCCGCCAGACCGCAGACCGTTATGAATAGAAGCGCCCATGAATACATTCTAAGCTGCACGGCATATTCCATAGTACAGGGAAACATTCCAAGCATAATCTGGAAAATGGCTGCCGCTTTCATGCCAAATCCTTTTGCATAAAGCCATGAACCCCCTATGCCCAAAGTAAGCGCTACAGGAATTATAGAGACAATCTTCTGCACCAACAGCCGATATTCATGAGTCGGAAAAAGTAAAGCAGCAGTTTTAGCAATAAAATAGTAAAGCGGAGGATGCACGTCTACCGCTGTTTTTCCGATAATCCCTGCATAATCATTTTTTATCATCGCAAGGGTATACGCTTCATCAGCCCACACATTATGATTAAAGCACAATAACAGATACGCTATTCCCATACATGCCGCGATCATCCATATAGCCAGATATTGCCCTTTCTTCAACTCCTCATTCCTTTCTATGGTCAAACATTGTTTTCTCCTGTTATTATCAATCATTTCTCTACCTGTATACCACAAGTTGCGCTCGTACTCTTCTGTCCTTATTCCCTATTCTCCGTCTTGATATACATAACACCGTCAATGATCCGAATGGAATCCGCACCGGGAAAGCTCTCCATCTCCCGGTAGGCTTCACTGTAATACATCTCCTCCATGGCCTCCGGGGGCAGAACGTTCAGTGTCGCGCCCAGGTAATTCTGGATAAACGCCTGGTAGTTGGCCCCGGTGTACAGCAGACTGTCGCCGCCCATGCCGATCATGCCCGCCGTCACCTCCCCGGTCAGGTCCGTCACCGGGTAGGGCTGGTCCCCCACCACGCCGATCATGGCGATGGGAATCCCCTGATAGTACCCCTCCGTCTGCTCAATCCGGTCCAGAAGCCGGATGCAGTAGGCGTAGGTTTTCTCATACTTTTTCTCCAGATTGGAGTAGGCAATCTGATCCATCACCCCATAGTTAAACGCCAGCACCAGACCGCATATAAGCGCCAGCCATGCTGCCCAGGGCCGGCGCCGACTGTGACGGCTGACGGCCGCCACCATACATATAGGCAGCAGCACCCACTGATAGCGCATAAGCAAATGGTAAGTCACATCCGGCGAAATGACTATAATCAGGTTCATGGCGATGGGCAGACCCACGACAGTTACGGCTATTATAGCGAAAAACCATGGACTTTTCCACCACTTTTTTTGTCCGCACAGGGAAAACAGCACCGCCAGGACGCAGATGCCAAGCAGGATCATGGCTCCCCAGGCAAAGGGATTGTTCATAAATACATTGCCCTTCAGAGTAAAGGCCAGAAAATCTCTGTACATCTGCATGACCGTTTCCGCCAGCCCCCTCCGGGGTACGCTGCCCATGCCGCTGATGCCTTGGTAGGAGGCCAGTTCTTTTCCCTGGATCCGCAGCAGGATCTGCAAAATCACATAATAGGAGGCAACTCCCAGCCCTCCCATCCACACATAGGCAAGACCCTTCTTGGCCTTTTCCCGGACAGCGCCCTCCGACACGCCCAGCATATAGATGCCATACAGACAGAGCAGTACCGCAAAAGGCAGGTAGGACTGGTATATGCCCAGACTGCATGCCAGACACAGCGCGCCCGGCAGAAAGCCCAGCCGGTATTTTTTGGTAAGCAGCACCGCCAGCACCGCCAGCAGCACTGCCAGCATATAACCGTCCATGGTGAACACATAGGCAAAAGTGGAGGCCAGGGAAGGAAACACTGCCAGCAGGCCGCCGATCACTGCCGCTGCCCAGCCCTGTCTCACCTCCAAAAACTCCACCAGCAGCGCACTGGCAATGCCCAGGTACAGCATAGCCAGCAGACCGATGAGCCAAGGCAGTGTGTAGTAGGAAGAAACCCCGCAAGCCACGGTCAGAAACCATCTGCCGGAGGTTATCATATTCTGATCAAAATACATGCTTGCCAGCCCGTCGTGATTGGGGATATCCCGCAGCATAATGGGCATATGGCACAACAGGCCCACGAGAAATGTGCTGAGAAAAGCCAGCTTCCACTCCCTTTTGCAGTGTTTCCATATGTTGTTCCAAGTCTCCGTAGGATTTTTCAATTGGTCCGTTCTCCTGTTATGAGTTCCGCATATTCCCGGAGAGTACACAGGGTCCGTTTTCCATCCCAGGCCTCGTAGGCGTCCCGGCATAACTCCGTGCATTCTCCGGCAATATGCTGTTTATAAGTTCTGTAAGTACGCGGCCAGAGTCTCCGCCATCTTCTGCCGTCCGGCCTCGTTGGGATGTACACCATCCTCGGTATAAAGATTCCAGTCCGCCTCATTTTCATGGGGATAGTACTCGTGGTACAGATCCAGAAATTCCACGCCGCACTCCTGAGCCACCCCGCGCTGGGCCTCCACGTACTCCTCCAGATACCCGCCGCCAAAATCACGGTTCTCACAGTTGCTGCGGGCTCCCTCTTCACTATTCAAAAACCAGCAGTAGGTTGGGCTCACGAAGATAATCCGCAGTGACGGATAACTCTGCCGCAGAAAACGTATCCCTGCGCGCATGGCTCCCTCCATGGTATAGGTATCCTCCGGATTGTCCGGGTTGCGGATAGGGCTGCCTGTGGTATAGTCGTTCATCCCGTAGCTGACCACCAGCGTCCGCACCGAGGAAAAGTCCAGCCTGTCCAGTTCGTCCACAATATCCCCAAAATGCATAGTGACATAGTCCTTGGTGCGGATGGTCTGCTGTCCCCCGAAATCCTGGGCCGCAGCTGCCTTTGCCAGCTGGGAGAAGGAAAGCCCGTTCCAGTAAAAGGCGTCCTGGCCCTCCCGGTTCTGCTGGCTCATGGTGGTGCCGCCGAAATCACCGTTGAACACAGTCATACCCGTCTGCCGGGACACCAGCCACGGTATGGAGGTCTCATCCCTGTATTGCCCTATAAGGCTGTCCCCCAGAAAAAGCACCTCCGCCTGGATGTCCGTCTGGCGGTTCGAGCGCAGCAGCAGGGGAAGCAGCGCCAGTATCAGCAAAATGCCGCAGATCCCATATACCGTCTTCTGTTTTCTCCTGTTCCCCTGCTTCTCCGCTTTCAAGCCGCTCCCGTTCCTTTCAAATCCACTTTTATTTGGGCAAACGCGAAATGTTCTCTGCATAACGTCTTTCTTCCTGCACCAGCATCCCCTCCGCCAGCCGCTTGGCGCCAAGACCATCCACCAGCCCTTTAGCCCTTTGGGACAACTGCCTGCGCAGCTGCCAATCCTCTGCCGCCCGCCGCACCAGATTCCCTATATTGTCCAGTGTGCCTGCGCTGTCCCCATGATATTTCCCCGCGCATAAGCCGATCTTCTGTCTGCCGGCATACTCCGTCAGCGCCTCCTGATTCTCCGCATAAGAAAAGCATACAAAGGGCACACCCAAAGCACATAATTCATACACGGTGGTTCCTCCCGCCGTAACCGCCAGATCACATTGCAGCATCAACTTCGCCATATCGTCCACCTGCCGGTGAACCGTCACCCGGGGATGCGTCTGCGCGTAGCCTTCAAGCCATGCCCCATGGGGATTGCAGGGGCCGGACACCACATGAATCCGGCATTCCACATCCTTTATTCTCTCCAGAATTTTCCCTGCTATGTTCTCCCGATCTCCCCCTCCGGTAGTCACCAAAAGTTCTTTCACCTGCTCCCGCACATGGTAGTCACGTCCCACAAACCGGGAGCGGAGGGGAACATAGGAGGCCCCAATAAATAATTTTGTACCCTGCCCCCCATCCGATCCGGAAATATTTTCCCTGCCCTGTCTGTAAGCCTCCTCATAGGAGCGCCTGTCGGCAAAGACATTATAATTGATCACTCCGTCCACGGGCCAGATACGCCCCGGCACATCCTCCAGCAGATATACGTTGCCGTAAGCTCTCAGGGCCTGTAAATATTCCGCTGTGACAAAATAGCTGTCCACCAGGATTACCGATGGGGTGTACATATGTTTCACACTGTGAAGGGCATTATGGTTTCCACCATGCAATAACTGTTCCAGCCGGGGCAGTTCTGAAGACATAGCGCGGTAATCCGTCCCCAGCGCCTGCGCCTCAAAGCCCCTGGCCTGCACCAGCGCCGCCGACTCTTCATCCGCGCACCAGAAAACCACATGCCCCCGCTCCCCTATCTGCTCCGCAATGGTCAGACAGCGCATCAGATGACCTGCCCCGATATCGGCATTGCCGTCGGCACGGAACACGATATACGCCTTTTCTCCTGCCTCCATCAACCATTCCTCCTATTATAAGTCGCTGCGCGACGGCTCTAAAGGGTGTAGTCCCTTCGGCGCATTCTCAGGAGAGACATCTTTCATTCGTAAGGGATCTCATGAAAGATGCTCTCTTGCGCCTTCACGACTTCACCTGTTCTGCTACTATATGTCGCTGCGCGACGGCTCTAAAGGGTGTAGTCCCTTCGGCGCATTCTCAGGAGAGACATCTTTCATTCGTAAGGGATCTCATGAAAGATGCTCTCTTGCGCCTTCACGACTTCACCTGTTCTGCTATTATAAGTCGCTGCGCGACGGCTCTAAAGGGTGTAGTCCACCTTATTCCTCCACAAGGCTCCAGGCCATGGGGGTTCCCTTCTTGGCATCTCTGGAAATCCGCCGGCCCAGCAGCTGCTCATAATATTTTGTGTGCAGTCCGTCCGCCGGCCTGACGGAACGCAGATTTTCCGGGGTAAATACATCTCCGGCCTTCATATCCTGCGCCACGAACAGGGAACGGCTGTGTTCCCTCTCTCTTGCCTGTTTGTCCGATAAGTCGTAGGTCACCTTCCCCAACGCCTTTTCCAGAATGCGGATATTGTCTACCATCTCCTTAAATTCCTGGGGTTCCATGGAAAACGCGGCGTCCGGCCCGCCGTCGCTGCGGCAGAGGGTCATATGCTTTTCCACCATCTTAGCCCCCAGCGCCACCGCCCCGGTGGCTACCGCCGTGCCCATGGTATGGTCTGACAGCCCCGCCAGGCATTGAAAAGTCTCCGCCAGATTGGGGATGGTGCGCAGATTTACATCCTCATAGGGAGTGGGATAAGCGGAACAGCATTTCAGAAGGATCACCTGTTCATTTCCCTCCTCCCGGCAGGTTTGCACCGCCAATTCTATGTCGGCCAGACGGGCGATACCTGTGGCCAGGATCACCGGCTTGCCCAGCCGGGCCACCTTGCGGATCAAGGGAATATCCGTGATCTCAAAGGACGCTATCTTGTAGGCCGGTACATCCATCTCCTCCAGAAAATCCACGCTGGAAAAATCAAAGGGCGAGGAAAAAAGAAGCAGCCCCATCTCCTCCGCCATTTTTTTGAGCCGGGGCTGCCACTCCCAGGGCGTATAGGCCGTCTGGTACAGCTTGTGCAGGGTGATCCCGTCCCACAGCGTCCCCTGGGTGATCTGGAAACAGGGATCATCACAGTCCAGCGTGATGGTATCCGCTGTGTAGGTCTGGATCTTGACCGCGTCCGCCCCCGCCTCCCTGGCGGCTTTCAGAATCTCCACCGCACGGTCGAAATCCATGTTATGGTTGCCGGACATCTCCGCCACAATAAAGGTGGGGGAGTCCTGGCTGATTATTTTGCTGCCGATTCGGATTTCTCTGTCCATACTTACCTCTTCCCCGCATATCGCAGGCTCACCTGCGATATTGCATTAATACGTATTTGGATGTGCAACATCCAAACATACCTCTTCCCTGCATAATTATTCTTCAAAAGCGATACGCTCATATTTTTTCCCTGTCCGCACCTGCTGCCAGCGCTCTCTGGTCATCCGCATAAAGGTCACATCATAAAATGTATCGTTCTTGCGGATATGTGCCTTCTTCTCCTCCAAAATCTCACAACCGCACAGCAGATGCAGCTGGATCACGCCCTTGTTGAGGGAAAATACATCGCTGATCAGAGCCTCTTTTCGCAGCGTGTCAAAGATATAGTCATACAGACTCATCTCCAGGCTCAGAGCCGTCTTCAGACTCCTCAGTTTCTTTTCACCCACATAATAGGCCCAGCCCAGCACCCCGTCCTCCCGGGAAAGCCCGGTCAGGTTGATAACCCCCGCCTCCTGGCCGTCCACCAAAATCATCCGGTAATACACATCCGGGTTGTCCTGTACAGCGGCGAACCATTTTTTCTGCCCCTCCAGGGTCAGCCGGGGATCTGTGTTCATATAACGGGTGATCTCGGGGTCCATGCGCCAGTTCATGATGGTCTCCAGATCCGATTCCCGGATTTTACGCAGTGTCACACTCATGTTTACCTCTCCGCGGATATGGCCAGAATATCCGCAACCCCCGTCATCTCCATGGCCTCCTCCAGCGGGACCGAGATGCCCAGCCTGGACTCCAATTCCCCGATAATCATGACCTGGGCCACGGAATCCCATACCTCCAGATCCTCCATAAGAGTGGTCTCCGTCACCGTGCCCTCCGGCACCTGTAAAATCTCCGTAATCAGAGCGATAATTTTCTCTTTCATGTCAACTCCCATCTGTCCGCTTCCGCAGACCTTACACCGCTGTAGGTTCTGCCGCCCTTCAGCATTCCCTTGCGCTGTCCGCCGCTTTATTCTGCGTTTTTATCCGGTATCTCTATCCATGCCACATGCTCCGCCCTGGCGGGCCTGTCCGCCAGCCGCAGACAATACTCCTTTTCCCCGCCGCTGCCCTGGGAAACCAACTGGTATCCCAGCCGGTCATATAGCTGCTCCACAGGCTTGTTTTTCGCAGTGGGCACATACCGGCCCCGCAGCTGCCCATACCCCGCAGCCTGAAGGTCCGCCTCCATATACCCCAGCAGCGCGTCCTCCACCTGCTTGCCCATAACCCGGCAGCTCAGCACCCATTCCTCGATAAAAGGCGTCTCCCCCGCCAGGTCCACAATGGCGGCAGACACAAGCCCATAATCGCCAAAGCAATCCTCTACTCTATAAAGATACACCTTTTTGGAAGAATTAGCCACTATATTTTGCATTTCCTCCTGGCTGTAGCGCAAGGTGGTCAGATTAAACTGGTTGGTCTTATTCACCAGCTGTACCAGCCGCTCCATATGCGCCGCCGGGTCCACGGTCTCCGCCCGGATCCGGAGCCGGCGCAGATACTCCCCGAAATCTCCCACCTGTTCCTCCAGGCGGTTTCTCTGTTCATTTTCCGCGTACTGCCTTGTCTTCTCCCGATCCTCCGCCGTCAACCGGGGCTTTCGGAAATACTTCTTATAGATCTCCGTCAGCGCCGGGGCCAGTTCTATGGGATTGTCAGGAAAAGAAGGCACCTCCACCTGAGGCAGCATCTGCCTTACCAATTCCCGCTCCTCAGGACTGTCATCCCAGAATACCATAGCGTCCAGCCCCAGATTCAAACTGTCCGCAATCTCCCGGATATTCTCGTGTTTTTGCCGCCAGTTAATCCGCCGGACGGCAAAATCCTCCTCCCGCAGCACCATGTGAGGATGCTCACGGATCACCGCCAGGGCGTCCTCTTCATTGTTTTTGGAAACAATGCCCAGCACCACACCGGACTGTGTCATCAGCCGCAGCACTCTTTGGGCGTTCTTGTAGGCCAGCCCCTGATGATCCTCCGACAACTCCAGCGGCGTGTGCTCCCGCTCTCCCGCCAGACCTCCCCACAGAGTGTTGTCCAGATCTACCAGCAGCACCTTTTTTGGCACTCCTGCCTCCGTCTCCACCAGATAGCCGATCTCCTCCGCCAGTCTCTTCTGTGCATCGACGGTGTGCAGGATCTTGCCCAGATACCAGGTCTTCAGAGAAAAGCTGTTCTCCTCCCCCAGGCCGCCGATAATCTGCCTGTAAGGAAAAATTCGGACATTCTCATGGCGCTGCCGCAGCCATACAAGGCCCCGCAGCCACTGCTCTTCCAGCTGTTGTCTCAGAGAACTCTCAGGCAGCGCGCCAATCTCCGGCCCCCATAGCCAGGCATCGGACAGATAATACAGCCGTCCCGGCAGAATGCATCGCTCCATCTGCTCGAACCAGTCGTGCAGCCGGGGCGCGTCTATACATAATTGGTCCTCCCGAACCTTGGGTAAATACAACTCATGCCCCAGCAGTTCCATCAAATCCATAAGCAGGAACGTGATCTCCGGGGCAAAGGCATGATAGGAGGACTGCTCGTTCATCAGTATGCCCAGTTCGTTGCCATAGCCTTCCGCCTCGTAGACCTGGTGATCTTTCTTCAGCAGGCGGATCACATAATTCATATTTACATTGGATAGAACCGCAATCTTTTTACCCATTCTATACTCCTATTTATACTGCTTAACCGTTAAAATTGCCGAGTAACCTGACTACATAACGCCAGCCATATACGTTTAACCAGTGCAGTACGGTAAATTCTGGCGTTATGTAGTTTAAGTTCCGCATCCGCCCTGCCAGCACACTCCGCTTTCACAAACAAAAGCACAAAGGGCACTGCCGTCATGACGGGATACAGATACCGCAGCTGCACCGTGGGGCCCAGCACCAGTGTCACATAATATCCGGCGATCAGGCTCACCGGCAGCATCAGCATATACTTTTTGCGTATCCACAGAAACGCCGCCAGAGACAGCCATATCCACAGATATACGCCCGGAACCATGATCATCCGCAGCACCGGGGCGCGCAGATACATGTTCTCGTCCGCGTAGCGCTCCATGGCCTCATGCAGTCCCTCCCATTTGGAGTCCTTGTAGATACCAAAGTCCGCCAACTCGTGCTCCACCCACCGGGTCTGGATATAGCCCAGCCCCCGCTCAAGGCCGTTCTCGTTGATGTGGGCGTGACTCTCATCTCCTATATAATAATATCCCATATTTACGGCAAATGCTGCATTCACATAATCCCCCGGATACCGGGCCAGCAGCCGCAGGTAAGTATCCAAAAATTCTCTGGTGCGGTATCGGACCACATAGGTGTAGGTATGTCTCTTCACCGGGTCAGCAATATCCGGCCTGTACTCCCGGTAAGCCTGGTCCAGGAGGAAATCGTCTATCAGCTGCCGATCCCGCTCCTCCATGGTGGCGTCATCCTCCGGCAGCACACCCGCGCCCCCGTGATAGATCATGGTGCGGGCCAGCTGCTGGATGGGGATGCTCAGCATCTCCCGCTTATCTCCCTGCTGGGCTCCCGTCCCTCTGGCCAGCAGGGAAAGTCCCAAACTGCCTGCCAGAATACCCGCCAGGGTCCCTGTGAGCAGACGCAGCGCCAGCCTGCGGCGGCCATGACGCCGGATACATCCCACAGCCAGAAAAAATGCCACCGCCAGCAGCGCATATCTGCCGTTGTTGCGAAACAGCACCATGCCCAGGGCGGACAGCAGATACCCCACATCCCACCGCCCCCAGCCCAGGCGGTTCTCCCCCTGATGAATCAGCTGGCAGAAGCATATCATCTGCAGCAGGAAAAACATGGTAAAAAACACGTCCTTGGTCACGGTGACGCTCATATAAATATGGAAGGGAAACAGACAACACCAAATCCAGGTCAGCGCAATCCATACGGTCCCCACTCTGAGGGATCTCAGCCACGCAATCCCGGCGCCAAAGGTAAGCGCCAGACACAGCAGCTGAAAAGCTGTATAGAGGGCAATGCCCGTGTTCACATCCCCCAGCCCGTTTCCCAGTTTTGCAAACAGCCCCACCAGCAGGGTGTGGGCCAGGGGATGATGGGTTCCGTAGGATCCGCTGACCACCTGGCCCATCTGAATGGTTATATCATAGGCACAGATTCCCGGGTAATAGGCCAGGTATCCCGGCAGCCAGCACAGCAGCATGGTTGCCAGCGCCAGGCCAAAACAGCGGGACGGCCCCGGCAGTTCCCTGATGCCTGTCAGCGCCTTTTTCTCTCTTCCAAGGCTTTGGCGCATCACCAGCCCTTCCAGCGCCAGAATGCCCAGGCCCGCCGCCGCGCTGACCAACAGACCCGCCGCCAGCAAAAGCAGTGTCCCTCCCAAGTTCCACCGGATATTTCCCTCCTCTGCCAATTTCCAGCCAATATACTGACTGGTCACAAACAGAAAAAGAAGCAGCCACAGGCAGATGAATTTTCTCTTGCGGGATCCTTTTTTACCGCTGCCTGCCGTCATGACATCTGCTCCTTCATAAAGCGGTATTTTATCTCCGCGATCTCCCAATCCGTCTGGTTATCTATGTCCTGCACCTCCATCTCCGACACCACATAGGGCAGGATATTGCCCACCATCAGCTTTTTGTTCTTCCGAAAAGCCTCCGTGTAGAACAGGTAAAACTGCCCCACATCGTGGTAGTGAGGCTCCAGATCCTGGGATCTGCTGTCCAGGTACTGGGGATATTCAAACACCAGACGCCCTTCCTTCACGATCATGGCCCGCTGGGGCGGATAGGAAAAGTTGACCACCGGGATCAACGTATCCGCATCGCTGCCCTCCAGCCTCTCCATGGCACATTTGAGTTTGTCCGCCGTCACAAAGGGAGCCGTGGGATAAATGCAGCAGCCCAGGTCATAATGCGCTCCCCGCTTCCCGTACTCCTCCAGCACTTCCAGCAGCACATCGTTGGTGGTGGCAAAGTCCCCTGCCGTCCGTTCGCTGCGGTAAAAGGGAACCTCCGCCCCATACTGCCTCGCAATCCCGGCGATCTCCCTGTCCTCCGTAGACACCATCACCGTGTCGAACAGGCCGGACTCCCTGGCCGCCTCTATGGAATAAGCCAGTATGGGCTTGCCGCAGAACTCCCTGATATTTTTCCGGGGAATCCGCTTACTGCCGCCCCTGGCCGTTATAATCGCAATTTTACGCATATCTAATGCCCCTTTCTCTCCCCATGTCCTGTCATGGACACAACATTACCGGACACCTTCTGGCGGCGGGCCAGTCACTGGCAGTTCTATCGCCCCAGTCTCTTTCTCCACCGCCTGACCCACAATTTAAGCCCATAATAATAGAAAAAACGCGCGTCCGACCGCATTTGCAGGGCAATCATCCGCTGTTCCTCCGGGTCCGTGTACTGTCGGTAATAGGTATTGTCCTGAAAATCGGGAAAAGCCTCTCTGATGCCCCGGCCCAGTTCTTTCACGAAGGAAAGCTTCCTGTGAGGGCAACCCAGCATATAGGAAAATAACGTCACTGCATAGTACAGTTCCGTAAACCGGTACTGGATCTCCGGGTAGTACTCCTCCAAAAATCCCCGCTCCCGGCACTGCCGGAGCATCAGCTGCGCCGCCCGCATCCGATCCCGGCACTTCTCCTCAGACACATGATGCACGGTGGAGGTCTGGTGTTGGTAATAGTAGTACAGCGGTTCCTCCACCCGCTCAAAACGGGTAAAATACAGGGACCACACCGGCCCGGCGCAGTTGTCCTCGTAGAAAATTCCCTCGGGAAAATCCAGGTGATTGTCCACAATCACCTGCCTCTTATAGATCTTGATAACCATGCTGCCGGAGCGCATAATCAGCTTTCCATGCCTCTCCCGATCCAGCGCCCCGGTCTGCTCCGCGGAATTGTTCCGCACCACCTGCCCCACCTCAAAGGTGTGGGAATTTACCAGATTGTAGTCGCAGCCCACCATATCCGCTCCGGTCTCCTCCGCCCTCTTCAGCAGCTTTTGGTAATAGTCCGGCGTCACCCAGTCGTCGCTGTCGATAAAACCGATCCACTCCCCCGTGGCGGCCTTAAGCCCTGTGTTCTTGGCGCCGCCCTGGCGCCTGTTCACCTCATGGGCCAGCACCCGCACCTTCTCCGGATATGTTCCGGCATACTCCCGCAGAATTTCCAGCGAATTATCCGTGGACGCGTCATCCACCGCAAGGATCTCATAGTCGGATATGGTCTGGTTTATCAGACTGTCCAGACAGAACCGCAGCCTGCCTTCCGCCGCCATATTGTAAACCGGCACAATCACACTCAGTCTCAAAGGAGTTCTCCCCCTCTCTCCACCACGGCTTTGCCGTCCTGCACCCGGTACACCAGGTCGCATTTCTCAATGGTCTGAAGTCTGTGGGCAATGATAATCAGGGTTTTGCGCCCCTGGAGACGGTTGATAGACTCCATGATAGCCGCCTCGGTGTCATTGTCCAGCGCGGAGGTGGCCTCATCCAGAATCAACACCTCCGGGTCATGGTACAACGCTCTGGCGATGCCGATGCGCTGCCGCTGGCCGCCGGACAGACGGATGCCCCGCTCGCCGATACTGGTCTCCAGCCCCTCCGGCAGAGTTTTGACAAATTCATCCAACTGGGCCTCCCGCAGAGCCTCCCACAGCCTGTCCTCGTCAATGCGCTCCTTTGGTATGCCAAAACACACATTCCTGCGGATGGTATCATCCAACATAAAAATCATCTGCGGAATATAGCCCACATTCTTCAGCCAGGCGCGGTAGTGGTTCATCACGTCCGCGCCGTCCGCCGTGATCCGCCCCTGCCGCACCTTAAGCAGGCCCAGCAGAATATCCACCACTGTGCTCTTGCCCGCGCCGGAGGTTCCCACGATCCCTATGCTCTTGCCGATGGGAAACGTCAGATCCGCATGGTCAAAAATCCTTTTCTCCGTGCCCGGATAAGCATAGACAATTCCCTTTAACTCAATACGCTCCCGCACAGGCAGCTTTTCGTCCGTGTCCGTGGCGTAGCTCATATCCACATTTTCGCCGCTGATCTCCTCCTGCAGGTCATCGCTCACCGCCATCAAAAAGGGCTCGCAGAACGCGATCTTGTTCATCTGGTTGTTGATGCGGTTGACACAGGGAAGCAGGGCTATGGCCGCCGCCGCGAAGGCCGTCAGCGTCGTCACCATGTCCGCGCTGCTGACGCCGTTTGCCATCATATAAATGACATAGCCGATCATGCAGGCCACACACACAGTCTCAATCAGCAGCTTGGGGGTCTGGCTGTACAGGTCATTTTTCCGGGCGGCGCTGACATAGCCGTTGCCATAGGTCAGGTACTCGTCCACAAAATACTGCTCCTTGCAGGCAATCTTGATCTCCTTAACCCCCTGTACCGTCTGGGAAATCCATTTCAGCAGGCCGCTGTAGCAATCCTGGTGCTGGCCCGCCACCCTTTGCAGCACCGGCTTCAGCACACATTTAATGGCCAGCAGCAGCAGAATCATCACCGTGGCCAGGAGGATCGTCATCACAGCATCCTGAACCAGCAGAAAGCACACCAGAAACAAAAACACAATGCCGTCGGAGACCAGCTGCAGCAGCGCCAGAATCAGCGCGTACATATTGTTCACATTGGCCGTGATATTCCGCTGTATCACCGCCGTATCCGCGTTCAGGTAAAATTCATAACTCCGGCGCAGATAGTTGCGCATCATCCGCTCGGAGGTGCGGAACTGATTGGAGTAGACAAATGCCAGCGTGGCCCTCTGCTCGAAAAAGAGGAACACATTCTTGAGTATATACACCAGCACCAGCCCCAGCATGACCATCATTGAGAAGCGTTTTTCCGATCCGCCCCCCAGCAGCAGGTACGCCTCGTGGAGCAGGCCGGGTTTGTGAAATGCCTCGCTGTCCATGACGGTCTGCACCACGGACAGAATCATCCCCACCCCCAGGGTCTGCAGGCCCGCGCTGACCACCATCAGCACCACAAGCCCCCCCATGGTGTACTTCTGCGTCTTGTCCAACAAAATATTCAGCTTTTTCAGAATATGTCCCATTTATCTACACTCTCATTCCTGTCCGGTTACCTGTCTCAAGGCAGCCCGCGTTTTCTCATATCTGCTCATTCTGCCTGTGTATCAGCGGATCCTCATACTTGTCCATAAAAGCCTCTCCCAGCCGCACTTTCTCGTCCGCGAATTGGATAGCCCCAACCTCCGTCAACACTGCCACCACTTTTTTAAACCGGATACCCGGGAAAAAGTTCAGCATCTCCATGGGCACCGTGGCGTCAAACTGGGGATACTCCGCGAACAATGTACGATAGTCCAGCCCATCCCGGGGATGTGGCTTTAAAAAAATCTTCCCTTCGGGTTCATACATGGCAATGATATCCCTGAAGATCCGCTCCCGGATATTCAGGCTGCAAAGAGGATCTGTGAGGATCAGGATTTTGTCCCGCCCCGGGGCGCCTTCTTCCTCCTGATTGAACAGCTGGGCCCGCAGGCTCTCCATATCCCGCACGAAAGCCTGGAGGATGATATCCTTGTCCTCCTGAGTCAGCTTCTCCACCAGCGCCTGGCGGGGCTGCTGGATATATTTCCGGTAGGGGTATTTCAGCAAGGAAATATCATTGACCTCCATATCCAAACAGTATTTCCCATATCCGTTCTGGATAAAAATCAAATTGCACCGCTCGGACAGAAAAGCTTTCAGTCCAAAGTGCCCCCGGTTGTCATACCGGGCCGCGTCGTAATTCTTCAGACAGTTCAGGCCGTCCTCCAGGGCATGATAGGGAATCTTATATACGTTCAGATAATAACCGATGGGATCCGAATCGCAATACACATAGACATCCCCATACTCTTTCAGATTCACCGGGATGGTGGGAGCCAGGGCATGGGCAAACTTCCTGGTGAATTTCACCCTGTTTATCAGATTTTTTACCAGATTTCCCGTGTCCTGCCGGTATTTCGCCAGTTCCGGGAAAGCGGTATCCCGCTTTTCATCAAACTCCACCACGACCTCAAACAGCCCGGTGGCGGATGCCCGGTCTTTCAGCTGTTCAAAGTCTATGGACAGGCTGCTGAGTACCAGTGTAGCCTGCCCCCGCTGCTCCTTCGGCCGGGTTAATTCTTTTAAAAATGTCACATACACATGGTAATAGGTGTGACAGATGTAGATCCGCTCTTTCATGGACGAAAGCCCTCGCTTCTTTAACAGTATTGCGTTTCGGGATATTATAGCATATTTTACCAGATTGGAAAAGCATGTAACAGTATTATTGGCACATGTCGCGTAATTGGGCGCCCTGCGCCGGGCAGTAAGGAAAATCTAACCGTTCGTGAGTATAAGAACAATTTTGCGAAAGATCTTGCAATTCCATTCACGGCATGTTATGATAAGGACATAAAAGGAGCAACCGCCCACAAGTAGTGGTTAGCCTCCAGATAAGTGTATGAGCCTACCTGTACCGCCAAGTAACAAGGTAGGCTTTTTTATTTTTGCTTGTCGTCCCTATCTATGTAGGCAAGCAGCGCAATTAAAAATGTACCAAACAGG